>Ga0307374_10000876_pt1 | contig 56741 bp, 56 predicted proteins | sample OX3MG_FD_202532 | JGI IMG/M metagenome (GOLD analysis project Ga0307374, IMG submission 202532) | Soil microbial communities from Risofladan, Vaasa, Finland - OX-3 | ecosystem: Environmental > Terrestrial > Soil > Coastal area > Acid sulfate soil | place: Finland: Risofladan, Vaasa | collected...
TCGCTGCACCCGGCGATCCGCGCTTCACCAGCTTTCTGGTCTTCTTCGTCATCGGCTCGGCGCTGCTGACCTTTTTGATCTTTGAGCGGCGCACGTTCTGCCGATACCTCTGCCCGCTGACCGCTCTGATAGGCACCGTGGGGTCGACCGGAATGGTGGCCGGGATGCGCACCAGGGACCGGGAGCGCTGCCTCACCTGCCTCACCAAGGACTGTATGCGTGGCAGCGAGCGCGGCTACCCTTGCCCCTGGTACGAGTGGCCCGGCAGCGCCACTTCCAACCTGATGTGCGGGCTCTGCACCGAGTGCATCAAGAACTGCCCCTACGACAACGTGGGCATCTACCTCCAGAAGCCGCTGACCTCAGTGATCGCCCCGGTACGGCGCCGCATCGACGTCGCCTGGGCGGTGGCCATCCTCTTTGGCCTAGTGCTGTTCCAGCAGGTGAACGCGCTGCCCTTCTACCGACCGCTCGACGCCTGGCTCAACCGCACCACCCACTTCCCGGGCTACCCCAACCCCATCGACTACCTCGCAACCATCGCGCTGGTGACCTTGCTGGTAGCGGCCTACGCTTGGGGTGTCCGCGACGCGCTGGCGAAGAGAAGCGTGGCGCTGGTCAAGTCAGTCGGGCGCGCGCCGGGCCGGGCCGGCTCGTTCGCCAACTGGTTCGCTCCCTTGGCCTACGGCTTCATCCCGCTGATGGCCGCCGACTACCTCTGTCGCCAGCTGCCTCGCCTTTGGGATCACGCTACCCGCATCGTGCCTGCCATCTCCGACCCGTTCGGGTTTGGCTGGAACCTTTTTGGGACCGCCCACTCCTCCCTCTACAATTTCCACCTCTTGTCCCCGGAGGGGGTGGTCATCAGCCAGGTAGCGGTCAGCGCCGTGGGGACCCTGGCGGCGGTGTACGCGACCTGGCGCATCAGCGGGCGTGATCTGCGGCCGCTGACCACCCATCTGGGTCGGCTGCGCGCGGTGAGCACCGTCACGGTGTGCCTGTGCGGGATCAGCATCGCGATGCTGTACGTAAGCATGGGTGGAGCGCAGTGATGGCGCTCCGACCGCAGCAGAGTCGGGCCGGGAGGCTAGTGTAATGACGACCCAGCTTCTGACCCACGAGGAGAAATCTCCCGGGACGCAGCCGGAGGAGCACGCCTTCGTCCATGTCGACAGCGAGCGCTGCGTGGGCTGCCAGGAATGTGTGATCAGGTGCCCCACCGAGGCGCTGCGCCTGGACGCCGAGAACTGGATCGCGCAGGCCGACGATCGGCTCTGTGTGGGCTGCCGCCAGTGCCAGCGGGTGTGCCCGTTCTCGGCGATAACGGTAACCGGGCCAGTTGTGGTCGGTCCGCGGCAGGCGCCTGCCACCGTCCATCCCCGGGCCCTGCTGGGGAACATCCGCGAGGTCCGGCGTGGCTTCTCCAGCTGGCGCGAGGCCGTGGCGGAGGCGGAGCGCTGCCTCAATTGTCCCGACCCGACCTGCCTTGAGGGTTGTCCCGCCCACAACGACATTCCCGGTTTCGTCGCGGCAGTGCGGCTACGGGACCTGGACGAGGCTCACGCTATCCTGCGAAAGACCAGCGTCCTGCCTGACATCTGCAGCCGGGTCTGCGACCAGAGCGTGCAATGCGAGGGAGCGTGCTCTTGGGCGCTGGCGGGTGGCCAGCCAGTGGGGATCGGCCAGTTGGAGCGCTTTATCACCGAGCGAGCGGCGGTACCAGCCGTCGAGCGGACCTCGGCTGAAGGCGTCGGACTTTCGGTGGCGGTGGTCGGGTCGGGGCCAGCCGGCTGTGCCGCCGCCTGGTGGCTGTTGGCGGCAGGAGCAAACGTCAGCATGCTGGAAAAGGGATCGTCGCCAGGCGGAGTGCTGCGCTGGGGGATTCCTGACTTCACCCTGCCGACCGAGATTGCTGAGCGCCCGATCGAGGCGCTGGTCGCGGCCGGGATGGATCTTCAGACCGGAACCACGTTGGGCGAAGACGTGTCACTGGAGACGCTGCTCGCCCGCCACGACGCCGTGATCCTCGCCCACGGGGCGTCCCGACCCATCGTGCCCCCGATCCCCGGGGTCGAGCTGCTCGGAACTGAGGACGCCACCGTTTTTCTGGACCGCGCCAAGCGGGCCCTGCTGGCCGGTGAACTTCTGCCGGAGATCGGGCCTGGAGCCCGGGTGCTGGTGATCGGCGGGGGCAATACCGCTATGGACGTGGCCCGCACCGTGTGCCGGCTGGGGGCCGAAGCAATCGCGATCGAGTGGATGGATGAGCGCTTCACGCGGGTACGCCCGGATGAACTGGCGGAGGCCCGCCGGGAAGGGGTAGAGGTGCGCTTCTCGCACACCGTCCAGCGCCTAGAGGGCGATTCGATCGGGGTGTCGGCGGCCTGGCTGCAGCGGACCCGGCAGCGTCGAGTCGGCGACCGGCCGAAGGTGCTACCCGGGACACCGGAGAAACTGGCGATCAACCGGGTGGTCTTCGCTCTCGGATACCGCGTCTCCGCAGACGTGGCGGCGGGGATGGTCGAGCTGCCGCTACCGCCGGTCGACCTGCGGCAGGCCATCCCCGGCCGCCGGTGGCTGGCCAGCGGGATCCTTTCGGGAGAGAGCACGGTCGGGGCCGAGGCCCTTGCCAGAGAGGTCACCCTAGCGGTGGCCGGGACGCCTACCAAGAGCGGCTGGTCGGCGCGGTTGCTGCGTCGCCGGCGCACTCGGCCGACGATGTTCCGGACCGGCTGGTGGACCTGGCTCTGGCGTCGTCAGGCGGCGATCGGCCTCGACGCGGCCCAGTCTCCGCTGGCGGATCGGCTCTGGGTCGCGGGGGACGCGCTGGTGGGTCCTTCGACCGTGGTAGGAGCGATGGCCCAGGGCCGGGAGGCGGCCCAAGCGGTGCTCCGGACCTACCGGCGTCGGTTGGAAGTCAGCTCGTGAACTGCAGGAGTTGCAGCCGGCTCCGGCCGACTCGATGAGGCGCGGGGGCAGTGAGTGTGGTCAGGTCGACCGGAGCCGAGATCGTCGGCCGGGTTCTTAGACCACCACTGCGGGACCGGCGCTTTTGGGTCGTCCAATCCCTAATCCTGGTGCTCGCTGTCGGGCACCTGCTCCTCGACATCCACGGTGGCGGGCTGCCCTTGGGGATCCCCGACTTCGCGACCGTCGGGCTCTTCCTCATTCCGGTTATCTACGCCGCGCTCAACTTTGGGATCGGTGGATCAATTGCGAGCGCCACCTGGGGGACCATGCTGATGATGCCCGACCTGCTGGTCGTCGACTCCAGCAGCGACATGTGGGCTGACGGAACGTTGCTGGTGCTCATCTGTGTGGTGGCGGTGGCGGTCGGGCAGCGGGTGGAGCGCGAGTCCATCGCTCGGCGCCGTGCCGAGGCCGCGATCCTGGCCCACAGCGCAGCGGAGGCCCGCTACCGCGCCCTGTTCGAGGCCAGCTCGGCGCCGACGGTAGTCGTGGACGGCTCCGGCACCTTGCGTGAGGCAAACCCCGCTGCCAAGGCACTGTTTGGCGCCCGCATCGGCCGGCGCCAGCTCGCGGACCTTGTCGGTGACGCGGCAGCCCGGCGGCTGCTGGCGCAGGCTCCGCCGAAGATGGTCGCGGTCAAAACGCTCGACGGCTCGAGCCGAGCGCTGCGTCCACTGTCGGCTCTGGTGACAGACCGCGGCGGCGACGCTGTGTTGCAGATCATCTTCCACGATCTCACTGATGAGCGGGAGCGGCAGCGGCGCACCGAGGCCTACGCCACCCAGGTGGTCCACGTTCAGGAGGACGAGCGGCGGAGGATCGGCCAAGACATCCACGACGAGCCGCTGCAGACCCTGATCTACCTGCTGCGGCGGCTGGAATCGATCTCCGAGGCTGCTGACATCTCCTCAGCTACGAGGATCGATCTAGACGGGACCCGACAGGTGCTGGTCGGTGTGATCGTCCAGCTGCGGCAGCTGGCCGATGGCCTCCTGCCCCCCGTGCTCGACGACCTGGGGCTGGTTGTCGCGCTGCGTCAGCTGGTCGCTGGTTTCGCGGGCCGCGCCTGCGTGGAAGTCGCCCTGCAGGTGCACGGCGTGGCGCGAGAGTTAAGGGCCGACCGGTCGACTGACCTGTATCGGATCGTCCAAGAGGCGCTGCGTAACGTCGAGCGCCACGCCGGTGCCCGTCACGTGGGTGTCGACGTGACCTTTTCCAGGCGCGCAGTACGGGTGAAGGTTCAGGACGACGGGCGCGGTTTCCCGTCAGCGATGGCGCTGCCTGGACTCGGCCTAAGCGGTATGCGGGAGCGGGCCACCCTCTCCAATGGCCGACTGCAGGTCGAGTCGTCACCGGGTCGCGGAACCGCGGTTCGCCTGACGATGCCGGTCGCGGAGCGGAGCCGACCGATCGGCGATCCCGTCCCCGCCACCGCGGTCGGCCGTCCTACGCCAATGGGGCTGGACCCGGTAGAGATCACGCCCACGGCCGATGCCGATGTGGTGCCGGGGTCCGTTGGCGCCCACGATGTCACCGGTCCAGGATAGGCGGATCGAAATGTTCCTGCGGTATTATTGTGAACTGCCAGATGCCTACGAGAAGGTAGAGTCACGGCTCCTCGATGACCCGGAGAAGTGGCTGCCCGGCCTGGCTACCAGCGCCAACCACCGAGGTGAGCTCCTGCTCACGGAAGTAGGCGTCGAACTGGGACAATACCGCGTCGGCAGGCGGGCACGGATGCGATTCCGCCCGCCGCTACGCTCCCCTGGGCGCACCGTGCTACCCATGACCTGGTTGGCAACGGGGCCCCAGGCGCCGTTCCCAGCGTTCGAGGGCGAGTTGGAGGTAGCGGCCCTGGGTAGCCAGTGCACCCAACTGGTGATCAGCGTCAACTACCGCCCACCGCGTGAGGTAGTGGGCCACACCGTTGATCGCTTCGCCATGCACCGGGTCGCTGAGGCGACCATCAAGGATTTCCTGGACCACACCGGAGACGTCCTGCGGGTCGCCGTCCCCGCCGGACCGCATGCCGAGGTCCCATAGGGTCTTGTAGGGCGCGGTAGCGAGGTCGAAGGGGTGGCCATTGCGCCCGACACCTCAGACCAAGCGAAGCGACTTGCTCAGGCAATGCCCGACCGCATTCATCCTGGACTTGTCCGCTTCGCTCTTGCGTCGGTAGTGAGCGAAGATCACGGGATCGTGTTGGCTGCCCACCACGGCGATGCGTTGGAACGGAGTACGTAGGTGGGCCTTGCCGATCTCGGCCCTGTGCCAACTGGATTCCGGGGCGGTGCCCTTCTGTCCTTTGCTGGCCGCACAGGGGCGAACCTGGCATAGGCAGCTGGTCCGCGTCATCGAATCCTCAGATGTCGCCGATCTCGGGCATCAGGTTGACCTCGGTTGCGGGCCCACCCCAGCGATGGACTCCAGCCGGTAGCCGATATCATGGTCCCGCAGGGGCGGGTCAAGGAGTCGGTGCAGGAAGAACCCACTTCTGCTGCTGCGGACGGGCTCTTGGGTCTTCGCCGAAGACCGGGGTCAGCCGGCTCCATGCAAGATGCGCGGCACACTCATCGCCCCACCGGCATGGATCCGCCCGGAACGTGCAGCGCCGAGGGGCGAGGTCGCCCTCGCCCGCCCCCACCACCTCTAGCAGGGGGTCTCAGCTGGATCTCGAGGGACCTGGTAGCCGGGGCTGGGCCCAGCCCTGGCGGCAACCAGGTCGGCACGCACCAGCCGACCGATTAGGGAGCATAGCTGGGCGGCAACCCCATCTCAGCGGCGATCTCGAGCACCCTGCGGCTGATCACTTCCGGGTCCCAGCCGCCGAAAAGGCCGATGGCGGCGCGGAAGGGGTGGTCGCCGCGCCGGGCCATGGTCAGGCCCAACCGGAGCTCGTTCTGTTAGGAGCGTACCTAATTGTTGCCCCCGCACCAGAGGGTTAGTAAACTAGTAAACGTTCTACTGTTCAATCAAGGATATGTCCGTGCATGAGTTGGGAGCGCGCGACACGGCGCGGGACTTGGCCCCACCTATGTCCTCAGCAGTTCTTCGATTCCACCGGCACTTTGGTCACCCTCAAGGTGACCAATCTCTACCACAACACCCCACTTCGCAGTCCCTCGCCCGTCACGCCCTCGTGATCAGGACAGTCGGCAACGTGGCCAGGGGGCAGGCACGGGGCGCATCGACTACCAAGCTAGCCGGCGAGGAGGTGAGCACCGCCCGCAAGCTGGCCTCTCTCGGCGTCTCCCCCACCCTCATCACCCCCGGGCAGACGGCGGGAACGTTCAGGTGGCACTGCGTCTATCCTGCAGATGCGAACCCCCGGGCTTAGGTGGAGTGATGGCCCCGCCCGGGTACAGGTTGGGCGCCTTGACGGTGCACTCTTGATGCCCACCCCCGGATCGGTGGCTTACCTCCGAGGGACTCCCCTGGGGACGTCGGAGTGCCACGGCGCGGGCGAGACCCTCGGGGGCCAACTGATGGCCCAAGCCCTGGTCGAGGAGGGCGTCTCGACGGTCTTCACGTTGCCTGGCGGACACATCCTGGGCCTAATTGAAGGGTGCGCCGAGGCCGGGATTCGGGTCCTCGACTTCCGGCACGAGGGGGCGGCCGCACTAGCCGCTGAAGGTTGGGCGTTGGCCACGGGCCAGCCCGGATTCGCCGCGGTCACGGCCGGGCCTGGCTTCACCAACGCGCTCACCGCCCTGGTCGACGCCCAAGTCGGCGCGGTGCCGCTGGTGCTCTTCGCCGGGCGAACCGCCAGCTGGAACCAGGGGCGAGGAGCGGTGGCGGATTTCGAGCAAGGCGCGATGGCCGGAGCGATCGCCAAAGCCACAGTTTCATGCGGCCAGCCAGAGCAAATTCGCCAGCGGGTGGCGGAAGCCTTCGGGGCCGCTCGCCAGGGCCGGCCAGGCAGTGTGTACCTCGAGATCTCCGCCGACGTGGTCAACGCCAGATGGCCCCTTGGCAACGAGGCTCCGATGAACCTCCCCACCAGCCGTGGGCCGCAGGTTGTCAACCGGTTGGACCTGGGGGCACTGGTCTCCGCCCTTCGGCTCAGCACGCGGCCCTTGATCCTGGCCGGAAGTGGGGCCTTCTTTTCGGGAGCGGGCCAGGGGATCGAGCGCCTCGCCGAGGAGGCGCAGCTGCCCATCGTGACCACCAGTGCGGCCCGTGGGCTGGTCCCCGACTCCCACCCCTGGTGCCTCGGCTCGCTGGTCCACGCCGGAGCCGCCCTGATGAGCTCCGATCTGGTGATCGTGCTCGGCAGCGGGTTCAACGCCAACCTGCTCTATGGCGCTCCTCCCCTCTTCGGGGTGGACCAGTTCGTGGTCCAGGTGGACATCGCGGAGGAATCCTTGGGAGGCAATCGCATGCCCCAGCTGGCGCTCCGGGGTGACGTCGCCGAGATCGTCGACGGCCTCCGCGCCGCCTGGGCCGCGGCCGGTGCGCCGACCGACCGGCACCACTGGCTGGCGGAGGCACGCAACCTCTGCCGCCTATCACGGGAAAGCTGGGACAGCCAGGTCAATAATTCGGAAGCTGGCGCAGTGCACCCGGGCCTCCTCGCTCGGGAATTGGCGGCAGCGGTCGCCCGGAACGGGAGGGAGGTCACCCTGGTGGCCGATGGCGGTGATGCCTTGACCTGGGCTCTGGCCTACTTCCAGGCGGATGGACCAGGTCGGCTGCTGACCACCACCACCGCGCTCGGGACCATCGGTGTGGGCCTCCCGTTCGCCATCGCCGCCCAGGCAGCCCGTCCCCAGGATCTCGTCGTACTGCTCACTGGGGACGGCGCCTTCGGCTTGGCGGCGATGGAGCTGGACACGGCGGTGCGCCACCAGCTACCGATCGTGGTGGTGGTGTCCAATAACGCCGCCTGGGGGGACGTGGCGCACCACCAAGACGCGCTTTTTGGATCCGGCCACCGGCTCGCCAGCCGACTCGCGCCGGTCCGGTTCGACCGCTTGGCCGAGTCGATGGGCGCCCATGGTGAGCAGGTGACCGAGGTGGCCCAGCTCCGACCGGCGCTGGAGCGGGCCTTAGGCTGCGGGGGTCCGGCGGTGGTCAACGTGGAAACCAACCCCGAGGTGCAGTCCGATCTTTCGCGACTGATGGGCCAGCTCGGAGTCATGTGAAGGGGCGATCGCCTTGGTTGGGCGGGGAAGTCATCGGCCGCTCCTATAGTGCCGCGGGTAATCGTCCGGAAGCGGCGCTGCGGACGGGCACCGGATGAGTCTGGCAACCGACCTCGGGCCAGCTCGACCTGGCGCTCTCGACTTTGAGTCCCGCCCGCTACTGGTCTTCTGGGAAACCACCCGGGCCTGCTTGCTTGCTTGCCAGCACTGTCGGGCCTCGGCCCTCGCCGAGTCTCTCCCCGGCCAGCTCAGTCCGGCCGAGGGGAAGGCGCTGATCCGGCAGGTTGCCGAGTTTGGCCGGCCCACCCCGATCCTGGTCCTCACCGGGGGCGATGTGCTGATGCGGCCGGACGCTTACGAGCTGGTCCGGTATGCCGTCTCCCTCGGTATTCCCACCTGCCTGTCACCGTCGGTGACCCCGATGCTGACTTTGGCCGCCGTCGAGCGCATCAAGCGGTTGGGGGTCAGGGCTGTGTCGATCTCGCTTGACGGAGCCGACCCCCGTACGCATGAGCGAGTCCGAGGCATCGATGGTCACTTCGAGGGCACCCTGCAGACCATCAGAGCTTTGGCCGCGGCCGAACTGCGCGTCCAGGTCAACACCACGGTGATGCGGGGCAATGTCGAGGAGCTCGCGGAGGTGGCGGCGCTGGTGGGCCGGTTAGGCGCGAAGATTTGGGAGGTCTTCTTCCTGATCGGGGTGGGCCGCGGAGCCCAGCTTCGGGAACTCGACGCCGCGACCAATGAAGAGGTGTGTCACTTCCTCTTCGATGCTTCGAGATATGGCTTTGTCGTGCGCACCGTTGAGGCGCCGTTCTTCCGGCGGGTATCCCAGTGGCGGCGGGCACGCGAGGCGCTGTTGGGCCGACCGGAGTCAGTGGAAGAAGTTCGGGAAGGGTTCGGCCTCGGCGAGCTCTACGGGCGGCTGCGACGCCGCCTCGAGGAGCTGCTCGGTCCGGGGCGCTCGCGGGCAGCCGCGCACACCGTCTCGACCAGAGATGGCCAAGGGGTGCTCTTCATCGCCCATGACGGGCAGGCGCACCCGTCTGGATTTCTGCCGGTTCGGCTGGGAGATCTTCGGACGCGCAGCCTGATCGAGACCTATCGCACCCATCCCCTGCTCCGGGCGATCCGCTCGGCGCAATTCCACGGGCGCTGCGGCGTCTGCGACTTCCGTGACCTCTGTGGTGGCTCCCGCGCCCGCGCATTTGCCAACTCCGGCGACCCCCTGGCCGAAGATCCCGGCTGCGCCTTCGATCCCCGCACCCTGCGGACTAGTGTCCGACGGGTCCATCGCTCCACCCCAGGATTCGAGGTCGAGGTCGCCGACCTCGACTGACCGTTGGTGAGTCGACCGGGGGTTGTCGTCGGACAGAAATCGATCAGCCAGACCGCTGAGTCTCCGGGCCAGCTCCGGTCGAGACCCCCTAGCTGCAGCCACCCGTCGCTGGCGAGACGGGTAGTTTCCTGCCAGCCCGGGTAACCGCCGTCGGCTGGAGCGGCGAGAGCGAGCCGGACGGGCGGCGGCGGTCCTTACCTGACCGGTTCATCAACCGCCCGCGCCGGCGGGCAAGCGGCTCGGATCCCCTTAGCGACCGCCGTCGCCAAACGCGCGGTGGGGTCGACCGCGCGGCCCCAAGATCGACGTGCGAAACTCTCCGGAGGGAGGCGACCAATGACATCTGAAGCGGGCCGGGGATTTGCCGGAGCCAGGCTGGAGGACGCCGATTTCTCCGGGGCTCGGTTGCACAGCCCCAACTTCGAGGGCACCCGAATCACGGACGCTTGGCTCTTCAACGCCGACATTTCGGGCGACATCGAAGGGCTTCGCGTGAACGGCGTCGAAGTCGCTCCGCTGGTGGAGGCGGAGCTGGATCGCCGCTTTCCCGAGCGAGCGCAACTGCGCGCTGTTGACCCGCCCGGCTTGGCCGCGGGCTGGGCGATGATCGAGGAGGTGTGGCGGACGACCGTCGCCCGCGCTCGAGCGCTACCACCGCCGCTGCTGTTCGAGCGAGTCGACGACGAGTGGAGTTTTCTTGAGACGCTGCGCCATCTCGTCTTCGCCACCGACTGCTGGCTCCTGCGCATGGTCCGGCAGATCTCCCGTCCCTACCATCCCTGGGGAGTCGCCGGGTCGTGGTTGACGGATCCTGCCAGCCTCGGAATCGATCCCGAGGCGAAGCCAGCGCTCGACGATGTGCTCGAGGTGCGTCGTGCGCGCATGGAGATGGTGCGGGAGACGTTCGCTGCCCTCACGACCGCGGAGCTGGCGCGCGTCTGTGTCCCTCCGGACGCTCCGGGCCACCCCCAGGAGCCACGCTCGGTGCTCCACTGCCTACACGTGATCCTCGACGAGGAGTGGCAGCACAGTCGATACGCCAACCGAGACCTCACCATCCTCCAAGCCCGGCCTGGATGACGCTGGCCAACTACTTGAGTCCTTAATCACCCGGAGTGTGCGCGTTTACGCCCAGGCGGCCGAGGCCCGGGTGAGCAATCTCCGCACTCACGCTGGAGAGCATGAGGTCGACCTGATCGTTGAACGCGGCGACCGCCGGATCCTCGCCATTGAGGTCAAGCTCGCCGCCACCGTTGGTGACCGTGATGTGCGGCACTTGCGGTAGCTCGAGGCACGGATCGGCACCGACCTCCTCGACGCCGTCGTCATCACGACGGGCACCGATGCGTACCGTAGACCTCATGGGGCGGCGGTGATCCCCGCGGCGCTCCTCGGTCCGTGAGCCGATGTTCGGTAGAGGATTGATCCGGATGGCGGGCTGCTGGACCCCGACGGTCAGGGGCGATTCTTGCAAACCCTGCCAGACCCGTGGCAGCGGCTTCGCAGGGGTGGTTGCATGGTTTCAATTCGGCCCTCCTGCAACTTCCGATGGGACCCCTCCAGGGCCAACTCATCGAGGGCATGAACCCCCTGCAACCGGCCTTCGGTACCCGCCTCCAGCTGATCTCGGGCCGAGATAAGTCGCAGGAGTGAGGAGACCGGCATCTGGGCGATATGCGACTCCCGGTTTCGGCATCGGTGGCGTGGGCCACTTTCCGCCGCCGATCGGGTCGCCGAAACTGCCAGATCATGCCCCGTGCGATGGTGGCAATCGCCCACAGCCCAAACTGATTTCGGGCTCGGCGTGCCGGACGGAGGCGTCCTGAGCAAATGGCTCAGCCTTGGGGCGCTGCCCCCGCGAGGGTCGGTGCTCCCAGGTGACACCATCGGCACGCTCCGGGCTCCGAGCGCAGTCCGAGTGACATGAACCTGTGGATCAGCCGCCGTAATAGTGGGGCAACCTGATGCAATCAGGCGGTCGACGGCCCCTGAGCCCCGCCGAGGGCCCCGAACGACTGGAGGTTCCGTCGCTTCCCAGGGTGAGTTTGGGAGGGCAGTTGCGGCTGGTCGCACTCGTAGCGCGTGCGGGTGGCCTTCGTGGCTAGGGCGCCAATCGCCAGTACGATGCGGCAGATCAGGGTGCCAGGGACCAAGCGCCAACACCGAGTCGCGGAAGCCCTTGGGATAGTCGACGGCGACCGGGAGCGGCTGCTCTCTAATCGTGAATAGGTACCGTCCCCTGGCCGGAAGAATTGACGCCGAGCCGCAGCCGGGGCCACCATTGACGACCGATGCGGGATGTACTCCCGAGTTGCGGCGACTGTTGAGGGACTGGAATATGCCCATCGTCACTCGCAACGGCGTCAGGCTGCACTACTCCGTCGTGGGTAGCGGCCCCCCGGTCTTCTGGCACACCGGAGGGGGCGGGGACGGAACCATGTGGCAGACCGCGGGCTACCTGGACCAGCTGCCCGGTCGGCGTCACCTGCTTTTCGATCACCGCGGCCACGGCCGCAGCGATCGTCCGGAGGAATTGGCGGCACACCGCCTCGAGGAGTATCAAGCCGACGTACTCGCCGTCCTGGACGCCGCCGGCATTGAAAAGGCGGCGATGGTCGGGTACTCCGATGGTGGCTGCGTGGCCTACGCTCTGGCGGCCGAACACCCAGAGCGGGTCACTGCGGTCGTTGGCTTGGGAGGCGTCGCCCATCGGACTGATACCAACGACTGGCGACGCGAGTTGGCCAAGAAGGTGCGGGAGATCGGATTCCGCAACTGGCTGGAAGCAGTGGCGGCTGGTGAGACGGACCCGGCGCCAGCTTGGTTGTTGGAGAACCTAGCCGCGACTGACACGGAGATGTTTGCCCTCGAATGCGAGGGCTGGGCAGACGCCTCCACTGAATACCAGGCCTTCCGGCGCATCGAAGCACCGACGCTGATCATCTGCGGACAGTTGGAGAATACCGACGGCTCGGCCGAGCAGGCGGTTAGCGAACTGCCAGACGGAAGAGCGGTGGTCCTTCCCGGCTTCGGCCACTTGCAGGCGTTCTGGCGGTCTGACGTCACCGCGCCGTTGATCAGGGAGTTCCTCGAAGATCGTTTGCCCGTGCCCGCGCCAGCCTGACAGGGGGTCCGGTCCGGTCGGGGACCCTCCCGCTGAACGTGGCGTCGAAGACCGTGTCCCATTTGGCGCGTGTCAGCGTCTCGTGCTGCAGGTCGAGAAGTTGGGCCGAGTTCGAGACATAGCCGGGCAATGTGTCAACGGGCAGTCAAAGCGGTTCTTCGCGTTCTTCCGGTCTGTGCAAGGGTCTGGTTGCAGGGTGGGCTCATTCGTGCCAACTTCGAGCACCGGCCGCACCACAAGGCATCAAAACTGGCCATCCAGGCCAATCTTGCAACTCTCCGGCACCAACCCTGGTGGGGTGGTCGCGAGGTCCAATTTAGCCAATCCCCGACGTCAGACAGCCGTCGACGGTGGCCGTCCCGACGTCGCTTGTACCCGCCCAGAGCGTGAAACGGTATAGGGCTGAAGCTGATCTCGGCCTAAACTCCGTCCAATCGTTACCCCGGACGAAGAGAGGCCGACTTGAGAGTTGGGGACTCACCTCGGTCTTGATAGCGGATCCCATCGCGGGACCGTGCCGCAGAGCAAGCTCCCGGCTCGGTGGGCAACGACTGGCACCCCTTCCGTAGTCGTCGGTTCGCATCTTGCCTATCTAACTGTTGGCCGGTCATCATCGTGGCTGACGCGGCGGTCCCGCGCTGGGGCACGTGTTCAGCTTTCTCGGCGCACCGGGCTACGGTCAGGTCGTCCGGAGGCGGGTGGTGGACTGTGGGGCGCTCGGCCACGACGCGTAGCGGAGCCGTCCCCTCGCCGAGGGGCACCGGGTCGCTGCGCAGCGAGTTCACTCATTTACTCACGTAAATCGTCAGGCATCGGAGCATCCCCCACTGTCCGCGCCGCAGCGGCAATAGCTACCACGTGGCCCGGGTCAGTGGTCGCCAGGGATAGTTCGTAGCGCACGCCATGCCGACCACCGACCTCAGCCGGTCCAACGACAACGAACCCGGCCTTCGCCAGCACCCGCTGCGAGGCGACATTCTCCTCCGTGGTCACCGCCCGGAGCGTCCGAAGCCCGTACTCCTCACCGGCAATCCGGCACAGGTCCCGCAATCCGGATGTCGCCACACCCCCACCCGTGGCCCGCTGGGCAACGCGATAGCCAACCTCCGCGGTCCCATCCACCAGACCGTAGAGGTTGAAGCGGCCCACGACCGTTTGGTCTTCATCGACGAGCACATGAAAAACGCAGACCCCAGCCTCCTGCTCGGCCAAGAGAGCGCGGTGGCGCTCCGCAAACTCCTCATAGAACTCGTCGCCACGATCGCTGAGGGACAACGCGAAGTACGCCCGATTCGCTAGCTCAAATTCGAGTAAGGCAGCCTCATGGTCTCGACGAACACGCTGCAGCTTCAACATCCGTCAAGCCGATGCTGGCTACTTGTCCCGGCAATTCGGCGGTGCATTAGAAAAGTGCCGGGACGAATTCCCAGTGCATTGGAAAACGTGCCGGAGCGCAAGAATCTAGGCACGCTCTCGGCCACCGAAGGCCAACCGTTACCCCGGTGGTACGGCTCTCCGCGCCGCGGATGGCCGCCGCGTGGGCATTGAATGGTCCTGTGGCCCCCCGAAAGTCTGGTGGACTTGCCCCGACCCGGCTGTGGGCCTTCGTGCACCACGAACGGGGACGCTAACAATTGTTTGCGTTGGTGGGGTTATTGCAAGGTTCCAATAAGCACCCCCTCCGGCGTCAGTCAACCGGACTAATCCCGTCCTGCCGGCGAAGCTTGTACACGCCGAGAGCGTCAAACTTTGCACGGCCCCGCCTGATCTCAAGGTGAGATCAGCCCTAAGGTGAGTCCGGACCAGAAATGGGCCCTAGCCACTCCCCTACCCATGGGCCGAGGTCCGTCCTTGCATCGTCCCTCTACACCTTAAGGACCTGGAGGGCAGGGTGCGCTCTCGCCATCTGGTCATAATCGTCGTCCTGAGTCACGATCGGCAAGCCGAGGTCGATCGCGGTCGCGGCGATCAACGCGTCGGTCAGTTTGACGGTCCGCTGGATGCCGGCGGAGCGGCAATCGGCCACGAGCCGAGCCCAAGCTGCCATGACGGACTCACTGATTGGGACAGGTTCCGCCATCTTCGCGAGCACCAGGGTGTCTCCCCGGAGAGCCCGAGACGTGGCATCGATAGCGCAGAGTACTCCCAGTTGGAGTTCGCCGATGGTGACCACCGAGACCATCACTCGAGCCGGCAGCTCACCGAGTGGTCGCTCGACCTCGCGGGCGATGAACACCGAGGTGTCGAGGAGTCCAGCCGGCTCGCTCAAAGCTCTTCGAGAGTCTGTCCGGCGAGGCTGGCAAGATCGTCCCGGAGCGCCGGATCAGCCGCCCGTTCGGCAAGCTCTCTGCGTAGACGATCTCCTGGCAGCCAGCGAGTCCGCGGACCGTGGGGGACGATGTCGGCGACAGGCTCGCCATGCACGGTCAAGACCACCCGCTCACCGGCCCGCACAGCGTCAATGACCTGGCTCGTCTGATTACGAAGCTCTCGCACGCCGATCTTCATGTGCGATAGCGTAGCACCTGCCTGGAGCGAGGTGGGACGTCCCCGCACAGGGTCGGTTGCGTAGTCCGCCATCGAGAATCCCGCGGGCCGGACGCGAGCTGTGATCATGCCTGAGATGGTCGGAGGCCAGCCCACGCCCTCTACGCAGCCGACCGGCAAGACCAACTTGACCCCGTGGCCAGACTCATCGGGAAGCATCCACGAGACTTTTGGCACCGGCCCTAACCCCTGGTCTCGGCCGGCGGGTCAAGAGTGCGAGGCTCCCAGGTTCCAGCAGCGAGCTTTACCCGTCAAAGTGGCGGCGGCAATCAAGTTCGCCGCCCTCAGCGGCGCAGATGAGCTCAAAATCGGCCGATTGAGCCAACCTTGCAACTCCCCCTGCAACACCCCTGGTGGAGGCGCCGGGAATCGAACCCGGGTCCGAGAGCGCGTCTCACGAGACCTCTACGTGTGTAGCCCGGGAATTGATCTCACCCGCAGTGCGCCCCCGGACGGGCTCGAAGCGGGCCAGTCTCAGAAAAAGTCCCCGGCGGCGCTGAGACGCCACGACCGAGCTAGCTCGCTGTATTTACGTCGGGTCCGGACGCCACGGGCACTCGTCCGGTCGACGTCGGGCCTAAGCCCGAGCTTTTGGCGCTACTGCTTGATCAGATCAGGCAGCGTAGGCCAGAGCCGGTTGGCTCTGATTGTTGGCAGTTAATGCCTTTTCCCAGTTTTACGAGCCCGGGGCTCGACACGCCATCCCGCAACCCACGTCCCCGTCGAAGCCACACGCCCCCACGAGCAGGTCGCCCCGCTACTATACCCCGCCATCCCAGTTGCGACGCACCCCGCGCTCCATCTGCCGGCGGGCCTCCCGCTCGGCCAGGGCGTAGCGCTTGTCGTACTCGCGCTTGCCCCGTCCTAGCGCCAGCTCCACCTTCACGCGATTGCGGAACAGGTGGAGATCCAACGGCACCAAAGTTAGTCCCGGTTGCTTGACCGCACCTGCCAGGTGATCGATCTGGCGCCGGTGTAGCAGCAATCGACGCGAACGCCCGGGGTCGTGGTTCTGGCGGTTCCCGAACTCGTAGGGCTGGATGTGCGCGCCATAGAGCCAAGCCTCGCCCCGCTCGATTCGGACGTAGGCCTCGGTGATTTGGGCCCCCCCTTGGCGCAGCGAGCGTACCTCCGTCCCCCATAGCTCGATCCCGGCCTCGATCTGTTCCAGGATGTGGTATTCGTGGCGGGCTCGCTTGTTGCGAGCCAGCAGCCTCGGTTCCTTGGGCTCAGCCATGCCGCCACTGCCCGGAGTCCTGCTTTCGACCCCTGAGAAAGGCTGCCGGGGTCATGGGTGGCCTTCCCGGCGGCTGGATCAGCTCGACCCGAAAGGCGTCTTCCCCAGCTCGCACCAGGATCCACTCCGATCCCCGCTCGAGGATTTCACCCGGAGTGGTTCCGCCCGGTACCGCGGTGGACTGGTCCGGAGCCCCCCGGAGCAACTTGACCCGCCCTCCGCCCAGTGGCACGGTGACCCCGGGCCAGGGCGCCAGCGCCCGCAGCGCCCGGTCGATCTCTGCCGCGGCGAGGTCCCACTCCAGCTGCCCATCCTGTCGAGCCAGCCGGTGGGAGTAGGTTGCCCCTGAATTCAGCTGGGGAATGTCTCGGGCCCCGCCCGCCTCCAGCTGGTTGAGCACCTGCAGCGTCATCTGAGCGCCCAGCTGGGCCAGCTGGGCGCTCAAGGAAGGTGTGGTCGCCGACCCAGGAATACGGATCGCCTCCTGGGCCACGATAGGCCCAGCATCCATCTGCTGATCCATCCGAAATACGGTAACCCCCGTCCGGCTGTCCCCCGCCAGGATTGCCGCCGCGACCGGGGAGGCCCCCCGGTGGCGGGGCAGCAGCGAGGGGTGCACTCCGATTCCGCCCTGGGGGAGCGACTCCAGCACTGGCCGCGGCACCATCTGGCCATAGGCTGCCACCACCAGGATCTCCGGGTCGCGCACCCGGGCCAGCTCCTGCCAGAAGTCCTCGCTGAGCCGGGCTGGCTGGTCCACCGGAATTCCCAGCGAGATCGCCTCGGCCTTGACCGGCCTGGGCGCGGCCGATCCCCGGCTGCCCGCCCGCTCGGGCGCCGTCAGCACCTGAACCAGCTCGTGGGGGGAGGCCGCCAGAACCCTCAGTACAGGGATCGAGAACTCGGCCGATCCGGCGAAGACGACGCGCACCAAGGTACCTCCTGAGTCAGCCACTCTGAGCCATCGCGGCCCTGCCGTGGATGGAGACGATGTTCAGTTTCCCAGTCCCGGATCAACGGTGTGCGGCTCGGGAGGCTGGGGATAGGGGTCAGGCAGGGTCCACGTCGATCGCCCAGCCCTTGCCCTCGGGCAGGTGAGGCCGGACCGACTCCAACCGGGTCGCCCGGATGGTCAGCTGCCATCGGTAGAGGGAACGCAGCCTGGGGATGAAGGCGGGGCTAGGCCCCAGCACCTCGACCCCAGTTTCGGCCATCAGCCCGCGGAGCCGGACCGACTCCAACCGGGCGTGCTCTCGAGCATCGCGATCAGAGGGGTCACTGCGGGTGAGAACCAGGAGCCGGGTGAAGGGGGGAAAGCGCAGCTGGCGGCGGGCCTCGAGCTCGGTCGTGGCGAATCCCTCATAGTCATGAGCGCTGGCCAGTTGGACCACCGGATGGTCCGGGCTGTAGGTCTGGAGGATGACCTGCGCCGGTTCGTCGCCGCGGCCCGCGCGGCCGGCCACCTGGGTGAGCAGGGAGAAGGTCTTCTCCGCCGCCCGGAAGTCGGGAAAGTGGAGGGCGATGTCCGCGTTGACTATCCCGACCAGCCTAACCCCGGGCAGGTCCCAGCCCTTGGCCACCATCTGGGTGCCGATCAGGAGGTCGGCCTCGCGCCGCACAAAGGCCTCATAGATCTCGCGGTGGGCGTCGCGGTGCCCCACCGTGTCCCGGTCCATCCGCAGGATCCGCGCGTCGGGCCAGCGCTCCTTCGCCTCCGCCTCGATCCGCTCGGTGCCGGCCCCCAGCGCGCGCAAGAGCCGACTGCCACAGCCCGGGCACGCCTCGGGAAGAGCGATTTGGTATTCGCAGTAATGACAGGTACAGAGCCGTCCTTGGGCATGCAGGGTCAGAGAGACCGAACAGTTGGGGCACCCCAGCGCCTCACCGCAGCTGCGGCACAGCACCACGCTCGAGGTGCCCCTCCGGTTGAGGAAGAGGATCCCCTGACCGCCGTCCCTGAGGGTCTCGCTGACTAGCTCGGCCAGCCGCCTTGAGAAAGGGGATCGGTTGCCCCAGGCGAGCTCTTCCCGGAGGTCGACCACCTCCACCGGCGGCAGCGGCCGCCCGCCAAATCGGTGGGGCATCCGAAGTAGCCGGAGCCCCTTGGCGTCCAACGCCTGGCGATAGGCTTCCAATCGCGGGGTGGCGCTGCCCAGCACCACCGGCACCGAGAGGATTCGACCCAGATGGCGGGCCACCTCGGTCGCGTGGTAGCGCGGCATGGCGTCGTACTGCTTGTAGGAGGAGGAGTCCTCCTCGTCGACGATCACCACTCCCGGAAGGGCCATCGGCGCGAAGACAGCGCTCCGCGACCCCACCACCACCCGGGCTTGGCCGGCCCGCACCCGCCGCCACTCCCGGCCCCGCTCAGCCACCGTGAGCCCCGAGTGCAGCACCGCCACGATTCCCGGGAAGTGGACTGCGAAGCGCCTCTCGGTCTGCGGGGTAAGGGAGATCTCAGGCACCAAAACGATGGCCCCTTTGCCGAGCGCCAGGGCCGCCTTGATGGCGGCGAGGTAGACCTCGGTCTTGCCCGAACCGGTCACCCCGAGGAGGAGGAATTCCTCCGACCTGGACCAGGTGATCGCATTCCGGATCGGAACGAACACCTCCTCCTGCGCCAACGTGAGCTCCAGCGGCGCAAGGCTGGGCACCGGGTCGGTCGGGGATGGAGCTGTCCGTTTAGAGGGCGCCCGCGGCCGCGCCGTGGCCCGTCCCGTCCGCAACGCCGGGGGGATCATGGCCCGCAGGACCTCGGGCAGCGGGCAGAGATAGTGGCCGGCGATCCACTGGGCCAGGCTGATCTGGTGGGGCAGCAGCAGCGGCTCCTCGTCCCGGATCCGCTCCAGCGGGCGGAGATCCTCGATCGGAGAATCGTCCAGCAGCTCGACCACGAAGGCGAATACTCGGCGCCTGCCGAAGGGCACCACCACCCGCTGGCCCAGGCGGACCTGGCCCACGAGCTCGGTCGGGATGAGGTAGTCGTAGAGGCCGGCCGGCGGCCCGGCCCGGAGGTCGGGGGAGACGCGGGCGATTCGGGGCTCGGAATTGTTCAAGCGAGGGGCGGGTCGGTCGACGATTCCTGGTCCATCCGCACCGCCTCGTCGAGAACGGCGCCGGCGATCCCGGACTTGGGCTGCCAGGCCAACTCGACGGTTCGGCCGCCCCGAATCAACAAGGTCGCCGCGGCCATTTCCCCGCCCATGGCTGAGTGCTCCCCGCTGACGGAATTCGCCACGATCATGTCGCAGCCCTTCTGCTCCAGCTTGGCGCGCCCCCGTGCAACCACCTGCTCCGTCTCGGCGGCGAAGCCGACGACCAGGCACCCGGGCCTTCGCCGCGCGGTGAGCTGGGTCAGGATGTCGACGTTGGGAACCAGTCGAAGCTCCAGCTCGGGGTGTTCGCGACGGTGAAGCTTGCTCAAGGCCGGATGCTCCACCCGGAAGTCAGCCACGGCCGCCGCCATCAGGACCAGCCGGACCGAGGGCAGGAGTTCGAGGCAGGCCCGCAGCATTTCATCGGCCGTCTCCACTTGCAGAGCCTCCACCCCGGGCAGCCGCGGAACCGCTTCGGCAGCGGTCACCAGGTGGACGGTGGCCCCCCGCGCCGCCGCCTCCACCGCGAGCTGCTGGCCCATCCGGCCACTGCTACGGTTGCCCAAGTAGCGGACCGGATCGATCGGTTCCCGGGTTCCCCCGGCCGTGACCAGCACCTCCCAGCCGCGCATCGGACCTGCCTCTTGGAACAGGCGCGTGGCCACGGCCAGGATCTCCTCGGGCTCCGCCAGCCGACCCTCCCCCTTCCGACCGGAAGCCAGCCGGCCGCTGACCGGCCCCACCACCAGGGCACCTCTGGCGACCAGGGTGGCCAGGTTCTGCTGGGTGGCGGGATGGCGCCACATCCCCGTCTCCATGGCGGGAGCCAGCACTATCGGCGCCGCCGTGGCCAGCAGGGATGAGCTGACCACGTCGTCGGCCAGCCCGGTCGCCAGCCGGGCCAAAGTGGAGGCGGTCGCGGGCACGACAAGGTGGCACTCGGCCCAGCTGGAGAGGTCGATGTGGGCCATTCCATGACCGGTTTGGTCGTCGTCCGCCTGGGATCCGGCCTTGGCCGGGAAGAGACGCCATACGACCGGGTTCCCGGATAGGGCGCGGAGGGTGGTGGGCGAGATGAACGAGGTGGCCGAGGAGGTCATCGCCACTCGTACCTCAGCTCCCCGTCGGCGGAGGGAGGTGATCAGTTCCGGAACTTTGACCACGGCCACCCCGCCGCAGACGTGGACCGCGATGTGCCGTCCGGCCAGATCCTGCCCGATTGCGTCAGCCATCCCTGGCCATTGTGGCAGGCGCCGGTCGGGGTCTAGCCGGCGGCCGAGCCCGGGGCGGCCAGGATGGCCGCCACCCGGCGAGCAGCCCGGGCAACCTCGTCATTCACCACCACGTGGTGATACCAGCTGGCCTCAGCCAGCTCCCGGTCGGCGTCGCTGGTGCGCAGCGCCAGCTCGTCGGGACTCTCGGTCTCCCGCCGCCGGAGCCGTTGCAGCAATACATCCCGGGAAGGCGGGGCGAGGAACACGAAGGTGGCATCGGCCCCGGCCTCCCGCAGCAGGGAGGCGCCCTGGACATCCAGCTTCAGCAGCACGTCGGACCCCTGGTCGAGCAGCTCCGCGACCCGCGCCCGGGAGGTGCCGTACCGGTTGCCGTGGACCGACGCTGTCTCCAGAAATTCACCCCGCGACTCCATGGCATCGAAGGTGGCCAGGTCGACGAAGGAATAGTCACGGCCGTCGACCTCGCCTGGTCGGGGCGCCCTCGTGGTATAGGCGGGAGGGCGACGCAGGGACGGTCGGAGTGGCATCAGCGCCTGGATCACCGTGTCCTTGCCCACTCCACTCGGTCCGGAGATCACGATGAGCCGTCCGCGACCCAAACTCTGAGTCATGTCGAGCTCGAGCTCAGAGCCTGCCACGGCCACATGGCCCGACTTCCGGGCGAGGCGCCCACCGAGATGCGGAGGGCTTCCAGGTCGGCTGGGAGCAGGCTGGCGAAGGTCATCTCGCGACCGTTGCCCGGGTGGCGAAAGTGGAGCATGGCCGCGTGCAGCGCCGGTCGGCTGGAGTCCTTTTCCGAACTGCTCCCATACAGCCCGTCGCCGACCAGTGGCCGGCCGATGTAGGCCAGATGGACCCGGATCTGGTGGGTGCGCCCGGTGAGCAGGCGCAGCCGCAGGGCGGTGTGCCGCGGCCAGCGCTCCAGCACGGTGAATTCGGTCGCCGCCGCGCGGCCCCCCGGCCCCACCGCCATCCGCCGGGGCCGCTTAGGGTCGCGCCCGATGGCGGCCTCGATCCTTCCCCGGTCCTCTCGGAACTCCCCCTCGGCCAGCGCCCAGTACTCCCGGCCCATGGTTCTGGCTCGAAGCTGGCTGGCCAGCCCCCGGTGAGCCTCCTCGGTCCGGGCCAGCACCATGAGTCCGCTGGTACCCCGGTCGAGCCGGTGGACGATCCCGGCCCGCTCGTCCCCCCCCACGGTGGACCAGGGGCCGCCCCATCCCTGCACCAGCTGGGCCAGGGTTCCCTCACGGTGCCCCGGCCCCGGGTGCACCACCATCCCCGCCGGCTTGTCCACCACCACCAGCAGTTCATCCTCGTAGACCCGCCGCGCTTCCTGATTTGGCACGAGGGGGCGGTCAGGGCGCGGCGCGCTGACCACCGTCGTCACCTCACCGAGGCGAATCAGTCGGGAGGGCCGAAGGACGAGGCGCCCGCCCACCGACACCAGCCCCTCGCGGAGCAGCCGCTGGGTGTGGGCTCGGGTCGTATTCAATCGGCCCGAGAGAAAGAGGTCCAGCCGCAGGCCGACCTCGGCCGGGAGGGCGCCGGGGAGTTCGGTTGCGGCCGGCTCAGGGATGGCGTCAGCCACTGGTTCGGCCGGCGATCACGATCCGGATCACCAGGGCGACCACCCCGATGGTGATGCCGGAGTCGGCCACGTTGAAGACCGGCCAGTGGGGAAGTTGAATGAAGTCCACCACATACCCCTGAGTGAAGCGGTCCACCGCGTTGGCCACGGCCCCGCCCAGGAGCAGGCCAACCCCAGCCTGAGTCCAGGCCGGCTGCCGAGCCAGCAGCCGCCACCTCCAGCCGATGGCCAGCACCACCCCGAGCGCCACCACCAGGAAGAGCCAGTCGGCGTCGGGCAGGATGCTGAAGGCGGCCCCGCGGTTGATGGTGTAGAGGATGTGCACCGGCCAGTGGGACCAGAGCTCCTGGCCGAGATTGAGGGAGTGGCTCACCCAATATTTGGTGACCCGGTCGAGAAGAAAAACGGCAATTCCCGCCAGCGCGGTCCAGAAGGGCCAGGACCCAGTTCTAGACAAATCCTTCCAGGGACCTCGGGGATGCCTGGTCGGGTTCAGTCGCGCTTGGCCTCTTTGCAGGGGACGCACCTGGTCGCGTAGGGCAAGGCACGGAGCCGCTCGATGGCGATCTCCTTGCCGCAGCTGCGGCACAGTCCGTATTCCCCCCGGGCCAACCGCCCCAAGGCATCGTCGCACTGAGCGTACATCTGGTGCAGATTCTCGCGAATCGCCAGCAGCCGCTCGTGCTCCTCCATCTCGCCAGCATGCTCGGTCGGGTGCTCGTGAAAGGGCGCCTCCCGTCCGGCGCCGCTGGCGCCGACGTCGGTCAGGTTGGTCAGCTCCTGGTCCAGGCGCGCCTTCTCCGACTCCACCTGGCGGCGAATCTCGGCCAGGTCTTCCTCGCGCGTCGTGGTGGCGATCTCGCTCATAGTGGAAATTCCTCGATTCAAAGTGCCCGGGGCCGCTGACCCGACCGGCAGGGCGGATATCGCCGCGGCCAGGGGGCGGGTGCATTATGGGCCTACATGAGCTAGCGGGGGAATACCCCATTTGGGATCAACTGCGGTCGGGGCCGATCCGACGCACCGCGACTCGGATCGGGTGCGGTGCGACCTTGAGCTCAGACCAGCCGGAGTAACCGAAGGGGAGCTCGGTGGCCGGCGCCACCGCCAGGAGCTCGGACACGAAGCACTGCGCCTGGATCTGGTCCCTCCCCCCTTCGATCGCCGCCGCCAGCTCCCCATCGGTGTGGTAGCTCAGCTCGATCGGCTCTCCGGCCCGGAGCCCGCTCTTGCGCCGCAGATCCTGAAGCTGCCGGGTGAACGACCGCACCAACCCTTCCTGGCGCAGGGCGGGGGTCAGCTCGAAGTCCAGCGACACAGTGGCGGGCCCTGGATCGGAGCCCGGGCGCGAGCGAACTTCGCCGACGTTCAACTCCTCGGCCAGCACCAGGGCCAGCTCCGGGGTCAGCTCCGCCCCTTGCACCTCGGCACTGGACAGCGGCTGCCGGATCGGAACTCCGCGCTGCTCCCGCAGCGAGCGAGCGTCCTCCGCCAGCCGGCGCACCAGCGCCATCTCGTGCAGTAGTTCGTGGTCGAGCTCATCGCTCTCCGGATCCGGGTAGCTCTCCAGGTGGACCGAGAGTCCGGCCCCTTTTTGACCGGCGCTGAGGTTCCGGAAGATGGCGTCGGAGACAAACGGGGTGAAGGGGGCCATCAGCCGCGCCGTCTCGCGGAGCACGTGGTACAGCGTGGCGCAGCTGGAGGCGATCTCCTGGGGGGTGCCCCGGAAGCGTGGCCGGGACCGCCTGAGGTACCAGGTACTGGTGTCATCGACCAAGCTGGCGATCGCTCGGCAGGCGGTGTTGGCATCGAAGCGATCCAGGGCCGGGACGGCCTCGGCCACGGTCTCCTGGAGCCGAGCCAGAATCCAGCGGTCGAGCGGATGGCGCTCGGCCAGCGGCGGAGTCGGCGCGGACGGATCCCAGTCCGCCAGGTTGGCGTAGGTGATCAGGAAGCTCTGGGCGTTCCAGAGCACGTTCAGAAAGCGCAGCGCCGTGTCCGCGACCCGCTGCACCGACACCCGGTACTCCAATCCCACCGACACCGTCGTGTAGAACCACCAGCGCACCGCGTCGGCCCCCGTTTTGGCGATCAACTCGAACGGATCGACCACATTGCCGCGGGTTTTGGACATCTTGCGGCCCCGGTCGTCGACCACCAGGCTCGGCACCACCACGTGGCGGTAGGCCGGCTGATCAAAGAGCATCACTGACTCCGCCAACAGGGTGTAGAACCAGCCCCGGGTCTGGTCGAGCGCCTCGCTGATGAAGTCGGCGGGATGGTTGGCGGCGAATAACTCCTGGTTTTCGAAGGGATAGTGCCATTGGGCGAAGGGCATGGCGCCGCTGTCATACCAGGCATCGATGACCTCCGGGACCCGCCGCATCTCCCCCCCGCACTCGCAGCGCAGGGTGACCTCATCGATGAACGGCTTGTGGACATCGGTGCCCGGTTTGAGTCCCAGCTCAGCCAGGCTGCCGACACAGCGCTCGGCCGCGCAGGTGGCGCAGATCCAAATCGGCAAGGGGGTCCCCCAGTAGCGGGCCCGGGAGAGGTTCCAGTCCTGGATCGACTCCAGCCAGTTGCCCATGCGCCCGTCCCGGATGTGCGCCGGCACCCACTCCACCGAGCGGTTGTGATGCAGCAGCCGCTCCTTGACCGCGGTGGTTCGAATGAACCACGAATCGAGTGCGTAGTAGAGCAGCGGGGTATCGCAGCGCCAGCAGAAGGGATAGCTGTGGCGGATCTGCTCCTCTTGGTAGAGGAGGCCCCGAGCCTGCAGGTTCCGGGTGATCAGGGGATCAGCGTCCTTGACGAACATCCCCTGGAACTCGCCCACGAAGGGCAAGAAGCGTCCGTCCAGCCCGACGGTGTGGCGAACCTCGATCCCGGCCTCCTGACAGAGCTTGAGGTCGTCCTCGCCGTAGGCGCCCGCCGTGTGCACGATTCCGGTCCCCTCGTCCGTCTTGACAAAGTCGGCCGCCAGCACCTGGAATGCCTGCGGCTGCTCGGGGAGGTACCCGAAGAGCGGCTGGTAGCGCAATCCCAGCAGCTCCCGCCCCTTGAGCTCCCGCTCCACCTGATAAGGGCCCTCCAGCACTCCGACCCGGTCCTGGGCCAATATCAGCCGCTCGGTACCCTGGCTGACCTCGACGTAGGTGATCTCCTCCCCCACCGCCAATCCCAGATTGCCCGGCAGGGTCCAGGGGGTGGTGGTCCAGGCGAGGAGACTGGTGTGGGGAGACTCCCGCAGCCGGAAGCGGACGGTGACACCGGGGTCGGGGGTATCGTCCTTGTAGGCGCCTGGCTGGGCCAGCTCGTGGCTGCTCAATGAGGTCTGACAGCGAGGACAGTACGGGGCGACTCGATAGCCGCTGAAGAGCCAACCTCGGTCGTGGATCTGCTTCAGGCTCCACCACACCGACTCGATGTACTCGGTGTCATAGGTGCGGTAGGCGCTCTTCAGATCCAGCCAGAACCCGATTCGGTTGGTCAGCCTCTCCCACTCGTCGATGTACTCCATGACGCTGGACCGGCAGAGGCGATTGAACTCCTCGACCCCCATGCGCTCGATCTCCTGCTTGGAACCGATCTCGAGGCTTCGCTCGATCTCGAGCTCGACCGGCAGCCCGTGGGTGTCCCAGCCTCCGCGGCGCTCCACCAGCCGGCCCCGCATCTGCTGATAGCGCAGAAAGCAGTCCTTGAAGGACCGAGCCAGCACGTGGTGAACTCCCGGCATGCCATTGGCGGTGGGGGGCCCCTCGTAGAAGACGAATCGCTCAGCGCCCCGGCGCTGCTCCAGACCGCGCTCGAAGATATGTTCGGCTTGCCAGAACTCGAGGACGCGCTCCTCAAGCTCGGGGAAGCTGACCGGGGTGGCGACCGGCTCAAATGCCGACATCAGGGCGCGGTGCGATCTCCAATGAGAGCTCTACCTCCCGCTTCGAAGAGAGGTGCAGCCAGCGTAGCATGACCGATGACGATCTCCCGAGCGGCACCAGGAGACCCCCTTGCCGGCCCGACCATCACAGACCGAGCTCGCCCCTTGGGGCCCGGAGATCCATCTCTTCTGGGAGGACTTCCAGGTGGGTCAGGTCGAGCAGCTGGGATCGCACCTGATCAGTACCGAGGAGATCATCGACTTCGGTCGCCGATTCGATCCCCAGCCCTTTCACGTCGACCCGGAGCGGGCCCAACAATCGGCGTTTCACGGCCTGGTCGCCAGCGGCTGGCACTCGGCTTCGATCTGGATGAGGCTCTACTGGGACGGCATGCTCTCTCGGGCGGCCAGTCTTGGTTCGCCTGGGGTGGAGGACCTCAAATGGCTGGCTCCCGTGCGCCCGGGTGACGACCTTCAGGGGTCGCTGGAGGTAATCTCCACCCGCCCGTCTCTGAGCCGACCGGATCGGGGCCTGGTTCTACTCCGGGGCGAACTGACCGACCAGACCGGCGTGGTCAAGTTGCAGGTGAGCGCCTGGGGGCTGTTCGCGCGCCGCCCCTTATCCCCTCCCAGCTGATCTCAGCCGGTCCGGTGTTTCAGCAACTCTTTCGGGCAGCAACTCCGGGGTACGTCGAGCTGCACGAGGAGCTGGCCGACAGCCTGGCTCAGGTGGGCCGGGCGGAGTGGGATGCGGTCAGCGCGCAGTGCAGCCTCTTCCTCTCCTATCCCTTCCTCGCTTCCGTGGAGGAATCCTCGCCTACCCCCTGTTCCTACCTCCTGCTGCGGGACCCGGATGGAGTGCTGGTCGCCGGTCTCCCCATCTACCGATGGAACGGGTCCCGCGACCCAGGGCTCGATCACTACGAGCCCTTCCAGGCCGGAGCTCGGTGGATATTGGGTCCGAGAGCCCGGCCCGAGCCCTGGTTGCCCACCCTGTTGGCCGGCACCAGAGCCGGCTATGCGACCGAATTCGCGGTCCGAGCCCGGGAGGGAAATCAACGGGCCGAGATCATCGCCCAGCTGCTTCGGAGCGCGGCCCGACTGGCCGAGGTCTCCGGCGCCGCTAGCCTGGGGGTGATGTGGCTGACCTCAGCCGCTGCTCGGGAGGCGCTCGGCTGCATCCTTCGGCCGGAGTACCTGGTGCTGGCCGCTCCCAACTGCGCGATCGAGGTGGAGTGGGACTCGTTCGAGGGCTACCTGGCTCAGCTGAGCTGGTCGAGGCGTCGGTCCGTCCGCCGGGAGCGGGATCGGTTCCGGCGCAGTGGGCTGCGGGTGGAGATGGTGGAGCTGAGCTCCTGCATCGACGAGGTGGCACCTCTGGCGGCCCAGCTGCAGCGCAAGTACGGTCACCAGACCAGCTCCCGGGAGATCGCCGGGCAGCTCCAGGCTCAGGCCCGGCACCTCAACTCGGAGAGCCGGGTGATCCTCTGCCGTAGGCAGAGCCAGCTGGTGGGATTCTCCCTCCTCTACCGCTGGCGCGGATCCCTGTATGCCCGGCTGGCGGGCTTCGACTACGCCGCCGCCTCCGGCAGCGACGCCTACTTCAATCTCGCCTTCTATCTCCCCATCCAGCTGGCTCTGGACGAACGGTCAGACCGAATCGAGCTGGGGATGGCGACCTGGCAGGCCAAGACGCTCCGCGGAGCCAGCCTGGATCCGGCCTGGACCCTGGTCTGCCCCCCAGTCCGAGTCCGAGGTGCCTGGACCCGAGCCGTGGATCGCCAGGGCGAGAGCTCCAGCGTCTGGTGGGCTGAGCAGTTCCCAGGCCAGGTGGATTGGCGCGGCGACTGGCGCTGGACCAGATCCGGCCTGGCCGGTCACGCCCCGGCCTCGGTTCGCCCGCGATCGGCGGCAGCAACCCACTGAGGCGGATGGGAAAGGTACAACTGCAGCCAATGCGGTACAGGACCCGGCGGCTGGTGGTGCTCCTCTGCGGGGCCTTCTTGCTCAGCTATCTGTTCTTGGTCGCGGCCCACATCGATCAGCAGACCGTGCCCGACTTCACCGCCTTCTATACCGTGGCCAAGGCGCTGGGAGCGGGTGGGCTGACCGCCTCGCACCACATGTACTCGCTGGCTTTCCAGCTCCGGGCGGGGAGCTTCCTGGACTCCGGTCTAGGTCATGCCTACGTCGAACCGTTCGTGGCCCTGGCGCCGGCGGCGTGGGTGGTGATCCCCTTTACGATCTTCTCCCTCTGGCCAGCGTTCGCGATCTGGGACGGGGTCTGCCTGGTGCTCTGCGTCGGCGGCACTTTTTGGCTCGCTCGGCAGGAGAAGCTCGGATCGGACACCCTGCCGGTGGCCCTGGCGATCCTCGCCTCGTACCCCATCTACACGGCGTTGGGAGCTGGCGAATACGACTTGCTGTGGCCCCTCTGCCTGGCGCTGTTCACGTCCGCATGGACCTGCAGCTCAACCTTCCAAAGGTGGGCGCGCACCGCCGGAGCCGCCCTCATCTTCACCTTCAAGCCCGACCTGGTCCTCCTTCTGGTGGTCCCGGCGGTGGCGGCGTGGCGCCGACGGGTAGTCCAGGTGGCGGCCGCCTGCCTGGTGGTGCTGGCGGTGATCACGGTGGCGGTGGTGAGTATTCCCGGGCTGCTCCTCCTGCCGAAGATCGAGTCCTACACCCTCTTCACCCGCTTTCCGCCGACCCTCGATGAGACCGTGCTGGGCTTCTTGTGGCGGCTCATCGGACACGGCCACCTCAGCGTGGACCTGGCCTTCCTGTCGATCGGCGTGGCCCTGGTGGTGCTCTCCTGGGCCTGGTGGCGTAACCCGCCCCGGACGACAGCCGACTGGAAACTGGCTCTCACCGCCATCGTCTGTCTCTCCGAACTGGTGGCGCCCCACGCCCTCAACCACGACTTCGTCCTGCTGGCGGGGCCAGTGGTCTGGACGGCGAGCGCGCTCAGAGGTGCCGGTCGAGACCTCCGCTGGCTGGCCTTTTGGATCATCCTGTTCAACCTGGCGAGCCTCCTGGACGACACCCCCCGGGTGACCTTCCCCGTGCCGCTGGTTCCGATCGTCCTCTTGGCCGCGGCGGTCGCCGCGTGGCGAGCTCGGGGCAGCCTCACTTCCGCCCCCGCCAGGACGGGTGGAGCACCGGTCCCGGCGGTTCCTACCAAGTGACCGCAGCGGCTCTCGGCACCCGGATGGTTGCCCAGCGGGTCCGGCGGCGGAGGCGATCGGGCGGGTTGGATCAGTGCCTGCCGCAATCCCCTTCGCCAGCACCGAAGTCCTCCTTTCGGCTGCCGCGGCGACCTGGTGTGAGCGCCTTTTCGGAAGACCAGTTGAGGTCATCGGCAACGACCACGAGGTCAGCTGGCGCCTGACCGAGGCGGCTGGAAACTCCGTGGTCGGCGATCCGAGCCGAGGGGGTCGCGCCGGGGCCACGGTGTCGGTCACTGGGCAGGAGAAAACCGTTGCAGAGATGGACGTAACGGGAGTCAACCAGCCGGCCCCAGAGATCGTCGTGGGCCTTGCGCGCAAGGGTCTGCAGCGTGGTCCTGACGGCCAACTGATCACTTCCACTCACCCCGGGCGATACGGGCGGATGAGCGGTGCGATTCAGTTCGGCGCTCATGGTGTCTGCCGCGGTGCGGGAAAGACGGCTGGTCCGGGTGACCGTGGTCCGAGATATGGGCCATCGCATCACCGCGATTTGTGACCGCCGAGGATCGGTTTCGGACCCCAAGTTTTGACCGCCCGCCAATTCCGGAGCAGCTCCGTGCGGACTGCCTTAGATGACGCGGGTCGCGTTCGGGTCGGAGACCGGACCGGAGCGCCGAGCCATCACGTAAAGTCTCCCGCGACCACCAACAACGAGCCCCACCTTGCCGGCGGCGCACCGCAACCACCGGAGCGCGACGGGTACCCGACCGAATCAGACGGCGCCGAGTGCCGCACCTCTCGCCCGCGTGGGAACATTCCCGATCACGGTGGCAAAGCGATCAGGAACTGCCGGTGTCCGGGATGAGTCGTCGATGCCGATAAGACCGCTGTCCGACCAAGTCCGGCAGCTCTTCCTGGACGCGCATTGCGACGGGTACCTGCACGTCATCGACATCGATCGCGGTGACCAGGTCGCCGTGAATGCCGACACCCTCGTCGCGGCCGCTTCGGTCTTTAAAGTGCAGGTGGCTCTCGAGTTTTTCCGCCAGGTCGCCAATGGGCGACTCGCGGCCGATGAGCTGATCACCATCACTCCGGCCCGGCGAACTCCCGGCCCGACCGGAATCTCTCTTTTCCGCAACGACGTTCAGGTCAGCCTCCAGGACCTGAATGTCCTCATGCTCACGATCAGTGACAACGCGGCCACCGATGCCCTCATGGCGCGGGTCGGCCTTGACAACGTGCAGGCACTTGGGATTTCCCTCGGCCTGACCCGTACCTGCCTTCGGGGAGACACGCAGGAGCTCCTCGACTCGCTCGCCAAGAGTGCGGGCTTCGCGGGGTGGAACGCCCTGTCCCGCGCCCGCTCTCCCGACCCGGAGCTGCTGAGGAGAGCGCTCGAACCCGAGCGGACCACCTGCACCACGGCCCGGGAGGCGACCAGTCTGCTCAGCGCAATCTGGAGGCAGACGACGGCTCCCCCGGCGGCATGCGCTGAGGTCCAACGGCTGATGCGACACCAACTTGCCCGAAACCGACTTGCCGGCGCGTTCGATCAATCGGTGCAGGTCTCCGCCAAGTCGGGCAGTCTCTTGGGCTACGTTCGAAATGAGGTTGGCGTGGTGGTGCCGCCGGACGGAAGACGTTATGCGGTGGCGGTATTCACCATGGCCTGGCAGCAGTACGCCGACGAGGCTCAGATCAACTGCACCATTGGAGAGGTGGCGCGGAAAGCCGTGGACCATCTTCAGGAGGCGTCCTAAAAACCGGTTGTCCCACTCAGCCTCTCGAGTTTGTACCCGGGGACGGCTGTGGGCGACTCAAGTCGAAGGCGAAGCAGGACCTCGTCCCGCGGTGACCAACCAGGAGCGCGGCCAGGCAGCGGCTAGCCGCGAATCGGTGGTGACCAGGGGTGCTCCCAGCTGGTGGCTCAGCTCGACGCAGAGCGCATCGCCCAGCCGTAGTTCGGTCCGGACCGCGGCCCCGGCCAGCAGTTCCCGGGCGGGATGAGCCTGAAAAGGGGCGACGAGGAGGAGTCGGATCTTCTCCTGGGAGGCGCCCGCGGAGAGCAGCTTTCCTCTTACCAGCGTCCGCAGCGCGGCTGCGACGGCGACCCCCTGGTGGTCGGAGATGTGAACCCGCTGTCCGACCAGGGCGTCCTGCACCGCCCGCCCCTCCCCGGTTCCAAGAAGGAGATCGAGAAACGCTGCGGTCTCGAGCACCAACTGCTCAGCCACGAGGCTGGTCCGGGTCGAGCGACTCCAGGGCGCCCCGGAGAGCGGCATGGGCACCGCTCCGATCGGTCCCATCGTCGAGCTGTCGGAGCCAGCCGCTCAGGCGATCCGCAGCGAGCTCCGCTCGCAAAGCTGCCTGCAGCACTTGGGAGAGATTGAGTCCGAGCGGCTTGACGGAGCTCGCCAGTTTCTCTGGGAGATACACGTTTATCCTTGGCATATACACACACTATACACACATACTCCTACCGAGCTTGATGGGACGAAAAGCTGCCCGAAACCGCGGTCCGGCGAGGCGCCTAGCCGAGGCAGGGCGAAAGGGGGGAGTCGGGGCGCCGCCCTGATCGGACTCGCCGGCTAGGCCGGGGCGGCTCCCGCGCGGGGGCTCAGCCGGAGTTCGAGCTCAGTTCAGCGAGGCTCGCGGAGAAAGGCCGGGATGTCCACGTCTTCGAAGACGTCGGGATTGTCCAGCCGAGGCTGCCGGGTGCGCTCCGGGAGCGGCTCCTGGAGCTCCTGCGGCCGGGTCGCCTTGTATTTCTCAGCCAGAGAAGGATTGAGCTGGGCTCCGGGGCTGAATCCGGTAGCGATCACGGTGATCTTGACGTCCCCTCCCATGCGGTCGTCGACCACCGCACCAAAGATGATGTTCACATTGGGATCAGCGCTCTGCCGGATCAGGTCGCAGGCCTCATTGACCTCGAAGAGGGTGAGATCAGGGCTGGCGGTGATGTTGAGCAGGATGCCGTGGGCGCCGGCGATCGAGGTCTCGAGGAGTTGGCTCGAAACTGCATCCCGGGCGGCGTCCTGAGCCCGGTTGTCCCCGCTCCCATACCCGATCCCCATCAGCGCCGCTCCCTGGCCCATCATGATCGCCTTGACGTCGGCGAAGTCCAGGTTGATCAGCCCCGGGAAGACGATCAGGTCGCTGATCCCCTGAACCCCCTGGCGCAGCACGTCATCTGCCTTCTTGAAGGCCTCGATCATGGTGGTCCGCTTGTCGGTGACCGCGATCAGTCGGTCGTTGGGAATGGTGATCAGGGTGTCCACCCGGCCGGAGAGCTGGTCGACCCCTCGCTCGGCCGCCTCCATTCGCTTCCGTCCCTCGAAGGTGAAGGGCTTGGTGACCACCCCGATGGTCAGCGCGCCGCTGGAGCGGGCGATCTCCGCGATGATCGGCGCCGCCCCGGTGCCGGTGCCGCCGCCCATCCCGGAGGTCACGAAGACCATGTCCGCGTCGTGGAGGACGCTGGAGAGCTCCTCGCGCGACTCCTCCGCGGCCAACTCCCCCACCTCGGGGTCGCCCCCGCACCCCAGTCCTCGGGTCACCTTGCGGCCGATGTGGATCTTGGAGGGAGCCTCCGAGGTCTCCAGCGCCTGGCGGTCAGTGTTGACCGCGATGAAGTCGACCCCCCGAAGCTTGGCCCGGATCATGCGGTTGACGGCATTGCTGCCGCCCCCGCCGACTCCGATGACCTTGATCCGAGCGTTGCCCTGGATGGTGCGGTCTAGGTCGTCTTGAGGCATCGCGTCTCCTTCAGGGTCAGAACAGCTCGTGGAACCAGCGATTTAGCCGGCCCGCACTGCGGATGGTTCTCAGGTTGCCGCCGTCCTTCCGAGCGCCAGATCGCTGGCCCCAACGGAGTAGTCCGGCCGCCGCCGCGTGCTCGGGCATGCCGAGCTGATCAGCCAGCCCGCTGAGTCCCTCGGGGACGGCGAGCCGGACCGGCATCTCCAGAATCTGGTGGACCGCGGCGGCGAAGCCACGGAGTCGAAAGCCGCCGCCGGTGACCACCAGCTTGGAGAGGCCGTGACTCTCCTCGTCCAACGCCTGCCCCACCAACCGGGCCATCTCCCGAGCCCGAGGCTCGATGATCTCGGCCAGCCAGCGGCGGGGCACCTCCTCCGCCCCCAGGTGGGAGCTGCCCACCAGGGTGACCATCTCCTCGGGGAGTATCTGGGCGGGGTCGCAGTGGCCGTGGCGGCACTTGAGGGTCTCCGCCTCATCCTGGTCACAGCGCAGCCCGGTGGCCAGGTCGGTGGTCACGTTCTGGCCGCCGATCGGGAGCACCAGGACGCGGCGGATCGTGCCCCCGCGGAAGATGGCGATGTTGGTCGTCCCAGCTCCGATGTCGATCACCGCCACCCCCGCCTCCAGCTCCTGGTCGCGCAGGACCCCCTCCGCCGACGCCAGCGGCTGCACCACCACGTCGTCGATACGCAGGCCGGCGGCGTGGACGCAGTTCACCAGCGCCGCCAGGTGCGCGCTGGACGCCAGCACCAACTCGGCATCGACCGATAGACGGGTGCCCTGCGTCCCCCGGGGATCCCGCACCCCCGGGTGGCCGTCAACCTGATATTGGCGAGGAATGAGGTGGACCACCTCCTGGCCCTCGATGCCGGGCAGCGATCGGGCCCCTTCCAGGACGCGGTTGAGATCACCGGAACCGACCACCCCGCCCCGCGAGGTGACCGAGACCACCGCCCCGCTGCCCTGGCTCTGAACGTGCCGACCGCTCAGCGTCAGGAGCGCGGAGTCGATCTCCACGCCACTGGAACGCTCGGCGGAGTCGAGGGCTTGGGAGACAGCCTGGGTGGCGGCATCCGGATCGGTGATCACGCCCTTGCGTACTCCCGCAGAAGGGGCCTCCCCGACTCCGATCACCCGGAGCTTGGAGCCGTCGTCCTCGGCCACCGCGCAGCACACCTTGGCACTGCCCAGATCCAGAGCGACCAGGCGGCGGCTGCTCAATTCGGAGCCGGCGAAAGCGGGCGGGGGGATGGCCCCGCCGGGGTGCCAGCACGCTCGGTCATCACAAGAATCCCCAAGTGTGGTGCTGAGATTTTTTGCAACGTGTGGTTGTGGTCAAAATCGGGATGTGGGGCGCCGTCCGCCCCGGTGCGCGGCTCGGCCGGGGCCATCTCGCAGTGTAGTAGCAAACTCAGAGCAGCACAAGCCCTAAATTGGCTCAAAACCACAGCATGTTGTGCCTGAGAGGTCGCGGACACCCTCAATTTTGCGTCTGACCCCCTCCCCTGATCAGGCCCGGCTCAGTAGCTGAGCGCCACCTGCGCGGGGTCCTCCAAGTAGATCTGCTTGATGCCCGCGGTCTGGAGGTTCACCTGCTCCCCCAGTGCTCGGAGCGCCTCCAGCTTCGGTCCCAGAGCGGAGATCTGCGAACTGGTCACGGCCAAACCCAGGTCGGCGGTCCAGCCCGCGCCGCTGACTATCTCCAGCGCCCCGGAGGCGGCCATCACAAAGCGGCTGACCGAGACCCCGTCGTAGGTGGCGGGGAACACGCGACTGAGAGTCGCCAGGGCCTGGGTCAGCCGACCAGGCAGCACCACCGCCCCGGGGTGGGCCACGCTGAGCGCCCGCTGGTCAAGGAACAGCGGCAGCCGACCGGTGGGAAGCCCCCCCACTCGGCCCAGCGAAGCCCCGCTGGCGGTGAGCCACTGCTGCTCGGAACCCTGCTGGTAGATCATCACCGGCGGCAGGGGCGTCACCGCCAGCACCAGGGTCCCTGGCCAGCGGATTTGCACCGAGGCCTCCTTGATCCAGGGCAGGGCCAGCAGGTTGCGGGAGATGGCGGGCGCATTGAGCAGAATCGTGCTCTCGCCCAACCGCGCTCCCGCGTCCGCCAGCAACTGCTGTCGGGAGACGGCCGACGACCCCTCCACCTCGACTCGCTGCACCTTGAGCCAGGGCAGGGCGAACAGCACGCCCGCCGCCATCGTCGTCACCACCATCGCCAGCGCCCCGGCCTTGGGCACCCAGCCCAACTCCTGGAGGGTGGTCAGGGCCACCGGCTTGCGCGGGCCAGACACCCGATGCCGGCCCAGGAAGCGGTGTCGTGTCGCGAATCGGGCCGCCCGCCGCTCCGCCGCCTGGCGGGCGACCTCCTCGATCTCAGTATCGGGGATACGGCCCCATACGGGCCGCGCATTGACCCGAGCCTGCCGAGGGGAACGCCGCCGCACGGTGGACCGCTGGGAGAGGGAGCGCTCCACGGGCCGCCAGGCCTCGAACTGGTCGGGCACGACCGCGCCAAACGACCACCCCGGGGAGGACTCCTGGTGCGCGGCCGGCCTCATGGCTGCCCCTCAGCTGGAACGTAAGTGAAAATCGGGACTGCCGACGGGGATGATCTCCAGTTCGAGCTCAACCCCGAAGCGCTCCACTACACGTTGACGGATTACGTCCGTCAATGCAAGCACTTCCCTGGCCCGGGCCCCTCCCAAATTGCAGATGAAGTTCGCGTGCTGCGGCGAGACCTGGGCCGCCCCGACCTGCATTCCCTTCAGGCCGCAGCTCTCGATGAGCCGACCCGCGGTCTCCTGGACCGGGTTCTTGAAGGTGCTGCCCAGACTGCGCACCCCGGTCGGCTGGCTCGCCTTACGCTCAGTCATCACCCGCCGGACCTCCTGGCGCGCGGCCAGCGCGTCGCCCTCCCGCAGTCGGAGCCAGACCTGGGTCACCACCGCCCCCTCCAGGGGACCCTCCTGGAGCGAGGTGCGCCGGTAGCGCGGTCGCAGATCGGCGCGGGCGAGCCGTAGCACGTCTCCCCCCGGGAGCACCGCCTCCACGCTCTCCAGGATCTCGCCGATCTCGCCTCCGAAGGCGCCGGCGTTGCCAGCGGCGGCGGCCCCGGCGGTGCCCGGGATCCCGACCCCGAAGGCCAGCCCCAGCAGCCCCAGGTAGGCGGTATCGAAGGCGGCCCGAGGCAGCATGGCACCCGCCTGGAGGCAGACCAATCCCTCTCCCTGGTGGACTACCCGGGAGGCCGGGAACTTGATCACCAGCCCCCGGACGCCGCCATCGAGGATCAGGGAGTTGCTGCCCGCCCCCAGCACGGTGCAGGGAAATTCCAGCTCCCGGCAGAGCTCGAGCAGATCCGGCAACAGGTCGGCGGAGGCAGGCTCCCAGTACCAGTCGGCCGGTCCCCCAACCCCGAACTGGCTGTGCCTGGCGAGCGGCTCGCCGGGCCTCAGGTCGCCGCCGGCGAGAGGGCCAGCGAGCAGCTTTTGGAGTGGGTCGGGCAGGCCGTCGAGGCTCACGGTTGGCTCTCGGTCAGCGTGCGAAGGAGCCGGTTCGCCACGTCGTCGAAGCCGCGCACCGAGCTGCAGATGACGACTGCAGAATCCTCCAGCCGGGTCACCACCTCCCGGATGGCCGCCTCTGCCGTCTCCACCAGCACCAGCTCGGGTCCGGACACCAGGGCCGCCACGTCCGCCGAGCTGACCGTCCCCGCCAGGTGGCGCTCCCGGGCGGGCTCGATCTCCCCGAGCACCAGCACATCGAGTCCGGCGAATGCACCGCGGTACTCCTGGAGCAGGGCCTTGGTCCGGGAGTAGGTGTGGGGGACGTGGACCATGACTAGCTGCACCTGCTCCCCGAACTGTTGGCGGGCGCCGGCGATGGTGGCCCGGATCTTGGTCGGGTGGTGGGCATAGTCGTCGACCACCGTCACCCCACCGGCGGTGCCCAGAACCTCGAACCGCCGCGCCGGTCCCCGATAGCGGCCGGCCGACTCGGCCGCCGCCTGCGGGTCAGCGCCCAGTCGGACCGCGGTCGCCAGCGCTGCCAGACCATTGGCGGCGTTGTGCGCCCCGAAGCCCGGGAGCGCCATCGTGAGCTCTCGTCCGTCGGGCGAGAGGACCCGGAGCTGGAGCCGGCCAGCCACATTGGCCGGCGGTCTGGTGAGACTCCAGTCGCCCCCGGACAAGCCGAAGCTCTGCACCTCGGCGGGGCAGTCGGCGGCTAGCCTGCGGGCCTGGGGGTCAGCCGCGTTGTAGATCAGCTGTCCCTCGGTCCCCAGACCCCCCAGCAGTTCGCGGTAGGGGGCGACGTAGGCATCCAGGTCGGGATAGAGATCGGGATGGTCGAGCTCCAGGTTGAGCAGGGTCACTACCTGAGGCTGCCAGTGGAGAAACTTGGCTCGCTGATCTAGCGCTGAGGTGGTGTACTCGTCACCCTCGAAAACGAAGGGCCCGCCCTCGCGGGGGTCACCCAGCCGGGCTGTGGTGGCGAAGTCCCGGGAGGTGGCGCCCAGCCGGAAGCCCGGGGCGCAGCCGGAGGCCTCGAGCATGAACGCGGCCAGGGTTGAGGTGGTGGTCTTGCCATGCGTTCCGCAGACGACCGCCCTCAGCCGGCCCCGGGTCAGTCCGCGATAAGCTGCGGCCTCGCTCAGCAGGGGCAGCTCCCGGGCCTGGGCCGCGGCCAGCTCCCGGTTTAGGGCCTGGACCTGATTTCCCAGCACGACCAGGTCGGGCACCCCCCAGCGCGCGAGGTTGGCGGGCTCATGTTCCAGGCTGAAGGGGATTCCCGCCGCCGCCAGGGTTTCGGTGGTGGGCGGGTAGGCGTCCTCATCCGATCCGGTTACCCGGTAGCCCAGCTCCAGGCAGCAGAGTGCCAGGCCGGAGACTGCGTAGCCGCAGATGCCGAGGAAATGCAGATGCGCGGGCGGCTCCGGCCAGCCCGAAGGCGCGGTCTCAGCCAAAGTCACCCTCTCGACCCCACCAGCTGACGGAGCTGCGCCGCGACCTCGGCGGCGGCCCAGGGCCGCGCCATCGAGGCGCTGGCCCGAGCCATCAGCCGCCATTGTTCGGGATCATCGAGGACCTTGAGCACCGCCGCCTGCAGCCGCTCCGCGGTCAGCTCGTGATCGGCGATCACCAGCGCCGCACCGGACTCCTCGAACGGTCGCGCATTGGCGGTCTGGTGCTCGCCAGCATGGGGATATGGGACGAGCACCATGGGACGTCCCAGGCAGGCTGCCTCGGCCAGCGAGCTGCCTCCGGCCCGCATAACCACCAGGTTTGCGGCCGCCAGCGGCTTGGCCACGTCGGCCACGAACGGCTGCACCTGATAGCGCTCCCCGACCGGGAGGCCGGCCGCCTGCGCGGCCGCCAGCACCGGCTGGTGGTCGACTGGTCCGGTGAGGTGGACCACGCTCAGTTGGGGGAGGCGCTGGAGCAGCACGGGCAGCAGCTCGAGAAGCACCTCATTCAGGTGCCTGGCGCCCTGGGATCCGCCCATCACCAGCAGTGTCGGCGGCACCTCGGGACGCTGCGGGCGTTCAGCCAGTTGGGCGAAGGCGAGTCGAACCGGGTTGCCGGTGCAGATGACTTTGGCCCGAGGCAGGTAAGCAGCGGTTCCCGGGAAGGAGCTGGCCACCACCTGCACTCGGCTGGCCAGCCAGCGGACCGCCTTCCCGGGCAGCATGTTCTGCTCCAGTAACAGCACGGGAATCCGGTGACGGCGGGCGGCCAGCACCACGGGCACGCACACGTAGCCCCCGGTCGCCAGCACCACCTGGGGCCGAAAGCGACGGACCAGTCGGGCCGCCTCCCGATAGACCAGGGGCAGGCGCAGGGCGAGCCGGGGCGCCGAGCTGACCGTGCTCGACCCCATGCTGCCGAGGCGGAGGCCGGCAAAGTCGATCCCCGCCGATGGCACCAGCCGCGACTCCGGACCATCGGTGCGCCCGACGTAGGTGACCACTACCTGGGGATCAGTCTGCCGCAGCGCCTCCGCCACCGCGATGGCCGGGGTGCAGTGTCCGCCCGTTCCTCCCCCGGTGATTAGCACGCGCATTACCGATCCCCACTCGACGCTGCCGGGCCGAGATGTTGAGCAGGACGCCGGTGGCCGCCAGAGAGAGCGCCAGCGATGTCCCGCCGTAGCTGATGAAGGTGAGGGGTACTCCCGTGGAGGGAATAGTGTCGGTCACTCCACCGATGTTGATCAGGGCCTGGCCGACAATCCAGATGGTGACCCCGCCAGCCAGGAGAACGCCCAAGCGGTCCGGGGCGTTTCTAGCAGCCCGAATCCCGCGCCAGGCGAAGCCCAGGAAGAGCAGCAGCACCAACAACGTGCCAAGCAGCCCCAGCTCTTCGCCGATGATGGCGAAGATGAAGTCGGTGTGGCCCTCCGGCAGGAGCTGGGAGGGGGATACCGCCCCATTCAGGCCGGTGCCGAATATCCCGCCGACCCCCAACGAGTAGAGCGCCTGGACGGCCTGGAATCCACTGCCCAGCCGGTGGGCAAAGGGGTTGAGGTAGCTGAGCAGACGAGCGACCCGGTACGGCTCGGCCCGGATCAGCAACAACACCCCAACCAGACTGATCGCCCCCACTCCGGCCAGATGCCGAAGTCTGACCCCGGCTAGCCAGAGGAGCCCGAGCGCGGTCACCGAGAGGACCACCGTCGAGCCCAGGTCCTTCTCCATCACCACCAGGAGGGCCACCACCAAGATCTTCCAGCTGTAGTTCACAACCCCGTCGCGGAGATCGGTGATCCGGGAGCCGAGTCGGTCCAGCCAGACTGCCCCCGCCACCACCACCATGAACTGCGCCAGCACGCTGGGCTGGAGGTCGAGCGGGCCCAGGTAGATCCAGCGCCGGGCACCCTGCACCTCGTGTCCGATATGGGGCACGAGGACGGCCACCAAAAGCACCAGGGTGCCGGCGGAGAGTACCGGCGCGAGCTGGACCCAGCGGTGGTAGTCGATCTTGGCGCAGATCGTGAGCCCGACCAGCCCCAGCGCCAGCCAGATCAGCTGCCGGTCGAAGAAGTAGGCCGGATAGCCGTAGACGGTGTAGGCCAGCGCCTCGCTCGCCGAGTAGACCATGACCAGTCCCAGGCCGCAGAGCGCGAGGGTCAGGAGCAGGAGCCAGACATCCAGCTCCGGCAGGGGCAGGCGACGGATCCCAGTGCCGTTCCGCCGAGTCTGGCCGACGGGCAGCCAGCGTTCGACGTGGGCGATCAACGCGCGCCCCCGGGCAGCCCTGCCGAAACCGCCCAATAGGCGGCCAGCGCCGCGGCCAGGGCGGATATTGCCCAGAACCTGAGGTCGATCCCCCACTCACTCATGCCGCCCTCCTCAAAGTGGTGATGGATCGGGCTGGAGCGGAAGATCCGGCGGCCATGGGTGATCCGGAAATGGCTGAGCTGCACGATTACCGAGCCGGCCTCAGCCAGAAAGATCAGCGCCACCAGCGGCAGCAGCAGGAGCGCGCCCACCTCGATGGCGGCGACGGCCAGGGCCAGGCCCACCGCCAGCGATCCGGCGTCGCCCATGAAGACCGCGGCCCGGGGGCGGTTGAAAAACAGGAAGGCCAGCAGTGCGGCCGCCAGACAGACGCAGGCCACAGCCAGCTGGGACCGATGTTCCATCATGGCCAGCGCGGCACAGGCTCCGAACCCGGGAATCGCACAGCCAGCGGCCAAGCCATCCACGCCGTCGGTCAGGTTGGCCGCGTTGGCGGTGGCCAGGATGGCAAAGGCGGCCAGGGCCAGACCGAACAGGCCCAGGTCGCGGGGTCCCAGTCCGGGGACGGTTTGGGTGGTCGCGGAGACGGCGAAGATTCCCAGCGCCAGCAGGCCAGCGCACCCAGCCAGGAGGAGCAGCTTGGGTCGGAAGCGCATCCCGTCGCCGCGGCGCAGCTTGGTCAGGTCGTCGACGAGCCCCACGACGCAGCCCAGGGCAGCGGCCCCGACCACAAGTCCCCCAGCCGGGTCACGGGCCACCACAACCCAGGCCACCAGCACCGCCGCCACGAAGACGATCCCCCCCGAGGTGGGCGTACCGCTTTTCCCCAGGTGGGAGTGAGGCACGTAGGCGCGGGCCACCTGGTGCAGGCCGATCCGGTCCAGTCCGGCGATCGCCAACGGATAGACCGCAAGTGCTCCGACGAAAGTTCCTGCCGCTGCCAGCCAATTCACCCGAGGCATCTTATGGTTGGAGCTTGAAACGGTCGATGAGCACCTGAGTGACCTTCTTGACGGTGGGTACGGCATCGTAGAAGGAGTACCGCAGGGAGGGTGGCACCTGGGGCTCACGAAGGATGCAGATCACCGAATACTGGGGATCGCTGGCGGGCAGGAACTCGGCAAAGGAATCGATGGTGTTGTTGGTGTAAACCCCGTTCTGAGCCACCTCCGCGGTGCCCGTCTTGCCGGCCAGCTCGCCTTTCCAGGCGGGCCAGATGCGAGCCTCGGAGGCGTCGGCCCCTGGGTCGTCCACCACCCCGACCATCATCTTGGCCAGGGTGGCGGCGGTCTGGGCGGAGACCACCCGCCGAGTCTTGGGCTTGATCACCGTGGTTGGCTGGCCGCCTCCAGAGATGGATGTCACCACGTGGGGCTGCACCCAGACGCCCCCGTTGGCGATGGCGTTGACCGCTGCCAGCATCTCGATGGGGGTGACCACCACCCCTTGGCCAAAGCTCGAGGTGGCCAGCGTCAGGGCGGTTTCCTGAGAGAGCGGGGGCAGCGGCACGCTCTCCTCGCCCGCCAGGTCAATCCCGGTGGCTTGGCCGATCCCAAAGTTTTGCATGGTGTTGTAGAAGGTTTTCGCCCCCACCAACTGCTCCACGTGCAGGGCACCGACGTTGAGGGAGTTGTCCAGCACGTATTGGTAGGAGATGACCCCGTGGTAGACGTTGTCCCAGTCGTGGATCTGCACTCCATCGACCGTGGCGGCGGCGGGGGTCTCGTCGAATGTGGCGGTGGGGGTGATGACGTTGTTCTGCAGAGCTCCGGCAAAGGTCACCACCTTCATCACCGAGCCGGGCTCGTAGAGGTTGGCCAGCCCGGCGTCCTGGAAGAGGGACTCGCTCGCAGTCGCGTAGTTGTTGGCGTTGTAGGACGGAGCATCCGCCCAGGCGACGATCGCCCCGGTATGGACGTCCATCACGATCATGGTCCCGGAGTAGGCCTTGTCCGCCGCGACCTCGTTGGCGAGGTCGCGCTCCACCGTGGCCTGGATGGTGGCGTCGATCGCCGTGTTGAGGTTGCGTCCGTTGACGGCTGGGTTCTGCGGTTGATTGTTGAGGACGACCGCATTGCCCTGCAGGTCGTGGATCACCGACTCGGTACCCGGGTGGCCCGCCAGCACCTGGTTGTAATAGCCCTCGAGACCGTACTGCCCCACACCGCTGGAGTTAACGAAGCCCAGCAGGTTGGAGGCGAGAGTGGTCCCGGGTACGGCACCCGGACCGTAGGTGCGCACCTGCAGCGGCAGGCTCCCGATCCCGGTCAGATTCAGCTTGAGCAGGCTGGCTTCCACCGCCGGAGCCTGGTCCCGAGCCAGATAGACGAACTGGACGGGTTTGGAGAACAGGGTGGCCAGGGCAGTCGCCGAGCTGCCCAAGACCGGAGCCAGCAGGACCGCCTCGCGGACCCGTGACTGTTGGGGAATCTCCCGCGGATCGGCGAAGATGTCGTAGGCGAGGGCGTTCCCGGCCAACACCTGACCGTTGCTGTCCAGAATCAGTCCGCGGGTCGCCGGTATGCTCACCGACTGTTCCTGCTGCGCCACCGCCGCCGCGGCCAACTGGGCACCCTGACGGACCTGCAGATCTACCAGCCGGCCGGCCATTCCCAGCAGAGCCAGGATCAGAAAGAGTGACAGCCCCAGCAGTCGCCGGCTGACCGGTGGCGTCGAGCTCTGGGGGCCTAGCGACCCAGCGAGGTCGGCCGGGCGCCGCCGCGGCTGCCGAATGGTCTGATCACGGGGGTGGGATCGGAGCGACACCGCTCAGCCGCCCCGGAGGGCGATGATGACCGGGGTGAGGGGATCGGACGCGGATGAGGCCGGCGGGTTCACCACCGCCCAGTTCGAGGGCGGGGCCAGACCCAGGTGGCCAGCCGACTGGGCCACCTGACCGGCGCTCTGAAGCTGCTGCAGCCGCTGAGCCTGGTTCGCCTGGATGTTCTGCAGCTGGGCGTTGCTGGATTTAACCGAAGCGATCTGGTAGGTGAGGGCGGTAGCTTGAGCGGTCTGCGAGGCGTACATCACGCCCACGGCCACCAGCGCGGCCAGAGCTGGCAGCAGGAGCCAGGCGACCAACGAGCGGGGCAGACCGTGTCGGCGAGTCGTGGCTCCCGCGGCTTCCTCCTCGTCAAAGGGCAAAAAGGGAGCCCAGAGACGGGGGTCGGCAGCAATAGTGGTCATCTGGATTGGTTCTGTTGTGGGACGTGAAAAGGGACGTAATTCGAAGACGAAGGGGAGCTGAGAGTTCGGTCTAGCGAGTCGCCCTAGGGGCTAGAGGAGGGCAACCGCACCGCCACCCGGAGCTGGGCGGAGCGAGCCCTGGGGTTGCGCGCAACCTCTTCCGGCGTGGGCTTGACGGAGCGTCGCGTGAGCAAGGAAAGGGTGGCCCGATGGGCGCAGGTGCAGACCATTTGATGGGACGGACAAACACAGTCTTTTGCTAGGACGTTGAGGGAGTGCTTAGTGAGTCTGTGCTCGGACGGTTGGAAGGAGAGCGTCCCAATTCGCCCATCGGGCCGAAGAATTTGTGTGGCTGCGGCTAGGCCGCGTTCGAGCTCGCCGAGCTCGTCGTTGACCGCGACGCGCAGGGCCAAGAAGACCCTGGTCGCCGGGTGAATGCGCTTGGGCCAGAACCGCCGGGGCACCGCCAGAGCGCAGATTTCCGCCAGCTGGGTGGTGGTCCTGATCGGTGCCTTCCGCCGCTCGGCGACGATGGCCCGAGCTATCGGACGCGACTGCCGTTCCTCCCCCAGCTCGAAGAAGAGGTCGGCCAGCTCCGTCTCACTGGAGTTGGCCACGATATCTGCGGCGGTCAGCGTTTGCCGCGTGGGCGCCATGCGCATGTCCAGCGGCCCGTCGCTTTGGAAGCTAAATCCCCGCGCGGGATCGTCCAGCTGGAGGGAGCTGATACCCAGGTCCATCACCACGATGTCGGCTCGGAGTTGATGCGCCGCAGCGACCCGCTCCAGTTCCGAGAAGCTGGCCTCCTCCGCCACGAAGGCTTCGCCGAAGTCGGCGAAGCGCAGCCGGGCGGAGGAAACAGCGGACGGATCTCGATCCAATGCCAAGACCCGCCCGCCTGGGAGGACGCGATTGAGGAAAGCTGCGGAAACCCCACCGGCGCCGAGAGTGGCGTCGACCACCACCTCACCCGGGACCGGCGCGAGCAACTCCAGCAGCTCGGCCAGCATCACCGGCTGATGGGTGCCGGACAGGTGACTGACCCGGACCGCGGCGCGCGCAACCGAGCGTGGCTTGGACCTGGGCATGACCCCCAGCATGACGCTCACGACTGGGACGCCTCGCTAATGAATGCCCCGTAGTCGGCAGCCCTCTGATTGACCACCGTCTGGCGCATCACTTCCCACTCGTCAGAATTGAGCGGGGCCGCCTGTCGACCGAAGCTCTGCTCGGAGTGGAGCTCAACCACGTTGTTGACCCCCACGAAGACGACGTTGTCGTTGAGCCCCGCGTGCTGGCGCAGCGGGGCCAGCAGCAGGATCCGACCCTGGCTGTCCCAGCTGATCTCCTGCGAGGCGGCATAGAGCCGACGCAGGTAACCGCTGTAGCCGGACTGGGCGATCGGGTCGTAGCGCAGCTGGGCGGTCATCGCCTCCCACTCGGGCTGCGGGTACATCAGAAGGAAGCCTGCCGGGTGACCGGTGACCCAGCCTCCCCTGAGCTCTTCCCGAAAGCGAGCAGGAATGGCCACCCGGCCGCGCTCGTCAAGGGAGTGGTCGAAGCGTCCGAAGAACGCCATCTCGCCCCCCTAGTCCACCGCTCATTCTGGATGGCTTCTTCCTTATTCACCACAATTCCCCCGAAGTGGAGGTCTCGGGGACTGTATCACGCCACGAGGAGCAGGTCAATCACTTTGGATAAGTTGTTTACGAGATCGTCTCCCAGCGAGTGATTCTCTTGGGGGAATCGTCCCTGAATCCGCACGGATGCGTCACGGGCGGAGATCGGAGGGAAGGCGGCGCAGGGGGGCGAGCCCCCCTGCGGGGAGATGGAAGGCGGGCGGTAAGCCGAGTTCTGTGCCCCCCGGGCCTCCCGCGCGGCGGGCTCCCCCCGAGGGGTGATGACCATCCATCTACGGCGGCGGTTGCCCGACGCCTCTAGCGACCCACCCGGGTGCTACTGGGCGAGCCGCCCAGGGGTGTCGCCACCCGCACCCTGCCGGGTCTTGCTCCGGGCGGGGTTTACCTGGCCAGCCGGTCACCCGGCTGCCGGTGGGCTCTTACCCCACCATTTCACCATCGCCGACGCGATCGCCGGCTGTGTCTTTCTGTGGCACTCTCCCTGAGGTTTCCCTCGCCGGGCGTTACCCGGCGCCCTGCTCTGTGGAGCTCGGACTTTCCTCGGCCGGGCGACGCCCAGCCGCGGTCATCTGCCCACCATCCGACCTCATCGTATCTCGCCGGCGGCCCGGATCGGCCGCGAGGTGCGGGGTCGCGGCCAGCTGGTCAGCCGGTTGCTTGCTTCTGCCGCTCGCAGGCCGCGACGGCCAGCTCGTCCACCCGGTTGTTGCCCGGGTTGTCCCGGTGCCCGCGGACGTGGCGCCAGCTGAGGGCCGGGCCCAAGGCGGCGGTCAGCCGGTCCAGCTCGGGAAAGAGATCGGTGTTGGCCTTGCGCTTCCAATGCTCGCAGAGCCAGCCGATCACATTGCGGGAGTCGGTGTGTAGCCGCAGCCCCTGCCCTGGTTGGCGTCGTCGGCTGAAGGCGGAGATCGCCTCCCGGGCGGCGGCCAGCTCCATGCGGTTGTTGGTGGTCTGCGGCTCACCTCCTGACCCTTCCTCCGCCAGATCGGTCCACTCGATGCGAAAGGCCCAGCCGCCCGGTCCGGGGTTGCCGCTGCAGGCCCCGTCGCAGTAGCCGTCCACCCAGCTCGAGGGCGGAGACCATGTCTCGGTCACAGGAGCAAGATCCGCTCGCAGTTCTCGCAGGTAACCAGCTGCTCCCCGCGGGCCTCCTGGAGCAGCCGGGGCGGAAGCGGCAGCCGGCACCCGCTGCAGGTCCGGTTGACCACCTTCGCCACCGCTGGCCGGCGTCGGGCCGCGGTGCGTTGGTAGGTGTCCAGCTGGGAGGGGGACAGCGTCTCGGCCAGCGCCCGACGCTCCGCTTCACCGGTCAAGAGCTCCGCCGCCAGGGTCGGGGCTTGGCTCCGGTCCCGGGCGCGAAACTCCTCGACCTCCCGTTCGCGCGAGGCCAGCTGCAATCCGACCTCGACCAGATCCTGGGAGGTCTGCTCCTGGGTCTCCATCCGGCCCAGCTCCGACTCCTCCAGCCCCTGGATCTTGACCCGAAGCGTCTCCAGCTCGTGCTGGCGGCGCTGCAGGTCGGCGGGGTGACGAACACTGCCGTCGTAGATGGCCTTGGCATGGCTCTGAGCCCGGCCCGCCAGCTCCGCAACCTCCAGCTCCAGCTGCTTGAGCTCCGCGGCTTGGCGCTGGAGCTGAGCTTCGAGCGCCGCCCGGCGCTGGCGCAGCTGGCGGACGCTGGGGTCCGTCTTGGCGCGCTGGGCCGCCGCCTCCTGCTCAGCCAGCAGTTCCTGCTGGCGCAGCTCGAGCACCTCGATGGCGGCGAGAACTTCGGCCACCTTCATCGAGGCGCCACCAAAAACACCTTATAAAGGTGGGCCTTCTCCCGCACCTCATGATGGGCCCACCAGCGCCAGCCCTCCGCCTGCAGCCAGTCCCGCAAGCGCTCCGCTCGCTGCGCCGGCTGCAGCAAGAGCCATTCGAGCTGTCCCGCGACCTGGCGGTCTCGCTCGAGCATCCGAGCGATTCTGCCCCCGCCCATGCCGGCGACGACCACCCCGTGGCAACCCAAGCCGGCGATCGGCTCAAGCCCCTCCCCCACCAAGATCTGGACGCCGCTCCCAGGACCGAGGAGGCGCCGGAGCTCGGCCTGAGGTCCCGGGCTGATCTCGGTGGCGAACACTGGCCGGGCCGGATCCTGGCGCTTCAGCTCCAGCGCCAACCGCCCGTGCCCGCTGCCGATGTCGGCCACCGGCCCCTCTGGCGGGCAGAGCTCGAGCAGGGCCCGGAGGCGCGGGCCCATCCGGGCCGGCGGGTCCGGTTCGGCGCCGGTCCGACTGGCCCGGGCCGGTGCCGAGCGAAACAGAACCGTGGTCACTGGGCGAGTCTACGGAGTTCGGCGCGGTCGGCCGGCGGCAAATCGCTACCCTGCCCGGGATGATGGATCGCCTTGACCTCTAGAGACAGGGGACCACTACCGGCGGATCGGATCGCCCCGTACTGGTTGCCGGGGGACCAGCGCGGCGTCTTGCTGCTGCACGGCTTTGCCGGTACCCCTCCTGAGATGCGGCCGCTCGGCGACGAACTGGCCCAACGCGGCTTCACCGTGTTCGCGCCCTTGCTGAGCGGCCACGGAACCTCACCCGAGGAGCTGGAACAGACCTCCTATCCGGACTGGATACGCTCGGCCAACGAGGCGCTGAACCAACTCCAGGCACGGTGCCGCTATGTGGGATTGGCGGGCCAGTCGATGGGCGCGACCCTGGCGCTGCACCTCGCCGCCACCCGACCCGAGCCGCGGGCGATCGTCGCCCAGGCCGGTTTCCTTCAGCTGAGCGACTGGCGCATCAAGCTCTTGCCGGTGGTCCGGCACCTGGTGCGCTGGCACACTCCTTCGAGCGAAGTCGACCTCTACGACCAGACGGCCATCGACCAGCTCTACAGCTATGGGCGCCGACCCACGCGGGCCATCGACCAATTGGCCAAACTGGGCCGCCTGGTTGAGTCCGAACTACCCGCCGTCTTCCGTCCGCTGCTGCTGCTGCAGGGTGGCCGCGATAGCGTGGTCAATCCGGCCAACGCCGATCGGATCATCAGCCGGGTCAGCTCGGAGGTGAGATCGCTCAGGATCTTTCCCCGCAGTGGTCATGGGATCAGCGTCGACGTGGACCGCGCGGAGGTCGCCCTGACCGGGGCCGACTGGCTGGAGCGCTACGTCAAGTAGGCTGCCGCGCCCGGAGGTCACAGATTGGAGAGCAGGTGGCGAAGCCTGGCGGCAACCTCCTCGTCCAGGACCGGATTTTCGGGCGGTCCCTCCGCCGGTAAGGGCGCGCGGCGCTTGAAGGAGGCCGGCTGCCGGGAGTCCTCTCCGGCATTTCCTCGATAGACGAGTCCGCAGCCGACGCAGGTGTATATCGGGGCGCTGCGACCGCGGCCCAGGTACCGGAGGTGGCTCCAACGGACTCTCCCGCCGCAGCCACACAGCCGCTGGACAGGAACCGGCGCCAGACCCTGGAACTCCCCCGGACCCATTCTCAGTCACCGGGGTAAGGCTGAGCACTCACGGTCAGAGCATAGAGCCGAAGCCGCGCCCTCCGGGAGCTGCCGGCCTGACCGTAAGATGAGACACACCGTGCGGGTCGATGAGCTGACTGGAGCCGCCATCGGCCGCTACCGGGTTGGGGGGCGGCTTCAGGTGCTGCCCTACGCCAGCATCCATCGGGGCACCGTCTTAGCTGACGGCAGTCCGGTGCTGGTGTGGACCTTCCAGGAGCCGTACGCGACTGCGGCTGGGTTCGTGGAGGCGCTCCAGCTGCTCGCGGGGGACCGCCGGGCGGCGGAGATTCCCGGCCTGCTCCAGGTGTTGGAGATCGGGGTCCAGGAGCTGCGGACTCCCTTGGTTTATCTGGTCACTGAGGACGCCGCCAGCGGCTTCCTGGTCAGCCTGCTGCAGGCCGGACGGGCCCCGGGCGTGTTCGCCATCACCGGCCGACTGGCCCGGACCGTAGACCAGATGCATGCCATGGGGATGGTCCACGGGGACATCCAGCCCGCGACAGTGGCGATCGGCAGCGCGGGACCGGTCCTCGCCGGCCAGTCGATCCGGACGGTGGTCAGCCGGGTCACCCCGGCGGCGAGCTGGGTGGGCATCACCAGAGCCTTTCGACCACCGGAAGCTCCGACCAGCTCTGAGCCCATCCGCGCCAGCGACCTCTGGGGTCTCGGCGCTCTGGTCTATTACCTCCTGGTGGGTCGACCGCCGGCTACCGACGGGCCGCCGGACCCCCCCAGCGAGCTCCGGCCCCAACTTCCGATGCGCGTTGACCGTGCGGTACTCCGCGCCCTCGCAGCTGACCCCGCCGAGCGGTTCGCCACCGCGAGCGCCTTCTTCGCCGCCCTACGCGGTTCTCCCGCGCCGGCGGGAGCGGGCGGGACAGGCCCCCGGCCCCAGCCGGTGGTGCGCGCGGACGGTCGCCCCGCTCGACCGGCTCCAAGTTCCTACCGCCCGGTCCTAGACGCTCCGGTGCCCCCTCGATCGGTCCAGTCGGCGGCGCCGCCAGCGGTTCCCGCCAACCCCTCCTCCCGGTGGCCGGTCGACGGCCCCCTGACCCCGGCCTCGCTGCGGTCTCAATTCCTGCCTTCCCGCGCGGAGCACGGCGCCCCCGGATCGCGTTCGGGTGAGTCCACCCAGCTGATCACGATGGAGCCCTACCGGTTCGAGCCCAAGACTCGGCGGCGCGGGGGTTATCTCGCGCTTTGGCTGCTGGCGGCGGCGGTGCTGGCGGTGGGTGCTTTGCTGATCACCGGCAGGATCCACCTCTGATCGGGCTGGAAGACCCCGCTTCAGCCCTGCACCGGTTGCTCAGCAGCCTGGAGCCGCTCGACCAAGACCAGGGGCGCCGGGAGAGCAGCGCGCTTCGACCCGCCGCGGTCCTGGCGCTGATCGACGCGGGACGAGCTGAGTTGCCGCTGCTCCTACTCCGGCGAAGCTCCCAGCTGCGCTCTCATCCGGGCCAGGTGGGGCTGCCCGGGGGAAGTCCGGCTCCGGAGGACGGACCGCTCTGGCGCACGGCGCTGCGCGAGGCAAACGAGGAGCTGGCGGTTCCGCCGGGCGCAGTCGATGTGAGGGGAAGGGCAACCCTGGTCCCCACCTGGAACTCCGGGTACGTCATCACCCCGTTCGTGGCGCTGCTCCTAGCTCCCTTCGAGCCCGCCCCGGCCGCTGCCGAAGTGGAGTCTTACTTTTGGTTTCCTCTGCTGCCAGGAGGCGGTCCTCCGCCACGGCTCCGCCGCGCGATGACGGTCCCCGACGGCAGCTTTGAGATGCCGGGCTACCTGCACCAAGAACATTTCGTTTGGGGGGCCACCGGGGCGATCGTCGAGGATCTGCTCCGGCGCCTCGCTCCGCCCGCCGAATGACAGCGGCCGCCGCCTCAGTTGGCGGCGGCCACCCCTGCGGGCATCGACGGCGGCGGCGTGAGCCCGAAGCCCACCACGCGCCGCTCCGGCCGGACCTCGACCGGGGGCATCAGCGCCCGGTCCAGGACCTCGTCCACCGATCTGACGAAGACCACCTCCATCCCGTCGAGCAGCGAGGCGTCGATCTCGAACAGGTCACGGCGATTGCGCTCGGGGAGCAGGAACACCTTGATCCCGGCCCGGTGGGCCGCCAGCAACTTGTCCTTGACCCCGCCGATCGGGAGGATGCGACCGCGCAGGGTCACCTCCCCAGTCATCGCCAGGTCATGCCGCACCGGACGGTCGCTCGCGACCGAGACCAGGGCCGTAGTCAGGGTGACTCCGGCTGAGGGACCATCTTTGGGAATAGCGCCTGCCGGCACGTGGATGTGGACGCCGTGGTCGTCGAAGAAATTCTCCTTGACCCCGTAGTCGGAACCGTGGACCCGGACCCAGGAGAGGGCGGCTCGGGCTGACTCCTGCATCACGTCACCGATCTGTCCGGTCAGCTGCATCTCGGTGCGGCCGGCGATGGCCAGCGCCTCGACGGTGACCAGGTCGCCGCCAACATCGGACACCACTACTCCGGTCGCGACGCCGACGCGGTCCTCGGCCTCAGCCGAGTCGTGGTCGAACCGGGCCGGGCCGAGATATTCGATGAGATCGTCGGGCAGCACCTTGATGCCCTTGAGCTCGGGGTTCTCGACCAGTCGGCGGGGAACCTTGCGCATCACCTGGGCGAGCTGACGGTCCAGACCGCGCACCCCGGCTTCTCGGGTGTAGTTGCGGATGATGCTGTGCAGCGATTCGTCGGTGATCACCAGCTCGCTGACCTCCAGAGCATGCTGCTCCATCTGGCGCGGCACCAGGTGCTGCTTGGCGATCCCGAGCTTCTCCTCCTCGGTGTAGCCGGTGATCTGAATGATCTCCATCCGATCGCGCAGCGGCGCAGAGATGGTGTCGATCACATTGGCGGTGGTGATGAAGAGCACCTGAGAGAGGTCGTAGGGCACCTCCAGATAGTGGTCGGAGAACTCTCGGTTCTGCTCCGGGTCGAGGACCTCGAGCAGGGCTGCCGAGGGGTCGCCCCGGAAGTCCAGACCGACCTTGTCGATCTCGTCGAGCATCATCACCGGGTTCTTGGTCCCACCCTGCTTCATGGCCTGGATCACCCGTCCGGGGAGCGCTCCGATGTAGGTCCGGCGGTGACCGCGAATCTCCGCCTCGTCCCGGATCCCACCCAGCGAGACCCGGACCAGCTTCCGGCCAAGGGCGCGGGCGATGCTTCGACCGAGCGAGGTCTTGCCCACTCCGGGCGGCCCGACGAAGCACAGGATCGGCGTCTGCAGCGGGTGCGGCTGAGGGCCGACCTCCTCAATCGCGGGAAGGGCGGTTGGACCTGCCTCGGCGCCGGCCGTTGGGGGCGGGACGGGAGCTGCTGCCTCGGCCAGCGCCGCCGCCAACTCCCGGCGCTCCAGAACGCGCTTGCGCACCGCCATCCACTCCAGGATTCGCTCCTTGACCTTGGGCAGACCGTAGTGGTCCTCGTCCAGGATCCGGGCCGCCTCGCGAATGTCCACCCGTTCCTGGCCGGCATCCTTCCAGGGCAGGTCGACCAGCCATTCCACATAGGTGCGCACAATGCCCACCTCGGGGGAGGCGCTCGGCAACGACTCCAACCGATCTAGCTCCTTGAGGGCGCGAGCGTGGACGGTTTCGGGCATCCCCGAGGCGTCGATCCGCTCGCGCAGGTCATCCTCGGCGGTTGCGTCGCCTCCCACCTCGGCCAGCTCCTTGCGAATGGCCTTGAGTTGCTCGCGGAGGATGGCCTCGCGCTGGCCTTGGTTGATGGTCTGAGCCACATCCTGCTGGATCTTGTTGCGCAGCTGGGCCACTTCCAACTGACGGGCGAGCAGGGGCACCAGCCCGCGCAGCCGGCGCTCGACATCCGGCTCCTGGAGGAGGGCGATTCGGTCGAGCGGATCGAGATCCGGGGCGGTGCCGGTCAGGTCGGCGACCTTGCCCGGCTCCTTGGCTCGAGCCACCGCCACGGCCAGCTCGGGGGGGACCGCGGCACCGGCCGCCACATAGTCGGCGAACATCTGCCGTACCGAGCCAGCCAGAGCATCGATCTCAGTGCCCTGAGGCTCGGTGTCCGGCAGCTCGACAAACTTGGCGGTCCAGACCTCGCCGACCTCCAGCTCGATGAGACGCACTCGGCGCAGGCCCTCGACCAGGACCTGGGCGCCGGCGGTACCGCGGCGAAAAGCGCCGATCTGGGCGACGGTGGCCACCGGATACAGGTCGAGCAGCTGAACCTCGTCCAGCTCGCTCTGGCGCTGAACCGCCAGCACCACCTTGCCCTCCCCGGCCACCGCGGACTCCAGGCTGCTCACCGAGCGATCGCGCCCGGCGCCGAGGGGCGCCAGCTGGTGGGGAAGGACCACGTTGTCCCGCAGCGGGACCAGCGGCAGCGACTCGATCTCTGGAGTGAGCACTTCCCGACGAGGGGAGGCAGCGCTCTTTACTTCGGCCCGGTCTTCGTCTTCGCTCACGGTTTCACTCCAGAGTCACGAGGGGCTGGACATCGCCCAGCAAGATCAAGTGTGCCCCTCCTCGGAGGTGGTCAAACCTGGTCTCAGGCGACCGCCTCGACCCGCGACTCAGCGGCGTGCTTGAGAGAGGCCACCTCGGCCTCCACGCTGCGGGTGGCCCAGCGCTGGAGCAGCCGCTCCAAGAGCGGGCTAATCAAAGGGTAGCCGAAGTCGTATTCCTCTTGGTGGGTGAGCAGCACGCCACCCTCCTGGGGCTCGAAGAGAAAGACCGCGTGAAAGTCCCGGAGACGGCCCTGGAGCATGGTCAGCTCGACCTGGTTGTCCTCCAGGGTGTAACGAGCCCGGATGAACGATCTGAATGGTCCGAGGCGCCCGTTGATCCGAGCGACCAGCTCATTCTCCCCGCGGGACTCGACCACCATATCCTGCACCTTGGTCTGGCCGTAGCTGTAGGCGCTGGGATCGAGGACCGCCGCCCGGACCGTCTCGAGGGGCGCGTCGACCAGCACGCTGGCCCGAGCGATCATCACCTTGCATCCTCCTCAGCCAGCCGCAGACTGACCTTGATCGCCGACCCGCGGTCGGGGTGGTTGGCCAGCGCAAACGCGGCTCGGTAGCTACCCAGCGGGAAGCTGTGAGTACACCACCGGCTGAGTTCCTTGGCCCGCTCGGCCAAGATCGTCAACGCTTGGTCCAGCTGATGGGGCGCGCTGGCTCCGGCCGAGCTGCGTCCGTAGCCGTTACTGCCGACGATCTCCGCCTCCTTGTAGTAGGCCAGGGTGTTCTCCGTCCTGGCCGGCTTGGTCACCCCAACCACCACGATACGGCCCCTCGGAGCAAGGCAGCGCAGCGCCAGCTCGGCAGTGACGCTGCTACCGATCGAGTCAAGAACCAGCTCCACTCCGGACCCCAGCGACCAGGAGCCGCCTCGCCACGGTCGGACCAGCCGACCGCCGGTGCGCCGAGCCAGCTCGGGGACCACCGCCGAGGCGGCCACGGGAAGCGGCTCGGCCCCGAGCGCCGAGATCAGTCCTAACTGATGCGGCCAGGCCGCCGTCACCAGTACGGGGAGCTGAGGCCACCTCTGGCGGACCGCCAAGGTGAGCGAGAGTCCGATCGTGCCCGCCCCCAACACCAGGATCGGTCCGGCCGGTTCGGCTCCCGCCCGGTCCACCGCATGGAGCCCCACCGCCAGGGGATCGGCCAGAACGCCGAGCCGCGGATCCAGATGGTCGGGCAGGCGATGGCACTGGCTCGGATGCGCATAAATCACTTCAGCGAACCCTCCGGGCAGCCCGCTGATATTGCCCAAGTGCAGGCCGTGACCCGCGCCCCACGGTCCGCCGTCCGGCTGGTGGTGACAGTGGGGCGGGAAACCGCGGGCGCAGGCCGGACAGAGCGACTCCCGCCCCCGAGCGACGCAGCCCACCCAGGGATCCAGCGCCACCCGGTCGCCCGCCCTGAGCGGGGAGAGGGATCCGGGGTCCTCGACGCGGGCCACCACCTCGTGCCCCGGCACGTGGGGGAATGACACCAGCCCGCTGAGCGGGTTGTCGGCGGCGGCCTGCAGCAACACCTCCTTGACGTCGCTGCCGCAAATTCCGGACCAGATGACCCGCAGACGGACCCACTCCGGCCCCGGCGCGAGGGGCTCGGCAAGGTCCCGCAGCGACAGCAGTGACCCGGGCCCCAGAGCCCAATCGGGTCGGATCCGCGAGGCGGCTCCGACCCAGGGCAGACGGCGGGAAGAGGGATCGAAAACCAGTGCTCGCACCGGCCCTACGTTAGCGGGGCAGAGGGCCGCGCTCCGACATTCGGCCCCCGCTCCGACCCCCACCGAACATAACAGTCGAGTAAGATTACCGGGTAATCTCGTAACGAGGTCTGAGATCGGCCTCGAGTAGCGTCAAGGTGGCGGGATTGTTTAGGTCCGTTAACGGACCACCGTCCGGGAGAGGGACGAAATTGAACACCGTGCGCCCCCGACACACCGGCTTCTGCTTCGGGGTGCGAGATGCCCTGCAGTTGACGTCGGACGCCATTCGCCCGGGCGCGCAGACGGTCGCCCTGGGGCAGGTGGTGCACAACGCGCGCGCCCTCGAGGAGCTGGAGCGCCGCGGACTGGGCCGGACCGACGGCCTACCGGACTCGGACGGCACCCAGGTGGTGGTCACCGCCCATGGGGCAACTCCCCAGCTCTTCGAGGAGGCCAGGCTCCGCGGCCTGACGGTGATCGACACCACCTGCCCCCTGGTCCGGCGGGTTCAGCGGCACGCCACTCAGCTCGCCGAATCGGGACTCCCGGTGGTGGTGGTTGGGGACGCCGCCCACTCCGAGGTGCAGGCAGTGATCGGGTGGGCAGCCCAGAGACCCGGTGCCGAGGTGGTGGTGGTGGCCACCGAGACCGAGGCGGACCAGCTGCCCTGGCGCGAGTCACGAGGGGCGGTCTCCCAGAGCACGTTCCCCCAGCCGCGCTTCCAGCAGATCGTGGCTCGACTTCGGCATCGGTCGAACACGCTGGAGGTTCGCGACACCACCTGCCCGGTCGTCAATCAGCGCCAGCGGGAAGCGATGGCGCAACTGCTGGACGAGGCCGACGTGGTGCTGGTGGTCGGAGGCCGGGGATCAGCCAACACCAAGGCTCTGGCCGAGACCTGCTCTGAGCGCCGCCCCACCCACCACGTCGAGTCCGCCGCCGAGATCGATCCGAGCTGGTTTCAGCTGGGCCAGCGGGTTGGGATCACTTCGGGGACCTCCACTCCTGGCTGGGTGGTCGACGAAGTCGAGGCGGCCTGTCGTGATCTCTGATCAGGCGGAGTTGGCCGCGCGCGACAGCTCAGGAGCCCTAGCCCAGGCCGCCCAGGCGATCCTCGGCCGCTATCAAGAGCGAATCACTCAGGGGCTGCGTCGGGTCATCGATACCCTGGCCGTCGAAGTAATGGAACCGGCCCAGTACCACCTCGGTCTGCTGGCCGGTGCCCGCTCGGGGAAGGCGCTCCGTCCCACGTTGACCCTGATGCTGGCGGAGGCGCTGGGGGGGCCCTCGGAGACGGCGCTGCCGCTGGCTTTGGCGGTGCAGTTGGTGCACGACTTCTCGCTCCTCCACGACGACATCGTGGACGGGGACCGTTCTCGGCGCGGCCAGCCGGCGCTGTGGGTGAGGGACGGCATGCCGGCCGCGCTCAACACCGGCGACGCCCTGCTGACCTCCGCCTTCTGCGTGATCTCCGCCGCCGAACTGCCATCGCGGACCATCGCCCGGGGCACCCGTCGGCTGAGTGCCGCGACCATGGAGATGGTGGGGGGCCAGCAGGCCGACATCTCAACCACGGGCACTCCCGCCGCGGACCTGCCCCAGTACCTGGCCATGGTGGAGCGCAAGACCGGGGCCCTGATGGGTGCCGCCACCGCACTGGGAGCAATTGCCGCCGGAGCCCCCTTGGCCACGGTGGACGCCTGCGAGAGCTTTGGGCGCACCTTGGGGGTGGCTTTCCAGCTGCGGGACGACGTGCTGGGGCTGTTCGGGGACAGCTCCGTGACCGGCAAGCCGGTCGGCAATGACCTGCTCCGGGGCAAGCAGGGACTCCCGATGGTGCTCGCCCTCACGGGCAATGGCGAGCTAGGCAAGA
>Ga0307374_10000878_pt1 | contig 56687 bp, 53 predicted proteins | sample OX3MG_FD_202532 | JGI IMG/M metagenome (GOLD analysis project Ga0307374, IMG submission 202532) | Soil microbial communities from Risofladan, Vaasa, Finland - OX-3 | ecosystem: Environmental > Terrestrial > Soil > Coastal area > Acid sulfate soil | place: Finland: Risofladan, Vaasa | collected...
CCGTTTCGGTGAGACCGTTGCCTAGCATCGCGGCGGTCATGTCTCCCGGAGCATTGTAACTCACGTTGGATACCAGGGTGCCGGGCTGGTTGGGGTCGCTGGCGCTGCTCGTTAACTGCGTTACATGTCCGGCAGTGTCGATGCCGTAACTGAACTGAACGCCCGAGGGCTTGGTGTATTCCTTGGTCTCGCCCAGCAGGTTGTACTGATAGGTGGTTGTCCAGGTCGAGGAGCCGCAGTTGGTGGACGTGCATTGGCTTTCGGCGATCGTGCGGCCCATGGGATCGTAGGCCCAGGCCTCGGCGCCGGCGGCGTTCGTTGCGCCGGTACGGCGGCCGATGTTGTAGCAGGCGGGCTGGCCGAGGCAGGACGCCTGGTCGTACGAGTAGGTCGCCGTGGGCGTGCCGTCGGAGTAGCTCTTCTGCGTGAACCGGTTCAGGGCGTCGTAAGAATATGTCGTTGTGATGTTGCGGGCGTCGGTTCTGGTGGCGACGTTGCTGTTGGCGTCATAGGCGTAGGTGGTCGTGCCGGATTCGGGGTTGGTGGCGCTGGCGAGGCGCGAAAGGGAATCGTAGACAAAGCTGCGCGTTTGCCCGTCATCGTTGACGCCAGTCAGGTTATCGAGGGCGTCGTAGGCGTAGGTGGTTGTGTAGCTCGGGCTTCCGCCGGGATTTTCGATCACAGTGGCCAGGCGGCCGAGACCGTCCACGCAGCTCTCCCGCGTTTTGCCCGCCTCGTCCGTCACGGTTGTGCACGGGAAATTCGTGTAATCCGTATTGATCGTGCTGCCGTCCTGCTTGGTGACCTTGGTCATCCGGCCGAGCGCATCGTAAGCGTAGCTCGTGACGCCGTAAGTTGGGTCAGAGGCGCTCCGGTACGGGTTGGAAACCGAAGCCACGCGCCCCATGTCGTCGTACGTGGTGTCCACGTAGTCGGTGCCCTCGGGGTCGGAGGTGAGCTGGGTTTGGATCTTGCGGCCGAGGCCATCTACCACGAGAGTCCAGGTTTTCTGGTGTCCGGACGCGTCTATTTTCTCGGCGATTTGCACGTGCGTCGGATCCGGGTAAGAAAAAAGGGTCTGTCCCCCGTCCGGGTAATCGACCTGGGTAGTCCGTAGCATGTCGTCGTATTGGTAAGACGTTGTCTGATTGTTCGGGTCTTCGACCGAGGTCTCGAGTCCGGTGTTGGCGTCATAGGTATAGTTCGTCGTTTGATTGAGGGTATTGGTGACGGAGGTTGGGCCGGAGCCGGCGTAGCCTGAGCCGTAGGCATAGTTGGTCGCGTTTCCGTCCGCGTCTTTAGACGTGATCAGCTCTCCGCTGCTGTTGTATATCGTTTCGGAGTCGAGTTCGCTGCTGTTTGTATTCAGCCATCGATCGGTCCAGGTCAGGTTTCCGCAGGTGCAGTTCGGGTTCGGCGACTGATCGTACAGATAGTCGGTGACAGCACGCTGCGTTCCTCCGCCGTCGGTGACCTGGACGTAGGAGCGCAAATCCAGCATATTCGCGTTGAGGTAGCTCGAAATGCCCAAGGCGACGTAACCCGTCGTTGTCGTTCTGACGAGAGACCCAGGGGCGCCCGGGCCGTAATCGTATCTGCTGGTGGATTCCCGGAGGCCGTAGGTCCATTGGGCCGGCGACGGGTTGAAGAAGTACGAGGGCAGGCCGCTGCCTGACGAGTAGAAGACGGGGTTGTTGGTCGTCATTGCCACGTCGTAGCTGTAGCTGGTTTCGTTTTCTTGATTAGTCGCCGCCCAGGTTGTCGTGACTTGGCTTGGCAGGTTCACTTGGCGCCCGTAATACGTCCCGCTGAAGACGGGGCTGAAGTCGCTGGTTCCGACGGTCTTCAGAAGTGCTTCGGAGGGGGTGGAGGAGGTGCAGTTGGCGGTGCACTGATAATACTGCACCCCCGACGCTGCGTACCCATCCGAGCTGGCGCTTCCGAATGTGTAGACCGTCTGGTTGCCATAAGGGTCGGTGACGGTGGTAACGCGCGGTTCGTAGGGAGGAGAGAATGTTGGGCCGGTGTAGGAATAGGTCGTAGTCGCCGGAGGGTCCGTTCCATCATCGACCGTCCGCGACGCGATGGCGCGCAAGTTTACGTAGGCGTGCGTCCCGACGATGGGCTGGCCAGCCGTCCAGACATAGCTGATCGAGCCCCCGGTCGGGAAAATGATCTTCAAGAGGTCGCCGGTTTTGCCGGCCGTGTCGTACTCGAAGGTCCACGAGGTGCCGTCGTTTTCGAAGACGACGTTTTGCAGTTCGGTCGCCTGGTAGGTGGTGAGCTGGAAGCCGGATCCATAGGGCTGCTCGAGCTCTTCGGTGATGGTCACGGAGCAAAACAGGATTGGGTAGCTTACTCCGTTGACGCCCGGCAGGGTCCAAAGCCACGCGCTCGTGGGCGCAAGCGGCACCTGTGGCTGCTGCGGGCAACTGCTGGTGCTGGTCGTGGCCGGGTTGGGAATTGTGCGGCCCATCGTGTCTGTCCAGCCGGCGCCGCTGGGGTCCGAGTAGGTGATCTTGTTGCCGTTCGTGTCCTCGATCACGGACGGCACGCCGGGCAAGTCAGGGATGTAGTAATACGTTCCTCCAGCATAATTCAGGCTCGGACGCGAGGGGCCGGGGATGACGCCGGCGTTGGCTCCGTACTTGGTGCCGTCAGGACCGATGATTTGGGACATGATGCCGCTGCCGCCGTCATCGACCGCAAGCGTTGCGTCGTAGCCCATGCCGTCGCCGGAGCCCCAGTCGTCGATCGTCGTCTTCGGTATCACCGTGTAGACCGGGCCGTCAGACATCTGGATGGCGGCGCTCGTCTGCCACTCCCAATAGGGGGTTCTAAAGAGGAAGTCGCTGAAGTATCCGCCAACCGGGACGCCCGCCTGAATGATGTTGAAGCCGTGCCCAAGCTCCGTGGGCCCATCATAATAGTAGTACTTTTTGCCATTGGACCCCGTGACGTACAGGCGGTCGAGGTAGCTTCCCCTGTTCTCGTAGTGCAGCACGAATTTAAGCGCGAGCTTTCCTCCCTTTTGTGGGTAGGAGATCAGTGGAATATCCACGGCCAGGCTGCCGTTCATCAGGGCGATGGTGTCGATCTTCCCGCCGCTATAACTCCCGTAGGGCTTTAGGCCGGTCTCAAGGTTGGGGTCGGCTTGCGCGCGCGCAGCGGGGGCCGTCAAGGCGAGAAGAATGGCGGCGCACAGCACGGAAAGGATAGTTGGGAAACGACGCATGGCGCCTCCTCGCGGGAAGATTTTTTGAGACATAGGGCCTGCCTAATTGGCGGTGACCACGGCGCCGGTGTTCAGGCTGACCGACGAAAACTGGATAGCCATAGTCGGTGAATTGTTGATGTATATGTCGATGTGAAGCGGGACGAGAATGCCCTGCACCCTCTGGTAGTCCGAGAAGCGGACCACCTCCGGAAGATAGACAGGCCTGTTCCAAGGCGGCTTGACCTGCGGGTCGGCGTTGGTGGCGATCAGGTTGAATTTCAAGGCGACGGGAAGCAGAGTGCCCGCATCCAGGTACACGTCTTCCTGGGCCAGGGGGCGATAGGAGGCACTCGGCGCCAGAACCGCACTGCCGATCTTCGGCCATATTGCCAGACGCCGCACGGTCTCTCCCGCCAGCGTCTCCTGACCCAAATCTGCGCTAGCATAACGGGACGACGAGAGAACGGCCTCCAAGACGAGGGTCGGGAAAAACCAGGCTGGGCTGGGGCCCAATAAATCGTGCGGAGGAAAGCTCGCCGTCGTGCCGTCGGGCTTCGTGATGGTTCCCACGCGAGGCCGCACCGAATAATCGCGGAATGAAGTCCGCACGCCGGCCGAGGTCGTGAGCGTCATTTTGCTTTGGCCGGCGGCCGTGGCAACGAGAACTGTGGTTCCCGGTCCCTTGTCCGTTCCTTGGAGCATTGTGACGGTCCCGCTCAGGATAACGTCGTTGATAGGATTGCCGCCGGTCTGGGCGGTCAGGCTCTGCTGAATCAACGCCGCGGCCGCTGCGGCTTGCGCCTCGGTTTGCGGCGCAGGGGTTTGCGCCAGGCAGACTCCTGCGCTCGCGGTGAGGACCAATGTGAAAAGGAGACCCCGCGAGACGCGCAACGCACTTTCCCGAATGTAGTTATGGATTTGGACTGCTGGGCGGGAACCGGCCGTTTGAAACATGACACACCTCCAGCAGGATGGCGCCTGCCGTCTGTTTTTGGGCCGAAGTTCGCCGGGCGATGCGGGGTCTCGCTTCTGGCGAGATACCTGCTTATGATGGCGTGCCCAGCGCGGTATGGAAACGTAAAGGCGCGGGCAACTATCGTCCGGCTATTCTTAAAGCTAAACCAGTAGCGTTCTACACCTGCCCCCCCCCCCGTGCGTCAAGTGGAATTATTAGAAATTATGGCCGAAGCGCGGGCGGCGGGAGCGATCTTGCCGGTAAAGCTGCCACGCCCCCTATTTCGGTGCGGGGAATATAATTGGGGTGGCGCATCTCTCGACCCGGGCGCCGGCTAGCCCGAATCGCGGCCAGGAAAGATTCCGCGGATCGGATTTCGCGAAGGAGGCTCCAACGCAACCGAGCAATGAGGTGATCGCGAGAAACACGAAGACGCTATGTAACTTTATCGGAGGCCGCTGGACGCCTTCGGGCAGCCCCGATTTCCTGAACGTCGTCAATCCGGCGACGGGTGAAAATCTCGGGCAGGTTCCCGCCGGTGCCGCTTCCGACGTCGGCTCGGCCGTCGAGGCCGCTTCGACCGCCTTTCCCGAATGGCGCCGAACACCGCCCGAAGAGCGCATTCAGTATCTCTTCCGGCTGAAGAATCTCCTCGAAGAGCATCTCGAAGAGATCGCCAGGATCTGCACGGCGGAAAACGGGAAAACCCTGGTGGAGTCGCGGGGGGAGATCCGCCGGGCCATCGAAAACGTCGAGGTGGCCTGCGGCATTCCGATGCTCATGCAAGGCTACAACCTGGAGGATGTGGCGCGCGGAATCGACGAGACGATGATTCGCCAGCCTCTCGGCGTGGTGGCGGCGATCACGCCGTTCAACTTCCCGGCCATGATTCCGTTCTGGTTTCTACCGTATGCGATCGCCTGCGGCAACACGTTCATTTTGAAACCTTCCGAAAAGGTTCCGCACACGGCGATCCGCTGTTTCGAGCTGTTCGAGGAGCTCAAGCTGCCGGCCGGAGTCGTCAGCCTGGTTCACGGTGCGAAAACCGCGGTCGATGCCTTGCTGGATCATCCGAAGGTGCGAGCGATCAGCTTCGTGGGCTCGACGCCGGTCGCCAAATACATCTACGCTCGGGCGGCGGCTTCCGGCAAGCGCGTGCAGTGCCAGGGCGGAGCCAAGAACCACGTGATCGTCCTGCCGGACGCGGACATGGAAATGACGACGCGAATCCTCAGCGAGAGCGCTTTCGGATGCGCGGGCCAGCGCTGCCTGGCCGTTTCGGTGGCCGTGACGGTCGGCGAAGCGCAAACGGCGTTTTCCAAAAGCCTGGTGGAGACCGCGGCGGCGATGCGCGTCGGCAACGGGCTCGAAGAAAACGTTCAGATGGGCCCGGTCATCACGCCGGAAAGCAAAGGGCGAATCGAGGGTTTCATCGCCCAAGGAACTCGCGAGGGCGCCCGGGCGCTGCTGGACGGCCGCGTGGGCGATTCCCCGTCCCTCGGGCGGGGCAATTTCGTCAAGCCCACCGTTCTCGACAACGTGCCGCCCGAGAGCGCGCTTTCACAGGCGGAAATTTTCGGCCCCGTGCTGAGCCTGGTCCACGCCAAAACGTTCGAGGAGGGAATGCAGTTGATCGCCAAAAGCCCATACGGCAACGCGGCGTCCCTCTTCACCACGAGCGGCGTGGCCGCGCGGGCATTTCGCTACGAGGCGCCCGCCGGAAACATCGGCATCAATCTGGGCGTCGCCGCGCCCATGGCCTACTTCCCGTTCAGCGGCTGGCGAGACAGCTTCTTTGGCGTGCTGCACGGCCAGGGCCGCGACGGAGTCGAGTTCTATACCGAGGAAAAAGTGGTGATCGAGCGCTGGCCCCGCGAATGGTCGCGCAAGTTCTGAAGCGAGGCGGAATTTTTCAGGGCGGAGTTTCCCGCGTGCGTGAGCCGGCCCCCGGTTTCCAGTCGATGGCGCTGGCGGGGCGAAGGCTAGAACAGGCCGGACATCGCCGCACGGATCGCGTTCAGGATGACGTGAGGGTAGACGCCCAGCCAGATCAGAACGAATGAAAGAGCGGCCAGCGAGACGCCGCCCATCGCCGGAACGGCCGGCAGGGACCGTTCGGCCATGCCGGGGACGCGCTCGGTAGCGAACAGGGCAACGACCACCCGCAGGTAGTAGAACAGGCCGATCGTGCTCGACACCACGAGAACGAAAATCAACAGCCAGATCGACGAATTGGTCCCGGCGGCAACGGTGTAAAACTTGCCGAGGAAACCGGCGGTAAGGGGAATGCCGGCCAGGGAGAAGAGCATGGCGGTGAAGACCGTCGCCAGCACCGGGCGGCGCCAGAAGAGGCCGCGGTAATCCTCGATATCCTCGGCGTCCCGGCCGCTCGAAGAGAGCACGGAGATGACTCCGAAAGCGCCCAGCGTCGTGACCATGTATGCGGTGAGGTAAAACGTGCCGGCCGCGGCGCCCACCGGGCCTCCCGCCTCGAAGGCGACCAGCAGGTAGCCCAGATGAGCGATTGAGGAGTAGGCCAGGATGCGTTTGACGTTGTTCTGCATCAGGGCGAGCAGGTTGCCGGCCAGCATCGAAGCGATCGCGATGATGGCGAAGATCAGATAGGTCGAGTGCAGGTCGTGCGCGCCGGACTCGTAAAAGAAGCGGAGCAGAACGGCGAACATCGCGCCCTTGGACGCGCTGGCGATGAAGGCGGTGACCGGAGCGGGAGCGCCCTGATAAACGTCCGGCGTCCAGAGATGGAAGGGCACGACGGCGAGCTTGAACCCGAAGCCGGTGACCATGAAAGCCACGCCGGCCAGGACCCAGAGGTGAGTGGCGCCGCCCGCGGCGAGATCCCTCGCGAGCGCCGGGAATGCCATGGTGCCCGTCTGCGCGTAGATGAGCGCCATGCCAAAGAGCAGAAAGGCGGCCGACGACGCGGCCAGCACCAGGTATTTCATTCCGGCCTCGAGCGCCACTTCGCGCTCGGCGAGGTAGGCGGAAAGCCCGTACAGGGTGACGCTCAGAATCTCCAGGCCGAGGAAAAACGAAATGAAATGGTCCGAGGCGACCAGAACCCCCGAGCCGAGCGTCGCGACCAGGAGCAAAATGTAAAACTCCTCGCGCTGGACGTCGTGCCGCTCGAAATAGCCGTAGGCCATGAAAACGATGGCGGCGGTCGCCGCGATGATCAGGCCGAAATAGTAAAGCGCGAAGCGGTCGACGATGAGCAGCGGAGTGACTTGCTGCGGAACGACGGCCGATGCCGGCCAGAGCGACCAGAAGGCAACCGCCAGACCCGCTAAACTGAGGCCGGCGGCAACGGCGTGGCTGCGCCGGACGGCAATCGCCAGCATCACCGCGACGGATGTGGCGCCCAGAACAATCAGCGGCAAAAGAGCAATGAAATCGGCCGAACTCAACGCTTACCTCCGGAACGCCATGCGGGGGCCGTTGGCCACCTGTTCGAGCCGTTGCAGATTCGGCTGGAACGTATTGAGAACCGGCTGGGGATACAGGCCCAGCCAAAGTAGCAGCACCATCATCGCGCCCACGATGGCGATTTCACGGCCGGATAGGTCGGCGAGCTTCCACTGGTGGGTGTTCGAGCCGTGGAAGGCGCGCGCGACGAATTTCAGGCCGTAGAACGTGGAACAGAGAACCCCGATCGTGGCGAGGGCAGCCAGCAGATGACTGACGCGGAACGTGCCCAGCAGAACCAGGAACTCGCCCACGAAGTCGCCCAGGCCCGGCAGTCCGATCGAGGCGAGAACGAAAAACATGCCGGCGCCGGAGAGGCGCGGAACCGTTTGCCAGAGGCCGCCCAGTTTATCCATGTCGCGGGTGTGGGTGCGCTCCTGCACCATGCCGACCGTCATGAACATGGTGCTCGTGCTGATTCCGTGGGCGATGATCGTGATGAAAGCGCCGGCGATGGCCAGCGGGGTGCCGATGAAAATGCCGAGCAGCACGAAACCCATGTGGCTGACGCTGGTGTAGGCGACCAGGCGCTTCAGGTCGGTCTGCCCGTAGGCCAGCAGCGCGCCGTAAAGGATGCCGACAACGGCCAGGGCCGTAGCGATCGGAGCGAAGCGATGCACCGCGTTCGGGAAGAGCGGCAGAACGAAGCGCAGCAGGCCGTAGGCGCCGGTCTTTAGAAGCAGGCCGGCCAGGACGACGCTGCCGGCGGTGGGCGCCTCGGTGTGGGCGTCGGGCAGCCAGGTGTGCAGCGGGAACATCGGCAGCTTGACGGCAAAGGCGACGAAGAAGCCCAGCATCACGAGCAGGGCGACGTGCGGGGCGAGCGGCGTGCCCATCAGATCCGCGTATTCGAAGCTATAGACGCCGGTGGCGGCGTGGTGGGCGAAGTAGAGCGTCAGAATCGCCACCAGCATGAGCAGGCCGCTCAGCTGCGTGAAGAGGAAAAACTTCACCGCGGCGTAGACGCGGCGCTCGTGGCCCCAGATGGCGATCAGGAAATACATCGGGATCAGCATCAGCTCCCAGGCGAAATAGAACAGGAACAGATCCATCGCCAGGAACACGCCGACGATGCCGGCGAAGACCCAGAGCAGATTGAAGTGGAAGAAGCCGACGCCGTCGTGGATCTCGCGCCAGGAGATCATCACGCTGACCATCCCGAGCAGGAAGGTGAGCGTGATCAGGAGCAGGCTCATGCCGTCCATCGCCAGGTGGAAATGGATGCCGAAATCGGCGATCCAGGGCACGTCGATTTCGGCGATCCACAGGCGCTGCGTCAGCAGCGAGATGTGGGCATAATCGCGCGCCCAGATCGTGACCGAAATCGCGAATCCCGCCACCATCGCCGCGAGCGAAAGCCAGCGGCAAAGCAGTTGGCTGCGGCGCGCCACCAAACCGGCCACGATGCCGGTCACCAGGGGAATCGCAATGAGCCAAACCAGAATCATGCCAGTATCACCAGAGAGCCCGAGTTCACGCGGCGAAGAAGCGGGCGAGCAGGACCGGAATCAGGATGAGCCAAATAAGCCATGCCACTTACCTCCACGCCACAATGAAAACGAAAATTACGGTGCCGATCACCAGGGCGGTCGCATACCAGCGCACGCGCCCGTTTTCCGTCAGGCTGAGCGATGTCCAGCAGAACCGGGTGAACGCGGCCGCGCCCGTATAAATCAGATCCACGACGTCGCGCTTGTTCGTGCGGCTGAACCAGCCCACCGGGCGGACGAACAGACGGTCGTAGAGCCAGTCCATGCCCCAGTCGGTGTACCACCAGCGGTGCAGCAGGCGGCCCAGGGGATTGGCGGCCATGGCCGCGGACAGATCCCGCCGCTTGAGGAAGAAGTACCAGGCTGCGGCCAGGCCGACGAAGAACGTGAGGATGACCAGGCCCTCCGAGCCCATTTCGCTCATGGGCGCGTGTCCTTCGACCGTCGCCGGCAGCGCCGAATGCAGGAAATTGGAGAACCAGGGGTGGTCGCCCAGGTAGGACGGCAGCTCGACGAAGCCGCCGACGATCGACAGGGCGCTCAGGACGATCACCGGCACGCCCATCAGCCAGCCCGTCTTTTGGGAAGGCTTGTGATGGCACGGCCCGTGGAACACGATGAAGATAAGGCGGAAGGTGTAGAGCGAGGTCATCAGCACGCCGATGGTGCCGAAAATCCAGAGCGTGGTGCTGCCGACGGGCGAGCTGAGCGCGCCCCACAGGATCAGGCCCTTGCTGTAAAAGCCGGCCGTGATGAGCGGCAAACCGGCCAGCGAGCAGCCGCCGATCACGAAGGCCCAGTAGGCCAACGGCAATTCCTTGCGCAAGCCGCCCATCTTGAAGATGTTCTGCTCGTGATGCATCGAGGTGATGACCATGCCGGATGCGAGGAAGAGCAGGGCCTTGAAGAAGGCGTGGGTCATGAAGTGGAAGATCGCGGCGGTCCAGGCGCCGACGCCCAGGCCAAGGAACATGTAGCCGATCTGGCTGACGGTGGAGTAGGCCAGGATGCGCTTGATGTCGTCCTGCACCAGCGCGGCGAAGCCCGCGGCGACCAGCGTGACGGTGCCGACGGCGGCGACGGCAAACTGCGCGGTCGGCGACAGGGAAAAGAGCACGTGCGTGCGCGCGATCAGATAGACGCCGGCGGTCACCATGGTGGCCGCGTGAATCAGGGCGCTGGTCGGCGTGGGGCCGGCCATGGCGTCAGGCAGCCAGGTTTGCAGCGGCAACTGGGCCGATTTGCCGCAAGCGCCGCCCAGCAGAAGCAGGCCGGCGGCGGTCGCGTAAATCGAGCCGGTCGCCCAATGCGCCTGGGCGGCCTGCATCAGCGGCTGAATGGTCAGCGTTCCCAGCTTTTCGTAGAGGAGGAACAGACCGAGGGCCATGGCCGTATCGCCGACGCGCGTGACGATAAACGCCTTTTTGGCGGCGGTGCCGTTTTTCGGGTCGGTATACCAGAAGCCGATCAGCAAGTAGCTGCAGAGGCCGACGCCCTCCCAGCCGAGGTAGAGGAGCAGGAGGTTGTTACCCAGGACCAGCATCATCATTGAGGCGACGAACAGGTTCATGTAGGCGAAGAACCGGCTGAAGCCCTCGTCGCCCTCCATGTACTCGACCGAATAGACGTGGATGAAGAAGCTGACGAAGGCTACGACGAGCATGAAGATGAGCGAAAGGGCGTCGAGGTAGAGCGACATGCCGGGCTGGAAGCCCGCGACGTTGATCCACGTCCACAGATGCTGGGTAAAGTTGCCGCCGGCCGGCGGCTGGGCGAGGAACTGCCAGGTGATCAGGATGGAGATCACCGCCGAAAGGCCGATCGACGTGCAGCCGATCCATGCGGCGGCGCGATGCGACATGCGCGGCCCGAAAATCATCAACAGGGCCGCACTGGCGAATGGAATTGCCGGAACCAGCCAGAGCAGGTGGAACATTAGCCTCTCATCTCACTGACCGCATCGGCATCGAGCGAATGGAAGCGGTGGTAGAGGCGCAAAACCAGCGCCAAGCCAACCGCTACTTCCGCCGCGGCAACCGTCAAAATGAACAGGAACATGACTTGACCGTCCGCCTGGCCCCACCGCGCACCGGCGGAGACGAACGCCAGGCCGGAAGCGTTCAACATCACTTCAATCGACATCAGGATAAAAAGCAGGTTACGCCGCACCAGAAGGCCGATTAGCCCCAGTGCGAACAAGATCCCCGCCAGAAGTAACCCGTGCTCGATCGGAACCGCTGCCACCGGTCCTCCCTTGCGCTTTACGCGTGCCCACGTGGTAGGCGCCTACCAAAGCGCCCAATAATAGAAACGAAGCCAGCTCGACCCCGAGCAGGTAGGGCCCGTAAAGCGAAAGGGCCACCTGGCCGGGGCCAATCTCCGCGGCCGGGGGCGTTACCGATCCCGGCCGCGCCAGCACAAAAGAAACTTCGCCAACAAGAATGGCGGCCAAAATCGCCGGGCCTACAAACATGCCCGGCGAGACCCAGGTCCGCTCGGTGGATACCGTTTGCCGGCCCAGGTTGAGCAGCATAACGACGAAGACAAACAAAACCATGATGGCCCCGGCGTAAATGACGACTTCCAGGGCGGCCATGTAGGGGGCCCCGAGCGTGACGAAGACCACCGCGATGGAAAGCAAGGAGACGGTGAGATAGAGAAGAGCGTGAACGGGATTGAGGCGGGTGAGCATGAGCACCGTCGCCAGAATGGCCACGACCGCCGCGATGTAGAAGATGATTCCCATTCCTATCGATTCCCTCAGGGCAATAAGGTGCGCAGATCGGCCGGAGGGGCTTCGTTCTCCGCCTGGCCCTTGTCCTTGTCCTTGATCTGAACGCCGGCTACGCGCCAGAAATTGTAGCCGGCATATTTGCCCGTGCCGTCGATCAACAGATTTTCCTTCTCATAGACGAGATTCTGGCGGTTGTACTCGCCCATTTCGATATCCGGGGTCAACTGAATGGCGTAGGTGGGACACGCCTCCTCGCACAGCCCGCAGAAGATGCAGCGGGAGAAATTGATCCGGAACCATTCCGGATAGCGCCGGCCGTGGGGATCTTCGGTGGCCTGCAAGGAAATGCAGTCGACCGGGCAGGCGACGGCGCACAGGTAACAGGCGACGCAGCGCTCTCCGCCATCGGGATCGCGGGAGAGGACGATCCGGCCGCGATAGCGCGGAGCGAGGTAGGGCTTCTGGTCCGGATACTGGACGGTGAAGCGTGGCTGGAACATGTGCAGGAACACCAGCCACAGAGATTGTAGAATGCTCCACATCGCTATTTCCCTCTTACCGGCGCATCGCCAAAACCACCGCGCCCGTCACCGCCAGATTCGCCAGGCTGAGCGGCAACATCCACTTCCAGCCCCAGCTCATCAACTGGTCGAACCGCGGCCGCGGCAACCCCGCTCGCAGCAGAATGAAGAAACAGATGAAAAACAAGGTCTTCAGGGCGATCCAGACCACCGGCGGCAGCACCGGGCCCAGCCAGCCGCCAAAAAACAGCACCGAGATCAGCACGGAGATCAGGATGATGCCCAGATACTCGCCGACGAAGAACATACCAAATTTCATGCCCGAATATTCGGAGTGGAAGCCGGCCACCAGCTCGCTTTCGGCCTCGGGGAGATCGAAGGGGAGCCGGCCCGTCTCCGCGATGCCGGCAATGAAGAAAAGAACGAAGCCGAGGAACTGGGGCACGACGAACCAGAGGTGCCTCTGGGCCAGGACGATGTCCCGCATGCTGAATGATCCGGCCAGCATGACGGGGCCCATGATCGCCAGGCCCATGAATACCTCGTAGCTGAGCATCTGGGAGGCGGCGCGCATCGAGCCCAGCAGCGAGTACTTGTTGTTCGAGGCCCAGCCGGCCAGCACGACGCTGTAGACGCCGAGCGAACTCATGCCCAGGAAGAAAAGAACGGCGATATTGGAGTCGGTGATCTGGATGGCCGGCGTGAAGGGAATGACGGCAAAGGGCAGCAGTACGGTCACCATAATGATGGCCGGCGCCAGGATGAAAATCCATTTGTCGGCAAACGGCGGAATCCAGTCTTCCTTGAAGAAAATTTTGATCATGTCGGCCACGACCTGCAACAGGCCGAACGGGCCGACCCGGTTCGGTCCGTAACGATCCTGCCAGAGCGCCAGCAGGCGCCGCTCGAGCCAGATTAGCCCGGAGGCGAGCGTCAGAACGACGATCAGTATGGCGAGTAAAACGATGATTTTTAGTAGGATCGGATTCATTTCGCGATCTCGATCCGTCCCCAGAGGGGAAGCGAGATTCCCTCGAGCGGCCCCATGCCGGCCGGCAAGGCGGCGACGCCGCGCGGCAGGCCCGGCTCGACGCGAAGGGGCAGCCGGGCGGCCGAACCGTCGAGCGTTACTTCGAGCGTCGAGCCCTCGGCCGCGCCGAGCGAGCTGGCGTCTTCGGCTCCCAGCGCAACGTAAGGACTCGGAGCCAGTTCGGCGATTGCCGGCGCGCGGGCGCTCAACTCCTCCGAACCGAATATGTGGTGGCGGGCGACAACAAGCCACTGGCCGGGCCGGGGCGCAAACGCCGCCGGAACCGTATTCAGATAGCCGGGCGCCGCGCCCGCCTCAGGCTCGATCAGGCGAACGCCGGCGTCGCCGCCGCGCAGCGGGCCGCCGATCTCCTCCTGAAACTTATTGACCGATTGAATTGAATTCCAGCCCCCGGTCCAGAAAAAGGGCTGCAGCGCGGCTGGCGGCTCGACCGGCGCGCCTTCCATGGTGAAGGAAAGGGCGGAATCGGGATCTTCGGGCGGCTTGGGCTCGCTGACGTTGATATTGGCGAGCATTGAGGTGCGGCCGCTGAAGCGGTGGGATTCGCGCGGGATCTTTTCGCCGGCGATCCGGAAACCCGCCCCGGGCGCGGCGTCGCGAATGCGCTCAAGCGCGGGCAGGGCGCTGGCGACGGCTTCGACGACGTCGTCCAGATTCTTCCAGGTAAGACCTTCGGGCCGGGCGAGCAGGCCCATCACTTCGCGCAGCCAGCGCCAGCCGTCCTGCACGCCCTCCTTCGGCGGATATACGCGAAAGAAGCGCTGCGCGCGGCCTTCGCTCGAAACCAGCGTGCCGTCGGCTTCGGCAAAGGGCGTGGCGGCAAGCACCAAGTCGGCCTTTTCCGTCGTGCGCGAATCGAGCGCGTCGACGACGACGACGTGCGCGGCGCCGCCCAGGAAGCTGTCGACGGCGGCAGCCGGGGCGCTCCGGTAAAGATCGTTTTCGAGGACGACGATGGTTGCCGCCCCGCCGCTGCGGGCGGCTCCGAGCGCCTCACCGAGCGGTTTCGGTTCCATCAAGGCCAAGCCGAGGCTGTTGGATTCCTCCATGGCGAAGGCCAGAGCAACGGGCTTTCCCGCCTTGGCAAGCGCGCGGGCGATGTCGGCCGCGGCACGCACGACCGCGACGCTGCCCGAGCCGACGCCGCTGATGACCGCCGGACGGGCGGCCGAGGAGAGGCTGGCGGCGATACGCGCGGCCTGCGCGCGAACCGCTTCGGGCAGATTGCCGGGGCCGGGTGAAGAGGCGTCCAGGATGTGGGCGACGGCGAATCCGAGCCGCGCGATGTTGTCCGGAGCGGCGCGGTAGGTTTCGGTGGCGATGTCGTCGAGCCGCGTGACGTACGGGCTGGCGATGAAGAGCGGGCCGTGTTCCTTCTGCGCGAGCTCGCGGACGGCGTGATCCTGCCAGCCCGGGATGCCGATCTTCGCCGCCCTCTCGATCCAGACCTGGCGAACCGTCTGGCGCAGAGTCAGGGCCATGCGGGGAGCGACGTTGGTGATGTCTTCGCCGAGAACTAAGGCGGCGTCGGCATGCTCGATCTGGCGGAGCGATGCCGGGGCGGGGCCCTGGCGCAGCACGGCCAGCATTTCCCCGAGCAGGCGGCCGGTGGAATCGGAAACGCCGGCGTAGAAGTTTTCCACGCCCACCAGCGAGCGGAGAGCGAAATTGGATTCCAGGGATGCGCGGGGCGAGCCGATCCCGATCACTTGCCCCGAAGAGATGTAGGAGGAAAAACGGTCGAGCGCTTCGGCCGGCGTGATTTCGGAAACCTGGCCCTGCTGGCGCGCGCGCGAGGAGCGGATGCGGGATTCGCTGTTGACGTGCTCGTAGCCGAAACGCCCGCGGTCGCAAATAAAGTAGCCGTTCACCTCGCTGTTGTAGCGATTGAGGATGCGGCGCAGGCTGCCGTAGCGCTCGCCGGCCGAAACGTTGCAGCCGAGCGCGCATTGGGCGCACACGGTCGGCGCCATCCGCAGATCCCACTTGCGCGTGTAATGGCGGCGGAGGGTTTTATCGGTGAAGACGCCGGTCGGACAAACCTCGACCAGGTTGCCGGAGAATTCGTTTTCGAGGACGCCTTCCTCGCTCCGGCCGAAATAGACGAGGTTTCGCAGCTTGAGAACGGCGAAATCGCCGCCGCCGGAATACTCGGTATAGAACCGCGTGCAGCGGTAGCACTGGATGCAACGGTTCATTTCGTGATAGATCAGCGGACCGAGATATTGATTGCGGAAGGTGCGCTTGGGAAAGGAATAGCGGCGGTAATTGTGGCCGGTCATCACGGTCATGTCTTGCAGGTGGCATTCGCCGCCCTCGTCGCAGACCGGGCAATCGTGCGGATGGCTCATCATCAGGCCCTCGACGATGCCCGCGCGGAAGTTGCGGACTTCGGGATCGTCGATCGAGACGATCATGTTGGGAGCCACGGCGGTCATGCAGGCCATCATGATCTTGCCGCGGGTATCCTTCTCGTCGCGGTAGACCTTGACGGCGCACTGGCGGCAGGCGCCGACCGAGCCGAGCGCCGGATGCCAGCAGAAATAGGGAAGGTCGAGTTTGTGCCCCAGGCAAGCTTCGAGCAGGTTCTGCTTCGGATTGACCTCGTAGGGCTTCTTATCGACGAAAATCTGGCTCATCGGCCGTCCCTCCACGGACAGCGCTTTTCGCGGATGTGCCGCTCGAAATCCTCGCGGAAATATTTCAGGGCGCTTTGCAACGGCTCGGCGGCGCCAGGCGCCAAAGCGCAAAACGTGTTGCCGGGAGCGATCATGCGGCAGATATCCAACAGGCGGTCGATATCCTCGGGGCCGCCCTTGCCCTCCTCGATCGCCCAAAGAATTTCCTCGGCCCAGTGCAGCCCGCTCCAGCAGGGCGTGCACCAGCCGCAGGATTCCTGGGCGAAGAAGTGCTCGAGGTTGTGAACCATGCCGACCGGGCAGGATTTGTCGTCGAGGACGATCATGGTGCCGGTGCCGAGGCGGCTGCCCGCTTTGGCAACTTCGGTGAAATCCATCGGGACGTTGAGGTGATCGGAAGTCAGAAAATCGGTCGAGGCCCCGCCGGGCAACAGGCCGCGAAACTGGACGCCGTCCTGCATGCCGCCGGCGTATTTTTCGAGCAGTTCGCCGAGCGGCGTGCCCATCGGCAGCTCCCAACAACCGGGCTTCTTCACCTTGCCGCTGGCGCCGTAGAGTTTGGTGCCGGCGTCGCCGGTGAGGCTGAGGCCCTTGAACCAATCCGCGCCCTTTTCGACGATGTGCGGAAGGTTGCACAGGGTTTCAATGTTCTGCACGATCGTCGGCTTGCCGAACAGGCCGGAAACCTGGGGGAAGGGTGGTTTGGCGCGAGGATTGGCGCGCTTGCCCTCGAGCGCGTTGAGCAACCCGGTCTCCTCGCCGCACATGTAGCGGCCGCCGCTCAGGTGCAGCCGGAGATCGAAGTCAGTGCCCGATCCGAAAATGTTTTTGCCGAGGTATCCCTTCGATTCGGCCTCGTGAAGGGCGCGCTCGATGCGCTCTGCGGCGTCGGTATATTCGCCGCGGAGGAAAACGTAGCCGCGCTCGGCTTCGATGGCGCGGGCGGCGATGATCATTCCCTCGATCAGCTCGTGCGGATCGCCTTCGAGCAGAACCCGGTCCTTGAAGGTGCCCGGCTCCATCTCGTCGCCGTTGGCCACCAGATATTTCGGACGTGGAGCATCGGGACCGGTGGGAACGAAACTCCACTTCTGCCCGGTGGGGAAACCGGCTCCGCCGCGTCCGCGCAGATCCGATTTTTTCACCTCATCGGTGATCTCGGCCGGAGACATCGCCATGGCCTTGCGCACGGCCTGGTAGCCGCCGGCGCGCTCGTAGGCGGCCAGATCGATCACTTGCCCGTCGGGGCGAATTTTCGCGGTGAGCGGCGTTTCCATGGACCGGTTACTTGTATCCTTCCAGAATTTCGTCGATTTTCTGCGAATTCAGATCGCCGTGAAGCTGGCCGTCGACGATCATCGTCGGGGCCCGGTCGCAGGCGCCCAGGCAGACGATCGGCAACACGGTGAAGCGGCCATCGGCGGTGGTCTGGCCCAGTTCGATCCCCAGCTTCGATTTCAGGTGGTCGCGCATCCGGTTGTACCCCATCACCCAGCAGCTGACGCTGTCGCAGACCATGATGACGTGGCGGCCGACCGGCTGGCGGAAGATCAGGTTGTAGAACGTGGCGACGCTGTCGACGTCGTCGGCCGAGGTATGGAGAAACTCGGCGATATCGCGCACGGCCTCGTCCGACACCCAGCCCCGGTGCTTCTGCACGACCCGCAGGGCGTCGATGCAGGCGGCCCGCCGCACGGGGAAGTGGACCGCTTCTTCTTCGATCTCTCGCTGTTCTTCCGGCGTCAGCATTCTCTCCACACCTAACGGTCGATATCAGCCAGCACGAAATCGATGCTCCCGAGGATCGCCAGCAGATCGGGAATCATCAGGTTTTGGGTCATCATCGGCAGCATCTGCATGTGAGCGAACGAAGGGGCGCGGATGCGCGTCCGGTAGCTCATCGTGCTGCCGTCGGAAACCAGGAAATAGCCGTTATTGCCCTTGGGCGCCTCGATCGCTTCGAGCGCCTCCCCTGGCGGGATCACCGGGCCCCACGAAACGCCCAGGAAATGATTGATCAGCGTTTCGATGTCGTGCATGGTGCGATCTTTGATCGGCGGCTGGGCGAGCGGATGATCGCTCTTGTAAGGGCCCTCGGGCATGTTTTTGACGCACTGCTCGATGATCCGCAGACTCTGGCGAATCTCTTCGACGTGCACGACGGCGCGATCGTAGCAATCGCCGTGCGTGGCCGTGGGAATATCGAACTGGAAATTTTCGTAGCCCGTGTAGGGCTGTTTCTTGCGGAAATCCCATTCCATGCCCGTCGAGCGGAGCATCGGGCCGGTCGCGCCCCAGTCGATGGCCTGTTCGGCGGTGATGACGCCGACGCCCTGGGTGCGGGCCTTGAAGAGGCTGTTGCGCATCACGATCTTGTCGTACTCGCGCATGCGCTTGGGCATCCAGTCGAGGAACTCGCGGAACATCTTCTCCCAGCCCTGGGGCAGATCGTGCGCCGTTCCGCCGATGCGCAGCCAGCTCGGGTGCATGCGGGCGCCGGTGATGGCCTCGACCATGCCAAAGGCGCGCTCCCGGTCGTTGAACATATAGAAAACCGGCGACATCTGGCCGACGTCCTGCGCGAAGGTGCCGTACCAGACCAGGTGGCTTATGACGCGGAACAGCTCGCACATCATCACGCGGATCACCTGGGCGCGCGGCGGGACCGTAATGCCGGCCAGCGTTTCCACGCCGGTCAGATAGGCCAGGTTGTTCTGCACGCCGGCCAGGTAATCGATGCGGTCGGTATAGGGAATGTAGGTGTGCCAGCTCTGGCGTTCGCCCATCTTTTCGGCGCCGCGATGGTGAAAGCCGATCTCGGGAATCGCGTCGAGAATCACCTCGCCGTCCAGCTGGAGCACGACGCGAAGAACTCCGTGCGTTCCCGGGTGCTGCGGGCCGATGTTCAGAAAGAGGAAATCGGAGTCGTCGGCGGCGCGTTGGAGTCCCCATTCCTCGGGATGGAAACGCAGCCTCGCCTCTTCTTCCTCGGCTTTCTCTTCGGGGAGCTGGAAGGGGCCGATTTCGGTGGCGCGGGCGGGGTGGTCCTTGCGCAGCGGATGTCCCTGCCAGCTGCGCGGCATGATGAGCCGTTCGAGGAAGGGATGATTGTCGAAACGGATGCCGAACAGATCCCAGGCCTCGCGCTCGTACCAATTGGCGTTGGGCCAGATGTCGCAAAGGGAATCGACCGAGGCTTTGTCCTCGGCGAGCGGAACCTTGACGCGCAGATACTGGTTGCGATCGAAGGAAAAGAGATGATAGACGACCGAAAAATCGGCCGGTGGCTGGTCCTCGCGGTGCGCGCGGACGCGCTCGTCGATGGCGGTGAGGTCGTAGAGCATGCGGTAGGGGCGATCCGCCTCGTTTTTCAAATAGCGCATGACCTGGTGCAGGCGGTCGCGGCCCACCCAGGCCGCCGGAATGGCGTCGCGCGACGGTTGCGGGACGATGGCGTCGCTGCCGAATTTCCGTTGCAGGTCGTCGAGGATCGTGGGGACCGTCGTGGTGGGCGAAGCCATGGCTAGACCTCGTCCATGGGGCGCAGGGTGGTGGCCTTCATGCGCTCCTCTTGCTTGAGATCCCGCATCGAGGGGCGAGGGCCGCGGTCGATGCCCTCGGGTCCGACCACCCAGCTCAGCGGGCGGTTCTCGTTGCCCACCGCCTCGCGCAGCAGCATGAGGCCTTCCATGAAGGCCACCGGGCTCGGCGGGCAGCCGGGCACGTAGACATCGACGGGCAGGATCTTGTCGACGCCTTGCACCACGCTGTAAATGTCGTACATGCCGCCCGAATTCGCGCACGATCCCATCGAAATCACCCAGCGCGGGGCCATCATCTGCTGGTAAAGCCAGAGGATGATCGGCGCCATTTTCAGAAAAGGAGTGCCGGCGATGACCATCAAGTCGGCCTCGCGCGGCGTGCCGCGCAGGACTTCGGCGCCGAAGCGGGAAATATCGTATTTACTGGTGATGCTGGTGGCCATCTCGACGAAGCAGCAGGACAGGCCGAACATGAACGGCCACATCGAGTTCTTGCGGCCCCAGGCGATCAGGTCTTCCAGGCGGGCAAAGAGTATCTGGCGCCGCAACTCGTCGTATTCGCCCGGGGCCTTCTGCACCACCGGCAACTGCTTGGTTCCCTGACTCGTCCACCACCGCATCGCCGACTCCGTTTTTCGCTTACCGCGTTTTGCGCCGTGTGTCCGGGCCCCAATCGAGCGCGCCCAGCCGCCACAAATAAACCAGCGCGGCCATCAGGACGCCGATGAAGATCAGCGCTTCCCAGTAGCCGAGCCAACCGAGTCCGCGGGCGCTCACCGCCCACGTGTAGAGGAAAACCGATTCCAGATCGAACACGACGAAGAACATCGCCATCATATAAAACTTGATCGAGAAGCGAACGCGGGCCGTCCCTTCCGACTGGATGCCGCCTTCGTAGGGTTGATTGGTGAAGCGCTCGCTGTGCCGCTCGCCGAGAAGAGCCGACAGCCCAATCATCGATCCGGCGATGATCAGCACCAAAACACCGTAAAGGGCGAAAGCCCACAAAATCACGGTCGTTCCCCTTGCCTTTTGGTTCTGCTGGAATCCGCCCCGAGCGCCAAACTCTTTCCCGACCGTCCGCGCTCACCGGCTTCGCCACACCACGGCAAGCCGTTCTAACTATGGAGAAGTTCCTACTTGCTCCTCCTCCTTGCGAGGGAGGCTGCTATTATGGCAGCGGGACATTATACATCGAATCGCTTTTCGGTAAATTCCTTCGCAAGAATTTTCATCTGTGCGCGGCCGGCGGCGGGATGTGCGGGCCGATTCGGGGCCGTGCGCGGCTCATTTTTCCTCGCGGCCGGGCCCGCGGCGGGCCCGAGACCCAGCTGCCGCATGTTCCTCGAGGAAAGCCTTCAAGACGACTGCACTATTGTGCCGGTTGTCGCGGGCGCTGTAGAGAAGCGTCAACCGGCCCCGGCGCTGAAATTCCTGCCATTTCGCCGGATCGTGAGCGAACCATTGGCGCAGCGCGGTGCTCGGCGCGACCTCGCGCAGCCAGCCATCCATGGGCAAGGCTTCTTTCCGAATGCCGCGCGGCCAAAGCCGCTCGACCAGGAAGCGCGCGCCGTCCTCGGGCGAGGCCGGCTCGTATACTCGTTTGATCCGAATCATGGCGCCGCGTTTCGATCAGCCGGCGGCGCGGCTGGCGCCCCGTAACTTTCGGGCACCGTGCGGAACGGCACGGCCAGACGGTTCCACACGTTGATGGTGGCAATGACCATCGTCAGGTTGACCAGTTCGACTTCATCGAACCGGGCGCGGGCCAGCTCGAACACGCGGTCGGGAACGCGATCCTGGCTCACGAGGGTAACCGATTCGGTCCAGGCGAGCGCGGCCGTTCCCGCTCGTCGAAGAACGGCCCTTCGCTCCAGGCGGCAACCGCATCGATTCGCTCGTTGGGCTCGCCGAGCTCGCGCAGGCGCCGGGCGTGCATGTCGACGCAGAATGCGCACACGTTGAGCTGCGAGGCGCGCAGCTTGACCAGCTCGATGAGGCGCTCGTCGAACCCAAATGTGTGGATCGACCTTTCCAGAGCCAGAACGGGCTCGATAGCCTGCGGAGCGACCTTCCTGAAGTCAATTCGTGGTGACACGTTCGATTTCATGAGTCCCCTTTCCGCTTCCGATAGCGGCCGGCGACTGGCCATGCACCGCCATTATCCAGATGCGCCTGGCCCGCACCAGGACGCACGGCGCGAGTTCAGCACCCGGCATTCCTCTCGATTCCGCGAAGCAGGCGCGCTTCTCGGGGGGCGCTGCCGGCCACCTTCGAGAGGAAGAACCCTTCTATCCCGGAGACGACATTCCGATCCATAATTCCTGGAAGATTCATTCCGGCGCATTTCGTCTCCGTTCAAGGCCCATTGCCGCGCCCGGAGCGGTTCCGTGCGTCGACCTCCTGGGAGGCAATCGCCATGGAAACATTCCGCACCAAGCTCCTTCGAAAGCGGGAAGTCGCTGAGAGAACGGCAGCCTTTTATTTCGAAAAGCCGAAAGGATTCCAGTTCCGGGCCGGGCAGTTCATCGACCTGACGCTCGTCGATCCGGCGGAAACCGATGCGGCCGGCTCTACGCGCACGTTCACCCTGGCCAGCGCGCCCTACGAAGACGAGTTGATGATTGCCACGCGAATGCGGGCCAGCGCCTTCAAACGCGTACTCGCCGGACTTTCTCCGGGCGCCGTGGCGCTGCTGGAAGGGCCGATGGGTTCTTTCACGCTCCATTCCAACGCTTCGAAACCTGCTGTGTTCCTGGCTGGCGGGATCGGGATCACGCCCTTCGTGAGCATCTCCAAACAAGCCGCGCACGACCGGCTACCCCATCGAATCCACCTGTTTTATTCGAACCAGCGGCCCGAAGGTGCCGCCTTTTTGGAGACCCTAGGGGCGCTCGAAAAGGCCAACCCCCGCTTCCGCCTGATCGCCACGATGACAGACAAGGACAAATCCGATACACCGTGGAATGGCGAGACAGGTTTCATCGATGGAGCCATGGTTCGCAGGTATATCGAAACTCCGAGTGGCCCGGTCTATTCCATAGCCGGGCCGCCGGAAATGGTCGAAGCAATGCGACGGATGCTGATCGGCACCGGTGTGGACCCGGACGACTTGCGCACGGAAGAGTTCGCCGGTTATTGACGCAGAACGGTTTTTCGGATTTTTCCCGATCCAGCGGCATCGCAATCGAGAGAGTCCTTGCGACCGGTGCGCTTTTATGGGTCCGTTTCGTCGCGGCCGGCGAGGATCGCCAATGCCGGGGTGTGCCGGCTCACCAGGTAGGCGTGAATGAAGGGATCGATCTCTCCGTCGAGCACCGACTGAACGTCGCCAATTTCCAGTTTCGTGCGGTGATCCTTGACCAGCTGATACGGCTGCAGCACGTAGGAACGGATCTGACTGCCGAAGCTGATTTCCGGTTTCTGATCTTCGAGTTTGCGCGCCTGGGCCCGCTGCTTTTCTAGCTCCATCTCGTAGACGCGCGAGCGGAGAACCTTCATGGCCATTTCCTTGTTCTTGTGCTGGCTGCGCTCGTTCTGGCACTGCGCCACCAGGCCGCTGGGCAGGTGGGTAATGCGCACGGCCGAATCGGTCATGTTCACGTGCTGGCCGCCGTGCCCGCCGGCTCGAAACGTGTCGATTCGCAGCTCTTCCGGCTTGATGACCACTTCGATCCGGTCGTCCACCTCGGGAATCACGAACACCGAAGCGAACGAAGTGTGCCGCCGCGCCGCCTGATCGAAAGGCGAAATTCGCACCAGCCGGTGCACGCCGCTCTCGCCCCAAAGCAGACCGAAGGCGTTCTCGCCCTCGACACGAAACGTCACCGCCTTCACGCCGGCTTCCTCGCCCGCCGTGATGTCCAGAATTTCCGCGCGAAAACCGTGGCGTTCGGCCCACCGCAGATAGAGCCGCAGCAGCATCTCCGCCCAGTCCTGCGATTCGGTCCCGCCCGCTCCCGGCTTGATCGTAACGAGGGCATTCAGCCGGTCGTTTTCGCCCGCAAGCAGCGTCCGCGTCTCGAGCTCGCCGACGTATTTTTCCGCCGCTGCGAGTTCTGCGGCCAGCTCGGCGAGCACCTGTTGCCGCTGCTCCTCGCCGCTTTCCTCGTCCGCCAGGGATAGATACGCTTCGAGGTCCCCGATCCATCGTTCCAGACGGCGGTCCGCCTCGACGCGATCGTCGGCCTCTTTGCGCTCCTGGAGCAGCTTCTGGGCTTGCTCGGGATGGTCCCAGAAGCCGGCTTCGCTGATCTTTTTTTCGAGGGTGGCTAGTCGCTGGCGGTTTCGAGCGACGTCAAAGATAGCTCCGCACGTGTTCTGCGCGATGTTGGAGTTCGTCGTAGCGGCGCCGTAAATCTTCCAGAACCAAGTTCACGTTGTTCCTCGCATTCGATTTCTATCAGCCTAATCGAACCGGCCGGCTCCGCCTAGCGAAATTCCAGAGCAGCGCCAGGCAACAGACGATCAGCGACAGCTTCGCCCACCAGTCGCCCCAGCGTGTGTACAGCGTTCGATCGGACCGGAAATCGTACCCCGCGGTGAGGACCGCGGGCCGGCCGGCGGGCAGGCGCGCCCGGATGCGCCCGTAGGGATCGATGGCCGCCGTGAGGCCGGTATTGGTGTCGCGCAAAAGCCATCGGCGATTCTCGACGGCGCGCACCCGCGCCATGTTCAGATGCTGCTCGAGCGCTTCCGAGCGTCCATACCAGCCGTCGTCGGATATATTGATGAGCAGACCGGCTCCGTTGTCGGCAAACTTGCGCACCTCGTTCGGGAAAATCGCCTCGTAGCAAATGAACACGCCGAACCTGTGGCCGTCGAGCCGTCCCACCGTGCGCTCGGTGCCCGGCGTGAAATCGCCCACGCCGCCGATCAGGTTCCTTGCGAAGAAAAGCCATTTGCGCCACGGAACGTATTCCCCGAACGGCACCAGATGAATTTTGTCGTACCGGAAGACCGTTTGCCCGGCCGGGTTCAGCAGCACGGCGCTGTTGGCCACCTGGACCGGCCGCCCGGGAGGGTAGCTCCACCAGTCGACGCCGGCCAGAAAATCGCTTTCGCTCTGCCGCGCAATCTGGCGCGCCCGCGCGGCGAAGCGCGGGTCCTGCATGGTGAACGGCGCGGGCGCTTCCGGCCAAACGACCAGTCCCGGCGCCCGCCGTCCCGCGTCGATGGTCATTCGCTCGAGCGCATCGAGCTGGGCGGCGTGATTCTGCTCCCAGTTGGCCGAAAAGCTCTCCTGGGGCCGCATGTTCAATTGCACCAGATGAGCGGTAAAGCGTCCGGCCGGCTTGGGTACCAGGCGCGACCCGAACCCGATCGCCAGCGCCAGGACTGCCGTCACCGCCGACCAGATGGCGATTTTTCTTCCACTTCGCTGGCGCCAGGCCCAGAGCAGGAGGGCGTTATAGGCGGCAACGACGAAAGAGAGCCCGTAAATGCCGGTGAGCGTCACGATCTGCACCAAACCCAGCCGCTCGCTCACCGCGTAGCCCAATAGGTTCCACGGGAAACCGAGCACCGGCATGCGCGTCCGAATCAGCTCCAGCGCGACCCACAAAAATGGCGACACGGCCAGCGCCCATCCCGTCCCCGACCGTCGCATCAGCCGCACGCCCAGCGCATACGCGCCCGTATACAAGGAGAGCATCGTGACCAGCAGCCCCAGCACGGCCGCCGATGCCGCGATCGACATCTGCCCATAGGAGCGGAAAAAACCGTACAGCCATTCGAGGGTGACGGCGTAGAAAATCACGCCCTGGAGAAAACCCCACGCGAAGGCCGCCGCGGGCCTCGCTTCCAGGGCGACAATCAGAAGCGGCGCCAGGGCAATCCACGCGAGTGGCCCCCAGTGCGGCCGGGGAAACGCCAGCGCCAGCAGAACGCCCGAGCCGGCTACCAAGGCGAATCGCCGCAGAGTCATTCGGCGTTGGTCCTTCCGAGGGTGAGGGTAACCCGGGAAGAAATTCCCGGCCGATGAGGTTCGCTTGCGCACCAGCCTGCGCGAGAGGGCATAGGTTATAGGCTTACCACGGCCATCGCCAGGCGTCGAGACGGCGGTTCAACTGCCGCAACGCTCCGCGCAGCCTCGGAAACTTCCGGGAAACGGTTTTGCGACTGGCTCTGGTGGCCGGCAACAGCTGCGCGGGTCGGCGGACGGCGAGGGAGGGGGAAAATTGCCTGACCGCTATTGCTTCTTCAGAATGCTGCGGAACCCCTCTTTTTCCAGATGGATTCTCGCCGCGCGCGCTGCCTTCGTATTGGCGTATGGCCCCACCTGCACGCGGTATAGGCGATCCGAGGACGGACCCCAGGCGAACGCAGGATAGCCCTTCTGCTTCAAAAAACCGACCAAAGCCAGAGCGTCACCTCGATTGGCCATGGCCGCGACTTGGAGCAGAACTCCTTGGCGGCCACCGCGCAGGGAAGGCGGTTTCCGGTCGATCCGCACGCCGGCCGGCCGGGGCGTCATGGAGATCGGACCGCTTGGCGACGAACGTCCGGCGGCGCTGGCGACGGGTTGCGGACCGGGCGTCAAGCCCGGAGACGGGGTCCCGGCCGGGCCATGCGAGGAGGACGATTTATTGGGGAAAAAATCCCATCCGGTCGAACCGGGCGCCCGATTCCCGGTTGCCTGGCTCCCTCCCGCAGTCATTGCCGGGGAACTGCCGCCGGTGCCGGACGCTTTTCCCGGCGATCCGCCCCGGCCCATCACGTAGCCGAGGGTGAAGAAAATGCCGCAAAGCACGACCACAGCCAGGAATATGCCGGCCACATGCCCGGCTCCCAGGTTGATCTCGCTCTGCCCTCTTCGGCCGCTGGCCATCGCGCTTTTCCCTCCCTACTTTTTTTCCGGGGGAATCACCGTCACGCCCGAGGGCGAGCCGGGCGGCGGAACAACGGCCGGGGTATGCGGCATGATGCTTGACCCGCGCATGAACGAAACCATGTCGAGCGGGAGGGGAAAGACGATGGTGGTGCTGTTGGTGATGCCGATGTCGATCAGGGTCTGCAAATAGCGCAACTCGACCGAAATGGGGTTTTTCGACAGGACCTCGGCAGCCTCCGCGAGTTTTGCCGAAGCCTGGAATTCGCCGTCGGCGGCGATGATTTTCGCGCGGCGTTCCCGTTCGGCTTCGGCCTGCCGGGCAATCAATCGCTGCATCGTGTCCGGAATGTCCACCTGCTTTACTTCGACCTTGGTTACCTTGATACCCCAAGGCTCGGTATCCTGGTCAAGGATGGCTTGCACCCTCCCGTTTACTTTTTCGCGCTCGGAAAGGATCTCGTCGAATTCGAACTGCCCGACGACGCTGCGCAGGGTGGTTTGCGCGAGCTGCGTGGTGGCGTAGAGGTAGTTCTGCACCGCCGAGAGGGCGAGCTTGGGCTCGACGACGCGGAAATAGCAGACGGCGTTGATTTTCACCGAGACGTTGTCGCGGGTGATGATGTCCTGCGGCGGAATCTCGATGGTATCGATGCGGAGCGAGATGCGGTAAAACTTGTCGATCGGCCAGACCACGATCCGCAGCCCGGCGCCCTTGATCTCCGGCAGCATCCGCCCCATTCGGAGGATCACGCCGCGCTCCCATTCCTTCACCACGTAGACCGAATTGAACAGCCAGATCAGAAACAGAATGATCGCAATCGATATCACCGTATCCGTGAATCCCATCGCTCTCCCCTCTCCCGTCAGTCGGCGCGGGTCGACGCACTGGGCGTCTCAACCGGCTCAACGCAAAGCGTTAGTCCCTTCACTTTCACCACGCGCACGCGGGCGCCCTTGGGAATCGGCCCGGCGTTTCCGTCTCCCGCTGCCCGGACCGCGCGCCACAATTCCCCATTCACGAAAATCATGCCTTTAGAGATCTCGACGGGTTCGGTCACGTCTCCGAGCACCCCGATCAAACTCTCGGTCCCCGTTTCCGGCTTCCACAGCCGCGACCGCAGCACCAGGCGCGCAATCAGAATGAAAAATACCGCGAACGGCAGCGCCACGCCGAATGCCACGCCCAGCCCGACGCCTCCGACCGTCATCGGCGAACGCACCAGCATCACCGCGCCCAGCACCAGACAAATGACTCCACCGATTCCCAGGATGCCATGCCCGGAAAATTTCGCCTCCAGAACGAACAGCGCGATCGCCAGCAGGATCAGCAAAAAGCCGGCCATATTCACCGGCAGCATATGCATGGCGAAAAGCGCCAGCACCAGACAGATTCCTCCGATTACGCCCGGCGCCACCAGACCCGGATGCGTGAACTCGACGTAGAGCCCGAGCAAGCCCACGATCAGCAAAATGAAAAACGCGTCCGGCTGAACGATCCGGGAAAGGAACCGCTCGCGCGCCGACATCTCGTCATTGACGATCACGGGATGATCGAGCCGCAGCGTGGTCTGGCTGCCGTCGAAGCGGGTGATCGTGCGGCCATTCAGTTGCGCCAGCAGGCCGGCTTCCGAGTCGGCAATCAAATCGATCAGCTTGTCGTTCAACGCTTCCTTCGCGCTGTAGGCGGTGGCGTCGGTGACGGCCTTCTCGGCCAGAGGTACGTTCCGCCCGCGCCGGCTGACATAGCTCCGCAGGAACGCCAGCGTATCCTGCATGATCTTCCTGCGCAGCGTGGGATCCACCTGGACCGGATGGCCGGCGACCTCGAGCAGCGGCGATGCGGCGCCCGTTTCGGTTCCGGGCGACATGGCCGCGATATCGGCCGACTCCAGAATGAAAAATCCCGCCGATGCCGCCCGCGCGCCGTTCGGCTCGACGTAGATCGCCACCGGCACTGGCGACCGGAGAATCGCCTGAATGATGCTCCGCATCGATTCGCCCAAGCCTCCCGGCGTATCCATCCGGATCAGAATCAAGCTCGCATGCTCGTTGGCTGCCCGGGCGATCCCGCTTTCGACGTATTCGGCCAGGATCGGCTCGATTTCCCCGTCGATGTCGATGCGGACTACGGTTTGAAAGGGCGTTTGAGAGGGAGACGACTGGGCGCTCGCCCGAGGAAGGAAAAGGGAGAGTAAACCAAGAGCCAGTAACGCACGGACTGGCTGCTTCATCTCACTGCGGATTATACCAGTATTCGCCGCTGCGGCGGGCGATCAGTTCCGCCGCCGTTTTCCCGGGCGGTTGGGGCGTTCCGCGTATCCGGGCATTCGGCCCGGCATTCGGACAAGCTCAATCGGCGTGCTGAATCAGCTGAATCGGTATGGGCGAAACACCCGGTGTAACGATCGTAGTCCCGCTGCCGGTGCCGCCGCCGGTGCTGCCCGTGCCGCCGGTGCCTCCGGTGCCGCCGCCGGTGCCTCCGGTGCCGCCGGTGCCGCCCGCGCCCGCGCTACCGTTGCAAGGGGTGATACTCAAGATCACGGAAGGGACGCTGTCGAGGTTGGCGTTGTGGACGTAGCCCTGCAGGAATACCGTCATCCAACCGACGATGCTGACGGTTCCACCGCCCGGACCGATGCAATCCGAATTGGAGCTGGTCTCGACGGTTCCATCCGGCTCGGTCACGCCGCAGATGGCGCCGTCGTATAACGCCACAGTGACGACCGAGGGGCTTTGCTGCGGGCTGATCGCCGCCCCTGCGGAAATGTCACCGGCGACGACGAGCGGATTATTCGAGCCGGCGTATATCTGATACTGAGGATCGCTTCCCGGATTCGAAACAATCGTATCCTGCCCCTGACTGAAGTTGTTGGCAGACGATGCGCCGCTGGCATTGATTCTGGCCTCGGTACCCTGATCGACCGGCCCCACTCCCTTGCCGGGAATTGCCGGCAGTTTTTGCCCGCAGGTGACGGGCACGCATTCCTGAATGGCTGAACGAACTTCGGCTTTGCTGGGGCTGCCGCTCGGCCAGATCGCGACCAGATACCATTCGCTGGGAACGGCCGCATCGCTTGGGCCGGTGCCGAAGTGGAGATCCCATTGCTGCCCGACGGCGGAGTAATCGAGCGCCACGGGAGTCGTGTTCGGATTGGCGAAATAGCCGGTGGGGTTGGTTGGGCAGACGGGGTTCGACGGCGAACTCGAAGAGAACGGGTCGCAGTTGGGCACCAGGAAAGGAGCGACGCAGGCCGTCGTCGTGGTGGGTGCGCCGCCCCCCGCGGCCCCGCCCGCTTCCGGGCTATACGCTTCGGCCGAGGCGGTGGCGTTGACGCTGGCCGAGGAGACGCCGAACATCCGGGCGAAGATCGTGGGAATGCCCGTGCGCTCGACCGTGACGGTGATCTGCGGTTCTTCGGCGCTGGGGTATGCAAAGCTGATGTCTGGACAACTGTTCCCGGAGGGCGGGCTGCCGTACTCGGGGCAGTTGACCGAAGCCGGCTTTCCCGCGACGTCGTTTTGCGATGCCGTGGCAATGGCCTTGGACGCGGCCAGACCCTCCTGCGCGCCGCCGGCGACGCAGCCGCCGTTAGCCGAAACGCAGCCCTGCGTGTAGAAAACCTCCGCGCCGGCCAGAGCGGCGGCGTCGGCCGAGCGCTGCGCTTCGCTGCGGGCCACGTAGAGAACGCCGAGATCGATCGCGAACGCCATGAAACCCAGCAACACAACCAGGGCCAGCGCCACCAGGACCAACGTGACGCCGCGCTCGCCCCGCGCCCGGAACTCTTGCATCTTGCCTTTCACTGGCCGCATACCACACGTCCTCTCTACGAATCAGTAAGTGAGATTCGGCATCGTCACTTGGGTTGTGATCTGTTTGGGAACCACGGTGGTCCCAAAGAAGTCATGCATGCTCCAATTCACCGGATAGGTCAAAGAAACGGTGGAATCCAAGCCCGCATCGGTTCCCCGATTGATCGTCAGCGTGATCCCCTGGCAAGTCCACGTCCAGGTGGGATAAGTGCCCGAAGGATTCGCCGAGGAGATGCACGATGCACTCAGACCGGCGTTGTTCAGATACTCGACGACCGATTGCTCGGCCGCGGTGATGGCACAGGGTGGGTTCGTGCCCGGCGCGCAGGAGGGGGTGGGAACGAGCGAATTCGAAACGACGATCCCAGCCCCCACGCGAGCGGCGTTCGTCAGCTTCTGTTTCAAGCCGAAGGCGGAGCCGAAATCCCATGCCCCAACGACGAGCAGGGCAAGAATTGGCAGGACCATGGCGAGTTCGAGAAGTTGCGCTCCCCGCTCGCCGGCCAACCGGTTCGAGTCAACCCGATTCATTCGCCGTTTCATCGCTGGCTCTCCTCTCACGCATTTCACGGACACGTTGTGCTTCCGGGCGCCGGCTGATCTTCGCGGCGCATCTGGACGCTCGTGTGCAGGTTGAGAGTCCCAATACCCTTGCCAAGAAAGGGAATTGCCAATGGGTAGGGATAAGTGAAGCTGATCGATATGCCGCATTGGTTGTCGGCGGTGCCCGAAGGGGCCAGCCAACCGACCTGCTCGTTGTAATTCGCAACGCAATCGGCCGCACCCGCTCCGGCGCAGGCGTTCGCATTCAGGTTGGCGGCCTTGAGCGCGGGAGCGATGTAGTTGAGAAAGATCGGGCTGGTTGGACTGGTATATGTCGTTGTGCCGTCCAAGAAAGAGTCGCCGTCGTAAACCGAACTGGGAAGGGCTGCCATTCGTGCCCCTTCCCGCGCGGCGCGAGTAATGGTTTGGTAGATGTTGTAGGCGCGGGCGAAGGAGATGATGCCGAACATGAGGGCGGCTAGAGCGGTAATTACAAAGGCGAATTCGACTACTTCGGCGCCTCGCTCACTCCGCCGCGGCACACGGGCGTCCCTCGCCGGCCTCTGGTTCGGTAGAATTGGAGACTCCATGTGACAGCCCTCCGTCTGCGTAGTCACCAAAGAGTGACGTTTATCTCTACTTATTAGTTATTCCGACATACTTCTTGCAGGAGACCATCCAAAACGGGGCATAGGACTGCTGCGCTGAGGAAACTTTCAGTACTGTAAATGTCGCAATCGCAAAGGCCAGGAGGCCTAGTACGGTGGGGTGCCGAGACACTTGCAGCGTTCTTCTCAATATGCGCCGTTTGCGTTCTGTACCGCGCCCTGGGAGGCAAAAAGCGCGTTTCCCAGGTAGCATTCGGGCACGCGAATAAAATCGATTCATGAGGGCAGTGTTCGGTTGCACCCCAGGTAACAGTGTTGTAGGGTACCGTCGTGCGGTACGCAAGCCGGGTCCAGTTACGCCGTCGGCGCAAGCGGCCGCAGTGGCGCAGCAGACCACGATCGGGTGTTAGATACGATGCCTCAAAACTGGATCGGTCAGTCCGTTAAGCGCGTCGAAGACTTCAGATTCCTGACGGGGCAGGGGCAATACGTCGATGACATTGTTCTTCCCCGAATGTGCTTCGGCGTAGTGGTGATGTCCCCGCACGCGCATGCGCGCATCCGATCGATCGATGCCACGGCGGCCAAGGCTGCGCCCGGAGTGCTGTGCGTCCTGACCGGCAGCGATGCATTGAGGGACAAGCTTGGCGGAATGCCGCCGCTATTCATGCCCGAGGACCGGGGCGGCCCCAAGGGATATCGCACACTGCGTCCCGCTCTCGTGCACGACAAAGTGCGCTGCGTGGGCGACCGCGTCGCCTTCATCGTGGCCGAGACCGCCGATCAGGCCCGGGATGCCGCCGATCTGCTGGACGTCGATTACGACATCCTTCCGGCGACGGTTTCGGTCGAGGATGCCTCGCGCCCTGGCGCGCCCGCCGTCCATGACGACAATCCCTCGAATCAATGTTGCGCCGTCGCGTTCGGCGACAAGGCCGCTGTCGACTCCGCCTTCGCCGGCGCCGCGCGGATCGTTTCCTTGAAGTTGGTGTCGAATCGGCTGAATGCGTGCCCGATCGAGCCCCGCTGCACGCTCGGATCGTACTCCGCGGCGGATGATCGGTACGTTCTGTACACGGGCTCGCAGAACCCGCACGGCGTGCGGCGGATGCTCTCGGCCAACGTCTTCCATGAACCGGAAACGAAGTTCCAGGTCATTTCACCGGATGTCGGCGGCGGCTTCGGCATGAAGAGCGACGCCTACCCGGAGGACGCGCTGGTGCTCTGGGCGTCGAAGGTCTGCGGGCGGCCCGTGAAGTGGGTTGCATCGCGGCTGGAAAGCTTCCTGGGGGATCATCACGGCCGCGATCAGGTGGTCACCGGGGAAATGGCGCTGTCGAAGGATGGCCGGATCCTGGGTGTCCGCGTGCGTTCGATGCATGCGGTGGGCGCATACGTCGTCTCCGCCGCGGTGGCGCCGATCGTATTCTCGATGCGCTTCGTGCCCAGTCTGTATGACGTGCGCGCCTTTCATGCGATGAACATCGGTGTGTTCACGAATACCGCGCCGCTCAGCGTCTATCGCGGCGCCGGCCGGCCCGAAGCGATATTCCTGATCGAACGGCTCATGGATACCGCGGCGGCCGAGATGGGCATCGATCGCGTGGAGATCCGGCGCCGCAACCTGATCCGCCCGGACCAGATGCCCTATACGACGCAGGCCGGCTTCGTCTACGACAGCGGCGATTTCGAGCGGCTGCTCGACGAGTGCCTCGAGCTGGCCGACTGGTCGGGCTACGAGACGCGACGCATCGAGACCGAGCGCCGGGGATTGCGGCGCGGGCGCTCGGTGACCCCGCTGGTCGAGCTGTCGGGCGTCTATAGCGACCAGATGAGTTTGCGGTTCGATCCGAGCGGGGCGGTAACGATTTTGGCGGGGACGCATTCGCACGGGCAAGGTCACGCCACCGTGTTCACGCAGTTGGTTTCCGAGTGGCTCGGCGTGCCGTTCGAGTCCGTGCGCTATATCCAGGGCGACACCGACAAGGTTCATTTCGGCCGCGGCACCTATGCTGCCCGCAGCTCCATGATTGGCGGCTGCGCGTTGCGCATGGCCGCCGACAGTATCATCGCCAAGGCGACGCCGGTCGCGGCGCATCTGCTTTGCCTGCAGCCCGAGGACGTCGAATTTCGCAAAGGCCGTTTCGTCACGGCGAGCGGAAAGTCCGTTTCGATGACGGAAGTGGCCCGTGCGTCCTATCAGATGATGGGTATGCCGCCCGAATTGGCGGTCGGGCTCGAGGCGACCGGTTCCTGGGGCGCGGAACCGCCGAATTTTCCGAACGGCTGCCACATCTGCGAGGTCGAGCTTGATCCGGTCACCGGAACCGTGCGGGTCGATCGCTACACGGCCGTGGACGACGTCGGCCGCGCGCTCAACCCGATGATCTGTGAAGGACAGATCGTTGGCGGCGTCGCGCAGGGCATCGGTCAGGCGCTCAAGGAACAGATCGTGTACGATCCCGAATCCGGTCAGCTGTTGTCGGGCAGTTTCATGGATTACGCTCTGCCGCGCGCCGAGGACATGCCCGCCTTCAGGCTCAAGCTGATGGAGATTCCCTGCAAGACCAATCCGCTGGGAGTCAAGGGCGTCGCCGAATCCGGCACGATCGCTTCGACCGCCGCCGTCATGAATGCCGTGCTCGATGCGCTGCGCCCCCTCGGCGTCAAGCATCTCGACATGCCCGCGACACCGGCGCGGGTGTGGGCCGCGCTACAGGCGGCGCGCGAAGGTGTCGGAAAATGACAAAGTCATTCAAACTCAGGGTGAACGGGCAAGAACTCGAGGTCGACGTACCGGAGAACACGCTCCTTTCCGACCTGCTGCGGGCCGAGTTGGATCTCACGGGAACGCATCGGGGCTGCGATACGGCGCAATGCGGGGCATGTACGGTTCACTTGGACGGCCGGGCCGTGAAGTCCTGCAACGTGCTGGCGCACCAAGCCGCGGGCAAGTCGGTGACGACGATCGAGGGGCTCGGTGGAGCGCCGGACCGGCTGCACCCGGTGCAGCAGGCCTTTCGCGAGTTCCATGCCCTGCAGTGCGGCTTTTGCACGCCGGGCATGGTGATGAGCGCCCTCGACATCCTGCGCCGGCATCCGGAAGCGGACGAGGACGTCGTGCGCGCGGAGCTGGATGGAAATCTGTGCCGCTGCACCGGCTACGACAACATCGTGAAGGCCATCGTGCATGCCGGCCAGGTGATGAGGCGCTGAGGAGGCCGCCATGCGTCACTTCGAATACTCTCGCCCCACCTCGCTGGCAGACGCGCAAAAGATCCTGCGCGAGGACCCGGAGGCCAAGGCATTGGCCGGGGGGCAGTCCCTGTTGCCCGTGCTGAGGATGCGTCTGGCCGCTCCCACTCGGCTGGTGGATCTGCAGGATATTCGCGAACTGCGCGGTGTTTCCGTGCGAGGGCGCACCGTCAGCATTGCAGCCATGACCACGCATGCCGAGATCGGCGAGAGCGCCGACGTGCAACGGGCAGCCGCGGGCTTGGCTATGCTCGCCGGCGGCGTCGGCGATCCGATGGTGCGCAACATGGGAACGATCGGCGGGGCCGTTGCGAACAACGATCCTGCCGCCGATTATCCGGGAGGTCTGCTCGGTCTCGACGCCGTCGTGGTGACTACGGGACGCCGCATTGCCGCGGCGGATTTCTTCACCGGGCTTTACGAGACGGCCCTCGAGGCAGGCGAGCTGGTCACGGCGGTCGAATTCAATGCTCCACGCCGCGCCGCATACGCGAAGTTTCGGCACCCGGCTTCCGGCTTCGCCATAGTGGGTGCATTTGTCGCCGAGACCGATAAGGGGCCGCGCGTGGCGATCACCGGAGCCGGCGCGACGGCTTTCCGGGTGCCGGCGTACGAGCAGGCCCTGGCCCGGAGCTTCCGTCCCGAGTCGCTGGCCGGGGTTTCGGCCGAGTTCGATTCGCTGAACTCGGATCGGCACGCCCCGGCGGAATACCGGGCCAGCCTCATACCGGAGATGGTCCGCCGCGCGCTGGTGCTCGCGCTTCAAAGTTGATCAAAACCGGGAGCCAATGGTGGGCCTGGGGAGAGTCGAACTCCCGACACGCGGTTTAGGAAAAGAAAAACCCCAGGCCCCCTACCCCTTCATTACGCGCTGTACAACCTTCCCGTTCGGGGACGTTCGGGGACGCTCGTTGCAACGGAATTTGCAACGCTTCTCGCGCTAAGTGTTCGATACGGGCAGCGTGGCTGTGTAGTGCACCCCTCTAATTTAGACAGTCAGAGCCGCCGAGTTTAGTGCCCTGCGAAAGCCAAGAAGGCCTCGTGCGGGGTGCGATTTCGGACTCCGCAGTGAGGCCGGTCGTGATTGTACTCCTCGATCCAACGAGCGATGCTGGTCCGTGCTTCCCCCAAGCTGCGATATTCCGCCGTCCAGACTTCCTCTTCCTTCAAGCTGCGATGGAACCGTTCGATGTAGCTGTTGCCCTCCGGGTGATGATAGGCCGTCCGCCGGTGCGTGATGCCGAGCCGCCCCAGCGTTTCCAGGAAGCGTGACGAAGTGAACTGTGTGTCATTGTCGGTGGTCAGCGTCAGATGCGCTTCACGGCTGCCCTCGGGCAGCCGTGCCAGCACCGCCTGCTCGACCGCTGCCAGCGCGTCCTCGGTCCGGCAACGGTGCGAAAGATTCCATCCCACGATCTCCCGCGTGCAGCAGTCGATCGCGCTCACCAGGTAGGCCCAGCCCACCGCCGGGCCCGCCCAGACCTTCGTCATGTCCGTCTGCCAGATCTCGTTGGGCCGACTCGCTTCCACCCGTCCCCACTCCTTTCTCCGCCGGGCCCGCAGACGCAGTGGGCGCACCAGCAGTCCGCGTTCGCGCATCACCCGTAGCACCCGTTTGCGATTCACCGGCAGTCCTTTCTTCCTTTGCAACCACCATGCCATGTGCCGATGGCGGTAGGCCACTTTCTCTCCGCAGGCCACGACGATCTGTTCATCGTAGCCGCGGTCGGCTCGGCTGCCTCGCGGCATCTTCCGGTAGTACAGGCTCGACCGGCTGATCGCCAGCGTCGTCGCCACCAGCGTGGCCGTGTAGCCCTCGCTCACCAGCTCCCGTGTGCATGGGAGTGAACCTCGCCGCAGCTCACTCCCCCACGACGTTTTTTAGGATTTCGATTTCCAGTGACTTCTGCCCCAGCGTCCGCTCCAACTGCCGGATGCGGCGGTCCTTCTCGGTTTCGGCCGCGGCAGCGCTTCTCCCCCCGAGCGCTGCCTTTGCCCCTTCCTCCGCTTCATCCCTCCATCGATAGAGCAAAGATGGTGAAATGCCGTGGCGCCGGCACGTCTCCGAAACGTTGCTACTTTTGATGCCTTCCTGCACGATCTGCCACTTCTCTTCCGGGGTTCGATCAACGCGTGCTCTTCTGCCCACGGTGCCTCCTGTTTGGGAGGCCCTGATTCTACCTAGATGAGGTGTCCAGTTTTAGAGGGGTGCACTACAAGTAGCTTTCGGCACTTGCTTCGCTTGCCACGAATTTCAACACCGCATGGTTCCTCACCGTGGCATGAACCAGAAAGGCTGGATGGGTATGGTGAATCTTATGCGGCATGCCGCGGTAGGGTTTTTCCTCCCGCCTTCGAGGTTTACCGACCAGATGGCCGACGGAGCGGCGACCTATCTCACCCAACTGTTTGGGCCGCATTCCAGCCTGCCTGCATCGCCCGCCGAACTCCCCGGTTATAAGGCGACTGTGCGCAAGTTCGCGAGCGAGGCGATGAATATCGCGTATGTGGTGTATCCCGTGGCGGGGAAATGGGTGAACGACGAATGGGTCCCGGACCCGCTCGTGATGACCGCGCAGATGTTTCCGCCGACCGCCGGAATGGGCTATCCTTCAGATGGAAGCATCTGGGTAGCCGATTACGGGAATGCGAACCAGGTGCACCAAATCAACCCGACGACCGGCAAGATCGCAACGTACCCGGTACCCGCAACCATTCAGGGTTCGAAGGCCCCGTGCATCGCGGAGGCGATACGCGCGATCGAAGTTGGCCCGACGGTAAGGCGTGGTTTGCCGAGCAGGGTTGCAACAGAGTTGGAAGCGTAGATCCGAAAACGGGCAAGGTCACTCAATATCAGGATAAGGGTAAGCACGATTCCCATCCCATGCTGGTTGACGGAAAGCTATACGTCTTCTCCAGCGGCTCTACGGATCGGCTCGACCCGGCGACAGGCAAGTTCACGGAAATCTCTGGAATGCCACAGTCGTACGGTGTCATTTATGATAAGAAATATGGAGTGCTGTTTTTCACCGAGCCTGGTTTTGGGCCGAACCCCAACAACACGCTCGGCGAAGTCGACCCCAAGACATTAAAAGTCACAAAGTTTGCTCCCCATAACGCTCCCGCGGGTTTCAATACCCACCGGACTGCGCTCGATTCAAATGGCAATCTGTGGCTAACCTGCTACAGCCAGCGTGGACTCTATTTCGCGCTCTCGACCAGGGTTTGCCGGTTCGATCCCCAAACCAAGGCGTGGAAGCTGTACACTCCGCTGGGTCCCAACAAGAGCAATTACGCCATTGCCGTCGGCAAGGGCGGGTACGTTTGGTATTCGATGGTCGAGTTGGGCACGATCCAGCGGCTGAACCCGAAAACTGGGAAAATTATCGAATATCCGGTGCCCTTTACCGAACCGAAAGCGCTGAGATACTGGCCTGATTCGCAGGGCCGCATTTGGTCGGTCTCTCAGGGCTACAACTCAGTTTTCTATTGGTATATAGACAACAGCAACACGCGCGCCGCTAAATGACGGGTCTTGAGGCTCGTCATGGGCCGTTCGCGTCGGAGCGGAAGCGGTCGGGTAGATCCAGCAGGGAGTGAAGAGTCTTTCGACACGAAGGAGATGATTCAGTTCCAATCTGCCCTTCCGCTCCAGCGGAAAATTCGGGCAGCGCCAGGCGGGAGATGAAAGCGAGTCGCGGCCTCGTGCGCTGCCCGCAAGCCGGGATTGCCGGGCGTTTCGCGGTCGTTCTCTGCTGGGACGGTGAATTTCGTGTCACGCATTCGGTGCTCCGCCCGCCAGACCCCGAGACCCCAGACCTTCGGATCGTGCATCGCCGCATGTTGCGTCCTGTTCGCTAAATATGTCTCAAGGCAGTGTGGATTCCTGGGATACATGGTTGTACGCGGAAACCTTCATCGGAGCGTCTGGCCCGTCGGTGCTTCGGCCAAGATCCAGCAAGGCGGCATCGATTTCGCGTGCCGCTGCTTGGACAAGCACGCAGACCCGGGCTATAAATTGCGGCGTAGCTTCACGCTCGCTGAGTACCATGGAAACGCTTCCGAGCACGCTTCGGTTTGCGGCGAATATAGGCGCCGCGATGCCCACCCGTCCTCGATCGACTTCCCCCCGGGTCACGCAAGCCCCTTGTTTGCGAATGCGGCGCAGGTTGCTCTTCACGGCGTCCCAATCGGCGCCTAGCCCGGCATTCGCAATCTCTCCAGGGTTATTCGTGAAAAACCACCGGATCGATCGAGTGGGGAGATAGACGAAAATAATTTTCGAAGCCGCACCGCGGAAAAGGGGCATCAGTCGGCCGCGCTCGAAGCTCGACACAATGTTGGAGGCGGTGGGCGCTTCCTGATGGACGCACATGACGCATTTTCGATACACCCGGCAAAGAAGGGCTACGCCCGCGTTCTCCGTCTGAGCAACCAATCGTTCCATCACTGGCCGGGCCAGTCTAACGGTCGGGTCCAACATTTGGACTTGGCGGTCATATTCGATGATCGCGGGCCCGAGGACGTAAGCACTCGACGTAATCGAATCCAGAAGACCGGCCTTGCGTAGGCTTCGAAAATATCGATAGGCAGTACTTGTGGAGACTCCCAGGCATTTCGCGGCTTCCTCGACGGCCCAGGTTGGCCTTTCGACGGTGAAGAGTTCGAGAATGGATAGGGTCCGATCAACGGTATTCACAATTCCATCTCCTTGGCGAAGCTTGAAGAATCATAGCCCTTCCGGCGGGCGCATACTAGCTATTGACACCACCTTGCCAGCTACGGTAGTCGTTCCATTGCATCCACTCGCTGTCGACAGTCCCTGAAGCTAAGGCGGCCAGCGCCGTGTGATATGAGCGGCCCCGGATTTTAGCTCTAATCATAATGCGAGTTCCGGGGGGAATCGTTGGGCCTGTTGGCGGGAAGGTGACGGGCGTGAGTGGAGACGCGCGTCGTGCCGCGATCTGAGCGGTGAACTCTTTAGGTGTCGGATACCCCGGCGCGCCGTGCGGTCGCCGACGGTTGTAATCCTGCCTCCAAGCCTCGATCTTCTCCCGTGTCTCCACCAGGTTTCTGAAACAGTGCTCGTTCAGGCATTCGTCCGTCCCGAAGCTTCCCATGGAAGCTTTCCACGTAGGAATTCTGCTCCGGCTTCCCCTGCGCGATGAAATGCAATTGCACGCCCCGCCGGCAGGCCCAGCAGGTGAACTCCGGTCCCCTGCGCGACGACCGGTATGTTCATAATGAGGAATTGGTTCGATGGGGTTGAAGTGGTAAACTTTGCGGGCGTTCGGCTTGCGCAAAATACGAATATCAATCCGGCAGTCAGTTGTGGAGGGATCAACGTCGGCAGCATCCTGGCAAACTCTTACAGCTTGGCTGGCGATGCCGACCCCTCGGGCCGTCCGACCGGACGGCATGAACCTTACGCTTACGAATTATCTCGACGCATCTTTTTCCCAATGTGGCGACACCGAGGTGCAAGGCGTGACCGCGGTCCTCAATAATAATGCGGCGTGGAAGTACGGGTTCGGCCAACTGCGTCCTGGCTGGGAGGCGCCTAGCCAGAAGTACTCTTCGATCTTCACGCACAAGCGGGGAACCACCGAACGGGCGCTCATGAACTTGGCGAAAATCGACGCCAACCCCTTCGATGACGCGGCGCTGGAGTACACGAATCTCCACGCGGGGTGTCCCGTCATCGATGCCTTCAGACAGCGCACGCCCCTCCCCCATTCAGGAGACTGAACATGATCGTGGACTTCCAGCACCACTTCGTTCCGAGGGAGATGATCGGCGAAGACCCGGGGAATCGCCGGGTCGTGCATTTTGACGCGACCGGGACGCCCAGCTACACAACTCATTCTCTGCTCTACGATCTGGACGAACACATCCGCATGATGGATTACGCGGGGATCGATGCTGCCGTGCTGACTTGCCCCCGGGGGATGTCCGCGGATCTCGACGCTTCGCGTCTTGTGAACGCAAAGACCAAGGAAGCGGAGAGAAATTACCCGGGCCGTTTTTTCGGGGCCGCCCACGTACATCCGCTAGGCGGCCCGGACGCCCTTCGCGAGTTGGCTCGTTGCTCGACCGAGCTCGGCTTTCAGGGGGTCGTGATCACTTCGGAAGTCGACGGCCTGTATCTGGACGCACCACAATTTGAGCCGTTCTGGGCGGAAGCGTCTCGGCTGGGAATGTACGTCTTCGTTCATCCGGCGCTGAAGCTCAATGACACGCGCCAGTTCGACGCGTACGACATGGCTCGGTCAGTGGGCCGGGAGTTTTCGCTGATTATGGCGACGATGCGGCTGATCAATTCCGGGGTGTTTGACCGCTATCCCAATCTGGTGGTCCACATGGCCCATCTGGGAGGCGGCATTGCCTCCATGTTGGGGCGAATCCGCTGCTTCCAGGACAAGGAGTTTTGGGGGACCTCCGCCCATCCCCGGCACGGAGCCAAGCCGGAAAGGGATTTCGACTATTACCTGAGGGAGCGCATGGTCTTCGATACCGCCGGATTCAGCGGGCACATGGGCGCTGTGAAAGCCGCCCTCATTGAACTGCCACCGTCGCGTCTGGTCTTTGCCGCGGATTATCCGCAGGAAATCCGGTCGCAAGACGCCGTCCGCAAGTTTGTACGGGAAATTGGCGCACTCGGCCAGACGGGCGACAGCATTCTTTCCGGCAACACCGGGATCCTCTTAAAAAGTGTGGATGCCGGAAAAGCCGGACGATCGTAGCCGCGGAAGCCGAAAATCCTGCCGTCGGCGCTTCAGAGCGCGCCAGGCGTCTCTCCCCCGGGGAGCGAACGCGATGGCGCACCGCGGAATCCTGGTGCCGGGAAAATGAGTCTACGCAAGGTCTTCAAAAATCCATGGTGGGTGGTCGTCGGCGCGACGCTCGGGCTGATCGTTGGCAACGGCCCGATTGTGCTGTTTACTTTCGGCGTATTTTTGAAGCCGATCGCCAGCCAATTTGCCTGGAATCGAGAGACCGTGGCGCTCGCACTGACGGCTTCTCAAACCGTCGGCGCGATTGCCACCCCCTTTGCGGGAATGGCGGTGGACCGATGGGGAATCCGTCGCGTCACCCTGGCGTTCATTGTTGTTTTTTCGCTGGCCGCAGCCGCCGTTTCTCTCACCCCACCTTATCCCGCCGCTTTTGTGCTGCTTTACGCCGTGTGGGGACTGGCCGGCAGCGGGCAGGCGCCGCTGCCCTATGCGAAAGCGATTTCCGTCAGCTTCGAAAAGCGGCGTGGGTTGGCCTTGGGGATCGCGATGGCTGGCGTCGGATTGGGCGCTGCGCTGGTGCCGCAAGTGGCTCGGCTGCTCATCAGCTCCTTTGGATGGCGAACCGCCTATGTGGGACTCGGCCTGCTGACCTTCGTCGTGGCCTTCCCCGCCGTCGCTTTGTTTTTCCACGAGCCGGAAAGCCCACAGGAGGGCCCGCAGCCTGCCGCAACGCCGAATCGCGGGGATCATGGCACCGTTGCCGTCACGGGGATGACCGCGCGGGAAGCCGTATTCGGAACTTTCCAATTCTGGCTCATCGGCATCGCGGTCTTTCTGGTCGCCGTCGCGGTGAATGGAACGATCGCACACATCGTTCCGATACTGACCGATCGTGGAATCTCAGTCGTAATCGCCACCTCGGTTCTCTCGGCAGCGGGTCTGGCCTTGATCGCCGGAAGAATTTTCTCCGGATACCTGCTAGACCGGTTTCCGGCTCAGTACGTCGCCGCCGCATTCTTTTTCATCCCTTTGATGGGAATCCTCTGTTTGGGTTCCGGATCTGGCGGAGTCGTCCCCCTGGTGGGGGCTGCCTTTTTGGGGATGGGCATCGGGGCGGAAATTGATCTGCTGGCATTTCTCGTTGGACGTTACTTCGGACTTCGAAACTTCGGTCAGATCTATGGTTACTTGATGGCCGTATTCATTTTTGGGTCCGGCTTGGGACCCTGGATCATGGGAGTCTGTTTTGACCTGCGCCACTCCTACACTCTGGCCCTCATCGGGTTCAGCGCCGCTCTGGCGATTGCCAGCCTGCTGATTTCACGGCTCGGGCCCTATGCCTATCCGGCCATTCGGCTCAACGAGAAGCTGGAATCGTCGTCGGCCGCCGCGATCCAGTGATCCCTGGGCGCAGCCCTTCTATACCCCGGCGTTATTTGCCGGGATGACAGCTCAATAAATTTTTCAGTGCCCTGCTAAGGCGCGGTCTTGCCGGTGGGGCCCGAAGACATTGCTTGGTGCTTCCACAGTTCCCAACTGCGTTGATACTTATCAGAGACTTCTTCCTGGGCCTCGACCGGATCGAGATAGTTGATCTTACGGCCGATCGTCATCGTTTTGAGTTGTAGTGCGGCATTAATGGCTAAGTAGATGCTGCGGCCGACCACGTGAGGCAACGACGAGCCCACGATCACGGCGCCGTGCCCACGCATCAGGGCAACAGGCTTCTTGCCTAGAGTCTCCGTAAGCGCGCGGCCGAGTGCCTGGTTGTGCACCAGCATCACCATCTTGGAATTTTGGGAGCGTACGGTGCGAATCTCGAAAATTGGAACACCACCACCTAGGAAGGCAGCCATGTGATAGAGGGGCTTCAACGTCGTCCCGGTCACGCCGAAAGGGATGACCGATGACATGTGGCTGTGCACGATGGCCTGGACATCCGGCCTCGCCCGGTAGATTTCACCGTGGATGAAGCGCTCGAGGAAGGACGGTTGCGCTGCGGAATCGACCGGAGTGCTATTCAGGTCATATTGCTGCAAGTCTGCGCTCGTAACCAGTGCCGGCGCCAGCGAACGCGAGAGAAGATAGCCGCCTTTGCCATGGCGCACGCTGACATGTCCATAGCCGTCCAGAATTTGATTTCGAGCCAGGATATGATTGGCAAACACAAGGTCTTCGACCAGCGTTGGAGGAAGCTCCGGAGACGCTTCCTTTAGGACGGTGGGTGAAAAAGCCCCGGATTTGCCGTCGCCGATTCGCTTGTTCCCGCGTTTCATGTCTCTCCCCCTGTGAATTCTTCCTTTGTCAGCAAGCTGTAAGGGGCTCCGGGCCAATCACCCCGCGAGTGATCGGTCTTCGCCCGATCAGGGAGCCGACTCACATCACGGAATCTGCGTAAGCCAAGTGAATCATTCCGGTTTGCGTCTGAACTCGCAAAGCGATAGGTAACGCAATCATTCATGGCGTTCATGCGAACTGGCCTCTTGATAGCCGCATGTGCATTCTCTCCGGCGCGCCCACCCACGGCGGAAGAACTTTTTCCGAACCAAGCTAGGAGGTCGGCACATGCGCTCCTGTGTGATGCTCTACTCCTGTAATGCGAATGCCGGAGTGGCGGACCCGATAGCGGCGGTTCACTGAAATCAATAGGGCGGTCATGCTTTCGACGATGCGGGACATTTCGAGCGGGCCTGCGTCAATGGGACGCAGACCGGGAATCAGGTTCACCAGCGGTGAAAACCTCCTCTTGGCTGTCTCGTCGTCTCCGCAGATCAGAATGTCGCAATCCGGTTTTGCTGAGAGGTCCTGCAGAAGGCCGCCCGATATGGAGTGAAAGGCTGCTAGCACGGGCGTTGCGGCCGGAACAATCTCGCGAGCTTCTGCAGCAGCCGACCCTTGCCAGAGGCTCAGCATTCGCGTTGATTTTCCTCCTACGGCCGCGGCCAAAGGCACGGTTGCGTCTACTAATATGGCATCTTTTAGGCATCCGCGTATCGCCTTTAGAGTCTGCACATGGGCTGAGAAAGGAACGGTTAACACCGCTATGGAAGCCTCTTCGGCCGCTTGTGTGTTCTCAAGGCCGCGAATCGGAAAATGCTCGGACTCATTCTGCGTGTGTGCTGCCAGAATTGAGCGTGCTTGCACTGCTGCCTCGGCAGCCTTGCGTTCGTCGCGCGACCCGATGATCACGCGGACGCCCGCGTGTGCCCAACGTAACGCGAGGCCAAGTCCCAGGTCGCCCGTCCCACCTATGATTGCGATCTTCTCTTCTTCCATATTCCCCCCATCGGAATACCCGCTACGTATCTTACAAGTCTGGTGCAAGCAACTGGACGATATATGAGTTCCATTCCGGTCTATCCACGCCGGTTAAAGGTCGGCGGCTCGGATGTGAATGGGTTGGCCGGTTCCGCCGTACATGCTAGTCTCTGTCACATGTCATCAGCAAAGATGCCGGGTGCCGAAACCCTGGCTAAATCACCATCCTTGCCAATGCAGATCTTTGGGGTGACCGGCCTGCCAGAAGTTGCGGCAGGCGACAATCTCGCTCAGCTCCTCGTCCATGCGCTGAAAGCGCAAAGAATCGTTCCCAGGCATGGTGACGTCTTTGTGGTAGCGCAAAAAATCTTATCCAAAGCGGAAGGGCGAACCGTGCAGTTAGACACGATCAAACCTTCTGAAAAGGCGGAACGATGGGCCGCTCAATACCACAAGGATCCCCGGCTCATTGAAATCGTGCTGAGGGAAGCGAGCGGCATCGTGCGCATGGAACGTGGGGTAATCATTGCTAAGACGCAGCACGGCTTCGTCTGCGCCAATGCCGGAGTGGATCTCTCGAATGTGCCGCAGGGAGCGGCGTTGCTGTTGCCGGAAGACCCGGATCGCTCCGCATCCGCGCTTCAGCAAGAACTTACTCGATCGTTCGGCGTTCATGTGGCGGTTATCATCTCCGATACGTTTGGCCGCCCGTGGCGTGAGGGCCTCGTCAACGTGGCGTTGGGCGTTGCCGGAATGACACCTTTGACCGATTATCGGGAGCAGCCCGACCCACACGGAAACACGCTCAAAGCAACGGTGATCGCAGTGGCTGACGAGTTTGCTGCGGCCGCAGGACTTGTGATGGGGAAGTTGAACCGCATCCCTGCAGCAGTTATCCGGGGCATGGAGCTCCCGGAGGGAACAGGAACCGGCCGCGACCTGATCCGCCCGCCCGAGAGAGATCTATTTCCGTAGCCACTATGCCGTGTCATACGAGAGCCGCGGCGCCAGCCTTGCCGGCTCGGCAGCGCCAAGATAACTGGAGCGAATCTCCAACATCCCTCCGCTTCAATAACCGCCAGGTCAACGTCGGCCGAGCCATTGCGATCCAGGCTGAATATCGACACAGCAACCTCACCCATCCAAGATCAACTTCTGCCTTGTGGACATGAACTCTGGTTTGGCGGATCCGCCGATTCGCACTTGCTCTTTCGAGGAGAGAGCCCAGGCACGCCGACCGCCCTGGCAAACTCGCGAAAATGGCCGTTAACTCCAGGTGCTGCGGAAAGTGGGTCTCAACCAGCCGCGGTCAGCCGATAACGGCGGTGCGAAAGCGGCTGTAATGAGGCTCAACACAGCCACGAATCACCCTGCTGCGTTCATCGTGCTTCCTCTTTTCTTGGCCGGGATGTATACCATAATTATTGCAGTGTGCGCAATATAAATTGATCGTGCTGCAAAATGGTCATATTACAATAATTATCCACAAATATCAGTTGAATGTGGCGATTCACCCTGGTAGCATTCGGGCTTCCGCAGGGGTCAAACCATGCGCTGAAAGATGGTGGAAATCGGTCCGTGGGTGGCAAACTGAAACCCGTCTCCGAGGTCGTTGGGTCCATCCCTTCGGGAAGCCATCTTGCCTTAGGGGGGTTCGCAATCGCCCGTAACTCGATTGTGGTTGTTCACGAATTAATTCGTCAACGAAAAGAGAACCTGACGATTTCACAGGGTATTGGGGGACTCGATACCGATTTGCTGGTAGGCGCCGGTCTTGTAACTCACCTCATTATGGGAGGTGGGTCGCTCGACCGGTTCGGTCCCATCCACTGCGTGAACCGCGCACGCGAAACCAAATCACTGAGATTCGAAGACTACACTAGTCTTTCCATTTGCTTTCGTTACTTGGCGGGAGCGCTCGGGCTTTCCTTTATGCCTATCAAATCCCTGTTTGCATCCGAGATGTTGGAGAGGCTCGAAGCGGGCGATGGCCCCAACGATGTGAGACGATTCGAGTGTCCCTTCACCGGGGAAGAATACGTGCTCTTGAGGGCGCTCACTCCAGATGTGTCATTTGTTCACGTGCAGATTGCGGATGAGGAAGGAAATTGCCAGATCCGCGGGCCTCAGTGGGAAAACGAGGAGCAGGCCAAGGCTGGCCGGCGAGTGATCGTGGTAGCTGAGGAAATTGTTACGACGGATTACATCCGGCGCTCTCCTGAACTCACCGTCATACCGGGACACCGAGTGGAAGCTGTCATTCACCAGCCATTCGGCGCGGTACCGACTGCTGTCTTCGGATGCTACGACTACGACGCGGAACATCTGCGTGCGTATGTCGATCATGCGCGAGAACCGAACCGCTTCAAAGACTACTTGAATAAGTTCGTTTTCGATTGCCGAGATCATTGGCAGTACCTCGAAAAACTGGGTGGGCTTCGAAAGCAGGAAGAACTCAAGGCGGATCGGGTGTTGGGCTATTAGGCAAAATGTTTATGCAACGGGGGCGGGTGGGCAATGCCGGCAACCGAAGAAATAAAAGCAAGGGACGGCGAGCGTAAGATTCTCGCCACAGAGATCATGGTCGTCGCCGGAGCCAGGGAACTCCACGATGGCGAAGTGGCCATCGTGGGACTTGGATTGCCCGAGATGGCCGCTGCCCTCGCCAAGCGCACACATGCTCCCCGGCTTTCGACTCTCTATGAAATTGGCGTGATGAATTCGACCCCCAAGGATACGCCGGTCGGGTTGGCCGACTCCCGAACATTTTATCGAGCCACGTGCTGGAGCAGCTTTCTGGACGTGATGGGAATGAATCTGCACCGAGGCGTAGTTGACGCGGGGTTTTTGGGCGCTTTGGAGATTGACCGCTACGGCAACGTGAATACTACTCTCTTGAAGGAGGGGTCCGGGAAGATTCGTTATGTGAACGGAAGCGCCGGAGGCAATGATGTCGCCTCGCTGGCCAAGCGTGTCATTGTGATCATGCGCCACGAAAAGAGAAAACTCCCTCTCGCCGTCGCCTACCTGACGAGTCCCGGTTTTGCAAATGGGCGCAGTCGTGAGGAGTTGCATTTGCGCGGCGGCGGCCCCAGCCGCGTGATTACAGACAAGGCCGTGCTAGGATTTGACGCTAAAACGCACTCGATGTCTTTGCTTTCACTGCATCCGGGGATTCGGCTGGAAGAGTTGACCGAGAACACGGGGTTTCCGTTGCAGGTTCCCGAGGTAATCCCCGTGACTCCTGTTCCGACTGCCGGCGAGTTGCGGGTCTTGCGGGAGGAGATCGATCCGAAAGGTGTGTACCTAAGGTAACGACAGTAGACGGGGCCGGCGAGCAGAGGAAGGCGAGGTGCAATCTTGTTCTATGACATTGAACTAAACTCCGCCGCGCACTATCCAGTGCGAGATATTGTGGAGTTGTCACCGTTGATCGAGGCGGCGGGCTTCGGCGCGTTCTGGAAGGGAGAATCCAACAGCACGGACCCGTTCGTCCTGATCTCGGCTATCGCCGCGCGGACGCGCACTCTGAACGTCGGGACGGCGATCTACCACATCTATGGCCGAAGCCCCGTAACTTTGGGAATCCAATCCGCCACTTTGCAGGACCTTTCCGGCGGGAGGCTATTGCTGGGTCTCGGGGTGGCGAACAAAACAATCGCCGCCTGGCATGGCGGCGTGTTTGATCGCCCCTTGCGCCGCGCGAAGGAATACATGGAGATCGTCCGCAAAACCGCGGCCGGCGAGCGCGTGGAATACGAAGGCGAGGTGTACTCGACCGGGCAGCGCTTCCAGCTTTCCTGGAAACCCTCACACCCGGCCTTCCCGATTTACCTCGCGGGGTTGGGACCGCAAATGACGCGGCTCACGGGGCAAATTGCCGATGGCGTTTTCATCAATATGGCCACACCAGCCAAGGTTCGTGAGATCAGAGATCGAGTTCGTGCCGGAGCCGTAGAGGCGGGCCGCGATCCGGATAAGATTGAGATTATTGCCAAAGTTCGCGTCTCACTGCACCCGGATCGTGAGATAGCTCGCTCGCGCCTCCGCCAGGTTCTGACCTTCTACAACATCGCGGATCATTACAAGGACATGCTCCGGTCGTCTGGCTTTGAAGAGGAAGTCAACGCCGTCCAGGCAGCGTTCAAGGAGGGCGGGTTCAAGGCCGCGAGCACCAAGATCACGGATGCCTATATGGACAAATTGCCGGTGATCCCCGCAACTTCCATTCAAGAGATTAAAGATCGACTGAAGCCTTTCGCCGAGGCGGGTGCGACGCGATTGATCGTTCCCTACGTTCCCGTGACGGAACCGGTCATCGACGACGCCCGCCGATTCGTGGAAGCGTGGGGAAATTCCTGAATTTCGTTATCCTACGGCCCGGAGCGATGCATTATCGGCAGCGATTTCGGGCAGGTGCTCCACATGGACAGCATTGACGGAATGAGGGTATTCATTCGGGCCTTGCTCGCATTTGGGATTAAGGAGCAGGAGGTTAGCGTGATGCTCCACGATAATCCAGCCAAGCTGATGTGGCTGGATTAGGACGCGTCGCGGTTCCGCATTTTCTGAGGAGGCCATATGCCAAGCGCACCGGAAGATATGCAGGCAATTCGCGAGAGTGTGCGCGCGTTGTGTATGGACTTTCCGGATACCTATTGGCGCGACATCGACAAGAGAGAAGCCTATCCGCAAGATTTTGTTACGGCCCTCACACAAAGCGGCTATTTGGCGGTGCTGATTCCGGAACAGTACGGCGGTTCGGGTCTCGGCATCACGGAGGCCGGCATCATTCTCGAGGAAATCAACCACTCGGGAGGAAATTCCGGGGCATGCCACGCGCAGATGTACACCATGGGCACGCTTCTACGGCACGGCAGCGAAGAACAAAAGCAGCGGTACTTGCCGGCGATTGCCAAGGGGGATCTGCGCCTTCAGGCATTCGCAGTCACCGAACCCAATGCGGGCTCCGAAACCACGCGCATTGAGACACAAGCCGTCCGCAAGGGTGATCGCTATATCGTCAATGGCCAGAAGATTTTCATCTCCCGGGCAAAACAGTCCGACTTAATGCTTCTGCTGGCCCGGACCACGCCCTACGCGGACGTGCAGGACAAGACCCAAGGAATCTCGGTGTTCATTGTGGACATGCGGGAGATCAAGGGGAACCTGCAAATCCGGCCACTGGAACTGATGGTGAATCACCACACCAACACCATCTTCTTCGAGGATGTGGAAATTCCGGCCGCATCCCTGATTGGCGAGGAAGGGAAGGGATTTCGCTACATCATTGATGGGTGGAATGCCGAGCGAGTCCTGGTCGCTTCGGAAGCCATTGGAGACGGCCGTTGGTTCGTGGAACGGGCGTCATCGTACGCGCGTGAACGCGTGGTCTTCGGCCGGCCGATTGGCGCCAATCAGGGCGTCCAGTTTCCGATCGCGAAGGCGTATGCGCACGTGCAAGCAGCCGATTTGATGCGCTTCGATGCCGCCGCCAAGTTCGACCGCAAGGAGAAGTGCGGGGCGGAGGCCAACCTGGCGAAACTGCTTGCGTCCGAGGCGGCCTGGGAAGCCGCCGATGTGTGCCTGAATACGTACGGCGGTTACGGATTCGCGCGCGACTACGATGTCGAGAGGAAGTTTCGGGAAACACGCCTTCTGACCGTGGCGCCCGTGAGCAATAACTTAATCCTGGCCTTCCTCGGCCAGAACGTTTTGAAAATGCCGAGATCGTATTAGTTCTCGGCACGATCCGTGCTGAGTACAAGTTGAACTCGCGAAGGATTTACACGTCGCAAACGGAGAGAGACAAGTGGACCAGAAAAGCGTCCTGCTGCGCTCCTGGATGTTCGTTCCTGGGAACCGCCAGCGCATGCTCGAAAAGTCGCTAGGGGTACCGGTCGATGCCGTGATGATGGACATCGAGGATGGCGTTGCCCCTGCGGAGAAAGACGCGGCGCGTCGGCAAATTGCGGGTTGTCTCGACCAGGTAGCCGCGCGAATGAAGGAGGACGGAAAGCTCCGCACGCCGGCGCGCTTCGTCCGCGTGAACGCCGTCGGCCACGAGCGAATGCGCGATGATCTTGCGCTGGTTCTGCGCCAAGGGCTTGAGGGTTTGGTTTTGCCGAAGGTCGAAACGCCCGATCAAGTAAAGACCGTTGAGGAGATTCTGGATCGTCGGGAACGGGAAGCGGATTTCGGTCCAGGAAACGTTCGTTTGCTCGTCGCCATCGAGAGCCCCAAGGGTCTGTTCAACGCCTACGCGATCGCCTCTTCTTCCCCGCGCGTGGTGGGGTTGCTCTTTGGAGCGGAAGATTTTTCGAGGGAACTCGGTCTGCCGCTAAGGCGCGAGGGTGAAGCTCGCGATCTTCTTTACGCACGATCGGCGCTGGTGACCGCAGCGGCATGCGCGCACGTTCATGCGGTGGACGGGGTCTGGCCCGACTTGCAAGATACCGAGGGACTAAAACAGTTTGCAGCGCAGTCACGCCGGCTGGGCTTTTCCGGGATGTCGCTCATTCACCCCGCTCAGGCTGACGCCGTCAATGCGGCTTTCACGCCCCGGGAGGATGAAATCGACTATGCGCAACGAGTCCTCAAAGCGTTTGATGAGGCACGAGCCCGCGGCGATGGAGCGGTGGCTTTCGGCGGCCAGCTATTGGACCTTCCGATAGTGGATCGGGCCCGGCAAACTCTCGCACTGGCGGAATTGCTGCGGCTTAGAACGTCGTAGTCCGAGATGAATTCTCTAGCCGATAAGGGAGGGACCTGAATGGCAGTCAAGCCAGGCTGGGAAGGACGTTTCTTTGAGGATTTCGAAGTGGGAGATGTATATCGCTGCCGGCTGGGGCGGACAGTGACCGAAACCGACAACATCTGGTTCACGCTTGTCACCAACAACACGAATCAGATCCACTTCAACAACGAATATGGCAAACGCACCGAATTTGGCCGCTGCTTGATCAACAGTGCGCTGACGCTCGCAATCGTAGCCGGCATGGGGGTTGCCGATGTGAGCGAAAACGGATTTGCGCTTGGATGGGACGAAATCAAGTTGCCCAATCCGCTCTTTGCTGGCGACACGCTCTACTCGCAATCGGAGGTGCTCGAAAAACGCGAGTCCAAATCCAAGCCGCAATGGGGAATCATCAAAGTGCGCACTCTCGGAATTCAGCAGGAAGGCAAAATTGTGATCGATTATAGCCGCAGCGTGATGGTGTACAAACGTGCCCATGCGCCGAAGCAGAATCTCTTTCCCGAAATCCGTTCCTGATGCCGGAAGGCCGTTTAGCCGGAGCAGCTCTGGAAGGTGTTCGCGTCCTGGCTCACCCTCAAGCGGTCGCGCGAAAAATGATCCCCAGATGCAGCCGCCTGTAGGACCATTGCCCGTTATGGGAAGCCGCTTGAGATGATCCGATAGCCCCGTGCCCTGTGATCGGCGTCCCGCGCTTGCGCAAGATGCCGGGGCAATTCTTCAGGAACTCGGCTACAGAGCCGCTGAGATCGACGCCTTCTGGCGCGATCGCGTCATCGAACCGCGGGCCGGGCCGGGTTACGCCGTGCCGATGCGAGTGAGGTCGCGCTCGAAGAGCCACCGCGCCGTCGCCGAGCCGGGCCGTAGGCGATCAGACAGCCTCCGTAAGTCGTCCAGCTCATCGATGTCCAGCTCCAGGCGGGGGTTCCGATACACTCGCGTACGGGCGCGGCAAGCTTTGGCCTCGGCTACATGGCGCGGAAAGCTATGGGGGCCGAAGTGCGAAGGAAAGAGGACGGCGGGTGCTCGCAGCAGCGCGTTGGTTCCCGTGCCGTCGCTCGAAGGAACGATCACCACGGACGGTGCGGCCTCCAGCTGCTGAAAGACCGCATCGATGTCACTTGCCTCGGCCAGCGGCAAATCGACGGGCAGCCGGAGTAGAGCGTCTACGCTGCGCTCGGCACAATAGCGCGACCCTTGATCGACCGAGTCGCTTTCCGACGTCTGGGATGATTCGACGATGGTTTCCCATCCAAGCTTTCGCGCTCGCGAGATGGCTCCCGGTTCTTTGCTGATCACAAACACTCGCTCCGCGCACCGAGTATCGGCCACGACATCGAAAAAGTCCTCACACATGGCCTCGGCTAAAGCCGCACGATCGGCGAGTGAAAAATGCGGCGCCAGCCGCTTCTTCGCCTCGCAAAATTCCTTTACGGGAATCAAGATCGCTTTCATGCGGCGGCGCCGGCCTTCCGACTCTCCGCGAACTGCAAAACCCGCCGCGCAAGCGATTCCTTGTCTTCGACGCTGCGCATGACCGCCGGATGAATAATCACATCGAAGCCGAGCGACTCGATCTCCGGCTGGTAGTTGATGTCGGACGGATCGATGAGCATCGTTCCACAAATGTCCTTGTACATCCGTGCCACTCCGAGCGGGGACACATCGTGCCCTAATTGCGCCAGCATTCTATCCGATGGCCCTTTCAGCGATTTCCCGCCCACAATCGGACAAACCGAAACAACATGCGCGCGGCGTTTTTGCAGGGCTTCCCGAACTCCCGGGACCGCCAGGATCGGGCCAATGCTGATCAGCGGATTGCTGGGGCAGATCACAATGCTGGAAGCGCATTCCAGCGCTTCCAAAACCCCTGGGGCAGGCAGCGCCCGCTCGACTCCCTCGAATGAGACCGACCGAATTCGTGGTTCGGCGCGGCGCTCGACGAGATATTCCTGAAAGTGAAGGCGTCCCTGGTCAGTGTCGACCATGGTCGGCACCGGTTGGTTGGTCATCGGCAGAATGTTGGCTCGGACTCGGAATGCGCTCCGAATCGAATCCGCCGCCTCGGCCAGCGTTCCTCCGCCGCGAAGCATCTCCGTACGATGGATGTGCGTGGCGAGATCGCGATCTCCTAAATGGAACCACTGCGAGTGTCCGTAAATGGCAAGCTGCTCGAGCGCCCCGAATGTTTCGTCGCGGAATCCCCAGCCCGTGTCGGGATTCACTTGCCCTGCGAGCGTGTACGTGACAATGTCTAAATCCGGTGAAATCTCCAGGCCGTGCAGCGTAATGTCATCGCCCGTGTTGACGATAACCGTCAGTTCCCGGCCATCCATCACGCGATATAGCCCCACCAGCAGCTTGGAAGCACCGATCCCGCCAGCCAATGCGGCGATATGCATCGCTAGCTCACACCTCCAGACACGGTGGAATTCGCGGTGCACGTGTTCATACGCCCGATGGGCAAATATTCGCTTGCGTCTGCCTGTTCGAAGACCTGACGGATCCTGTAGGTGGTGGTACGTTCGGCCGGTATACGGCCGATCGTCCGGATCAGGGCTCGCAGTTCGCCCGGCGCGGCATATTCTCCGAAAGTGGCGCCCGCGGATTTTGAAATGCTCTCCTCCATCAACGTGCCGCCGAAATCGTTGGCGCCCGCTTCCAGACATGCCAACGATCCTTCAAAGCCGAGTTTTACCCACGACACCTGGATATTGTTGATACGTCCGTTCAGCAGCAGCCTGGCGAGCGCATGCACCAATAAGTGCTCCCTGGACGAAGCTCCTGCACGGGCTCGTCCCCTGCGGAATAATCTTGTGTTCGCGTGGATAAAACCGAGTGGAACGAATTCAGTGAACCCCCCTGTGTCCATTTGAATCCCCCGCAGCAGCAGCATGTGACGGACCCAGTGGGTGGGGAGTTCTTGGTGGCCGTACATCATCGTGCTGGTGGTTGGAATGCCCAGCGCATGCGCGGCGCGAATCACTTCAATCCACTGCCGGACGTTGAGCTTGTTCGGGCTCAGTAGCCGGCGTACTTCGTCATCCAAAATTTCAGCGGCTGTTCCCGGAATGCTGCCGAGGCCCGCTTCTTTCAATGTCCGCAAGTGTTGATCGAGGCTCTTCCCGGTCCTCTCAACCCCGTAGACGATTTCCATGGGCGAAAATGCGTGCAGATGCAGGTTCGGCAACCGTGATTTGATGGCGCGTAGCAGGTCGCTGTAGTAGGCGCCCTCCAAGTCGCGGGGCAAACCGCCCTGAATGCACACTTCCGTTGCGCCGCGCCCCACTGCCTCCACCGACTTGGCGACGAGCGATTCGGTGGAATGAAAATACGCGTCCGCCGCGCGTGGCCCCTTTCCGAATCCGCAAAATGCGCATCCGACGATGCACACATTCGTGAAATTCAAGTTCCGATTTACGACGTAGGTGACTCGATCGCCTACGGTGCGCCGCCTCAGCTCATTGGCAACCTTCACGAGCGCCACGAAATCAGCATCGGCAACATCGCACAGCGCAAGCCCATCGTCCAAATTGAGATCGATTCCACCGAGAGCCTTTTCAAGAATGCCGGTAATCCTCGGACCCGCGCCTCGCAGGGCCTGCTCCCAGGAAATCTCATGCAAACCGGGCTCATTGATCTTCAGCATTTATGGTTCTCTGTATATTGGGCAAAACCGTCTTCTCCAAGGAGTTTCTTCAGGCAGGGTTGCATGCTCGGCGCCACGAATTCCGGTCGCAGGGAAAATTCGGGATAAATTGCCAGCCGTTCTCGCAACAAGAATCCTGCCGCAGCCGTCCTTTCAGTCAGCAGAGATATCTGCGGCCATTCCGCCTCGGGATTGATGAAGTCCTTCGTGAGAGGCGAAACTCCGCCCCAGTCATTGATTCCCGCTTCGAGCAGCACTGGATAATCGCCGGAAACCAAGTTGGGTGGGGATTGGATATTGATAGCGCCCCCAAAAATCAATCGCGCGACTGCGATAGTCCGCAGCAGGTCCTCGGTCGATGGCTCGGGAGCGAGCGCCATTCTCGTTCCGGGCTTGGCTCGGAACGGCTGAATAATCACTTCTTGAATGTGCCCGTATTCCTCGTGGAGGTCACGAATGGCGAAGAGCGAATCGATCCGTTCCTCCACGGTTTCGCCGATGCCAATCAGAATGCCCGTCGTGAAGGGGATGGATAACCTGCCAGCCTGCTCCATTGTCTTGAGTCGAAGCGACGGAACCTTGTCCGGGGCCTTCCAGTGCGCTCCCGGGGGACGGCGAATACTGGCGCTGGTGCTTTCTAGCATTAGCCCCAAACTGGCATTGGACGCTCTCAGGCGTTCCAAATCCCCTACGTCCATGATGCCGGGATTCGAGTGCGGTAACAACCCGGTCTCATCCAGAACCAGTTGCGTTACTGCTGCCAGATATTCGAGCGTGCGCTCGAATCCTTGCTCTCGCAGAAACGCTTCCGCCTCGAGGAATATTGCCTCCGGTTGATCTCCCAGGCTGAAGAGAGCTTCCTTGCACCCCGCGCGACGGCCAGCCTCCGCCACTGCGAGAACTTCCTGCGGCGTCATGTATGGTTCGGTGCCGGCCGCGGGGTCCGCCCGGAAGGTGCAATAACCGCAATAATCCCTGCACAGGTGCGTCAGCGGGATAAATATCTTCCTGGAGTAACTAATCGTTCGGCCCTTGAATCGGTCCCGAACCGCACCGGCTGCCTGGAGCAAGGAACCTAGCCCGGCGTGTTGAATCAACGACAGAGCCTGCTCCCGGGATATCCCACGCCCTTCGATTCCGTGTTCTAGCGCGGAATCGACTCCAGATGCACCTGCCACGAATTTCATGAGCTAATCCAGATCAACTGAGCGACCGTCATTAAAAGGCAAGCGAATAAAAAAGTCAAGTATATTGACATGATTATCACAAAACGCTAGCGCCAACCATTCTAATACGCACGCGTACCACATGGTAATAATTAGTGACACTGTACATCGTTACTATATAATGAGGATGCTAAATTCGCAAGGGAGCGGGATCCTATCAGGCCGCTGAAAAACTCGCCGCAGATGTCATTCCGAGGAGCCGAAGGCGACGAGAAATCTCGTAAGTACTGTCTTTTCGAGACGAGATTGCTAGCTAACCTGCTAGGGAACCGCTTGCTTCGCTTCGGCCGAATGCTCAACTCGTATCCTGCGGCAAATTTCGGCCATGGCCACAGCCGCGGCGACTCCCACATTGAGGCTCCCAAGACCCGGCTGCCCGCCAG
>Ga0307374_10000879_pt1 | contig 56681 bp, 63 predicted proteins | sample OX3MG_FD_202532 | JGI IMG/M metagenome (GOLD analysis project Ga0307374, IMG submission 202532) | Soil microbial communities from Risofladan, Vaasa, Finland - OX-3 | ecosystem: Environmental > Terrestrial > Soil > Coastal area > Acid sulfate soil | place: Finland: Risofladan, Vaasa | collected...
GAAGGTTGCGTTCCCGCAGCAACGTACTCCGTCGTGAGATTCGTGCCGAGCATCGGATACGGAACAGTGGTTGTGGCCTCGGGCGTCGACGACGCAGCGCCGGGAGCTTCGACCATCAGTGGGACGCCCAGAGCCATGCACGCCAGCGCGAGCGATGTATTGCGAACCCATATCTTCTTCATTAGCTCACCGCTTCTGCATGCTGCATAATCGCGGGCGCTGCCCCGCCGACGACGAACTCGGTCATTACTGACTGCACGCACCAGCCATTGAAAGGCCGCAACCTGGACTAGGTAGCATTAGGGACTCTTCCGGAAACACCTCAGTAGATCGCTGAGCGTTGCTTGTCACCCCCATCGTCCTATCTCCTCATCTATCGCTAGCAGAGTGTTGTAACAACGTGTTCACAATCTTTTGCAACCTGCTTGCTTCGTTGTGGTCACAGCTACTCCGTTCAACTTCGTACTCGTGACTTTCTTGAGTGTCGCGTGAATTACGGGGTGAAACTGTCCCTCTGCGAAGTGAGATATTCCAGTGGGACCTCTCATCGCACTCCGTCCTCAATCGGCTCATTTTGTCATTTAGTCGGGTCGTGTTGGATGTGATCTATCTCGGTGAGTTACTTCGCCTGTCAACGCCCGTCGTTTCCGACTTGACTGCCTGAATCGCCATGGAGAAACGAGGGCGACTTTCATCGCGTTGACCCGAACAATGATATCGAGCCTGCAGTTCGTTAAGCACGTGCGGTGATGGTTCGGCGCGAGCCAGAGGATAGGAGAAGCCTTGAAATCGAGAATGCTCTTCGCGGAGGCGCTTGGCAGCGCCTTGCTCGTCTTCTTCGCCGTCGGCACTGCCACGTTGAGCTTTGGATTCAAACTCACTGGGATGAGCACATCTGGTGGAGTAGTGGCTACGGCGTTGGCCTTCGGACTCGTGCTCCTGGCCCTCGTCTACGCCGTCGGGCCGATCTCGGGTTGCCACGCCAACCCGGCGGTCACGATTGGCTTCTTGGTCGCTCGCCGGATTTCTTTGATTGACGCGATCGGCTACTGGATAGCCCAGATCGTCGGCGCGGCTGGCCTCTACGGCGTCTTCCATCTTTCGTCGAGTTATCACAAGAGCACGGGCCCCGGAGCCGACGGCTTCGTAAAGTCCTCAATGATCGGCGTCATCGCCGCCGGAGCGTTCATCGCCGAGGTCGTCCTCACTTTTCTGTTCGTCTTCGTGATTCTGGTGGTGACCAGGCGAGCGAGCAACGCGGCGGTCGCCGGGCTGGTCATCGGGTTCGCCCTCGCCCTCGTCCACCTCATTGGAATTCCGATCAACGGAACCTCGGTGAACCCGGCCCTCAGCATCGGACCAGCGCTCTTCGTCGGCGGTACCGCGCTCAGCCAACACTAGGTATTTGTTGTGGCGCCCCTCGTGGGAGGTGTCGTCGCGGCCCTCGCCACTCAGTTCTTCTACCCAAAGAGTGAGGACAAGACTTCCGTCGCGTTGGCGCACGAGGAGCGGACCGCGTAAGTTCTCGCGCACCCAATGACCGGATGCTCAAGGATCGAATTGCCACCACGTTGTTGCCCCGCTACGTGCCAAGATTGGCTGTGACCGTGACTCGACTGATGTGGGCTCAACGTTGACCACTTCGATCAATCCCGCGGTGGCCCTACCGGACGTCCCGGCCAGCCTCGCTCTTCATCGCCGTCGTAAAATTCAAGTGGAGATAGTTGCAGCGGTGCTGTTGTCGGCGGCGACGGTCTTCACCGCGTGGAGCGCCTTTCAAAGCACCAAGTGGACGGGCGTCCAGGCCATCGGTTTCAGTCAAGCGGCGACCAGCCGGACCGAGTCGGTGCGGGCCTCGACGCGTGCGGGCCAACAGAGCCTGGCCGACGTCTCGGTCTTCACCGCGTGGCTGACCGCCTCCAACCAGGGTCAGACCCACTTGGCCAACCTCTTGGCCACGCGCTTTCGCGGCGAGTTCAAGGTGGCGTTTTGAGCCTGGCAGGCCACCTCCCCGCTCACGAATCCGTCCGCTCCACCAACGCCATTTGCCATGCCCATCTACCAGTCGGTCGAGAATCACCGTGCGGGTGAACTTGACGCCCTCGCGGCGCGGCAATTCCGCGCGGCCACGACGGCAAACCAGCGGTCGGATAACTACGTGCTCTTGACCGTACTCTTCGCCATGGCGCTCTTTTTTGGCGCCATCTGCACGCGTTTTGCGTCACTGATCATCCAGGTCTGGCTGCTCGGCCTGGCGATCTTGATTTTTCTGGTTGCGATCGCGATCTCCGCAACGTTCCCCGTCATGCTCTGACCACGCCGGCGATCACCTGGTAGCGAGGCGCCAGCAACTCGCTAGTCGTGCCGATAAATTCCGCAGCGATGCGTACTGCGACGCCAGCGGGCACTTGCTCCGAAGTCGGAATTTTGGCCTCGGCGCGTTGAAGTGACCCTCCACATCATCGGCTCGCGGGGCGCACTCTGTCGCAACCCGCGAGCCGGACTCGAGTGTCGCGGAGCGTGGCACGCCGAGGAGAGTCCTCGAAGCCCCGGAGTGGTGTACCGCGAGCGCATGGTCAACGCGATGAGCGAGAAATACGGTTTTGATCATTGGTGCACCAATGCGCTAGAAGGGCCTCTCGCCGGGTCGATGAATTTTATCCTGCATCACACTGCAATGAGCGACCCTCGTGGCACGGCGCACGCCCTCGCGCGGAGGGGTTGGCCAGGCGTGTGGCGAGTACCTACGTAGCGACCGCGACCAGAGAGAAAATTCAGCGGTCTAGACGAGTTTCCGTCAACGCACAGCCCGGCGAACCCACTCGCTGGCGGACTCATCTCTTCACCCCCCTGCTGCCATCTCACACTTACGAACACCGGCGATGGCTCCGCTCGTCGACTTCACTATCCTCAGCTCGAAGGTGGCCCGTTGAAGACCGGCAAGAACCTGGGCACTCCACACTCGTCGACGTGCACGCACTGCGTCGTCGGCCGATGATGAGCCACTTCGACTCTCGACGTCGTACGCCGGAACTCAGTCGGGCCATTCACCGATCGAATAAACATGCCCAGCATAAATTTGAGAAACGCAACCTAAGAGCCACAACGCCAATCGAGTGACCATGACACCGACGACGAAAAGATCGGCGAATAGTTCGAGAGACCCAGCCCGCCAATGCCTGTGACAGGGTCGTCGTAAGGTGGAAGAACTAGTTCGTCAAAGTGGAAAGTTAGACGACAGATTAGATTTTGACAATGACCATGTTCCTTGTCGTCATGTTCCGCTCCGGCCCTCTTTGGGAGGCAGCGCGACCACTGGAAGAACAGTTGGACTGGTCCGACCACGCTGCGTTCATGGACGAGCTCGTTGACGAAGGATTCGTTTTCCTTGGCGGACCACTGTCGGACGAGACTCGAGTGGTGCTTATCGCCGACGCGCAATCCGAGAAAGTCGTTCGCGCCACTTTCGCGCGTGATCCCTGGAGCGAGACGATGCTGCGCGTCGACTCCGTCGAGCGTTGGACTATTCGACTCGACGGGCGACGCCGATGGCGAAGACCTCGACGTGAGAGTCAATGCCACTATTTCGTTCGAGCGACGTGCACGGGCACGTACGTACGTGGTTGGTGGCAACTCGGACGTTGTCGAAGTTCGATCGCAGGCGACCGGCGTGGCCCCGGTCTCGCGCCGAACGCGCTGGAGGTGTCGTATCCGAGGTGGCGAGCGACGTTTGACACCAGTTCCTACGGACGCGCCCAGGAACTCTCGATCGAGGTAGCGCACTGGCCCTTTCACGAATTCAGTCATCGCGACGGCAGTTGGGTCGAGGTGATTCGCCCCCGGGTTTTGTAGAGAGCATGGCCCGTCCCTCCGTCGGCGATAACACCGACCAACGAAGCTTCGGACGGGTCGTAGGGTGAGCGCATGGTGGCTTCGCCGTTCGCGGTGTACGAACTTCGCCAGTACACGCTGGCACCCGGGACTTGCGCTTCGTTCACCGAACTCTTCGAGCGTGAACTCCTCGAAACGCAGGAGACCGCTGGCATGAACGTCATCGGTCAGTTCCACGACGTCAATCGGCCCGACGTTTTCGTGGGGGTGCGCGCGTTTACCAACATGGCCAGCCGCCACGCGAGTCTCGAAAGATTTTACGGCGCCCCGGTGTGGAAGGCGAACCGCGGGGCCGCCAACGCAATGATGCTGGACTCCGATGGCGTGTTGCTCCTCGCCCCCCACTGACGCCCACGCCAGCCTCGTCAATCACACGGTCCCTCGAGCGACCGATTCTGGCGTTCTCTCCCGTAAGAAGAGGTTCACTCGAGGGCTAAGGTCATCCTCAGGGGAACCAACCCATGTCGACCGACTTGTTGGAGTTAGCGATCGCCTCAACTCGAAGCGTGCTCGTGGGCGTCGTGCCAGAGCAGCTGCGCGATCCAACACCGTGCGCTAAGTGGAACGTCGGCCAGCTCATCAATCACGTCGTTGGGGACCAGTTCTTCTTCCTGGGTGTTTTGGCCGGCGAAGAACGTATCTACGATACTTCAGACTTTTCGAGGGGGAATTTCCTATCGATCTTCGACATTGGTTCCCGTCTCTGCGTGGAGGCGTTCGGAAACGAAGGAGTGATGATCGAGACATTTACTCTGTCCTCGACAGAGACGACGGGGTCGTCGCTCGTCCGAATTGCCGCGACGGACACCTTCGTCCACGGGTGGGATCTCGCGCGAGCCACTGGCCAGAGTACTGATCTTGCGCCCGACCTAGCGGTAAAACTACTCGTCGCCGAAAAAGTTGCCATCTCGCCCATTGTGCGATCCGCCTCGGGTTCGCCGTTTGCGCCAGAACGCGCGCCGGGTGTTGGTGCCAGCGAAGCCGACCGGCTCGCGGCGTACTTTGGTCGTCACGTTTAGCATTCGCTCGCAAATCGATGAACCTCGTGAGTCGAGCGAGGCTCTAGTTTCGACGGTGAACTCAACCTCTTCGGTGTGCGGTCGCTGAACTTAATGTTGGCGGCGCCCCAAAGTTCATATGATCTTACGACCGCGAGGAACCATTGCTTTGGAGACATCTTCTCGAAACCATCGATACGCCTTGGTCTTACGCTCTTGGTGAAGCCGTATCCCTCACTCTAGATACAGCACGTCCGTGCGACCCGAGACAACCGGAGCGACGAACATTTGAGTACAGGGAAATCCGCCGCGCTTCAACGTCATGCTGGCGTAATTTCCAAGTTACGACAGGAGCATCCGGTTCGAACCGGCGCCGCCTCAACCTTTAACGCTCAGAGGCGTTGCGGCGCACGATTCCAACCAACGATTCGCCACGTTGATCGCAAGATATTGAGATCAAGTGTTCGAATGAATCATTGAGGTGAATGGCTTTCCCCGCGTTCAAACCAGCGACTGATGACGCGTGCGGAACCATTTCTTAATAACGCGATCCATTTTGCCACTGCTCGCCAAGGTCCGTCGTGAAAGCGAACAAAATCTATGTTCTTCTTCTCAGAGGATTTTGTGTCCCACTCTCGACACGATTCAGTCGTGTCTTTATTGGACGCCGAGGGCAACGAATTTTCCGGTCGCGAAACTACTTGTTGCGCGCGGGGCCATCCGAACGAGCCGGTCGCGCAAACCACCCGCGCCGTAGAGTGGACGAGTGCCCCCCGAGATGAATCAGCCGTTTTCTTGGCACCATCTCGGCGTGTGGAACTTCGGCGTGGTACCCCTCGCTCTCATGGCGGTCGCGGGTCTGGTCTACGCCTTGGGCGCACGACGCACCAAGGACTGGCCCGTCGTGCGCTCGGTGTGCTTCACGTTCGGTCTCGTCGTCACTTTTCTCGCCACCGAATCATTTATCGGTGTCTACGACGACGCGTACCAAAGCGATCACATGGTCCAGCACCTCTTGTTGATCATGGTGGCCGCTCCCCTCTTCGCGTTAGCCACCCCGCTCGATCTCGCTTACCGCTCCGGCACGCCGACAATTCGTCGCCTGCTCGACGGTCGTGTGATGAGCGCCGTAACCAACCCGCTCGTCGCGCTGGCCCTCTACTTCGTGATTATTCCGGTGACTCACTTGACGAACTTCGTGAACTTAACGATCGAAGACGCTTGGATTCACCATTTCGAACACCTCCTCTTCCTCGTCGTGGGCTACCTCTTCTTTCGCGCGGCCTTCGGCATGGAACGCGGCGTCACCCTGCACCCCGGTCTTCGCTTGGTCTACGTCATGGCCGCGGTGCCCGTCGACACGTTCACCGGCCTCGCGCTGAACATGACCACGAAGATTCCCTTTTCGGCCTATCCGCCCGTCGCCCCGGCGGGAGCGAGCCGGGCGTGGATGCTCTTGAACATTCATCTCAGTGGTTCGATTATGTGGGTGTGCGGTGACGCACTGATGCTGTTGGCCTGTATTCCCATCACCGTCACCTGGGTCAAGTGGGAGACCGATCGTACCCGAGAACTCGACAAGATTCTCGACGCGCAGGGCATCTAGTAGAAGACATCAGCGAACTACAGCAGCCCGGTTCAATTCCGAGTGCTTCGAGGTCGGTTTCGGGACGCGCCCAGAGCGGGACCGTAGAGAAAATCCGACGCGAACATATCGCCGGCCCCGTTTTGATCGGCCCCTTCCTCAACGTCCATCGTCGGTACACTCACGACGCTCGACACCGTAGCGACGTCGGCCCCGCGCGGACCGCGCGTCACGACCGCCAGCACGCCGATCTCGTCGAGAGGCTCGAGGGCCGCGCCGCGATGGTCGAACTGAAACAACGAGAGGATTTCGGTCTCGTTCGCGAGTATTACGTCGACGCCGCTCGTCACGAGATCGAGGAAGTCGCGCCGATGTCGGGTGACGCAGAACGAGCCCAAGCGTGACAACGCGACCATCGAGTCGTGCTCGTGCGTGAAGTTGACGACCTTTCGAATCGACTCCTTCGCCAGCGGCAGGTCGAAGAGATATCCCTCGGCGTAGGTGATTTCGGAACGCGCGATCAAGTCGTCCTTGATATCGCTCGCGTTCAACCTATTGGAGGCGCCCAGGTAGGTCGCCATCGTGCGCTGTGTCACTGGTGATAAAGACGTGGCAGCGCCCTCGCCGGTCTGGGCCACGGCGAGGTCCAGACCGGCGCCAAGGGAACGAAGGTCGTGACGAGAGCCATAATTTATTCAGCCAGATGAGCTATAGATAAAGGTCAACTCTGGCTTTCTGAGCCAGTTTCCAGACCTTTGATGATATTCCGAGTGCGTAGTCGCTGAGTACGCCGCCTTTGCTCGTGAATGCGTCGATAACTCCGTTTGCACTGAAGGCAACGGTCGCAATTCTTGGTTTAAGTGGAGGCAGTGACACCCACGAGTTCGTTGGTCGTCTTGTCTGCATGAATGATCGGCATATCAGAAAGCGCAGTAGTTAGGCGGTTCTTATTGTGTGACTGAAGATCCACAAAAGTTGTGTCCGCGAACCGGGGATGACTACGTGGCGGGCCGGTCATACAAGGTCAATCCAAGTGCCTTAGCAGCGACTGCTTGTCGGTGATCAAGGGTCAGAACTACTACGTTGTCATCGTTTGTGTCAGCCAAGAGTTGTGCCGTCGCGAGGTGTAGGGCATCGAGCGTGCGAATTGAGACTTGAAGAACGAGTTGTTGGGCTCGGCTGAGCGATTCATGGGTGAGGGGGACGACTCCGATGGGGCCGTCGTCGTCAGTATGTTCCGTGTACGCTGCGAGGCACTTGGCCATTTCACTCGCGTCGATGCGTCCATCGGACTTCGCCCGCACCAGCAAGCTGGCGAACTCGACGTCCGCCAACTCGCTAATCACTACGGGATCCGGTCCTTCGAAGATGACGTCACTAATCCAACGCCCGTCGGATTCGTCTCCTAGGTAGGCACTCCCAATGGCGCTCGTGTCCGCAAAGACGATCACCGTTCATCGCGATCGTCGTTCACGGCATTGTTCGCGTAGCCCGAGGGCGTGCGGATGGTAATGCCGGGTCTCTTTGCTCGAGTACGAGACTGGCTCTTCGTATTCGTACGTGACATCAATCGGCCATTGGAGATCGCTACGACTTTCCATTCGTGGCGTGGTGTGCCTGGTCCCGTCACCACAGCCCGCAGGAGGCGATTGAGATAGGAGTTCACGGACTCACCGGTTCGGCTGGCTCGATGCTTGAGCGCGTTAGCCAAGTCGTCGTCAACCCGGGTAATTATTTGCTTCATTCCTCTATGATAGCAGTTAGCGCAATATGATAGCAAATGTGACGAGCGTTGAGGAAGTTGTGCCTTTAGCTCGGCGTGAAAGACGCTAACTTGTCGTCGGTTGGGTACTCGGGTGTCCGGCAACCGGAATGTTAAAAGTTCCAGCAGTGACGAATCGCTAGGTTCAGAGCGAAACCGGACCGGCTCTTATTGTGTGACACGTGGACCGCCGGTTGCCACCTGCTCGACGAGGAACAACGGCGTTACCGTTGACCGACCGAGAATCACTACGGTTCCGCATGGGCCACCACTCGGCCCTCGCGTATCGCCGCGACGGCCTGATCGAATCGGTCGGTGGTCCCGAGGTAGCCGGTGATAGCGACCGGATCCCCCGTACGGGCGTGCCCTCGCGCGAGCGCCCACGCGGAGAGTTTGGCGTAGTGGGCGAAGTTGCTAACGTCCATCGCCATTGGGTCGCCCGCTCCCTTCACGTCCCAGAGCTGGCGAACGTAGTACTGGCGACCGGTGCGCGGGCCCTGCGACCAACCGAGGAAGATGTCGCTCGTGGCTTGGGTGAGTCGCTGACCCGTCACGACGCGAAGGCCGTCATGACCGAGCGGCGAGTCCCCAACGAACGGTGCGAGGACCGACGCGCTGGCCTCTTTCACTTGGAGAAAGAGCGGGTCCCCGCTGCGATGGTGGGGGCCCTCGAGTAGTCCGATCCAGTACCGGGTGCCAACGCTGCCGACCCCGACGACCTTGCGCGCGACGTCGATGAGACGAAAGCGGTCGAGGAGTTCGCGCAGGTCCTCGGTGAGCGAGGCGCGGTAGCCCTCGATGAGACCGAGGACCTCATCCATGTCGTGCTCGGTCTCTTCGAGTCGAACGAGCAGTGGCGGATTCGAGACAAAGCGCCGGTGCCCGCCGGTCACCTCGGTGAGCCTGGACAGTGCTCGAAGATGCGTTCGCCGCCTCGCGCGAGCGACGTCGCGCTCGACGAGGGGACGGTAGCACTTAGGAAAGAATTCGATCACGTCCCCGATGTCGATGCGCGAGTACCAGACGTCGAGAGCGCGCATCGACGCGTAGCCCGCCATGCGTTTACGGTACACACCAAGAGCGTCGGCGACGACGCGACGACGACGCTCAGGGGGAACCTCATTCGTGCGCTGCGCGACCTCAACGCTCGTGGCGAGTCGCTTCAGATCCCACTCCCACGGACCGGGGATCGTCTCGTCGAAGTCGTTGACGTCAAAGACGATATTTCGCTCGGGCGTGGCGAACTCCCCGAAGTTCCCGACGTGCGCGTCGCCACAGGTCTGGACCCGAAGGTCGCTCGTCGGAGTTGACGCGAGATCGCTCGCCATCACGTCGGCCGATCCCCGAAGGAACGCGAATGGTGAGGCCGCCATGCGGCCGTAGCGGTAGGGAACGAGCTCGGGGAGTCGGGTCGCCGCCGAGATCTCGAGCGCCGTCACGGGATCGGCCCGGTCACCGGCGGGCGACCATTAGCCGTGCGCACGACGCGGCGCCATCTCGTGCAACGCGCGACCCTGCTCGAGGCGTTCGTCTCGAGTCACGTCCACCGCGACGTCACGTTCGGAACAACCGCATCAGAGCGCATCCTGTAGGGAAAGCCCTAGCCAACCTGGGAACGGACACCTTTGTACTCGCACCCGCCATCGATGACGGCCGACGCATTGGGGCCCTCGACCTCGAAACACTGGGGAACTCGGGCCGCCCACCTCGTATCAGAATGACACGTAGACCCTTGGAGAGTGCCCTCGTGTGCAGTTGCCAGCGCTCTCGCATGGTCGCTGTTGGGCCGATCAGTCGGTCTTGGCGGCGACTGAGCTTCTCGACACCGTCGCGGGCGCCGCACGGCGACCGAGGTGGGCGTCCCACGCGGTGAACCCAGCGGCGGCGCCCAACAGCAGGAGAGAGACCCAACAACAGTTGAGGATCGTCTTGGCGTACCCGAGCTTGGTAACGTCAATGAACGGGTACGGGTACCAGTGAACCATCGCGCCGCGGATCAGTGTGAAGCCCAGCCAGCCCGCCGGAAAAAGGATCGACAGTTTGGCAATCCGTGCGGAGGTGAGCCCGCGTAGCCCGATTGCCAGCCAACCGACCACCGCGAGGACCGGGACCACCGTGTGCACGAGCTGATTGCTGAGCCAGACCCAGCCATCGAGTTCGAGCAGGCGAGCGAGCGCGACGTGATAAATGACGCCGGTGAGGGTGATCGCGACGAGTCCGATCAATCGAAACGTTTTCAACGCCAAGGACGATCGCTCTACTTTCGTCGCCCGTAGCAACGAAGTGGCGCCAACGATCAGGTTCGACTGAATCGTGAAGAAGTTAAAAGTGTTGAAGCCGAGCTCCACGCCGCTGTGGAAGTGACCCTGTTGATTGTGGACCGCGGTGATCACGCTCAGTATGACGCCCGCCACGACGCAGAGCACCGTTGCCACGAACCACACCCGCACCCATTTTGTCGTCACGTGGGGATTGCAGCAACGCGCAAATGAACGTGATGATCCGATGACACCTCAAGTCGGGTGTTCGCTCGGACCTGCTCGTCACCAGCTTCGATTACCAACTGCCGATCGAGACCGCGCTGAGCGGTGGAACCGCCCGTAAATGCCATCTGCCAACTTTCAGTATTCGGTCAGTTTGAGTAACCCCAGCTTCTCAAGTCGTGACGTGGTGGAGAACGCTTGACCATCACACAACGTCAGCCTCGATCGCCATGAGAGATAGATGCTCCTCGGCGCTCGCTCTCCACGAATGCTCGCGAGTGAGTCGTGCATTGACGACACTCACAGTTCCTCTTTGCAGACCGAGCAAGCTCCGCCCCTGTTCGGACGGAACTTGCTCGGTCGGTTACGTTCGTCACAGCGGTTGGGTGCCGCGAGAAGTACTCGCCCAATGAAGGACAGTGTAGCGACGAGCAGTCAAAGTATCGGATCATTGACCGGTGACTAGACGAGTTCATCACTCCACTTTTCATTCATCGTGGCGCGACCAGTGGCCAATGGTGACTCTCTACCTTGGCCCTGAGATTTTCTCATCGGCGCAGTTCTCCTTCGGTCCCGACTGATCCTCGGTGATTCACCTCACGCGATGAACCCTTCACTGGTTTGAGCAGTCGACCAGAATAATTCCTGCGCTTCGTTGCCACCCTCTTCACGTCGCGGAACTTCGTTGCGCCACGATTCGCTGTACTGCTACGACGTGACGGACAAGTTGACAGCACGAGACGTGTGTCGCACTCTTCAGCGAATGTGTCGGCCCCTCACTGTGTGAAGACCGTCGCGGTGTTGATGACGTCGATACGCCGTCCAGTCGCTGGCGAGTCGCGGCATCAATCTATGTCGTGGCATCGTTGGCGCGATCTACGCGTCGTGGCTCGGAGTTAATCACTGCGCACGCTCCTCGGAATGCTCGTTCGTAACCGAGCGCCGGCGTTCAACCCCGCGTTCATCATGATCCGAGAACATCGACCACAATCGTCATCAGATCAATGCACGGCGATACGAGAAACTTCACGGGGACCGACCGCCCCCACGCAGTGTCCAGCTCGACGAGACGACTACATCCTTCAAGCAAGCTTCCCCGGACCGCACCCGAGTCAACAAACTCGCTCACCCGCTTGGTGGGCGTGGCGGCGAACGCGATCAAGCCTCACGGTGATTGCTGGGTTATTGGAGAAGTCGTCGCAGTGGTACGGCGCCTTTTGCGAGCGCCGTGTCACGATGGCAGACTGGCACTACGTTGAGAGTTCAGTCGTAGTTACACTGCGCAGCGACGTGATCGTGACGGTGCCGGTCGGCAAGAATGAAGGGGGATCACATTATCGCTCAGCTGAGAACGCTCCTGAATCCTTCCCGTGCTGCGGCCATCGTGCCGGGGATCGGTCAGGCCGCCACGAATGAGAGCCGCACCGATTCCCCGGCGGGCCGCTTCCGGCACGACGGAGAATCGGTGCGGCTGGTCTTCAAGCAGTTCGAAACGCCGTTCCTTGTTCCCGACGGCAAGATTGACGCAATGCTCGACATGGAAGGCTACGGGATCACGTTGCTCCCGCGTGACGGGGACGACGCTCTTCTCATCACCACTCGGCGGGTACGACCAGGGGGTTCGATCGAACAGCCAATGCTCGCGCGAAGAATATTGTGAAGCGTCCCCGCCGCGCCAAGGCGGATGACACGGCTGAAATCCGGCTGAGCCGGGCCTACGCGATGCTCGCCTCGACCAACGAGGCCATTCTTTGTTTGGATGACCCCGACTCGCTCTTTAGCGCACTCTGTCGAATCGCCGTCGAGGACGGCGGGTACCGCGGAGCGTGGGTTGGCCTGCGGACGACGTCGCCGGGCCCGGTCGAGATCGCCGCCAGTTCCGGGATACTGTCTCGCGAGGACATGACACACCTAGGGATCAGCGCAGACCCCTCCTACGCGGGGGGATGTGGGCCGACGGGAAGGGCGCTGCGCAGCGGACAGCCGTACTACTGCGACGACTTCTCCAATGACCCAGCAACCGTCGCGTGGCATCAGTTCGCTCGCGAGCACGCCATTCGTTCCAGTGCCACGGTGCCGTTTCGCCGCGGTGGCGCCACGGTCGGCGCGTTTACGATCTTCACGAGCGAGAGCGACATCTTCGACGAACAGATGCGCTTCGTACTCGAGAAAATGGCCAACGACGTATCATTTATCCTCGACCGGACTGAAGGAAACGTCGCACGCCAGCGAGCCGAGGATGCGGTTCAGAGACTGAACGACGAGCTCGAGCAACAAGTCCTCCAACGAACCATGGAGCTCGAGAGGGCCCACGCCAGCGCCGAGGCGCTCGCGCAGAGCGAGCAGCGCTTTCGCCTCGCGTTCGAAGACAATATGGCCCCCATGATCTTCACCGACTTGGCGGACGAGATTATCGCGGTCAACGACGCGTTCTGTACGATGCTCGGACGCACCCGCGAGGAGCTGGTCGGACACCAATCCAAACCGTTCATGTATCCCGAGGACGTGGTCATCACCGAAGAGGCCCACGCCCGCCTGATCTCCGGTGAGGTCAGCCAGTCACGCTACGTCAAGCGCTACCTGCACCAGGACGGGCGGGTCATCATCGTCGAGGTGTTAAAGTCTCCCGCCCGCGACGCCGTCGGAAAGACCCTCTACTTCGTCGTGTCCCAGCGCGACGTCACCGAAGAGCGCGCCCTGCACGCTCAGCTCTCCCACCAGGCCCTCCACGACCCGCTCACGGGGCTCGCCAACCGGGCGCTCTTTGAAGACCGGCTCGCCCAGGCGCACGAGAGGGTTGTTCGCCACGGCGGGTTGGGCGCCGTGTTGTTGTTGGACCTTGATGACTTCAAGGGGGTGAACGACACGCACGGCCACCACGTCGGTGATCAGCTACTCGCCGCGGTGGCGCGCCGCTTAGAGCAGGTAACTCGTTCATCAGATTCGTTGTGTCGCTTCGGGGGCGACGAGTTCCTCTACTTGGCCGAGGGGCTGATCACCCCGGCCGAGATTGAACCACTGGCCACCCGTCTTCTCGACGCTCTCGCCGAACCGTTCTTCATCGCCGGGTCGAACCTCGAACAGCACGCGAGCATCGGGGTCGTGGTCTGGGACGGGTCGAGCACGGATTCGACTGAGTTGATCCAAGACGCCGACGTGGCGCTCTACGAGGCCAAGCGCCGGGGCAAGGGCCACCACGTGGTGTTCACTCCGAGCATGCACCACGAGGCGGTCAGCCACTTCGCGCTGCTTCAAGATCTGCGCCTCGCACTGCAGAGCGGTGAACTCCTCATGCACTACCAACCCATTGTCGATCTCGCGACGAAAGAGGTGGTCGGTTTCGAGGCGCTGATGCGCTGGCCCCACCCCGAGCGTGGCTGGGTGCCCCCCAGCGTGTTCATTGCGCTCGCCGAGCCGAGCGATCTCATCGTGGAGATCGGCACGTTCGCTCTACGCGAGGCCGTGCGCGCGGCCAGCTCCTGGGAGCGAACCGGTGTTGCGGCCAGTCAACCCTACGTCACGGTCAACCTCTCCGCGCACCAGTTCCACGACCCCGGCCTACTACGAATGATCGACCAGACGCTCGCGCAGTACAAATTGGCCCCCGAGCGCCTCATCATCGAGATTACTGAGACCGTGGCATTGTTCGACGTCGCGGAAACACTCACCGTGATCGAACACCTGCGTCGTCTCGGGATTGGTATCGCGCTCGACGATTTCGGTACCGGGTTCTCCTCGCTCTCACACCTCGTGCTCCTGCACCCGAAGATCATCAAGATTGACCAGTCCTTCGTCAGCCCGTCCCGGACGAGTGCGTACAACGACACGCTGCTCGAGACGATCGTCTCGCTGGGCAGCAAGCTCAACGTGATCATGCTCGCCGAGGGGATTGAGACGCAGGACCAGTTGGAGCAACTTCCACACCTCGGCTGTGAACTCGGCCAGGGCTACTTGTTCTCACCGGCAATTGCGGCCAACGAGGTTGCGGCCATGGTCGGCCTGGTATTCGAAAGCGAATGACGTGTGGGACCAGTGTGCGCTCATGGCAACACTCTTAACAGGTGTTAATCCAGCACGCGGTGAGCGTGCGTGCGTAGTGTCGAAGCCGCAATCGACGTAACTTTGGACGGGTCGAACGGCGGGACTTGTTACTGGATGACTTTGACCGAACTGGTAGCGACCGAGTGGAGATCGGATCCACTCCATTCAGAATCGAGTGAAGTGTGGGTTCGTGTCGGGTCGGCGATCTAACAGTTATATGAGCATCAGAGAACGCACCCGCCGAGCGTCAACGCGATACTTTGACGATCTGACCAGTTTTCGGGTTCAGCGTAACGGTGGCACCGGATAATATTCTTGGCCCCGATACTTTGACGATCTGACCAGTTTTCGGGTTCAGCGTAACGGTGGCACCGGATAATATTCTTGGCCCCGAAGCGATTACTCGCCCGTTTAATGGATTAATCACCACGTAGGCGTTTGGGCGCCCCGAAGGTGATGGTGCACTCAAGGATTGCCATACGGCGACTCCAAGTGTTAGCAGAACTGCCAAGCCAACTGCTAGCTCACGGAACCATGATCGTCGCCATACTCTAGGCATAATGGCTACCCTAACCTGTTCATGTCGGCGATTCTTCCTGCCGGACTTCAGAGTGCCCGTTCCAAACAACCAAGAGCCAGTCGGAGATTGTGCACTTCGGCTCAGGAATAGTGCGGAAACCAGATTGTCGGAGGTTCCGTCGAATGGGTCAGACCGGATCTGGCCATCTCCCAATTCGTTTGACCGAGAAGTAACCGAGTCACGTCAATAAACACCCCTTCAAGATATGCCAGCAGGTCCGCGTGAATCGGGGGACGCAAGCCGTCGTGCACGACTTCGGAACGATGTCCAAACACCTTCCCGATTTGGAATTCATTCTGGCATCTTGAACGGTAATTCCATAGGCTCTCGCCAACTGGATGTCTATCTCCTTGACCTTCGTCGTCCTCATTGCCACGGTCTCAATCGCGAACCAGCGCGAGAGGAAGCTATCGATACCGTCAGCCTTCTCGAAGCTATCGAGATACCAGCGTAAACCGAGTGCAATTCGTGCTTGATCGTGGGGAGGTAATGCGCGGCGTGCGTCCTCTACTTCGAGTAGTTCACTCAATGAACTTTTGTCGATTTTTGGCATTCGTCCGTCGGGGGCTTTAAATACTGTCCACGCTCTCGCGGAGCCAGCCGAGAAGTCGGCCACGTATTCAAACAGTTTCTCAAATACCGTGCTTCTACCTAATTGCATTGCTGCGAGTCCAACAACTTCATCGATTCTCGCGCGCACGGCTTCTTCATTTCCAAGGCCGCTTGAAGTAGCAAGTGGAGATATCACTCGAACGTAGATCCCTTCGTCGAGCGTCTTTTGCTCTAACTCAATGGGCCGCATGTGTACTTCGCGATTGGGTGTTGACTTCGCAATTTGAAGAGGCGTTGTCGAAAAGTAAATTGGCGATCCCGAAACCACCACAAGCACTACATCTCCTAAATCGATCGCGCTGCCGCCGTCATCAATCAGATGCGAAGGGTCTCCGAACACCGTTCGGTAGCCCGATACCCAGAAAGTGTTGCCCGCGACCTTCGGACTCCAGCGAGCTGGAAGTCGATCTACAAGGGGAATTCGGGGGGCGCCTTCAACATTCGGAACCTCACCAGAGCCGATGTCCCTATCGCCATTGGATTGATCATGTGAATCGGTAGTCACTGCCCCAGTATGTCGGTTACGACTTGCTGATTCCATGAGGCAATGCGCCATTAGATTGTTGAGGTCGGCTCGCCGAGACCAACTTTGCCCCGAACATCATTTGCTCTCCTTGACTGTATACCGTGTCACGGAGTAGAGTCAGGTCATGCCAGACGAACTGTCCGCATTAGGCCGCTACACCGGGCCGGCCACCCTTGTACTTTCGAGCCTCGCTGACGGACCTAAGCACGGCTACGCCCTGACGAAGGACATTGAAACCTTCGCTGGTGTTCACCTCGCGCCGGGAACTTTGTACGCGGCCCTTGACCGGCTGGTTGATCATGGTTTGATTGAAGGCCTCGAGGCCGTAGGTAGGCGCCGTCCGTACAAGATCACTGCCGTAGGAGCGACAGCCCTAATGGCACATCTTCAAGCGCAACGCCGCGTCACCGAGACTGGCCTCGGTCGTCTCGCGAGTGCCTGGGCCACGCCGTGAATGCGGAACAACGAGCCCGGCGTCTGTTGCGCTGGTATCCGCGGTCGTGGCGAGCGAAACACGAAGAGGAATTTCTCGCTTTGCTGGAAGATTCCATTGCCGACCGACCGTTCTGGCCCGGCCGATCATTCAACGTCGTCCACAACGCACTGCGACTGAGATCCAGCGAACTTCGCGCATCACGTCGTCGGATCCTCTTTTCAAGCAGTGCACCGCTCATCGTGCTCGTTGCGGTCATCGGTCTTGCCACGAACGGATTCGGAGTCCTGTCTGCCTCTGGCCCGTCGAAGGGCGGAATGCCCCACGACTATGGACCCGGCGTTGCCTACTCCCAGATTCCCGACTACCTCTCGGTCTACATCGGGCCCAAGCCCAATCAGTTCGGCTACGCACCAAAGGCGTACCTCGTCTCGCCCCTTGGCTCTTCCAACGATCCACTTGATGGTCGGATTGCGCCGATATTCGCAAGTGACCTGACGACGCTTATCGGCCATCTGTATCCGGGCGTTGGATTCGTGCGCCTGGGTACCTCGCCTTGGTCACGCCCCTGCTTACCTGAAACCGTGATCAACAAGAACGCGGGGGGCGGGCAAACCGTCACCACCATTCCGTGCCCTTCGACAATTCTCATACTTCCTAACGTCGTCGGCATGGTGACTCCCACGGCGGTCGGCGAGCTCTCGGGGCTCGGCGTCGGGGTGGTCATTCAGAATGTCCATAGCAGTTCGGTTCAAGTAGGCCACATCGTTTCAACGTCGCCAATTGGCGGCGCGACCGTACATGCTCGTCAGCCAGTGATCGTCGACATCTCGGTACCGAAATGAGTGTTCTCGACGAATCGTAGATGTGCTGATCGCGTCGACTACTCAAGACTCAAATCAAACGGACCCGGCCAGAGTCATCTCTCACTCATACTTCAGGAACCAACCGAGTCGAGGCACCATTAGGTTGCAGTCACGTCGGGTCACCGAACTCAACGGTTCAACGTCATAAACTCACTGCGCGCTACCGCTCGACGTTGGTCCAACACCCTGGACGACTGAGATTGGTCCGAAGGTGACTTGAGCCATTGGCGAGTATCCGCTGGCGGTTGGCGATGTCGCCGCCGCGCCCGAGTTGTCGGCAATCAGCGCCGTGCAGGACAGCAGTGCCCCGGTAGCCGAATCGAGAATCACTTCGAGCTCCTCGCTCTGAGCGATAGGTATGACGACGCCTTCACCAACGCGCCCCGAAGGGTCCGTGACTGAGCCGACGAGCGTGGCACCGGGCATCTGAGCCATGACCTGATAGAGCACAGAGCCGAACTTCGCCGAAGCATCGGGTAGTTGGAGCAGCCGCTCGATTATCTGTAGTTGCTCGAACGTGCTGCACCCAACTCCACCGTTGCCGCTACCGGACGGGCAGACCTGCGGAGTTTCCGACACAGATCCATCAACATTGATTTCGCCGTTCGCCAACATTGACGCAATCTGCGACACGTTGTCGGGGAGGTTGTTCACGCTCGTACCGGCCGCCAGTTGCGATGTCTGGGTGCCAAACCCAATCAAAAAGCCGAAGCCCGAGTAACCCGAAATGCTCACGGCGTATTTGCCGGGGGTCCCGTCGGTGTTCTGCGGGTTGACGTTCGCTGGGTTGCCTTCGAGCTTGTTCGATGCATTGGCCACCGCGCAGGGGTTAAACGGCCGTCCGAGCTCTACCCATCGGGCCTCGTCCTGTGCTGTCGCGAAGTGACTGCCGTTGCCGTCGATCGTGGACGGCGTGATCGTTACTTGTCCTGCACCGTCGCCGCTCGTCCAACTCTGCGTCGTACCAACAGCGACGTACGTCAGTGACTTGGCGTTCATTCCCATCAGTGGACTGGCGAACTGGCACACCATTGACACTTGCGACATCTGGTAGTAGTACTGGCCCGCGGCGAGCGGCGGCAACGTTGCCGACGAAGCGTCGGCGAGAGCCGCGTGTTGCAGAGTGGCGGCCGCAGCATCGAGCGGAGCGGTGTCGGGCAAGAGGCCAATCACCAGCGCAACGACCGCGCCGACGGTCGCGATCGAACTCACCCCCACCAGGCGACGACGACGAAGACGCCTGCGCACAGTCACCGGCGCCGGAGCCTGCTGAGCAACGACCGCGGCCCATACATCGCCGCGCTGGCGTTCGTTGGTCTGGTCGAGTTCCTCGGTGAGTGGGTCGAGGGATCGCAGCAGGCCTTCGAGATTCGAGTCTGTGGTCATGGTTTCTCCTTGGGGTTTCGATTCGTGGGTTTGTCCGCCCGGGCTGTGCTGGACACACGATTAACGGCGCCCGAGACACGGTCGAGTGCACGGTGGTATCGGACATTCACCGCATTGACCGAGAGGCCAAGCACGTCGGCGATCTCGTTGCGGCTGAGGTTCTCCCAGTACACGAGTCGCAGCAGTTCGGCGTCGCTCTCGGACAACTGACTGAATGCCTTAGACACGTCGAGCACATCTTCTAGAGGAGTGGTATCGATCAGGTCCAAGTCGTTGAGTTCAGCAGTCTGGGGCTGACGCCCGAGGAGTTCCCGTTCGCGGGCGACTTCGAATCTGGCGATCTGGTAGAGCCAGGCCAGCGAGGGGTTGGGGACAGAAGTGAACTTGCGCCACGCAATTACGAACGTCGCGGCCACGACTCCGTCAAACGAACTCGCCGGCACGCGTCTGGCCACGTAGCGCGAGACCGCGCAGTAGTGGTCGTTGTAGAACGTTTCGAACTGACCCTGACTGGGTGTCGATGCGTTCTTACTGAGTCGTCGGTTCGTCTTCATGGTTCCTACCTCGTTTACCCCAACGAAGGGCCGGAATCTTACAAATCGTCCATTTGGCCCTTGAATCTCTCTTGATGGTGCTGAAGTCCACCGACCGGATAACTGGCGCGGCGCGAGGAGGACAAACAGAGATTCTTGAACTCTTGAACGAAGAGCACTCGTATAAGCCTGCAATGAGAGGTTGCAAACTCGTCGCGTCGGGTCTCTGTAGACTACGAATGAGTTCGGCGTTCGATAGTTCGTGAACTCGAGGAGGCACCAGGTGCCGGTGACCGAGATTTCGCATCGACTGAATGTCCGCACACTTTGGCACTGGATGGTCGGGGCGTTTCTGGTGGGGGCCGTGGTCATGGTCTTCATCCCGCCACTGCTCCCCATCGCCATCGTCGCTCTCAGCGTTTGGGTTCTTGCCAGACGAGGTCGGCAGACTGCTAAAAGTCACAAAGTTCTAGCCGTCGACGTCGGTCTTCTCTTGGCCACCGCGCTTTACCTCATCGTCTGGATTGTAGGGAACATTTCAAGGTAGCCAGTCGGATTACCTTGCCCTCCCACTCTTCGATTCTCCAGGTACCGGAGATTGTTCGAGTCGGATCTCGGACACCAGTGCGTTGCCCATAGATTTGTAGGTTCCGATACGAGTTCGGCAGCAAGGTGAGGTTAACGGTGCAAAACTCCGCTCGCAGGGACAACCCTGGTGATCGATGGAGGAGGCTGTCCACCAAATCACACCTGAGTCAGACGAGTATCGCGCTTGTCGAGCAGTAGGACCGGCGGACCATTGCCAGCACTCAGTAAGTCTGTGCCGCAGTGAAGCGCAGTCTCAGCTACTTGCTGGAGGAAGAGAGCAATGCGTCGTGCAGGCCGAGAGTTCGGCACGTCGTGTCATCACCGGGGAACACGCCCGCGGTCCCATTCGTCATCGTGCACACGACAAGCGAGGGAACGCTGTGCACAGTGATGGGGCCAGTGACGTGTATCGCTCGGGGCGCTCCCGCGGCAAGGAAGCCGTCTCTCCACAGCATCTGACATGTTCCGAGAGCGTTGTTGACTTGCGCAACAGAGCCGGGGGTACCGGCTTCCGCGACGTCAGTGCCATTGGAACCAATCTGGTCAAGCGTGTAGCAGTGAGCCACAGCCAGGTTGGTCACGGGTGCTGGGCTCAACAGCTCCGCTGCGGCGGCGATGCCAATACCGGCGAACGAGGCGGTCAAGGCCAACGTGGAGGCCAGGCCGAGGCGCGACCATTGGCGACCAAGAAGGGTGATCCTCCGAGCACTCGCGGAACGACCGGGAGCGAACTGCGTTGCGGAGAAGGCCGCCCAGGCTTGTTCCACCTTGTGAGGGGACGTCGAGGTGACGGGGTTCATCGCTTCGATGCGCTCGGCTACGTATTCGCTATTCATCTGTGTTCTCCTTGTGCGGGGTAGTAGTTGGGATTAGGCGTTGTTCGAGCCGTGCGATAGCTCGGTGGTAGCGCATGTTCACTGCGCTGACCGCGAGCTCCAGAACCTCTGCGATCTCGGAGCGCGTGAGTTCGTCCCAGTGGACAAGTCGCAAAATCTCTTGGTCCACGTCGGAGAGTTCGGCCATGGCATGACGCAACGGTTCAGTATCGAAGATCTCGTCGACGGTGTTAGCCATTCCTTCGAGCACTTCCGAGCTGAGGGCATAACCGTAACGTCGTGTCGTGCGGTACGACGACTTCACCTCGAAACTTGCGATGCGGAACAACCACGGTAGAGACGCCTGCTCAACCAGGTCGAACTTCCGCCACGCAACAACGAAGGTCGCGGCGACTACATCGTCGACTTGCGCACGCGACACTCGACGCCCGACGTACTGCTCGAGACGGTTGTAGTTGACGCGAAAGAAGGCCTCGAAGGACTGCCGCTTCGCTGCTTCCTTGGTTCTCGAACTGTTCGCTTTCATCACTCTCTATACGCCACAAGACCGCCAAGAAGTAACGGGTGCCGCCGAAGTTTTCGAAGTTTTCTCAACTGTCAACAGCCCAACCCCTGCGCGAACGTCCGAGAACCAAATACCTGCGCACAGACTCCGGGAATAATCGCCAGTGGAAGGTTGCAGACCTATACATTGTTCAAGAAACTTGATTCGAAGTCACGCGAGAGATTACTTGACCACGCGTACTAGTGATCCATTTCCCGCGTTGAGTTCGGTGACCGAACTGATATTGAGAATCCACAGCTTGGAGTCATTCGCGACAATGACTGTTGGCCCATAAAGGCCGTCAGTTTTCGCTTTGATAACCCGTACCAGTGAGCCAGTCGTCGCGTTGAGTTCAGAGACGGAGTTGGTATTCCCGCCACTTTCGTATCCATTTCCGTTGGTCACCCACACGTGCCGTCCCTCTGCCGCAATGCCGAGAAGGCCGTTGAATTTACCCGCCCTGGCTTTGATGTTGCGAACGAACGATCCGTTCGAAGTTCTGAGTTCAGTGACCGAATTGTCGCCTTGTCGAATGTTCGCGACCCACACGTGCGCACCGCTGACCGCGATGCCGTCAGGGGCCGTGAGTTCACCTGTCGTCGGTCTTATGACTCGAACCAATGAACCGGTCGTCGAGTTGATCTCGGTCAACGAATCTTCGAACCCGTTCGCGTTGGTCACCCAGACGTCGGAGCGAGTCGCTGTGAGGTTGAGCGGCCCGTAGAGGCCATCGACGTTGGTCTTGAAGATGTGTACCAAGGAGCCGTTACTCGCGTTGAGTTCGATGAGTGCGTTCATGGGCGTCGACGTTGCGGATTGAGCGGAGTTGGCGTTTAAGACCCACACGTGCGATCCACTGATCGCGACGAGGCCCGGATCGAGGAGTTTGTCGGTATTGACGTCGATGACGCGCACCAATGTACCGGTTTTCGCGTTGAGTTCGGTGACCGAGCTGTACTTGGCCAACGGGTAATTCGAGGTGCCCATGCCGAACTCTTCGTTACCGTTCGTGACCCACACGTGAGAACCCTGCACGGCAATACCGTCAGGATGATGGAACGCGTCAGATTTAGCGTCGATGACGCGCACCAATGCGCCGGTTTTCGCGTTGAGTTCGGTGACTGAGTTGCTCGCCATATTTGCAATCCACACGCGCGATCCACTCACGGCGATCGCATCAGGCTCATCGAAGTGCGGAATGACGGCCGACGAGAGGTTCGCACCGACCGTGCGAGCGGGTTGGTTACCCGTCGTTCGTTTCGTACTGCTTGGTACACCACCGGCGACGAGCAGCAGAAGCAGCAGCAGCACGAAGGCCAACGCAGTAGTAAGAACAGCGCTTATCCGAAGACGCCGCCGAAGTGCCTTCTGTCGGGCCTCTTTGATTAGCAGCTCCGCAGGATCCGCGCCCTCGTAAGCGACGCCGTGCCCGGTCGGAGTGATAATCATCGCAGACCCTGCGCTTGGATTATCGCTACGACCTCGTCGCTGCGGTAACCCTGTTGCCGGGCGAAGTCCAAGAGTTCGCTGATGCGTACGAGCACGGCACTCTGTTGTGGCGTTCCGACCACTCGCACCCCACGACCTCTGGTGAAATCCAACAGACCTTCTTCGCGCAAGATGTGCAACGCTCGTATGACCGTGTTCTTATTCACGGCTAATACGTCGGCCAGGTCAATGGCTGGCGGGAGGCGTTCACCCGGGGCCGCCTCACCGTCGGCAATCGCTCGGCGTATCTCGGCGGCCACCTGACTGTAGAGGGGTACCGCTCCATTTTTATTGACCTCTGGGGTTCTCATAGTACTATCTCTTATAGTACTATATTTCTACAGTCGCGTAAGGAGTTTCAATGATTATCACCCCCACTGAACACGATGCTCCATACGAGAGTTCAGACCCCACCGAGCTACTCATCAAGGAGGCCCGACAGAAGGCTCGTCGGCGGCGTCTCCGAATAAGTACTGTTCTTACTATTGCGTTGACCTTCGTGGTGCTGCTACTGCTGCTCGTCGCCGGTGGTCTACCAAGCAGTACGAAACGAACGACGGGTAACAATCCCGCCCGTACAGCGGGCGCGAACCTCTCGTCGGCCGTCGTTCCGCACTTCGCCCTACCCGTCGACATTGCCGTAAGCGGATCCCACGCGTGGGTGGTGAACAACTATATGAGTTTGAAATCGCCGCTCGCCAACTCGGTCATCGAACTCAACGTCTCCAATGGTTCATTGGTGCGCGTCATCAGCCTTTCTCACATTGTGGGTGGGCTTCATGCGCCCAACAGCATTGCCGCGAGCGGTGCCCACGTCTGGGTCACGGACTTGAACCGCATTATCGAGCTAAACGCGAGCAACGGGTCGGTGGTGCGGGTCATCGAGGCCAAGCCTCAGTTGCACGTCATGGATCCCGCGCCGCTGTTCGCCATTACTGCGAGCGGTACCAAGATATGGGTGGCGAACTTGAACTCGGTCATCGAGATCAACGCGAGCAACGGCTCGGTGGAGCGCGTCATCAACGCTAAGGCCGACAGGTTTAGCATGCCGATCGACATTGCCGTGAGCGGTTCGCACGTATGGGTGATGAACAATGTCCCAGGCGATAGGATCACCGAACTCAATGCTTCAAACGGCTCGCTGGTACGCGTCATCAACCCTAAGGCCGACGTATTCGGCCAGAACGGGCTTACCGCCAGCGGTTCCCACGTGTGGATTACGAACTGGAACGCCAACTCGGTCATCGAACTCAATGCCTCAAACGGGTCGGTGGCGCGCGTCATCAGGTGTTGTGCTTTCGCCGGGATCGCTTCGCCCTCCACCATTGCCGTGGGCGGTACCCACCTGTGGGTGACGACGAACTTGAACTCGGTCATCGAATTTAACGCGATCAACGGCTCGCTGGTGCGCGTCATTAAGGCCAAGGCGGACGGATTCGATTACTCTCCCACTGTCTACGCCTTTGACGCCATTCACGTTTGGGTGGTGAACAGCCAAAGCAACTCAGTGACTGAACTCAACGCGAGCAACCGCTCGTTGGTGCGCCTCATCAAGTAATTCTGCTTCGGGGATTGACGGGTGAGAGCGATTGGACTCGAGCGGACCAGGCGTTGCGCCCTTTCACTTCGAAATTGAACTGAATACGAGGCGGCAGTCACGGGGGGAATGTGCCATCCGCAACTCGCGCCTCCGACAATAATCAGACCTGCGGCAAAGGAAGTCGCCAGTGCATGGTTGTAGAGTCACGTCGGGTCTCCGACACCAAGAATTTCTGACAGGGTCATTTGCCCGGTGATTGCATGAATGTACTTTCATGAATTGGAGAGACGCAGTTTGCAGGCGCTGTGATTCAGGCAGCGCACCTACCGTGGGTTGTTGCTCCGTCGAACAAGTCGGTTTGCTGGCTCTTCTTGAAACTGCCTTCTCTTGTTCGAAGTCGGCGCCAAATGCAAGTAGAGCAATTGGACGCTGGCAATCGGGCATCGATCTTGTCGGAACGTTCACCGAAGAATTCGTCTTCGATCTCATCCCCCTGGCCCGGCCGTATCGGAAGTACGTTCGTGAGGTGAGTAAGGCGTACATCAACGAATCCGTTCGAGCGTTATGACGTCGACGCGATCCGAAAAGGAAGACCGTGATTGCTACCGGCCAAACGGGTCCACCTAGGGAGAGTTTCTTTCGGCGTCATTCGTCGGCTCGGCTGCGGCTAATTGGCTTCGCTGTGCTGCTCGCGATGCTCGGGGTGTTCGTCGTTGGGACAATTGCCACCTATCAATTCAGCCAGTCGGCAGAGCGAGAAAGCAACATCGCAATCAACGCGTTCGACCTCCACGGCGACCTGCGCCAGATCGCCGGTGACCTCAATTTACCGGACGCGAATCGAACCACTCAAGTTCGTCGTGACGTCACCTCGGCGATTACTGGCGCACAACAGTCAATAAGGGAAATTCGAGCAATGGGTGGAGCCTCCCTTCCACTCGAACACGCCATCAACAAGTCCCAGGCCTATCTCAAATCTGCTCGACACGCTCTCGCGTCATCGACGTCGCCGAAGACGCTGCAGGGCAGCGTCGCCGCGGCGGACGCGGTCGGCGATTTGGTGGACCGAGCGGCCACGGGAGCGGAGCAGTCCGCGAACCGGGCGGCGCTCGACGGGAGGATTGGAGGAGTTCTCGTACTCTTCCTTGTCGTTCTGATGTTCGCCTCCGGACTTCTTTGGCTCGCGCGACAGCGTCGACGTGGTGCGGTGATGGCAACACGGGCCGAAGCCAGCGCCCAGTTCGAGACGATGATCGAACACAGCAGCGACCTGTTCTTTCTCACGAGCGACGATGATCGCACCCAGTACTGCAGTCCTTCGGCGGCTCGCTTTTTTGGGATGAGCGCGGCAGAAGTCTGCGCGGCGCCGCTCGAACGACTCGTTCATCCCGACGACCTTGAACGAGCCAGCGACGCGATGGCGACCGTGCACGTCACCGGGGCCGTCGGGCCACTCGACCTTCGAGTTCGCCACGGCGACGGAGGCTGGCGAACACTCGAAGTCACGGCCAACGACCTCTCGTCGGTATCAACGGTGCGGGCTGTGGCGTGGCACACGCGCGACGTTACTGACCGTAGGGCCCTGGAAGAGCAACTCGCGCGCCAGGCGTTCGAAGATTCGTTGACGGGGCTCGCGAATCGCGCTCTTTTTCGCGACCGCCTCGGTCACGCCCTCGCTCGCGGCGCCCGAACTCACGCCTCGGTCGCCGTCTTGATGATCGACCTCGACGGCTTCAAGGCAATCAATGACAGCATGGGCCACGACGCCGGTGACGACGCGTTGAAAGAGATCGCGGCACGTGTCGCGCGCTCCGCTCGACCGGGCGACACGATCGCTCGACTCGGCGGTGACGAGTTCGCCGTACTTCTCGAAGGTCTTGGTGAATTCTCCTTCGCGGACGAAGTCGCGAACCGCATTCTCGATCTCGTTCGCCAGCCGTTCGTGATCCAAGAGACAAGCGTGCGCGTGAGCGCCAGTATCGGGATCGCCGTTTCCGGCACTGCCGAGGGCACGCCCGAGTCGCTGCTTCGCGACGCCGACATTGCGATGTACGCCGCGAAGACGAGCGGACGCGATCGGTGTCGACGTTTCGAACCCGCCATGCACGCTCGCGCGACCCAGCAGCTTCGCTTTTCACAGGATCTCGCCCACGCCCTTGAGCGTCGTGAACTCGTCGTCTACTACCAACCGAGTATCGAACTGGCAGGTGCACGTCTCGAGGGCGTCGAGGCGCTCCTCCGTTGGCGCCACCACGAGTTCGGACTCGTCATGCCCGACCTCTTCATTCCCGTTGCCGAACAGACGGGTCTCATCGTGCCGATCGGCCGTTGGGTACTCGAACAGGCGTGCGAGCAGGCAGTCGCCTGGCGCGCCGAACTGAAGCCTGAGGATCCCTTCGTTATGGAAGTCAACATCTCTGGACGCCAACTCAATCACGAGAGTCTGATCCCCGACGTGCGCAGCATCCTCGCGAACTCGGGTCTCGCGCCCGAAAACCTCGTTCTCGAGATCACCGAGTCGGTGTTGATGAGTGACGTCGACCTCGTCGTCGGACGCCTACGAGAGCTCAAGGAGCTCGGCGTGTCGATCGCGATCGACGACTTCGGCACCGGCTACAGCTCGTTGGCCTACCTTCGTCAACTACCGATCGATATCTTGAAAATTGATAGGACCTTCGTCGACGCGGCCTCGGCCGGTGATCCGGGCGGCGACGCCATCCTGCGAGCCATTCTCGATCTCAGCGCGGGACTACACCTGAAAACCATCGCCGAAGGGGTCGAAGAGGTAAGCCAGGCGCGACACGTGAAAGATCTCGGTTGTCAGTCGGCGCAGGGATATCTCTACGCGCGACCCATGCCACCCGAGGAGTTGAGTATTCGCTTTACGGGAAACGCCTGGGGTTCGCCGGTGACACCCGAGCCATGACGAAACGACTCGACGCGTCATCTCATCGCTAACGACAACGAACCCGCAACTCGCCGAGCGCTACCTTACGAGGTAACGCGGCGACCGTCAACGAGTTGAAGACGGCACCACCGCGGTGCACCGAGGGCTCGATGACCGCGATCGATGAGTCGATATGGCCAGCGGCGTCCAACAAACTTGTTTGGGCACCGTCTACCTCTTGGAGAGGGCTCCGTCTCCACAAACCCGGCGCGATACATTCTCACATTTACTTCTGCTTGCCTACTGATTCGAGGGCAGAGGTAGCCACATTGATCCCCGCCTGGTCCATCACGTCACTACGGATGGAGTCTGTCGTAGAGGGCGTGAAACTTCCGTGTGGGATCTTGCTGGGCACTGCGGTAGAGCACGCGTTGGAGGGCTTGAAGACTACTGACGCCTTCGTCTCGGACTACTTCGCGGACCCGTAGTGGGACCCGGTGGTCACCCGGCTCGTTGGAATTCGTTGGCCAACAGATAGACGACGCGGACGGCCCGGAAGACAACTATGAGCTCTCGGTGGGCGAGTTTCTCCGGATCAACATAAGTTGACCGCCGCACACCTTTTGTCCAAAACTTCGAACTCGATTGTTTACTGGCTCGTCGAGACTAATTCTGCCTGGCGGGCGCACCCTGACTATCGAATGCGCCGGTAATTACTTCACGGTTTAGGTTAAAACGCGAGTTAAAGAGGTTTCCGTAATACACTGACACTCTGGTCATATCGAATGTCCATAGTGCTTGAGGTATGAGGAGCACAGGCGCGTGTTCTTACCAATGTGCATGAGTCCGTCGTCGGCAAACCGGCCGCCTCTTCGACAGAGTCAGGGCAGAGGTTGGCCAGCTCGCGGTTCTTAAGGTTGCCCCACACCTGCTCGACGGGATCGAGGTCGTGCCCGGTATGGCGGCGGTCGTTCGGTGACGAGCCGGTGGCGTTGAGTGCACAGGAACGCCTTCATTGCGCGGCTGCGGTGAGAGGCCAGTCCGTCCCAGATCAGCGTGACTTTGTCGGCACTTCGCAGATCAACGGGGTGCGAGTGCAGGAAGTCGGGACCAATCTGGTTTCCCGGCGTAGAGCAGAGACCTCAATCCACTGCGTCGTGCGCCCTTCACTGCTCACCGTCTGGCCTGGCACCCGCGACACACGCCCTAACGCCGAGCGACCAACTTCCACGCGACAGGTAGCAACGTAGCGGCAAGGGTCGCCTTTATGGCGTCACCGACGATAAAGGGCGTGAGACCCAAACTGATTGCTTTGGCCCCGCCGACGTGCAGGTAGGCACCGAGCCACGCTACCCCGACGCCGTACATGACGAGTTCGCCCACCACCATCGCCGGAACTGATTTCACAATCGAGCGGTCCGCGCCGTGCTCCGCGAGGTAACCGCACAACGCCGCGCACACAATGAACCCGAGAATGTAGCCAAACGACGCGCCTACGTAGCCGCTGTCGTGACCGGCGAACCACGGTACGCCAACCAAGCCCGCCACTGCGTACAGCGTCATGGCCGCGGTGCCCCGCTTCCAGCCGAGCGACGTACCAGCAAGTAGCACGCCGAGCGTCTGGCCGGTAATCGGAACTGGTGTGAACGAGAGGTGAATCGAGATTTGCGCCAGCACTCCGACGAAACTCGCGGCGCCGACGACCAGCACAATGTCGCGCACTCGCGTGCCCGAAAGTAGATCGGCGAGCACAACTGGCTCGCGCCGAGGTACTGCAATGGTGGTTGACATGCGTGCGCTGAACCTCCTCGATCACGACTAGAAAAGTCGTAATGGCTAGTGACGGCAAGTGAGAAATTACCCTAGCATGACCGTCTCAGGAGGTTCCAACTCTGGCGAACACGTGCGCGATATTTTCCCACCACTCCCCGTGGTCACAGTGAACGGATCCATGAAGATCACTGACACCTTCGAATTCCTTCTTGGCTCATGGCGAATCGAACGAACATTGAAGGACCACCGATCGGGTACGCGGGGAACCTTCAACGGTATGGCTTCTGTCGCCGATCAACGTCCTTGTAGCAGTTTCTCACTGTTGGTGGGAGCGCACTACGAAGAGATCGGCGAACTGCACTGGGGGACGCATCAAAGTTCGGCCCACCGCAGTCTTAGATTTATTCGACGCGACGACGGAACTCTCGCTGTGCACTTTAGCGATGGGCGACCCTTCATCGACCTGGATCTCAGAGCCGGCGCGTGGCGTAGCAACCACGTCTGCGGTGACGATCACTACGAGTTCACGACAAGGGTCATGTCGCCCAATGTCGTTGAAGAGCGTTGGCGAGTACGGGGACCGACCAAGGACTACGACGCCACTGCGACGCTCACGCGTTACTTGAGAGGAGAGTCTCGTCCGCGCGAGATGGTCCGACGTCACAAGTAGGACGCCCAATCCGGATACAGCGACTCATTGCACGAGGTTCATCGTGCAATGATCGCCTCGACCTCATTCGAGGTGACGGGCAGTCGCGGCCACAAGATTAGGAGGGTCAATCAATAGACGCTGTGCTCTCATTGGCCCACTGAAAAGTGGATTTGCGTTGAACGACGATCCGCACTTCGCGCGGGCCCAAATGATGCACGGAACGTGAAGAAGCCGCGAAGCAATCAGTCGAAGTTGACAGCGCCACGAACCTTCAGCCCCGCGTGCCGGTAGTCGCAGACGCAATACCTGACGCGAAGCCGTGGACGTGGGGCCGACAACTTCGACCATCCCAGAACTTTAGGGATCGCAAGTAACGAGAAGCATCGAGCCGTTTGAGGCCAACGTCCAGAGAAAAGTGAGAACTACCGAGGACTCCTCGTTTCGCACGTCCTCGCCGGACTGTCGCGTGCGGGCGTAGGCCATCCTGAGCGTTACCTAACGGGCGGGCGCCGTCGAACTCGATCAATGCTCCTCCGGGATTCTGCAATTTCGTCAACTATCGATGCCTTGATCTTCGAGACGGTCCTCCAATGACAGATGTAGACCAATCCTCGCGTTGTGGCTACCTCGATGGATTCAGCGGGTGAGATCTTCCGGTGCTACCGACCCAGCTCCGTAGCACCAGTTCGCGCAGCGTGGGCAGCTCCGGTGCCGGCACCGCTCGAGAGAAGAGGTAACCCTGGCCGAACTCACATCCCAGATCAGAAAGCAGCGCGAGTTGTTCTTGCGTCTCGATCCCCTCGGCCAGCACAACCATGTCCAAGCTGTGGCAGAGCAGAACCACCGCCGCGAGCAACTGCTCGGCCGAAGTGTCTTTGGCCGCAGGGCTCACAAAACTACGGTCGATCTTGATGATCTGCGGACGCAGCTTCACCAAGTAGGAGAGTGAGGAGTACCCGGTCCCAAAGTCATCCAGCGCCACCGTCACGTTGCGTTGTCTAAGACGCTCGATCACGCTGATCGCCGCGTCGACGTCGAACAGCGCTACGCCCTCGGTGATCTCCAGTACCAGGCGCTCTGGCGCGAGCCTGCTCGACGCGAGCGCCTCGTCGACGATCAACAACAGACTCGGGTCATGGAACTGGCGGGCTGAGAGATTGACCGCCACGTACGGGGGGGGGTAAGATTCCGAACTCTCGGTCCCAGGAAGTTGCCGCAGCGGTGGCTTCGCCCAGGGCAAAGGCACCGAGCTTCACAATAAGATCGCTCTGTTCGGCCAGGGGAATAAACACGTCGGGGGTTACCCATCCCCGCTCGGGGTGCCGCCAGCGCATCAGGGCTTCGTAACCGGCAATCTCACCGGTACCCAGGTCAACGATCGGCTGGTAGTGCATCGAGAGCTCGTTGAGCGTGAGAGCGTTGCCGAGATCCTGGGTAAGCGTGAAGCGGTCCGATACCAGTTCGCTCATCGCCGCGGTGAACAGGACGTACTGTCCCCGGCCCCGGCGCTTGGCTTCGTACACGGCGGTATCAGCGTTCTGGACGAGTTCTGCGTAGTCCTTGTCGCTCGCCGCATCGGACACCACCACCCCGATACTGGCACGCTGTTCAATAGCGATCCCCGCGACGAGAAACGGTTCAGTAAATACCCCGAGCAGCCGTGCGACAATCTCCTCGGCGTCAGTTTCACCCGTCAGTCGCTCTGCTACATAGACAAACTCGTCACCGCCAAAGCGACAGAGGCTGTCCGAAGAGCGGGTCACCTTCTCCAGTCGGTGGGCCACGGCTACCAGCAACTGGTCGCCCATCTGATGTCCAAACGTGTCGTTCGTGCCCTTGAAATCGTCAAGATCCAACATATAGAGCGCACTGCGACTCCCATGGCGAACGGCCCTCTCGTACGCCGCCGCCAATCGGTCGTGCAGTAGTGCTCTGTTGGGGAGTCCCGTCAGCGGGTCGTGCAGGGCTTGGTGGGAGAGTTGTGCCGCGAGGGTCCGCTCCTCGGTGACGTCGCGTACCGAGGAGACGAAATAGATCGCCTTTCCGCTCTCGTCACGAGCCGAGCACATGGATACTTCGGCAACGACAATTCGTCCATTCTCGTGCACGATGCGCTTGGCGTACCGTACGTTATCGATCTCGCCGGTGATGATGCGTCGATAGGCTTCTTCACTCGCGCCAATGTCCTCAGGGTACGTAAAGTGCTTCGAGTCATGTCCAATGAGTTCCTCTCTGGTGCGTCCGCTCATCTGGCAAAAAGCGTCATTTACCGCCAGGAAGATGCCGTCTTGATCGCTGAAGACCGTCGGCGCCATACTTCCCTCGAACGCGAGGCGGAAGCGCTCCTCGGAGGTCCGCAGCGCCCTAGACACCTCGGTAGCGGTCTTCGCCTTCGCAATGGCCTGTTGATCCTCGAAGCGATCTCCGACCAGGATCGCGGTTACGATCACCATGGCGAGGATACTCCACGCCCCCCAGAGCTCGGCACCGGTGTGTGAGAGAAACAACTCCGTCGACGACAGCGCCACGATGCCCGGCGTCGCCGTAGCGAAAGATCCCACCCGGCCAAAGGTCCGGCCCGCGTACACGACAGGAACGAGTAACAACAAAGTCCACACAAAACTGGGGGTGAAGATCACGACCCGGTCCTGGGTAAAACCGGCGCCAAGGTTGATGAGAACGACAACGGCAACCATGGCTTGGGCCCACCAGAAACGACGGTCCGAGAGCGGTGAGCGCAACAAACTTATGACGAGGTCTTTACGGGACCTGGGAACAGCGTCCGAAATAAGCGTTTCTGACATGGCGTGCCCCCTTGTTTACATCCCCGAATCACACGGTTGGAATGGTCCGGTGGTTACAGTCGGTTGGTCGAAACGAAAAGAACATTCGTCCGGCATGAACGTGATGTTTCGAGACTTTTAGTCTCTTGTCCCCGTGCCATGGCGGCGACCACGCTGTGGGGCAGATCACTGTGTCCACAAATCCGCATCTGAGTGTTCCGCAGTTTTGGAACACCCGCTTCGAGGGGCTCGGAGGTCGCGTAGCGACCGACGCTGTCGTGGGTAGATGTCTTCATTAACTCACCTCCTTTGGGGTCATCGTAGACCAGGTCAATGCAAAACCCGGGCCATTCCTTTTCTCGTCATCAACTCGGCAACAATCGTTCAACTAATTTCGCGCCGAGACTGTCGACATCTCGTTCACCGCTCCGCAACGTTGATCCGTTGAAACTGATGGCATCGACGTGCGTAGAACACGTCTCATTCGAGGTAACGAGGACCTCATTATTTACACTGGCTTCGAGATTGGCTGCCACGACTTCGCACTGATGTTTCAGCGCGATTGAACTCTTCTTCAAATATCCAACATCAAACTGAACGCGACGTCAATTTCCTCATGTTCGTAGGAAGTTCCCTCACGAGTTTCTGCTCATGAATCGTGCCCCGAGAGTGGGACAAGAACTCTTCATTCAGTCGGGTCGTCGTTCTCGGATTTCACGTCGCTGGTTCGTCATGTGGGTGAATCATTCTCGAATTCGAAGGGAGTGAGGTCGAAACCTAAATCCAGTGCTAACGACGAATGGGTAAGCGAACCCACCGCGATGAAGTCGACACCCGTCGCGGCGACCGCACGGGCGGTGGACAAGCTCATGCTCCCGCTGGCTTCCAGTCGAACTCCCGTCGCCCGTCGAGCGATCGCGACGGCCTCTCTTAGTTCCTCGACCGTCATATTGTCGAGGAGTACCAGTGAGCACCCGACGGCCACGGCCTCTCGAACCTGCTCGAGGGTGTCGCACTCCACTTCTAGATCGACGTCGGCGTTAGCGGCGCGAACAGCCGCCACGGCTTGGGTAATCCCGCCGGTGGCGACGACGTGGTTGTCCTTAATGAGCGCAGCGTCACCCAGCCCCATCCGGTGATTTGTCCCCCCACCACAACGCACCGCGTACTTCTCGAGTTGGCGAAGCCCTGGCGTAGTTTTTCGGGTATCACGCACCCGACAGTTAGTGCCTTCTAGAGCATCGACCCACGACTTGGTCGCCGAAGCAATCCCCGACAGGTGCGTCATGAAATTCAACATGGTGCGCTCAGCTAACAGCAGTTGACGAAGTGGCCCAGCGATTCGCAGTACCACTTCGCCCGGCTCAATGGTCTCGCCGTCGTCACGGAGAGTCGTGACGCACTTGGGCGCAAGCCCCACGGCGTCGAGTACGGCCAACGCCGTGGGAACCCCACAGATGACGCCGTGCTCGCGGGCGACGATGTCGCCGCACGCCTCAAGGCCATCGGGGACCGTCGCGTCGCTCGTCACGTCGGGGCCGTAGCGAAGGTCCTCGTCGAGAGCGAGGTGTACCAGATGTTGAATCTCTGACGGATCTAAGCCGGCGCGGATCAGCGCCGAGCGGGTCCTTTCGTTCACACTTGCGCCAGTGCACTCACGTCGGCGACGATCTCGCCCCCGGAGATTTGAAGAGTGATCTCTTGCGCCCAACGGCCGCTGGTCGCTTCGAAGTCGCTTCGACGGTGACAGCCGCGACTCTCTTCTCGAAGCAGTGCCGCGCCCGCCACGAGTGTTGACACCACGTGGAGGTTCGTGGCCTCCAGCGTGTCGAGGTCGAGCGCACCAGATCTTCCCGCTGGCACTCTCTCCAGCGTGTCGAGCATGCTCTCCAGACCGTTTCGACTGCGAAGCACGCCGGCGTGTGTTGACATCGCGGCGGCTACTCCGATTCGTGATGAAGGGTCCACTCCGTCGCCCGAGGGTGGGGGGTTCGAGGGCGACGTGGTGGAGGGTTCGTAGCGACTGTCGAGACCCTCACTGAGCAACTGTCCAAGGCGCCGCCCAGAAATCATGGCCTCGGTAAGGGAGTTGGACGCTAAACGATTAGCGCCGTGTACTCCCGTGGACGCGACTTCGCCAATGGCGTAGAGGCCCCGAAGCGACGTGGTGCCGTTCAAAGTAGCCCGCACCCCTCCGCACGCGTAGTGAGCCCCCGGCGCAATAGGAATCGGCTCGATTGAAGGTTCAACGCCCCAGCTTCGACAAATTGACGTGGTGGTGGGGAACTCCACTTCGAGACGCCGGGCCCCCACGCTTCGTGCGTCGAGCCAGAGGTGCGTGGAAGGTCCGTCATTAGACAACATCCGTCGATACATGGTGTAGGACACGACGTCGCGGGGGGCGAGGTCGGCGAGAGGGTGCTGGCCACTCATTACTGAGGTTCCGTGGACATCCACGATAACGCCACCCGCTCCGCGAAGAGCCTCGGTGATGAGCGGACTTTGTCCACGTCCACCGGCAATGAAGAACACTGTCGGATGAAACTGAACGAATTCAACATTGGTGAGTTCGGCGCCGGCTCGAGCGGCGAGGGCTACGCCGTCGCCCGTCACGTCGTGGGGATTGGTCGACGTCGCGTACGCCTGACCCATACCACCCGTCGCCAGCACGACGGCGCGTGCGCTGATCACGCCCACCTCGAGTGAACGCGAGGTGCGTGGGTCATTTCTACCAGCGACGATCCCGACGACGCTACCCGCGTCGTTCTTCAGCGCGTCAACGGCCACCGTGTGTTCAAGAATTTCAATCGGTGACGCGACGACGGCCCTTCGCAACACTCGGTGGAGCTCGGCGCCTATCGCGTCCCCGCCCGCGTGAACAATCCGACGCCTCGAGTGACCGCCCTCGAGTCCCAGGGGGCCTCGGTCAAAATTGGCGCCGAGTTCACTGAGCATTCGTACGGCGCCGGGCGCCGCCACGACCAACTCGCGCACCGAGACCTCGTGAGAAAGTCCGGCCCCGGCGACGAGCGTGTCCGAGATATGTCGCTCCGACGAATCGTCCGGCCCCATCACCGCCGCGAGGCCGCCCTGGGCCAGGGGAGTAGCACCCCCCGCCAGGTTGCCCTTACAGATCAGGGTCACTCGTCGACCGTTCCTCGAGGCGGCGAGCGCGGCACTCAGGCCCGCCGCGCCACTGCCCACGATGACCACGTCAGTGGTTTCGTACCACGTGTAGCTCGACGACGGTACAAAGCGCGGCCGGGGGAAGTTCACTCGCCCACCAGTGACGCCGTTCCGACGCTGATCATTGCTTCGACCGCGCGGCGGGCTCGCCGGGCGATCTCTGGATCGACGCGCACCTCGGTGGTTCCCTGGCGTACGCAGTTCAAGAGAACCTCTGGCGTCGTCATCTTCATGTACACGCACTCGGCGTTCGCGTCGACTGGTTCCCAGTCAACCGAGGGATTCGCTCTTCGAAGTTGGTGCAACATACCCGTCTCGGTGGCCACTAACACTGAACGGGCCTTGGTCGTTCGGGCCGCCTCGAGCATTCCTCCCGTTGACAGTACGCGAGTTCGATCGCTCGGCAGGTCTCCCGTTCCGGCGAGCCACAGCGCCGCGGTCGTACACCCGCACTCGGGGTGGATGAAGAGTTCTGATTCGGGCGACGCGTACGCTTTCGAGCGAAGTTCCCGTGGACTTATTCCCGCGTGGACGTGACACTCACCCATCCACACGTGCATGTTCTTTCGCTTGGTGGTTCGCTGAACGTGAGCGCCCAGAAACTGATCGGGTAAGAACAGCACTTCGCGATCGTCGGGAATGCCCGCGACGATCTCCACCGCGTTGGCCGACGTGCAGCACAGATCGGTCTCGGCCTTCACCGCGGCGCTGGTGTTCACGTACGCCACGACCACCGCTCCCGGGTGCTGCGACTTCCAATCGCGAAGCTGCTGCGCGTTAATACTGTCGGCGAGAGAGCATCCCGCTCGGGGCTCGGGAATCAGCACCGTACGATCGGGGGCCAAAATCTTTGCGGTCTCGGCCATGAAGTAGACGCCGGCGAACACGATGGTCGAGGCGGTACTCGACGCGGCGAGACGCGACAGGGCGAGCGAATCACCCACGTGATCGGCCACGTCTTGAATCTCGGGCAGTTGGTAGTGGTGCGCGAGAATGATGGCGTCACGTTCCTTCGCGAGGCGCTTGACCTCGTCGGCCCACTGGCCAAGGGGCACCTCGTCGACGCCAATCGTCACGGTGGTCACGGTGACCTTCTCAGTACTTGGTTCATGAAGGCGAGCTTTCGGGTTCATTGGGCGAAACGAAAACACCATGGCGCAGGTTTTCGCCTTAGGGGCGAAAACCTGCGCCATGAAGTTATCATGAGTCATGAGAGTCGGTCAAAATCCGAACGAAACCCCTGGTTTCGCGCCCGGCGGCGATGGTACCGTCGGCGAGACATCTAACCGCTTTCGCCACGAAGTTCTCGCGGTAGTTTTTCAGGTTCGAGGTCGTAGGCTCCGTGCACTTCTGTGGCAGCGAGCCCGAGCTCCCTTCGCGGGATCTTGGGCGTTGCCCGGTGGACTGGTGGGCGACCACGAAAGGTTGGGGTCTTCCCTGGGTCGCCATATGGCGGCGAAAGTTGACCTCACCGACGTGGCGTATCTCGAACAACTCGAAACGCGCAGTGACGTTGATCGAGATCCCCGCGAGCGCACCATCGCCACCGCCTACGTCGCGCTCGTATCGGCGAACCTGAATCCGTCGATCCCCGCTGATACGGCGTGGTGCCACGTGGATGAACTGCCGCCCACGGCGTTCGATCACGCGTCCATCATCAACTCTGGTCGAGAGCGCCTACGAGCCAAGCTCACGTATACGAACGTCGGCTACGCCTTGGCCCCCGAGACCTTCACTATCGCGGAGTTACGCGATGTGTACGTTGCGTGCCTCGGTCACGCTATTTCTGCGACGAACCTGCAAAGAGTTCTCTTGCGCCGAAAGATTATTAAAGCGACGAACGATGCTGCGCCCCCTCCATCATCGGGAGGTCGGCCGGCAACACTGTACCGATTCGCCGAGCGCACATTATTGGTCACTGACCCCTTCGCGGTCTTTCGACCACCACGTTCTTTGGACCAAGAGCGCTCAACGTAGCGACACGGCAGTTTCTTACTCGTAACCACTTGGTGTAATTTATAACAGTGAAACAGTCGAGAATGGTCGCTCTACTGGAACGATCCCCTTGAGCTGAACGCCCTGGCAACGATGACTTTTTGTTCGCGGCTGAGTAAAGAGGCTGCAGCGACTGTGTTAGTGTACTAGTACATGACCCCGAGACATCCCAGCATCACCTTTCGACTGGACCCGCGTAGCGGCGTGGCGCCGTACCGCCAACTCGTCGACCAAGTTCGCCAAGCCTTGAATTCTGGCCTACTGCGAGAAGGTGATCAGCTGCCTTCGGTGCGAGACGTGGTCTCTCAGATCACGATCAATCCCAATACGGTGCATCGCGCGTACCGAGAACTTGAGCATCAGGGATTCGCCGAGGGGCGTGCGGGGCTCGGAACCTTCATCACGACACACGCGGAGGTCATTTCAACCACAACTGAACGGGAGTCCTTAGAACGAGGACTTCGCGACTGGGTGAGCAGTGCCCGTCGGGCTGGCTTGGATGAAAAGGGAATCGCCGAACTCTTCGGTGCCACCCTCCGCCAAGACGGCGAGGTGCTGTCGTGATCGACGACACCTGCGTACTCGAAGCGGTAGACCTCGGCAAACGCTACGGCCGGACGTGGGGTCTGCAGGACTGCACACTCGCGATCCCCAAAGGAAGAGTGGCCGCACTGGTTGGCCCGAACGGCTCGGGGAAATCGACACTGCTACGTATGGCAGCGGGACTGTCGCGGCCGAATGTCGGATCGTTACGGGTACTCGGACACTCGCCGTCGCAAGATACCGGCAAGGTGCTGGAGAGAATCGGCTACCTCGACCAGGAACGTCCTCTTTATAAGAGTTTTCGCGTTGCCGAGATGCTGCGCTTCGGTGAGAAGACCAATCCCTCGTGGAATATGCAAGTCGCCAAGGCTCACCTGGCACAACTTGATATTCCACTGAGTTCACGCGTCACCAATCTTTCCGGTGGCCAACAAGCGCAAGTGGCTCTGACCCTTTGTTTGTCGAAACAACCTGAGCTGCTGCTACTTGACGAACCGGCGGCGGCTCTTGATCCCGTGGCCCGCGAAGACCTCCTGCGTCTGCTCATGAGGCAGGTCGCCGATAGTGAATCGAGCGTCTTGTTATCCACGCACGCCCTTCGCGACGTGGCGGCAATATGTGACTACGTCATCATTCTCTCTCACTCTCGAGTCGTCCTGTCCAACGACACTGAGTACCTATTGGCAAGTCACCGGTTTCTCTCCGCGGTGCACGAAGGCGATCTCACGCCTCCGTCGGGTGTCACGGTGATCGGTGAGCAACGAAGCGCGCGAGGCCAGTCACTGCTCGTCCGGGTGGAACTGCCGATCAATGACGCGCGTTGGCGAGTTGATCGACCAACGCTCGATGAGATCGTGCTGGCCTACCTGCGCGAAGGCTCACCCGGTGCGAATCGTCGCAGTGTCATCACTACTGAGGGGGGCGTCGAATGATGTGGGTCGTCTGGCGTCAACAGCGCTCGATCGTCGCGGCGTTCTTCCTCGCGGCGGTCGTCTTTACGGTGTGGATGCTGATAACGGGTCTGCACGAGCAGTCACTCTGGCATCAGTACTTGTCGGCGCCCTGCAAGGGCGGCTTCGGAATCACGAAAGGCGATGCAAACTTTTGTGGTCGACTGCAGTCTTCCGTCTACGGCTCTGGCGTTCAACGTAACGATGTCGTCACGATCATAGGAACAGTCTTCGCGCCGCTCTTCGGACTGGTACTCGGCGTGAACGCCGTCGCTCGTGAGATTGAGCAAAAAACCAACCGACTGGCGTGGACGCAGTCGGAGTCCCGGTCTTGGTGGCTTGTGAGCAAGTACCTCACGAGCATCGCGTCCATGGCCATTATCCTCGTACCACTGTGCTTCGTACTCTCGTGGTGGGTCGGCGCCTCACACGACGGTGCTCGAATTTCAACTAAGGCCTTTCCGGTCTCGGGCTTCGTGGAGATTGCTTACGGGATCTTCTCCTTCGTGCTGGCCGTAGTCATCGGGTTACTACTTCGCCGGGCCGGCTGGTCCCTCGCCGTTGGCATCATTCTCTTCGCCGCGTTGTTCCTCACCTTCGGAGCTCAGCTCCGCCCGAATCTGGTGACGCCAAACGTGATGACGTTACACAGCGTGCAGCAAGTGACCAAGGGATCAGTGAGTGGTTTTTACTCAACGGGCGGCGCGCCGGCGACTTCGTGGTTTCTGTCCCAAGGGTACGAACCAAAGTTGACGAAAGGCGTCCCTAGCAGAGCTGTGATGAACAGTTCCACCAGCGAGATCTATCGCTGTGAAACGAGGTACCACCAAGAGCCCTACTGCGCGCAGCGTTTAGGCTTACGATCTATCGAACTTTACATACCCGACAGTCGATTTTGGACGCTGCAGTTCCTCGAAGCAGGCTTTTACCTCGTCCTTGCGGCGATGCTGGCGGTCTTTTCACTCTTTGGTATTCGCCGATCCAGAGCTTGACCAAAGCGGCGGTCAAATGCTGCTCAATCGGGCCGAGTTTTGCATCCACGGCTTCTCGTCCACGGCCCCCCCTCACGTCTGCTGCCAGGGCAGGGCACTCCCTGGCTTCCGAAGATCGATTTAAGTGAGGCCTGCGTCGGTACAGCCTTGCTTTCTGAGTCGGGTGACAATCACGGCTATTGATTTGTTGGGATACCACAATTTTCATCGATACCGCGAACGCTTTGCTGAGTTTCGGCATGTACAGATGTGAGGGGCACTATGCGCAGAAAACAAAACGACGGAGACGCGCGTAGCGCCTTTCTCACGGTTTTTGACGCTCACGCAAAAGACATTCACGCGTACCTCACTCGAAGGGTTGGAAGCGATGCTGCGGACGACTTGCTCGCCGACGTTTGGATTGGCGCCTATAAGTCGAGGCATCGATACGAGGGCGAGTGGTCAGAAGCACGACCCTGGCTCTACGGAATTGCCCGCTATACCGTGTTCTCCTACTGGCGAACGCGTCGAGCGACGAACACAGGAAGCATCGAGATCTCTGACGATCCATGGCCAGCCGTCGAAGATTGCTTGAACGCCAAGGAACTTGGACCGCTCTTGTACAAGGCCATCCAAGAACTGCCCGGTAACGAACGGGAGGTTCTTCTACTTACTGCGTGGGAGGAACTCTCACCAACGGAGATTGCTCTCGTGCTTGACGTGCCCGCCGGAACGATCCGAAGCCGTCTTCACCGAGCACGAAAGTTCGTGAAGTGCCAGCTTGAGGCTCCGTCGCTAGAGCCCGAAGTACCGCAATACTCACTTCGTCATCGCACTGACCATCAAGGAGGCAGTTGACATGGGAACTATTGATAACCTCATCCGAGCCGGCAAGGTGGGGCCCCCGTCACGAGGCGTCATGGAGCAAGCGCGCACTGTCCTCGAAGCGGAAATTGTCGTCGACTGCATATCTTCGCGCGTCAGGAAAAGTCGTGCTCTCCGTCGCCAACGCCAATTCGTTCTCGCCATAGTTTCCGCGGCCGCCGTGGCAATCGCTGTGACGTTGACCATCACAAATGTTGGCGAAAAGCCGACGGAGGCTGCGGCCGCAGTGCTCAACCGAGCAGCCCAAGCAGCTGCCGCCCAAGCAGTGCTGCCGCCGCTCAGTTCAGGTCAGTACTACTACGAGAAGAGCGTCATCTTGCAGAATTGCGGTTTCGGTGTACCCAACGCTGCGGGCACACAGACCCCGGTCTTCTACCTGTCCCCCATTGTCTCCGAGACTTGGACGACAGCGAATGGATCGGGCAGCGAACAGAGCGCGCCGCAGGGATCAGGCCACTTTCTCTCCTCTAAAGATCAAGCCCTCTGGGAGGCGAGTGGACAGCCAAACCATTGCATCCAGGCGACCAGTACCCGCACGATTGCGCCATCGACACCCGACGAGCCGGGGGTCACGTTGCTCCCGAGCGACCCCACAACCCTCGGAGCACTCCTAGCAGCGGGCCGGGTGAACGACGTTGGCCAGGTCTACCCGAGCAGTCCACCAGGGGGGTGTCCTTCTCAGAACGGCGATTCGGCCCAGGTCTTTGCCCCAGGCCAGGTCTGTAACGTCGCGGCACAGTTCGACATCGTCAACAATCTTCTCACCTTCCCCGTGGCACCTCTCATTCTCGGTCCGGTGCTCTACCACGTGCTGGCCCAACTACCCGGCGTCGCGATCATCGGAAGTCGAACCGACGCCCTCGGTCGATCGGGCACCGCGATCGAGGATCCCAGTAGTGGGGACGTCGTTGTCCTCGACCCGACCACGGGCCTCCTGCTTGAGACCGAAACACTGGCTACGACCGCAACGGCCAGCCCCGGCGTACCCGTGGGAACTGTTCTCGATTCAGTGACGTACGCCACTGGCGGCGTCGCCAACGCCTTGGGATCAGTTCCGGGCTAATTGCCTCCTCCACCACTGAACCGATCATCCCCGCCGGCCACGATTGGGAGTTGGTTGAGGCCCGAGCTGATCCTCTCGGCGATGATCGGCCCGTACGTCGTCGTCTCTTATCAGAAGTGATAAAATAACGCGCAACCAGCAATTCGGGAATCGAGGACGCGTTATGGCGCAAAAGCGCAGACCCAAGGGGAACAACGATGGCGAACAGTTCGCGCCGAAGGTCGGTCCCGAATCAACCGTGGACCTCACGCCGGAAGGCCTCACCACCACTGACGAGGCCTTCCAACGACTACTGAAGTCCGCCGCGACGTTGCAAGAGATGGTCCCCGACGCGGTGCTGGTCGGAGGCTCGGCCGCGGCGTTCTACGTGGGGCACCGTCAATCGACGGACCACGACCACGTCATCGACGATCTCTCGGATCGTTTCGGCATGGTGCTCGAAGCCCTCGAATCCCAGGGCGGGTGGATCACCAACCGCGTGGTGCCCAACAAGATCATCCTCGGACAACTCGGCGACATCGAGGCCGGAGTGCGCCAGCTCCGGCGACGCGTGCCGCTCGAAGTGATCGACTACAAGCTCGACAACGGCCAGACGCTTCGCGTGCCCACGCCCGACGAGACGCTGCGCGTGAAGGGCTACCTCGCCATCGTGCGCAACCGGACCCGCGACTACCTCGACATCGCCGCTCTTTCGCAGTGGATGGGGACCAGCCGCGCGGCCGCAACCTTGCGCAACATCGGCGACTACTACGAGGACCAGCGTTTCGACGACGATGGCGCCGCGTCGCAGTTGGCCGTCCAGTTGGCCGACCCTCGACCCTCGGACTCGTCGATTACGAAGAACCTGGGTGCCTACAAGCGGCTCACTCGCCAGTGGCACGATTGGGACGAGGTCCGTGCCGTATGCGCCCAGATCGCGGTGGAGATGTGCACCGAACCCGAGGACGCGTCATGACGCTCGCCTTTCGCAACGTCGAGGTCACGCCCGCCGACCCCGTCGAACAATGGGGTGTCGAGGGAATCGAGACGGCCCTGGAGCGGGGCAGTCTGCGCTACTGGCACCGGATCGCCGCCGCGATTCTGGCCGACCCGTGGGGCAAGGTCGCCCGCGAAGTCGAAGAGGTGCTGGCCTTCTCGAGGCCGTACGGCGTGGCCGATCTCATGGACAGAATCATTGAGTCCGCCCGTGCTGAAATGTCCGAGGATGAACGGCGCGTCGTGGCCGACGAGGTAGCCGCACTCGTGGCACGTTCGGGCCTCTCGCGCAAGGAGTTCTCCGCGCGCGTCGGCACCTCGACGTCGAGACTTTCGACCTACGAGTCGGGCAAGGTGGTCCCGTCTGCGGCCATGATGGTGCGGATGCGCCGCGTGGGCGCGTCGTCAAAGCAGCACGAGCGGGCCAGTCGGTCCCTCTCGCATTTCCGCGGGATCAGGCAATGAACTGCAACCGGCGTTCTTTGATCTGGACCGACACCTGACTGGCCGGCGGGGCGGGTGAGAAGAGATAGCCCTGGCCCATCTGGCACCCCAAGCCGCGCCGCCGTGCGAGCTGTGCGGGGGTCTCGATCCCCTCGGCAAGCATCATCGCCTTGAGGTTGTGACCGAGATAGAGGATTGCTTCGAGCACTAAGTCGCTGCGAACGCTCGCCCGCGTCGGATTGACGAAAGACTCGTCGATCTTGATGATCGTCGGTTGCCGGTCCACGAGGTACGAGCGATGCGTGACCGGTTCCGAAGTCATCAAGGGCAACACCAATCCCACGGCGCCGCAGATGCTCCAGCGTGCGCATCGTCCCGGCCACGTCGAGCAATCTCTTTAAGTCTTTCACGATGAGGACGAGAGTCCGCTTGCAGCGATTGACTCGACGGTGTTTACCGACAACCCCGAAGTGCCAATGACGACGTCGCGGTACTGACCCGCTCCCTCTGGAACTTCGACGCCAAGATCGACCGCCGGAACGCCATTCCACCCGACGCTGGTGTAGACCCAAGCTGTGTAGGAGCCGATCGAAACCCTCTGGGATCCGGCGACTTCGAAGGGATCTGCGCCACCGGTGTTCATCGAATACCCCGTGGTGATAGCCAGGGCCACGCAACTGCCCTGCTGCGCGACGTCATTCGCTATGACCTCATTAGTGTACGGACTGCTGTTACTCAACGGCGCAGTCGTATCAGTGAATGGAACCTGAAAGAGTGCGACGGCCAAGCACTGACTCGTGACGTCGTTCACCAGTTGATAGTGGCGAGGCAGTCGAAACGTGTACGACGCAAGGTGAACCACTTCGCCGGATGAACCAAGGTGAACTGCTTCGCCCGATGAACTCTGACGGTGAGAGCCCACCCCCCCGAGCGTCAGAGATAGAGCCGTACCGAGTGCGACAACAACGCCGGCGGTAGTGGACAGTGAGCGTCGAACACGACGTTGGTGCCGCTGATACTTAGCGATTATCGAATCGGGCTCGATGACGGCGCCCGAACCCGTTAGATCCCGAAAATGCCCCTCGAGCATCGATTCGATCTGAGTGTCAGTCAACATTGATTTCTTCCTCCTTCGATAACTCTTCGAGAGTTTCCCGCATCGTGGTGATGGCCCGACTCGCGGCCGAATTAACGGTTCCTTCGGGGATGAGCAGAACGTCTGCCACCTCCGCGACCGACAGACCAACGAGATAGCGCAGACCCACGACCTCGCGCTGTTGTTGGGGCAATAACTGGAGCACGCGTTCGAGTTCGAGGCGTTCGACAACTCGCTCTGCCATTAGTACACGATCTGGTACCGTCTGCGTTTCGGGCACGTTGGTCTGAGTGTGGGGCCGACGTATTTGGCGGCGGCGCTCATCTCGACAGAGGTTGATGAGGGTGGTCCAGACGTACGCCTTCGGGTTCACGTGCGCTCGGCTCCAGTGGGAGTACGTGCGCAGCAGTGCCTCTTGGGCGAGGTCCTTCGCCCCCGTCGCATCCTTCGTTAGGAACGTCGCCGCACGGATCATCGGGGAACTCATCTCGCGGACGAGATCCTCGAACGCCAGGTCCGCGTCCGAACGCTGTCGCCAACTCACGGGATACGGCTTCCGATTTTCATCACATCTAAGTAAACGACGAATGCCTGTGTTTGGTTCCATCGGTTGGTGATGTCACCTGGAGGCTGGCTCTTTAGAAACTCAATCGCCAATGAAAGGTGGCATTCCTAATAGGTCGGGCAGCCTCCGACGCAAACGATCATTGAGTGTGCGAGACACAGTGATCGTTCGTACTCTGAAGCGATCGATGCGCTACGAGTGAAGTTCTGGACCTATCTGCGGCTTTACACCGCCAGGCGCTGAGCCTCAGTTGTCATCCACTAACGGTAGGTTTGGCGATGAGCCCCAAGCAGGGATGCGCTGACGTAGGTGGCGACGGTGGCCGGATTGGAAGCGTGATGGCGCAGTTTCTTCGAAGTTGCTTCTCGATTCGACGCGGAAATTCAGTGGTTCGGCTGGGAATCGCAAGTGCCTTGATGATGTTGACACTATTTTCGATATTCGCGAGCGGTGCGTCAGCCAAAACACCCTTGTACAAGTGGTCTCCACCAGTCTTGATTGGTTCGAAGGGCTCTTCCGCGACTCAGGTGAATTACTCGGTCTCGTGCCCGACGTCCACATTCTGCGTATCGGTGAACGGTGATGGACAGGTGTCGTACTACCGAAGCGGAGTGTGGTCGTCGTCTCAGCCACTTGCGTTGGTAGGGTCAATAGATGCCGTTTCATGTGCGAGCAAAGCGTTCTGCGTTGCGGTCGGCGCGGGTAAGGCAGCACTGTACAACGGTCACGCCTGGTCAAGCGCCGCTGCAATGGGCCCCGTGAGAGATGAGTACAAAGTCTCGTGCCCAACGTCAACGTTCTGCGCTGCGGTCGGCGCCAATGGTATCCCGGGGAGACCTAGCGCGTTGGTGACGTTCAATGGCCATTCCTGGACGACGTACAAGACCAACCCTACGGGAACGCTCAACGATCGACTGTTGAGTGTTTCGTGTTCGTCGCCTCAGTTCTGCATGGCGACGAACTTTGATGGTCAGATCTTGGCGTTCAACGGAACGAGATGGACGCGAAGCCACGGTTCCGAACCGGGACCGCTGGTCTCAGTCTCGTGCACCGCTTCACAATTCTGCATGGCCGTGGCCATCACCGGAGCGTCAACAACGTTCCATAGTGGGAGTTGGTCACCGCCCAAAGTCATCCCCGCTTTCAAGAGTGCTGGTGCGTACTCAGTCTCCTGCGTATCCGCAGCGGAGTGTTCCGTCATTGGACTGAGTGGTGCGGCGACAACGTGGATATCCGGACGATGGTCAAGCCCTTTGACAGTGTTTCCCGGACGTTACGTAGCGGGAGTGGCAATTTCATGCTCTCCGGGAAGCAGTTGCGTAGCCGTGAATGATAGGGGCATGAGCGCAAGTCGATGACATCGATGCAGGGCGCCAGCGGAGGTGTCGGTCGCACCGGACCTCCGACATCACGGGTTTGCGGCCTTGCGTAGGTCTCACCTTAATGAATGTCAACGATCAAGGCAGGTGCACCGGCCACCAAGGCGGTGGCGAACTCAATGAAACTCGCGCCTTGCCTAAGATCGCGGCGAAGCCCGACCGCCACGACATACCGCCCACGTCGCCGGCATCGTTACTCTTCGACGTTCACGGCGGCACTCGCCGTCGACGAACCGCGCGGAAGGAGTCGCAGGGCCGATGGCGCCAACGCCTGGTGGGCGAAGAAGACGAACGCCGTCGCACCGACTATGTACACCAAATCGATGATCGACGACAGCGTGTCGACACGTGATCCGGTCCCCCCGAAAACGCCCGGCGCCACGAGCTGGAAGATCAGGTACCCGAGGACCATGGCCGAGATGAGGGCGATGAACACCGAGATGAAGCTGACTGCGGCCACGTAACTGCGCATGACTCGCTTGGTCGGGCTGGATGGATCGACTTCCGAATCGGAGAGGGCCAAACCCCGCTGCCGGTGAAGCACGTGGGCGACGCCGCCGACCAGAACCATGAGGAATCCGACCACCACCATTCGCGCAACGGTGTTGGAACTGGGGGTGTTGGTGTGCATCAGGCTTACCAGCGCCTCGACGACGATGATCGAGCCCACGTAGGCGATCCACAGCGAGAGGAACGAGCCGCCGAACAGGTACGCCGCCATCGGCCGCTTGCCTGAAGGGTCCGGGTCTGCTCGGTTGGCGATCACGATAATGACGTACGTCATAATCGATCCCACGCTTGAAATGAGCAGCAGGAACATGATCACGATGAATACCGCGCCGCTTGCGAGGATTCCACTTGAAATCGAAGACACGAAGCCCCCTTCAATGAAGACGCGAATGGCCTTCTCGCTATGACCTTAAGCCCGTTCTTGTTTCGGGGACGACCAATCTGGAATTTCTCCGAGTCGCCAGTGAAGGGTTGCAGAGCGCTGACGTCGGGCCCCGAACGGGCACTTCCCTAGCGTCCACATCATCCGCGACAACTGACTCCTCCTTTACGACTTCAGTTCGCGAGCAGCACAACGGCGACCGTGGTCACGACATCGCCTACGCTGCATTCAGAGGTGTCAAAAGTCCATTCGCATGGATCGATGCTTGGTAGCTCACGAGCGAATTCCTCGTACTTCAAACGTAGGATGGCTCGGTCCTTTGACACGCCACGGCTTGGATCCCCCGCAACGCGTGTGAGGGCCATTTCGTACGTGGAGAGAGGCATGACTCGGCGTGCAACGATTCCAGTTGGGACGCACTGCATCAACGCAGCGGTTTCACTCAGGGAGCAGAAGGGGCCGTCAACGATCACGACGTCCACACCAGAAGAGAGCCATTCTCCCACGAGGTGACCATGAACGTCTCGAGCCCTCTCCCACGATTGCCCAACACTCTCCAGAGGAGCATGCAGCATTGCGACAATGTCGTCGAGGTCAACGACCGCTACCGAGCGACCAGCCTCGCTGAAGCGCTCGGCGAGCATCTTTGTCACCGAACTCTTGCCGGATCCAATTGGTCCAGTGACGACGACGAGTTCCGGCACGACCGCAATGCTACGGGTGACCGGACCCGATGTTCCGGACCGCCTCAACAGCGACCTGCTGCTGGCGTACCTCGTCTGTACCCAGGGCACGGTTCGCCAGTCGGAGAATGTGCTCATCGGCTCTCCGACACTGGCTTGGGGCTCGTTTTCTTTACGGCCGGGCGAAGTCCGATCGGTAGGTCTGATTTCCGCTAGGACCGTGACGCAACCTTACACTCGAGGTCCCTTCTGTAACGGTACGCTCGGGTTCAACTAGCAGGTGGTCACCAAGGCGCCAAGGGAGATTTTGGTATGCGTCGCACCTCACTTCTCGTTGGCGCTCGCGCACTGCTTGGCGCCGCTGTGTTGAGTACTGGCTCCTTGAATTTCCTCAACACTTCGGTGTCGTCGGCGTCAACTGGTGCATCAGGTTTTTCGAGTCCTGACGCTATCGCGGTCAGTGCGTCTGACGTGTGGGTAGCAAACGTAATCGGCAACTCCGTCGCCGAATTCAACGTGGCTAGCGGCTCGCTCGTGCGCGTGATCAACGCCAAGGCCGACGGGTTTCACCGACCCGAAGGCATTGCCGTGAACGGTTCTCACGTGTGGGTGACGAACAGCAACCAGGACCTCGACGCCATGGGAACCGCGCGCTACCCGCTGGCTACGTACAGTTCGATCACCGAGCTCAACGCGAACAACGGCTCGCTCGTGCGCGTCATTAACCGCCCGGCCGACCACTTGGTCGAACCGGGGCCCATAGCGATTTGTGGTTCACACGTGTGGGTTGTGAATGACAATGCCACCGCGAACGCAGTCTCGAGTGCCGCCGTCACTTTGGTCGAACTAAACGACTCGAACGGTTCGCTGGTTCGCCTTTACAGGGCGAACGTGGATGGGCTTGACGGACTTATCAACTTGACGGCCACCCGATCAGACGTCTGGTTGACGAATCTTTACGGTCCTTACGATTCCAAAAGTTCAGTCACCGAGCTCAACGCGCGAACAGGTTCGTTGGTGCGGATCGTCAAGGCCCAGAAGAAGGACCCACCAGATCCAGTGAGCGTGGACGGATCTCACGTATGGATCGGGACCACCCTAATGGGAAGCAACTCAGTCACCGAGCTCAACGCGCGAACAGGTTCGTTGGTGCGGATCATCAAGGCCAAAGCCGATCACTTCAACGGGCTCAGCGGCATCGCCGCTCAGGGATCTCACGTATGGGTGACGAACAGCGGAGCCCTAGCAAGCAGAGGAAACACAAACTCAGTCACCGAGCTCAACGCGCGAACAGGTTCGTTGGTGCGGATCATCAAGGCCAAAGCCGATGGCTTCAATAGACCCAGCGACGTTGTAGCCAGTGGATCCAAACTTTGGGTACTCAACTTCGATTCGATCACCGAGCTGAATCAAAACAACGGCTCGCTGGTACGGGTCATCAGGTAGCAATTGTCATCGGCGCCCTAGTACGACGTGCCAGAGCATTGAGCGGCGAATCTCGGATCGCTCCGACCGTGACAAGTGCTCAGCTTCTGGCGGGAGCCGGTGCGTGACCCACCTCAGCCCTTGGACGGCAGTCTCCAATGCAAGGTGGCATTATGAGAGTCACGTCGGGTCTCCGACACGAATGAATTGCGAATCAATCTTTCTATGGCCCGAGAAGAAACTCGAAACCCTTCGCCCAACCCAGCGGGCTCTCAGACAGTAGGCATGGCGTGTAGAGGTTGACGTCACGAACCCTTACCGGTCCTCTGCTGTCGGGCAAAAGTAAGACGACACCTGAATAGAGATGAGACGCCCGGTGGGGATCTCCGCCAGGAATACAGCCCGTGGTGGTGTTGAGGACGAATGCCCCGCTTTCTCGCGGAGCGAGAATCGTGGGTACGAGGTGTGGGTCAGTGAAACGAGAGGTCACTCGCAGTCGGTACTCGTGTCCGCCTCTTATGCCGAGGAGTTGTGGATACCCTCCGAGGCGACAGCTCGCAATGCCCACGTTCGTAAGTGCGATAGTTGAAAGCTCATTCCCTGCACCGGACTGTCCACCGGTGACGGTTCCAACCAGGTCGTGACCTCGACAAGCTGACACGGACCCCTTTGAGGAGGCGAAAGCACTCTGAGTACGTCCGAGCGGCAGTGGGCCCAGCGAAGCCACCACGCCAACGATGGTGATGATGGTGAGAAACTTCGCCGGAGACTGAGCGGCACTCACAATACCTTTCTACTCCTTCGAACCGCGTCGCCAGTGTCTGGTAGATCCGTCGCGTCGGGCCTTCGACGTTGGCCGCTGGAATCGTCTTCAACTCCGCGAATTACGATGGGCACGTGCGGGTCCGCAGACTCATCGTCGTCTCGACAGTTTTTGTCTTCGGAGTTGGACTATTCCTCGCTGGACGGGCCAGCACGTCCAACCACCCGGTCCCCACTCCAGGGCCCGCTACGTCGAGCGCTGTCAAGGATGCGTTCAGTCCCTTCTCGGTCGATTTCAGTTCAGTGGCGAGAGGGTGGACGCTGGGAATGACTCCCTGTCACGTGAGGACGGCATGCCTCTCTCTGCGCGAGACCACGAATGCGGGTCGTTCGTGGTCGCTAAGCGCACTTCCGCAGTCGCTTCTCCACCTCGCCGACCGACGGGTCCAAGGAGCGCCCGCTGTTCTCTACGGCACGCCGGATAGCTCGTACACCATCAACCTGAACGTTCGCTTTGCCAACTCTCATGACGGGTGGATCTTTGGCTCTGTTGCGGTGCCGACCAAGGAGAACGGCTTCCCTTCAGTCACCTTGATGCCGACCCTCTGGTCCACCCACGACGGCGGACGTACGTGGAAGATTCAACCCCAATCATGGATTGATGCACAAAGTGGCCCCGTTCTGGACCTCGAAGCTTCGTCCAGCACCGTGTACGTGATGGCCACGAACAAGTCATTCGGTGTCACCGTGGAGAGTTCGCCCGTAGGTCGCGACAGTTGGCACGTCTCGGACTCCAAGGGGCTGTTCATACCGGCCGGAGGTGCGGCTCTTTCAGGGGCGATTGTGTTGTTCGGACCCAACGGATGGCTGATTGAAGGCAACGATCGCGGCATCACCGGCAGCGCCCAGTTGAACAAGTTCGGTCGGTGGGTACCGTGGACCCCGCCGTGCGAATCCGTTGGGGACAGCCTCGCCGTGCCCGCCGCCTCAACTGCTCAACACCTCGTCGTCGATTGCGTGATGGGTGGTTTCGCCTCGCCACTGTCACGTACCGCTCCACGCGGTGCGACCCTTGGATCAACGTGGCTCTACGTTTCGGACAATGCGGGGCGGACCTTTACCGCTGGTCCGGAGTTGTCGTCAAGCGACGTAAATTTCGTATCCGTGCTTGCCTCACCGACGCCATCGACGATTTTCATCTCCCGAGGCAGTGCGCCCCATCAAGAGTTGTCCGCTAGTTTCGACGGCGGCCACGACTGGTCGGTCGTCTTCGTTGGCAACGTGTCCTATGTGCACTTCGTCAGTTCGACCGAGGGAGTCGCCCTCGTCTGGCCGACAAAGGGCGCCAACCAGTTAATTATGACGTTCGACGGCGGCTACCACTGGCTCCCAATGTCGCTCTGAAATCTAATTGGTGCTTCCTAGATTGTCGACTTAGTGGAGTAAGAGTCAAAACGCTTCTTCCGCTGTTCATGGGCTTGTCGCCAGTGATTTGTGGCAGTCACGTCGGGTCTCCGACACCAGATTGTCTCATCTCGGAAGCCGCCAATGCGAGGTTGCAGAGTCACGTCGGGTCTCCGACACCATTAGGTTTGTTACCACCTCGTGGCCTGTCTTTTTCTGGTTGGGCTTTGATGTCACTACTTCCCGGACTGGCCCTTTGGCGTTGCGCGCCAGCGGCCCAGAGGTGAAGTGTCGATAATTGAACAATCCGCTACGAGTATGCCTCTGGGGCGCAACTTCTCTTTACGTCAAGTCGACGCTACCCCGGCCAGGGCCGGGACTGCCCGGCCACGGAAGACCATCACGAACGTTCCCACGGCGAATCAACCTATCCTGAGTCGTTGGTCGTATTCTCTCGGAAAGTCCGCATTGAAGGTGAATTAGATGTCAGACGACGATTCATCCCACGGCTGACCTGTTCCGTCGAGTCCTGAACGTGATCACGGTTGTTCGACCCGAATAGGTGAGCCACCACTGTGAAGGTGGCTCGACCAGCGTCGATTACTGATCTCACACTCATACGCGCCATTGGACAACTGTCAGGCCGTTGGCCGTCCGACATCTCTAGACGACTCGGCGAGGCTTGGTTGTGATCACACGTCCCCCTCGACGTCGGCTCATCTTGATCGGGCTCGTACTTCTGGTAACCGTCTTCGCTGCCATCTCCGTCAGACCTCACCGCCGGGGTCGTGCAAGGAGGCGGCTAGAAGCATTTGCTGCGGCGTCGCGTCGAAATTGTCCTTAGCTAGTGCGCTACGCCGACTCCTCGAAAGTGCGCAGTCGCACTCCGCTAAAATCCGAAGTCCCACTCTCCGACGTCGGCCCCTCTGGAAAATTCGTTCGATTCGCTTAAGCTGCCCGCGGTGTGTCTTCTTATTTTCGCCTGGCAAGTCGAACCCTCGTATCCACTCGTCGTGGCAGCGAATCGTGACGAACGCTACGAGCGACCGGCGACGTCATTCTGCGTCCTTCGAGAGAGCGGTCCGAGGGTGCTCGGCGGACGAGACGAACTCGCCGGGGGGACCTGGCTAGCCGTGAACGAGCACGGGGTGGTGGCCGGGCTCACCAACCGTCCCTCTCCCGCAGGGCGCGACCCGACCAAGCGGTCCCGGGGTGAACTACCACGACTGCTCGCCGAGCATTGCAGCGCCACCGCCGCCGTAGCCGACCTGATGCAACGTATCCGTTCGAGCGACTACAACCCGGCGTGGTTCCTCGTCGGGGACCGGCGTTCGCTCTACTACGTGGAGTTGGCGGCCAGCGACACGCCCGCTGTTCGCCAACTGGGTCCGGGCGTGCACGTTCTGGAGAACGTCCCACTCGGTAGCGCGTCACCCAAAGTCGACCGGGTCTGTTCGTCGATCGCTACGGCGTCCGCAACTGGAATTCCACTGTGGTCACTCTTGCCCTCGGTACTCGCCGATCACGTAGTCGTAGCCACCGGCCCCGAGTGGTCCGGACACGGCGACACCGCGCGATCGCGCGCCACACTGGCGTCGTGCGTGCACACCACGGACTACGGCACCCGCTCGGCCACGCTGGTTCGCGTCTCGTTGAACCCCGGGGACCGGCCCGAGATGCTGGTGGCCGACGGGCCGCCGTGCACGGCCCCCTTCGTCGACGTCACTCGTCACTGGTCTGGTGACTAGAGGTCCACCAGGTACGAACGATTTCGCAACCCCCAGTCATGATTCGCCACGAAGATGGACGAGTGTCGGGCCGTGGCCCTCGTTGCACAAGTTCGTGCGCTGGTCGCCGGTCTTCGCACCAGTGTCGGGGATCAGTTCCTCAAATCTTACGGCCGCGACAAGAGTGGCTGAGTAGTGACCTTCGTGGGGTGGCGTGAACGTTACTTCATCGCTTCGTTGCGCCGAGAAAAGACACGATGCGGTCACGTCGATCGCGTCGGGCTGGCGCGTCGACTCCCCGGCACCGTGAATACTCACGAGCAGAACGGACGCAGTGCTTTGGTCTACGTACTAACAAAGTTGGTCCGGGTGATTGCGGCGCAGTACCTTGCCTCGCGAAGTAGAAGGTCGAAGGTGTCGTGATCCCACGGGGCCGTAGCGCCAACGAGTTCTCAGCGATCGCGTCACGTGGCGATGGTCTATCAGACGTAGAAAACGCACCAGGTCGCCGACAAAATTCGGTGAGAGCGCCCGAGGGCCAACGTCAACATTTCGTCCATCGTGGTGGCCGTCACGGTCACGGGAACTTAGTGCCACCCGCGCAGCGCTCGGCGCAGCACGGCGTCGTACCCCTTGAGTCCCTCGCGACTGAGACGCGCTTCGGGTCCCGTCGCAATGCCGACGCGCTCGGGAATCACTCCCCAGATCTCCACCTTCTGTCCCTTCCACCAATCGATCGCCGCCTCGAGGTCGTTGGTACCCAGGCGCGCCGCGCAGATCACGACACCTCGCGGTATCCGCGCCGGGATCAGTTCGATCGTGGCGAGCAGGCGCGAGTACTCCACACCTCCCGCGCGCGTCGGGACGACGACGACGTCGGCCGCGACGACGGTCGCCTGCGTGATGCGCTCGTTACCCGGGGGCGTGTCGATGATTCCGAGGCCGTCCACGCGACCCATGGCGCGCGTAGCCGTGCGCTCCGACGGGGCCTCGACGACCGTCACGCCCGCCAAGGGCCGCGCCTCGAGCCACTCGGCGGACGACGCCTGGGGATCGGCGTCGACGAGGGTCACGGGGTCGTAACCCCGCTCAACGGCCGCCACGGCGAGGTAGATCGACGTCGTCGATTTCCCGACTCCACCCTTCAGACTGGTGACGACAATGTTCATAGAGTCGTCATGTTAGACACAATCGTCACGACGACGCCACGAGGGCGATCACCTTCGGTCGCCGTCACCGTCACGTTTCAAGTTTCAGTGAAGCCTTAAGGTTCCGAGCCGCAGCCACCCCGGCCCCACTCCCGGCGCGTAGAAGCGGTAGTGGTTGCGTCACCGTCGGCAGCGTTGGCGGTCGTACACTAAATCGCCATGGAGTCGAGCCGACCGGACGTGGTGAGTCAATGCTGGCGACGAGGAGAACCTCCGAAAGAGTGGGGCGCCGCTGACGCGAACTGGCCCGTGGGGTACACCAGCTTTCGAATATCTCCCCGACCAAGCGGGGGAGTTCGCGAAACTCTTCCAATTTGGTCGCGAAACTCCGACTGGCGAAGTTCGATGGACAATTGAGGGAACGTCAGAAGCCCGCCGGCCGATAACCAGCGCTCATTGAATCCGCCTCAGACAACAAGATGTCTCGGCCCGCCAGTGACGGCCGAGGTCGGGGCGAGTCGAGTCAAGTCAAGATGTGGATGAATCCACGAGGCTATAGGGATCTCGGGTCCCGGAGGTCGCGCAAGCACCGGCAAGTAGTCGATTATCGACTCGCGCTTCCGACGTAAACGGCACTGGGCCATACGCGCCGTTCGCTCGGGAGTATTACCCCGTTCATCCGTGAAGGTGAGGATCTTGCGAATGTTTGCCGCCATCACCAACAACGCAGCGAGGAAGTGCTGCGCAGCTCTGCCCCGGAGTCTGCGTCGGGTCGGATCGGCCGGGGCCTCATGAGCACCGTCTTTGACGTAACCATTGAAACCTTCGATGGTGTTTCTCGTCGTCGCATACATCTCGTGCCACTTCGGCGTTCCATACTGAATGTCCTGGCGGTATTTGGCTCCAGCCGAAGGTGGAAACGAGACCAACGACTGACGACAGATTCGATCCAAGTGCTTCGGGGGCACCGTTACCCGAGAGCGTAGAACGACTTTCATCCCCTTCATTGACTCACCACGAAGGGGGCAGGCGACGGTGGCCGACGCTCCATCTGCTGGACAGCGAAGCTTCCGATGTCCATCTATATCGGCGGATTCTTTGACGTGCAACATGCAAGGAGTGCGAGCGGTGATGCATTGTCACTCACGACGGCTTCGTCGAGGGACTGGGGGCAGGTCTCGACGATGGCGATACCAAGCTATTGCGAACGCTTACGCCAACCTCCATCAGTAGCTCGTCTGATGGGAGAGTCCAGCCTGGCAGACTTGACCCGATACAGGTCGGCGGCGCAATTACCCGGAATCCTGAGCGAGAGTGAGAAGTTTCTTCGCCACCTGTTGCAGGTTCCGAAGTTCGCTCGGGTCGAGCAGGTGCGTGAAGTGGCGATTGACCGCTCCCTCGAATACAGGTTGAGCTGCAGCAAATACCTTTGAACCATCCTTGGTCAGAGCGGCGTACACCGTGCGCCGGTCTCCGCTGTGCCGTTCGCGAGCAACAAAACCCTGATCCTCTAGGCGGTCGACAGTCTTGGTCACGGCACTCTTCGCGATGGCGAGGAGCCTGGCAATGTCCACCATGCGCAGTCGCTGCTCGGGGGCCATGGCAATCTGGCAGAGCACAAGATTCTCAGCCAGCGTCAGCCCAACGCGATGGTCAAGTTCCCGATTGAGCGCGACCCGTACCCTGTCAACGACTTCGCAGAGCCCCATCCACGCCTGAAGTCCGTCCGGCCTCGTCCCTTTAGCCACGGTTCGAGCATAGCAGATAGTTGACAAGGTTACCATCCTCCTGCTAACGTTCT
>Ga0307374_10000880_pt1 | contig 56678 bp, 48 predicted proteins | sample OX3MG_FD_202532 | JGI IMG/M metagenome (GOLD analysis project Ga0307374, IMG submission 202532) | Soil microbial communities from Risofladan, Vaasa, Finland - OX-3 | ecosystem: Environmental > Terrestrial > Soil > Coastal area > Acid sulfate soil | place: Finland: Risofladan, Vaasa | collected...
CGGGGGTTACCGCGGCCGGCTGCTCGGAGGCCGGTCGGCTGGTGATGAGCCGGGTGCCGGACCGCTTGACCGGTGGGGGCGACGCCGATCCCGGCGATCCGGCCCCGGCGCGTGCGCCGGAGCCCGCGGGCGGCTTCTCGGGGGCGCTGACCGGTTTCCGGTCGAGGTCCGGTGCCAGGCCATCGGCAGGGGAGGCGACCTCCTTGGCCGGCGCCTTCTTCGTGGCCGCCGCCTTCTTGGCCGGAGTGACGGGCTCCTCGGGCTGCACCGGACGGCGGAGTCCTTCCCGGTCGGCCTTGCGGCGGGCGCGGTCCGCCTGGGCGTCCTCGATGGACGACGAATGGCTCTTGACGCCCATGCCCAGGGACAGGCAGAGGTCAAGCGCCTCCTTGTTGGTCAGACCGAGCTCATGTGCGAGTTCGTAGACCCGGATCTTCTTCGGCAACGGCTATTACTGCCCTTCATTCACGTCGTAGGTGCCGATACGCACATACGACCGTCCATTCTCGCACATCACGGGACCGGACCCTCCGAGCCCGGCCCGGCGTTCCTGCCCGGCGGGGACCGAAGGGCTGCCCGTAACCCCTCGACTTGCGAGTCCTCGATCTGAGTTCGGAGCGCCCGGTCGAACGACCTTCGCTTCACCGCCGACTCCAGGCACTCCGGGGAATCCCGACAGAGCCATGCCCCCCGGCCCGGGTGGCTGCGCCCGACCACCAGGGGACCGTCACCGGAACGGGCCACCCGGAGCAGAAGGTCCGTTGACCCGGTCCGCCGGCATCCGACACAGGTCCGGGTCGGGGCTACGTGACCTCCTCGGCCCGGTCCCCGACGGCGCCACCGACGGCCGCCCCGTCGGGAGAGACCGCCACGTCGGCCGGTGCCGCCACGTCGGCCGGTGCCGCGGCTTCTGGGTCGACCGGGGCCGCGTCGGATCCGGCCCCGCCGGCTTCAGGCGCTGCCGCTCCGGCCCCGCCGGCTTCAGGCGCTGCCGCTTCAGGCGCTGCCGCTTCAGGCGCTGCCGCTTCAGGCGCTGCCGTCCCGGCCCCTTCGGCACCCTGCGACCACTCGGTGGCCGACACCGCGGTGCCGCCCTCCGCCGGCTGCCAGACCATCTCGCCCGCCTCGTTCTGGATCCACTCGCCCTCGGCCCATTCCTCGCCGGCGTAGCCGGACTCCTCCTCGGCCAACTGGGTCTCGCTCTTGATGTCGATGCGCCAGCCCGTCAACCTCGCGGCCAGGCGGGCGTTCTGCCCTTCCTTGCCGATGGCCAGTGAAAGCTGGTAGTCACTGACGATCACCGTGGCGGTGCCGGTGTCGTCGTCGAGGCGCACCTCGCGGACCCGGGCCGGGGCCAGCGCCGACTGGATCAGCTCCACCGGGTCGTCAGAGAAGGGGACCACGTCCACCCGCTCGCCGCGGAGCTCGTTGGTCACCATCCTCACCCGCGAGCCGCGGGCGCCGACGCAGGCACCGACCGGGTCCACATTCGGGTCGTTCGACCACACCGCGATCTTCGTGCGGTGCCCGGGCTCACGGGCGGCGGCCTTGATCTCGACCGCCCCGGAGGAGATCTCCGGCACCTCGAGCTCGAACAGGCGTTTGATCAGCCCGGGATGGCTTCGGCTGACCACGATCTGGGGTCCCTTGGTCGTCTTGCGGACCTCGACGATGTAGGCCTTCAGCCGGGCCCCGTGCTCGTAGCGTTCGTAGGAGACCTGCTCAGCCTGCGGGAGCAGGGCCTCGACCTTGCCCAGGTCCAGCAGGGTGTAGCGATTGTCGGTCTGCTGGACGATGCCGGTGACGATGTCACCCTCCCGGCCCGCGTACTCCTCGTACTTGAGGTCGCGCTCCACCTCACGGATGCGCTGGAGAATGACCTGCTTGGCCGTCTGGGCCGCGATCCGGCCGAAGTCGTCGGGGGTGTCGTCCCACTCGCGGACGACATTGCTGTCCTCGTCGAGCTCCTGGCCGTAGACCCGGATCTCACCCGACTCGGGATCGATGGTGACCACCGCCTCCTCGGCAGCGTCAGGCCGGCGCTTGTAGGCGGCAACCAGGGCATTGGCCAGGGCGTCGAGGAGAGTCTCGACGGAGATGCCCTTGTCCCGGGCGATCTGACCGAGCGCGTCGAGGAACTCGAAGTTCGGCTTGCTCATGGGGCTGGGACCTGCTTCCTCGTCTTCGTCGTCCCGGGTGCCGACGCCTTCCTCGGGGTGGTCGCCCTCGGGCCCTTTGTGCCCGGTCGCCCCTCGGGCCCCCAGGCGAAGACCGTGCGGGCCCGGTCGATGTCCGAGTAGGCCAGGCGGGTCGGCTCCTCGGCCCGACCGTCCACGGCCAGCACCAGCCCCTCCTCGTCGGCGGCCACCAACTCGCCCTGGAGCCGACGGTCCCCTGGCACCTGGGGCCGGGTCTTGACGGTCACCGTCTCGCCGATGGCGTGGACGAAGTGGGCCGGTGACCGCAGGGTGCGCTCGACCCCCGGACTCGAGACCTCGAGGGTGTACCGGCCCGGGATGGGGTCGAGATCGTCGAGGATGGCCGACACCACCCGGTTGGCCTCGGTCAGCGCCGCCAGATCCACCCCGGCGTCCCGGTCCACCGTGACCAGGAGGACACCGGAACGCAGCTCCACGTCGACCAAATCGAGATCGGAGGCGGCGACCGCCGGCTGGAGCACAGCAAAGAGGTCGTCGGTCATGTGGGCTGCCTCCTCCTGTCTCGATGTCGGTTGCGGGTGTACGTCGTGTGCTCTCACTCCGGCCATCGGCCCGGCGAATTGCCCGGCCAAAGCCTGTTCTGCCCTTCATTCGAAGCGTTCCGGACCAAAACAAAAGCGTGGGCTGTCCGCCCACGCTTCGTCAGCGCCACTTCACTCCAACCGAACGGCAGGAGGAGGAGTATAGCAGCGCCGGTTCTGCGCTGTAAACGCCTTGACGTGCGAATTCGCGGCGATCCGACCGGCAGAACGACCCCCGGGGCCCTGACCGGTTGGCTGCCGCCAGCTCCGGGTCGGTCAGCCGGCGACGAGGTCCTCGACGGCGCCGTCCACCGGCATCTCCCGTTCCTCCCCGGTGGCCCGCGACCGCCACTCCAGGACGCCCCGGGCCAGTCCTTTGGAGCCGACGACCAGGCGCACCGGCGCCCCGAGCAGGTCGGCATCGGCGAACTTGACCCCCGGGGACACATCGCGATCGTCGTAGAGGACCTCGATCCCGGCCGCCATCAGGCGTCCGTAGACACGGTCGGCGGCGTCCTCGACCGCAGGGGACCGCCCGGCCCCGAGGGCTGCCAGATGTACCTGGTAGGGCGCAGTCTCCCGGGGCCACATCAAGCCCCGATCATCGTGGTGCTCCTCTGCCACCACGGCCAGCAACCGACTCACCCCCATTCCGTAGCAGCCCATCGACAGGATCTCCTCCCCGCCGTCCTCGGCCACGAAGTCCGAGCCGGGCATGACCTCGGAGTACTTCTGGCCCAGCTGGAAGGTGTGGGCCGCCTCGACCGCCCGGACCAGTTCGATGCCCGTGCCGCAGCGGGGACAGGCGTCGCCGGTGACCAACCGGGCGAAGGAGCCCCACTCGTCGACCGTGAAGTCGCGGCCGAGCACGGCCCCGGTCAGGTGGTGGTCTTTGCGGTTGCCCCCCACGATCCAGGGGCCGTCCCGGGTGACGTCGAGGTCGGCGACCACCCTGACGCCGTGCTGCTGCTGGTCGGAGGGGCCGATATAGCCCTTGACCAGGCTCGGGTACTCGGCGAAATCCGAGTCCTCGAACAGCCGCCACCCGCTCGGGAGCCGGGCCTCACGGTCGCCGGGGACCAAGAGGACGGTCGGTCGGCCCTCGGCATCGAACGCGGCCAAGCTCTTCAGGAAGTCGGCTGCGACCACCCCCTGGTCGGCGAAGTAGGCGACCACATCGGTGATCCCCGGGCGCCCCGGTGTGTGGTGGTCGACCAGCGGCACGGTCGAGGTGCCGGTCCCGTCGCCGCCGGCGACCCTGGCCACCCCTCGGGTGGCAGCCTCGACATTGGCGGCGTACCCGCAGGAGGGGCATGAGACGAAATGGTCCTCGCCCACGGCCGAGGCCACCATGAACTCGTGGTTGACGTCGCCCCCGATGGCGCCCGACTGGGCCTCGACCGGCGTCACCTCGAGGCCCAAGCGCTCGAAGATCCGGAGATAGGCGTCGAAGACCACCCGGTAGGAGGCCTGCATGGCCTCCCGGTCCACGTCGAAGGAGTAGGCGTCGGCCATGATCAGCTCACGGGTGCGGAGCAGGCCGAACCGGGGCCGGGCCTCGTCCCGGAACTTGACCTGGATCTGGTACACGGTCAGCGGCAGCTGCCGGTAGGAGTCGACCTCGGCTCCCACCGTGACGGTGACCACCTCCTCGTGGGTGGGCCCGAGCACGAAGGTCCCACCCCGGGCGTCCACGGTCATGGCCGGGAGGGCGTCACTCCCGAACATGGCCGCCCGTCCCGACCGCTCCCACAGCTCGAGGGGATGGAGGGCGGGCAGCAGCAACTCCTGGCACCCGGCCGCGTCGAGCTCCTCCCGGATCACCGCCTCCACCCGGTGGAGGACCCGTAGCCCGAGGGGGAGGAAGGAGTACACGCCCGAGGCCAGACGCCGGATGTAGCCGGCCCGGACCAGCAGCCGGTGGCTGGCCACCTCGGCGTCGGCCGGCGCTTCACGCAGGGTGCGGACCAGGAGCCGGGACATGCGCATGGTCGGCGATTCTACCGGCCACCACCCCGGGGCCCCAGCTCTCGCCCGTCCCTTCGGTCAGGGATGCTCGGCGTCGGTGCCGTACTTCTTCCGGATCAGGTCCACCTTGGCCTCCGAGGCGTTGGCGTCATCGCCCTGGGCCTCGATGAGCGCCCTCCGGTCCGCCTCCGCCTCCGACTCGGCGCCCGAATCGGCCGCGGCCAGCCGGGCCTCCACCCCTTCGGAGACCAGCTTCTCCGCCTCGGCCACCAGCGCCTCGACCATCTCGTCCTCCGGGACGACCCGGACGATCCTTCCCTTGATGAACAGGTGGCCACGCCGGCGACCGGCGGCGATGCCCAAGTCGGCCTCCCGCGCCTCGCCGGGCCCGTTGACCACGCAGCCCATCACCGCCACCTGGATGGGCAGGTTGCGGTCCTCGAGGGCCCGCTGGGCGGCGTTGGCCACCGCGATGACGTCGATCTCGGCGCGTCCGCAGCTCGGGCAGGCGATCAGGTCGAGCCCCTTGCGCTCGCGCAGGCCGAGGGCCTCCAGGAGCTGGCGCCCGGCTCGCGCCTCTTCGACCGGATCGGCGGTGAGTGAGTAGCGGATGGTGTCGCCGATCCCCTCGGCCAGCAGGGTGGCGATGCCGGCGGTGCCCTTCAGGAGGCCGGCGGGGGGAGGTCCCGCCTCGGTCACCCCGAGGTGCAACGGGTGGTCGAAGGTTTCCGAGGCCAGCCGGTAGGCCTCGATCATCAACGGCACCGACGATGCCTTCACCGAGATCTTGACGTCGTCGAACCCCACCTCGGAGAAGAACGACAGCTCCATCCGGGCCGACTCGACCAGCGCCTCGGGGGTGGCACCGCCGAACCGCTTGTACAGATCGGGGTGCAGGGAGCCGGCGTTGACGCCGATCCGGATGGGCACCCCCCGGTCCTTGGCCTCGGTCGCCACCTGTTTGATCTCCACCTCCTTGCGCAGATTGCCGGGGTTGAGCCGCAGGCCCTGCACGCCCGCCTCCAGCGCGGCCAGGGCCATCTCGTGGTGGAAGTGGATGTCGGCGATGATCGGCACCGGCGAGCGGGGGACGATCCGGGCCAGCCCCTCTGCCGCCGCCTCCTCGTTGCAGGTGCATCGCACCAGGTCCGCGCCGGCCGCCGCCAGGGCGTAGATCTGGGACAGGGTGGCCTCGGCGTCGGCGGTCTTGGTGGTGGTCATCGACTGCACGGTGACCGGCGCCCCACCCCCCACCGCCACGTCGCCCACCCGGATCTGCCGGGTGGGCCGCCGCTCGGTGGTCGTCCAAGCCGTCCGACCCATACCCCTCATGTTACCTGGGCGCGCTCTTGTCGCTCCGCCGGGCGCCGTCGGCCGGAGGTCAGCCGAAGGGATTGGCCGCAGGGTGGAGGATGTCGGTCAGGAGAGCCGGCACGATGATGATCCCGAGGAATATGAGCATCATCCAGGTGAAGGGCAACAGCTTGGCCACGTCGGCGTGGTACATGACCTTGCGCCGACCGGTGCGGATCTTCTCGTAGACGGCGATGGCCACGTGGCCACCGTCGAGCGGCAACATCGGAAAGAGGTTGAAGATACCGAAGAAGATGTTGATGAGTATGAGGATGTAGAGGTAGTCGCCGATCCCGGCCTGGGCGGCCTGGGTCGCGGTCTGCACGACACCCACGAGGGACTGCACCCGTGTCCCGTTGGCAGCCGCCTGGTTGGCCGCATGGGCATTGGTCACCTGGCTCACACGTTGGGAGATTTCGTTGGGTGAGAAGAGGTGCCCGACCCCCACTATCGAGCCCCACGCCACACTCCTGAGGTCGGCACCGGTCGAGGCCAGGGCGTGCAAGGGGGTCGCCCGCTGCACCGGTGAGCCGAGACTCACCCCAATGAGCCCGAAGGGCTTTGATCCGGTCGGTGGCGGCGCACCCTTCTCATGGAGCCGGCGCCCGTTGGCGGGCGTCACGGTCAGCGTCCGGGTCTGGCCCCGGCGGCTGACCACCATGGTCACCGGTTGGTCGGGGCGGGAGTGGATGGCGGCGGTCAGCGCATCCACGCTCCCCCCGATCGGCTTGCCGCCCACGGAGACCACCACGTCACCTACCTGGACACCTCCGACCGCCGCAGGGCTCGGCATCCCACCGACGCGGTCCAGGCCCTGGATTTGCACCAGACCCGAGTTGGGCACACCGACGAGGGTCAGGAGGGCCAACAGCAGCACGAAGGCCATGAGGAAGTGCATGGCCGAGCCGGCCACCGCCACCAGCAGCCGGGCGTGGAAGGGCTTCTCTCGATAGAGGCGGGATTCGTCGGCGGGATCCGTCTCCTCGAGATTGGTCATCCCCGGGATCTTCACGTAGCCACCCAGTGGAAGGGCTTTGATCCCGTACTCTGTCTCCCCACGCCGGAAGGACCACAGGCGCGGCCCGAATCCGACGAAGTACTCGGTGACCTTCATGCCACCGTGTTTGGCAGCCAGCAAATGGCCGAGCTCGTGGAGCATGACGATGACGATGATGGAGGCGATGACGATCAGCAGATCCACGTGCCCGCTCACCACGGCCAGCGCCACGATGACGGCAATGGCGGTGAGCAGCTCGGCGGCCGATCGCCGCGGCGACTTCACGCTTTCGGGGAGGGAAGGCCGAGGGGCGGGTTCCGACGCGGCAGCTGCCGGCGTCCGGGTCTCAGTGGTGCTCATGCCGCCGCCTCACGTCCGGCCACGACGGCGTTTGCCACCCGCCGGGCCGCAGCGTCGGCCTCGAGCACGTCATCCACGCTCCGTTGCCGGTCGCCGCCGGCAGTGGTCGACATCGCTGGCGAATCGTAACGGTCGAGGGTGGCCTCGACCACCTCGGCGATGGCCGTCCAGGCCACCCTTCCTTCCAGGAACGCCGCCACCGCCACCTCGTTGGCGGCGTTGAGCCACGCCGGGGCGAGGTCGCCGGTCCGTCCGGCCCGGTAGGCCAGGTCCAGACAGGGGAAGGAGGTCCGATCGGGCTGTTCGAACTCGAGCGACGACAACCTCGTCCAGTCGATGGCCCCGAAGGCCACGGCGAGCCGGTCCGGGTAGGCCAGGGCGTATCCGATGGGGAGGCGCATGTCGGGCAGGGAGAGCTGGGCCACGGTGGCGCCGTCCGAGTATTCGACCATCGAGTGGACGATCGACTGCGGGTGGACCACGACGTCGATGGCGTCGTAGGGGAGGCCGAAGAGCTCGTGGGCCTCGATCACCTCGAGCCCCTTGTTCATCAGGGTGGAGGAGTCCACGGTGATTTTCGGGCCCATGGCCCAGGTCGGATGGGTGAGAGCGTCGGCCACCCCGATGTGGGCCAGCTCGTCGCCGGTGCGGCCCCGAAAGGGACCACCCGAGGCCGTCAGCAGGAGGCGGGTCGCCTCGGAGCGGCGGCCGGCCCGCAGGCACTGGTGGAGGGCGCCGTGCTCGGAGTCGACGGGGATGATCTCTGCCCCAACGGTGTGCCGGGCCTGCTGCACCACCGGTGCGCCGGCGATGATCGACTCCTTGTTGGCCAGTGCCAGGCGGCGACCGGCGTGCAGGGCAGCCAGGGTCACGGTCAGGCCGGCGAATCCGACGACGCCGTTGACGGCCACATCGGCCAGCTCGGCGATAGAGGCGAGCCCTGCCGCGCCGGCCACCACCTCCACCCCGACCGGGACCAGCCGCTCGAGTTCGGAGGCCAGTGCCGGGTCGCCGATGGCCACCACCTCGGGGCGGAGCCGCCGCGCCTGGTCGGCCAGCAGCGCCACCGAGCGGTGGGCGCCCAGGGCCACCACGTCGAATCGCTCCGGGCTCGCCTCCACCACCTCGACGGCCTGGGTCCCGATGGAGCCGGTGGACCCGACGAGGCTCACCGTCACCGGTGCCCGACCCGAAATGTCCATACCCCCTAGCCTGCCCGAACTTCAGGCAATATTCAGGGCACGGACCAGGTAGTAGGTGGCGGGGAGCACGAAGAGCAGGGCATCGACCCGGTCGAGCACGCCCCCGTGGCCCGGCAGCAAGGTGCCCATGTCCTTGAGCCGGAGGTCCCGCTTGAGCAGCGATTCGCACAGGTCGCCGATCGGGGCGACGACGGCCACCACCACCCCCAGGAGGGCGGCATTGGACGCGCTCCACGGGTGGATGGACCCGACCACGACCGTCGAGACCAGGATCGAGAAGACCGCCCCTCCGAACAGCCCTTCCCAGGTCTTGTTGGGACTGATGGTCGGAGCCAGAGGGCGACTGCCCAGCCAACCACCGATCACCAGGGCGCCCACGTCGTTGGCCACGGTGGCGATGATCGCCCCGAGGAGGAAGGCGATGCCGTGGCGGTTGGGGAAGGTCGAAGGTGACAGCAAAAGGCCCGCATAAGCGCCCAGTAGCGACACCCATCCGACGGTCAGGAGCGTCGCCGCCGTACCGGCCACCGGGGATCCGCGCTCGATGCCGAACAGGTACCAGACCAGGGTGAAGACGGTGATCAGCACGAGGACGAGCGGCAGGGCGGCCACCCCCTTGCTGTAGGCCCCGACCATCAGCGAGATGGTCCCGACCAGGCCGAGCAGAGTGGCCGGGTGGTAGCCGGCGCGTCGGAGCACCCCGAAGCACTCGCCCGCCGCGAAGGTGACGACCACGACAGTGAGCACCAATGAGGTCACCGTGCCCAGTCGGAAGGCGAGCAGGGCGACGACCGCCACCGCCACCCCGGTCCCCACCCGGATGCCGATCGGGCTGGAATCCTCGTGGGGACCGCTTTCCCCGTGGTCCGGGCCGGCCACCGGTCGGCGCAGCCGGCGGGGTGCCGGCGGCCCCCCTCCGGTCGGTGCCGCCGCGCCCGGTGACGGGGAGGCTGCCCCGGGTGCCACCGTCGCGCGATCGGACGCCGAGCGCCGGCTTAGCCAGCCGTGACCCCGGCCGGACGCCGTCGCGGCGGTGGCGCCGGTGAGGACTCCGCCGGGTCCCGGCCCGCCGGCCGCGTCGGTGGTGCTCTGATCGGTGGTGCTCTGGTCGGCGGTGCTCTGGTCGGCGGCGGCCAGGCTGGCGAGTCCAACCCGTTTGCGACCGGCACCCGGCACGTCGGTGACCGATGCACCGGGCGGTTCAGCAGCCAGGGGCGGGCTGGTGGGGACGTCGACGTCCTCGGGTCGCTTGGCCCGCATCCGCGCCGGCCTGAGACCGTTGCGACGGGTGCGACCCCTGCTCGCCGAACCGGTGGGGCGGGGCTTGCCGGCATCGGCCGGATCCCGGTCGACAGGGTCCCCGCCGAGCGGGGTAGCAATCGGGTCCTTCGTCATGGGCCCGGACCCTTCGTCGTCGCGGGCGGCGGCGGATCCGACCCCGGCAGCCGCCGCCGCACCGGAGCCGCGAGAAGGCGCCCGGCCCGACTCGGTCGGCCCGCCGCCGGCACCGGGGGCGCCGGAGGAGCCGGTGGCACCTGGGGCCGTAGACACCACCGCGGTGGGCTCGGTGATGGGGTCGTCGCCGGAGTTGGTCAAGGTCTCAGCGACTGCTGGGTCCGGGTCGTGCCCCCGGGCCGGGCTCGGTGATCCGGGCTTCACCGAATCGAGGTTGAACTCCCAGGGGCGCCGTTCGAGGTCGGAGCTGTCGGTCTCGTCGAGTGACCCGAGCGCCACCTGGTCGCTGCCGTAGGCGGCCGGTTCGAACTCCTCCTCCTGGGCGACCCAGTCGGCGTCCTCCTCGCGCCAGGTGGGCGCCACGACCGCCGGACCGGTCCCCTCGTCGCCCGAGTCGCGGGCCAGCACCGCGGGGACCTGGCCGGTCGGGGGCTCCGTCCAGTGCGGCAGCTCGGTCGCGGGCGTGGTGCCGGCGGGCACCGCCGTCTCCCCGGGGACCACCGGATTGACCATCGACGACGCATCACCCGGATCCCCGGGTTGATCGGTCAGCCTGACCGTCGGCTGACCCGGCCCGTAGGCGGTGCCCGGCTCGGCCAGCTCAACCTGTTCCGCCGGTCCCGTCAGCTCGACCTGCTCGGCCAGCTCCGCGTCAGGCTCAGGCTCGACGCCCCCGGGGACCGCCGGGAGCTCGGAGGTGCTCTCCCCGGCCGGCTCCGCACCCACGATGCGGACGCGGTCGGTAGCCGGCCCCGAGGACGCCGGGCGGGTGACCGGGATGTCGGTCCGGGTCACGTCATCCTCTCGCCCATCTGGGACGTCGTCCACGTCGGTCGTCTCCTCTCACCGGCCGGGCCACACAGGCCCGGCCGTCTGTCAGATCTCGAGGAGCTCCTGCTCCTTGTGGGCCAGCAGCTTGTCGATCGAAGCCACGTGGTCATGCGTGATCTTGTCGAGGTCCTTCTCCACCCGGTCGAGCTCGTCACTCGAGAGGTCGCCGTCCCGCTGCATGGAGTCGAGCTCCTGGCGGGCCGAGCGCCGCACGTTCCGGATGGTCACCCGCCCGTCTTCGGCCTTCTGCTTGACCACCTTGACCAGCTCTTTTCGGCGCTGCTCGGTGGGTACCGGGAAGGCCAGCCGTATGACCGTCCCGTCATTCGACGGGGTGATGCCCAGGTCGGAGCCCTGGAGGGCCTTCTCGATGGCGGGCAGCGAACCCTTGTCGTAGGGCGACACGACCAGGAGTCTGGCCTCGGGAACACTGAACCCGGCCATCTGGCGAAGCTCGGTCTCGGCGCCGTAGTACTCGACCTTCAGGTGTTCGACCAGTGCCGGTGTGGCCCGACCCGTCCGGATGGACCCGAACTCGGACTGGGTGTGGTCCACTGCCTTGCCCATATTGTCTCGGGCGTCGGCCACGACCAGCGCGATGAGCTCGTCCTCCATTAGCGATCCAGCGTAGCCAGCAGGGTAGGGGCCCACTGGCGCGAGCGTGCCACCTGGGATTTCATCGGACCAGGGTCCCGATGGGATCGCCCCCGAGGGCCTTGCGCAGGTTGCCCGGGCCCATGAGGTCGAAGATCCGGATAGGCAGGCCGTTGTCCATGCAGAAGGTGATGGCGGTGAGGTCCATCACCCGCAGGTCCTTCGACACCACCTCCATGAAGGAGACCTCGTCGTACCGGGTGGCCGCCGGGTCGAGTCTGGGATCTGCCGTGTAGACGCCGTCAACCCCGCCGTGGGTCCCCTTGCACAGCAACTCCGCCTCGATCTCCGCTCCCCGGAGGGCGGCGGAAGTGTCGGTGGTGAAGTACGGGTTGCCCATGCCGGCGGCGAAGACCACCACCCGGCCCTTCTCGAGGTGGCGGATGGCCCGTCGGCGGATGTAGGGCTCCGCCACTTCGGCCATCTGCACGGCGGAGAGCACCCGGGTCGGCTGGCCGTGGTGCTCGAGCGCATCCTGGAGGGCCAGGGCGTTGATCACCGTCCCGAGCATTCCCATGGTGTCCGAAGTGGCCCGGTCCATGCCGGCACCGGCACCCGTGGTACCCCGCCAGATGTTGCCGCCCCCGACCATGACCGCCAATTCGAGATCCAACTCGTCGCGGGCGCGGGCGATCTCGACCGCCAGACGCTCCACCACGGTGGCGTCGATCGTCTCGTCCGAAGCAGACGAGGCCAGGGCCTCGCCGGACATTTTCAGGACGATGCGTCGTCGCTCACCCACTTCGGTCGTCAGTCGCCTACGACGACCTGGGCAAATCGCGTCACCTTGGCCGACCCGAGGAGTTTGGCGATCGTCTTCTTCTCGTCCTTCACGAAGGGCTGATCGAGGAGGACCCGCTCCTTGTACCAACCCCCCAGGCGACCTTCGACGATCTTCGCCAGGGCGGCCTCCGGCTTCCCTTCGTTGCGGGCGATTTTCTCCACTGTCTCGCGCTCGGCGGCCACCTCGGCCGGGGGGACCTCCTCGCGCGATATGTAGCTCGGTCGGGTGAAGGCGATATGGGCGGCGATGTCGTGAGCCAGCTCCTCGGTTCCCCCATCGAGGGCCACAACCACGGCATTGACACCACGACCAGCCTGGAGGTGGAGGTAGGCGTCCACGACACCGCCCTCGGGGGCGACGATGCGGACCACGCTGCCGAGCGAGATGTTCTCCTTCAAGGTGACCTTCAGGCGATCGAGCTCCTCGCTTCGCTCGTCGACCGCGCCCTCCCCCTTGGCCGCCACCAGGTCGGCCAGCGCCGAGACCAGTTCCACGAACTCGGGTGACTTGGCCACGAAATCGGTCTCCGAGCGCAGCTGGACGATCGATGCCACCTTGTCGGATCGTCCGATGGCCACCGCACCTTCTGATGCTTCGCGGTCGGCCCGTTTGGCCTGACTGGCCAGGCCCTGCTCGCGGAGCCAGGTGACCGCCTCGTCCATGTCGCCGTCGTTCTCCTCGAGCGCCCGCCGGGCGTCGAGCATCCCGACACCGGAGATCTGGCGGAGCTTCTGCACATCCTTGGCGGAGAAGGCGGGCACGCTCAGACCCCCTCGCCCGGGCCAGTCGATGTGACTGCCTCTGCCGGCGCGGGAGCCTCTGCCTCGGTCGGAGCCGGCGCGGGAGCCTCTGCCTCGCCCGGAGCCGGCGCGGGAGCCTCTGCCTCGCCCGGAGCCGGCGCGGGAGCCTCTGCCTCGGCCGGAGCCGGCGCGGCTGCAGTCGGAGCCGGGCCGGCAGGGGTGGCTGTGGGTGCAGCAGGTGCTCCCGCTGCCTGTGGGGCCGGCCGTTGCTGGGCGATGAACCGGCCTTCCACGACCGCATCCGCCACCACGCGGCACAAGAGGGCGCCAGAGCGGATGGCATCGTCGTTCCCCGGGATCACATGGGTGATCACGTCGGGATCGCAGTTCGTGTCGACGACGGCAACCACCGGCATCCCGAGCTTGTTGGCCTCGGTCACCGCGATGTGCTCCTTTTTCGTGTCGATCACGAAGATCGCGTCCGGGAGGCGGTCGAGGCTGCGGATGCCTCCGAGGTTCCGCTGCAGCTTCTCGAGCTCGCGGGTGTGGCGCAGTGCCTCCTTCTTGGGCATGGCCTCGAAGTCCCCCGCCTTCTGCATGGCCTCGAACTCCTTCATCCGCTTGACCCGGGCCGAGACGGTCTGGAAGTTGGTCAGCATGCCGCCCAGCCAGCGCTCGTTCACATAGGGCATCCCGCAGGCATCCGCGTAGAGGGCCACCGGGCCCTGGGTCTGCTTCTTCGTCCCCACGAAGAGGATGGTCCCGCCGCCGGCCACGAGTTCGCGGACATAGCCGTACGACTCCTCGATCCCCTTCATGGTCTGGCGGAGATCGATCAGGTAGATGCCGTTGCGTTCCCCGAGGATGAACCGGCGCATCTTCGGGTTCCAACGGCGGGTCTGATGCCCGAAGTGGACGCCCGCGCCCAGCAGTTGCTTCATGGTGACGACGGCCATCTGTTACTCCTTGTGACGGTTGGTTCGCCTGGCCACAACACCCCAGTGAAAGGGGCGACCGTGGACGCGGCCAGGCGTGCGTCGGTACCGCGCGGATACCCGACCGGACGACCGGGCGGCACCCATGCTACCGCCAGAGGCGGTCCTGTCCACTCGCCCGGGACCTGGCCGCCGGGCCGGCCGGCGGGTCCCACCACCCGATCAGCCGCTGGCGGGAGTGGGCACCCTCTTCGTTGCCCGTGCCGCAGCCCCGGGACCCGGAGCTCCGCCCGCCTTGGCCCCCGCCTTGGCCTTGGTCCCGTCCGGCCGCCTGCCCGCGGCCTCGGGTCGATCGGCCAGCTTGGCCCGCAACTGCAGCACCGCCTTGGTGTGGATCTGGCACACCCGGCTCTCGGTGACGCCCAGGATGTCTCCGATCTCCGCCAGGGTCAGGCCTTCGTAGTAGTAGAGGGTGAGTACGGTCTTCTCCCGCTCGGCCATCTGGCTGACCGCCTGGATCAGCGCCTCCTTTGTCTCTTTGACCTCGAAGGTGTCCATGGGACCGGCCGTGCTGTCGGGAAGGGTCTCCCCCAAGGTGGAGCGGTCCGAACGGTCTCCCCCGCGGAAGACCTCGTCGAGCGCCACCACACCCACGAATGAGATCTTGCGCAGCGCGGTCTGGAACTCGGCGGCGGTCATTTCCAGATCGGCCGCCACCTCGGCATCGGTCGGTGTGCGGTGCAGCGTCGATTCGAGCTTCGAATAAGATTGCTCGACGGCCCGGGCCTTGGCCCGGACCGACCTCGGGACCCAGTCGATGGAGCGGAGCTCGTCGATGATGGCGCCCTTGATCCGGGGGATGGCATAGGTCTCGAATTTGATCTTGCGGAGCGGCTCGAAACGCTCGATGGCATCGATGAGCCCGATGATCCCGTAGCTGGCCAGATCCGCCTCGTCCACGTGCCGGGGGAGGCCCACCGACACCCGACCGGCCACGTACTTGACGACCGGGGCGTAGTGGACGATCAACTGGTCGCGCAGGGCCCGCTTCCCGGTCTTCTTGTACTCGGCCCACAACCCGTCGATACCGTGACCCATCGTGTCCACTTGCGTAGCCAATTGTCCCCTTAGGCCCTCGGGTGCGTTCCGGCATACACCGTAAGCAGGCGTTCCTTGCTCACATGAGTGTAGACCTGTGTTGTCTGCAAGCTGGCGTGACCGAGCAGTTCCTGCACCACCCGGAGGTCGGCGCCGCCGTCCAGCAGGTGGGTGGCGAAGCTGTGGCGGAGGGCATGGGGGTGGGTCGGGACGGGCGAGCGGCGGTCAAGGAGCCGCCGCACGTCACGGGGTCCGAGACGGTTCCCCCGACGGTTGAAGAACAGGGCCTCACCAGGGCTTTCCTCGGTGGCCAGGGTGGCCCGGGGACCGTCCAGCCACTCCTGGACCGCCTGGGCGCAGCGGTCGTGGATGAGGACCTGGCGCTGCTTGGAGCCCTTGCCGGTCACGGTGACCGATCGGCGGCCGAGATCGACGTCCCCCACGTCGAGGCCGCACAGCTCGGCGACCCGGAGACCGCTGCCGTAGAGGAGCTCGAGCACGGCGTCGTCTCGGCGGTCTATGGCCGGTCCCTGGCCCGCCGCCTCGCCCGTGGAGGCCTCGAGCAGCTGATCGAGCTCAGCGTGCCCGAGCACCCGGGGCAGACGGGACTGGGGCGAGGGGGCCGACAGCCGTGTCGAGGGGTCGCTCCCGACCAGTCCACGTTTCGCGCACCATTGGAAGTAGGAACGGAGGGAGGCGGCCGTGCGAGCGATGGTCGACTTGGAGTAGCGCCGGGTGGCCAGGTAGGCCAGGTACCGGCGAAGCACGATCCGGTCCACGTCCGCGGGCCCTTGGGCCCCGCCGCGTTCCGCCCACTCGGCGAACCGCCGGGCATCGGAACAGTAGGCCCGCACCGACGCCGGGGACAGTCCGCCCACCGACCGGCGGAAGGCATCGATCTCCCAGGGCACGGGAAAACAGTACCGGTCGCACCGTGCCCGGTCCGGGACCAACCGGCGCCGCCTCGGCCCGGCAAAAAAACCTCCGCGGCGTCGGCCCGAGAGCTAACGTCGTGGCGTCACGCACAGTTCCGTCTCTTTCTGCAGGTGACAAGCGTCAATCATGCTGTTTGGTGAGACCGGAACACAGGTCGTCCCGGTCACGGTCCTAAGGGGGAGTATGTCTGATCGAATCGACCGCCGTTCGTTTCTGGCCCGGGGCGCTGCTGCCGGTGCGGGGATCGCCCTGGTCGGAGCGTCGGGAGGCCTGTTGGACGCCTGCAGCTCGGGGTCGGCGAGCACATCGGGCACCGCCACCCACCCCGACGGCGTCTCCACCGCCACCCCCAGGCTCGGCGGCTCGCTGACCTTCGGCACCGAGGCGGAAGAGATCGGATTCTCCACGACCAAGGGCACGTTCGACACCAGCGGCATCCTCTACGCCCGCACCGTGTTCGACCCCCTGGCCATCCTGGGCGCCGACGGGTCGGTCCAGCCCTACCTGGCGCAGTCGATCACCCCGAACCCCGACTACACGGTGTGGACGATCACCATGCGGCCCAACCTGGTCTTCCACAACAACGCCCCGTGCGACGCCGCCGCGGTGGCGGCCAACCTCAACGCCCAGAAGCAGGCCCTGCTCACCGGTCCGGCGCTGACCACCATCAGCACGGTGACAGTGACCGGCCCGCTCGAGGTCACTGTCACCATGAAGTCGCCCTGGGTACCGTTCGACTTCTTCCTGGCCGGCGGGATCGGGGGCCAGGTGGCCTTCATCGCCGAGCCCAACTGGCTGGCCTCCGGCAGCCAGACCAACCCCATTGGCACCGGCCCGTTCGTATTCCAGAGCTGGAACCCCAACGACCACTTCACCGCCACCAAGAATCCCCACTACTGGCGACCCGGGCTCCCCTACCTCGACAGCATCACCTACAAGCCCATCCCCGACAGCCAACAGCTGCTGGCCTCCCTCCAGTCGGGGGGGGTGGACATCATCCACACCTCGACCGCCCACATCACCGCCAGTCTCCGGGCGGACGGTTCGTTGGGCTACATCGACGACTCGGTCCACGTGGCCGGCGAGCCGGACATGAACTGCCTCCTCTTGAACCTGTCCAAGCCTCCCTTCGACAATCTCAAGATGCGCCAGGCGGCGGCCATGGCCATCAGCTCGGCCCAGTACGCCCAGGTCATCGACAACGGGATCTCCCCGACCTCCAACGGTCCCTTCGTCAGCGGCTCCCCCTACTACGCCCCGAACGGCTACCCGGAACCGGACCCGGCCAAGGCCAAGCAGCTGGTGCAGGAGGTCCAACAGGCCGGCCAGTCGATCTCCCTGACGATCAACCACGTGCCCGACCCGAACACGACCAAGATCGCCGAGTACCTCCAGCAACAGCTGCAGACGGCGGGGATGACGGTCAACCTCAACCCCGTCCAGCAGTCCAGCATCATCAACACCGCCCTGCTCGGTAACTTCCAGGCCCAGGTGTGGCGCCAGTTCGGGGCGGTCGACCCTGACCTCAACTACATCTTCTGGAGCCCGACCAACATCAATCCCGTCTTCTCCATCAACATGGCCCGCAACCCCGACCCGAACATGCAGGCCGCACTCATCAAGGGCCGCCAGTCCCCGGCCCAGGCCGACCGGACGGCCGCCTATCAGGAGGTGGGCAGGCTCATGGGCTCGACCATCCCCTATGTCTGGACGGATCGCACCGTGTGGTCGGTCGGGGCCCAGCCCAAGGTGCAGAACTTCAACAACCCGACGACCCCGGCCGGGGGGAAGGCCTTCGGCTTCATCACCGGGGCGGTGTGGCCCACCCAGATCTGGCTGAGCTCCTGATCCTGCACGACCCGCCTGCTCACCCCGAGCCGGCGGGTCGTGCCATGATCGATCGATGAGCCGCATCCTGGTCGTCGAGGACGACGAGCGGATCCGTTCCTCGATGCGCCTCGCCCTGGAGGACGAGGGCTACGCGGTCGAGGACGTGGCCAGCGGTGAGGACGCGGTCAGCCGATATGCCGACGATCCCTTCGAACTGGTCCTGATCGACCTCATGCTCCCCGGCATGGACGGGTTCGAGGCGTGCCGGACATTACGACGTCAGAGCACGGTGCCGATCATCATGGTCACCGCCCGGTCGGACACCCATGACGTGGTGGCCGGCCTCGAGGCCGGAGCTGACGACTACGTGACCAAGCCGTTCGTGGCCAAGGAGCTGGCCGCCCGGATCCGGGCCCTCCTGCGGAGGTCCCGGCCCGACGACACCGGCGCCTCGGTGCTCACCTTCGGGGATGTGGAGATCGAGCCGGACGCCGGTGTCGTGCGCCGTGGCGGCGAGGAGGTCCACTGCACCCGGACCGAATTCCGCCTGCTCTGCGAGCTGGCCGACCACCCGGGCAAGGTGCTGAGCCGCGAGCACCTCCTCGAGCGGGTGTGGGGGTACGACTACTTCGGCGACGGCCGCCTGGTCGACGTCCACGTACGCCGGCTCCGCACCAAGGTCGAACCGGACCCGGCCAACCCCAGCTACATCCTCACCGTACGCGGCATGGGCTACAAGCTGGCGGTCTGACCCGTGGCCCCGGCCGAAGAGGGCGCCGACGCCGGCCCCGTGGCGTTCGAAGACCACCCTCGACGGATCCACCGGACCCGCCTGTCGGCCGGGCTCGGCCTCCGTGCCCGGGTGACGGCGACCTTTGCCATCGGCGCCTTCGCCCTCTCCACCATCATGGCCGGCATCACCTACTTCTCCGCCCGTCAGACCTTCCTGCACGAGCGCCAGTCCGCGGTCCAGCGCCAGGCGTTCGCCAACGCCTCGCTGATCCAGAGCTCGCTGCGCTCACCGACCACCCAGGTCGGCCAGTTGATCGAGTCCGTCGACACCGGCCCCGGATCGCGTTCGGTGCTGCACTTCGGCGGCCAATGGTACGCCACGTCGATCTCGGTGGGCCAGAGCGCCATTCCGGCCAAGGCCCGCCAGCTGGTCCTGTCCGGGACGCCGGCGTCCCAGCTCTTCTCACTGGGCGGCACTCCCTCGATCGTCATCGGCGTGCCGCTGCCGGCGGTCCACGCCACTTACTTCGAGGTCTTCTCGCTCGAGGAACTGGCTGGGACCCTACGGACCCTGGCCTTCGCCCTGGCTGCGGCGGCTCTGGTCACCACCCTGGCGGGCGCGGCGCTCGGCCGGTGGGCCAGCGGCAGGGCCCTGCGGCCGCTGGCCGGGGTCACCGATGCCGCGGTGGCCATCGCCGGCGGCCAGCTCAACACCCGGGTCGAGGCCGGCGACGACGTCGACCTCCAGGAGTTGGCTTCCGCCTTCAACCAGATGACCGCCAACCTCGAACAGCGCATCGAACGCGAGGCCCGCTTCACCTCGGACGTCAGCCATGAGCTCCGCTCGCCCCTCACCACGCTTGCGGCCACCGTGGGGGTCCTCGAGGGCCACCGGGACGAGCTGGCTCCACGGGCCCGCCGGGCCCTCGACCTGCTCGACGGGGATCTCCGGCGATTCACCCGTATGGTCGACGACCTCTTGGAGATCTCACGTTTCGACGCCGGCTCCGCCGAGCTCTCGCTCGATGAGGTGGACCCTGGCGAGCTGGTGCGCCGGGCCGTGGCCTCGTCCGCCCGACTCAGGACCGACGACGGCCGGAGGGCGGCAGCATTTCCCGTGGAGGTGGCTCCGGGGGTGGCGGGCCTCCGCCTCCGGGTGGACAAACGCCGCTTCGAGCGGGTGATGGCCAATCTGATCGAGAACGCCTCTCTCTATGCCGGCGGCGTGACCCGGGTCATCGTCACCCCTCACCCCTCGGGCCACCCGTCGGGCAGCAACGGCAGCGAAGCGGCGAAGAGCATTCGGGTGATCGTGGAGGACCGGGGCCCTGGTGTCCCGCCCCCCGAGCGCCATCACCTCTTCGAGCGCTTCTATCGCGGGAGCCGGGCCGGCCAACGGGCATCCAGCGAGGGGACTGGCCTCGGGCTCTCGTTGGTCGCCGAGCACGTGCGGCTCCACGGGGGCGCGGTCTGGATCGAGGATGCCCCCGAGCAGGGGACCCGCTTCATCGTCGAGTTGCCGCTGGTCCCGGGGCCCGGCCCAGGACGGGCGGGGTGAGACGCGGCCGCCTCCTCGCCGCCACGGCGTCGCTGGCAATGGCCCTGGCGGCCGTCTCGTGCGGAATCCCCAGCGCCACCGGTCCCACCCCCATCGCCAAGGGGGACCTGCCGAGCCACCTGCTCAACCCGGCCACACCCTCCACCGTCGGCTCCACCGTCCCTCCCGCGGTCGGGGTGCCCGAGTCGATCTTCCTGGTCGCCCCCACCCAGCACGTCACCGCCGTCACCCGGCCCGTGACCTTCCCCCCGAACATGAGCGAGATCATGGGTGCCCTCCTCGAAGGACCCTCCCCGGTCGAAGCAGCAGCCGGTCTCCAGAGCTTTCTGACCGGGACGAAGACCCAGGTCTCCGCCACCGTGGCCGGTGGCATCGCCACGGTGGACTTCACCGCCAACCCGATCCAGGCGCTCGGGCCCAACCAGACCCTCGCCATCGCCCAGGTCGTGTTCACCGCCACCGAGCAGCCGGGGGTGACCGGCGTGGTCTTTCAGATCGCAGGCCAGACCATCGGGGTGCCGACCGCCAGCGGGGCCCAGGTCACCGGTCCGGTGGACCGCACCCTCTACGCTCCCCAGGCTCCGCTCCCCTAGCGGGTGGACGGCTCGGCGCGGGCCGGCAGATCCCAGGGCATCCGGGGCGCCTCGAGCCAGAGGTGTTCGAGGTCGTAGTAGTCACGGGCCTCGTCGAGGAACACGTGGACCAGAAAGTCCCCATAGTCCATGAGCACCCAGCGTGAGTCATCGAGCCCCTCGACCCGGGTCGGACCCCTCCCGCCCGATGCCTTCACCTGTCGTTCGACTTCATCCACGATGGTCTTGACCTGGCGGGTGTTGCGACCGCTTGTGATCACGAAGGCATCGGTGATCCCGAGCAATTCGCCCATGGCCAGGATGGCGGTACGTTCCCCCGACTTCGCCTCGGCGGCACGCGCCGCCACCAGGCACTCTTCGGGGACGAGCGATTCGTCTCGCTCGACGACCGGTGTGGAACTGATCGAAGTCAACGGTTGCCTCCTTCTGGCGCCTCCGCGCCGCGAACCTGGACGGTGTGGACGGTGTGGACGGTGGGATGGGACTCGAATGCCGGCGGTGCGGCCAGCGCCAGGCCGGGAACCACGACCTGGGCGCCTGGGTTGTGGCTGCGGGCCATTCCTACGATCAGGATAGTGATGACCAGGCACACGGCAACCAGGAGCGCGCACCCCACCGAGATACGTCTCCGCTGCCTGCGTTCGGCACGCTCGGCCCGGCAGCGGTCGGCCCTGGGCTGCTGGTCCGTAGGCTCAGGATCCGTCTTCTCTGCGGCTGGCAGCACCGCGTCCGGCGGCACCGGGTTCCTGGTGACGGCTGGGTCGCCGGCGGGCACCGGGTCACCGGTTGGTGGCCGGTCGAAGGGTGGGCCGGTAGCCCGATCGGTCCCCCCGACAGGACCCTCGGGGAAGCGACGGCGGAGCGCCGGATGCGAGCCGGTGGACTGTGTGGCCGAACCTGACCCGGTTTGCGTCATCCGCACAGTCATCTCCCCGTAGCGTACAGACCCCGCTGCTCGATGCAACGGATCACCGCATCGGGCACCAGCCCGCGGACCGACCCACCGGTCTCGAGCCGTCTCCGCATTTCGGTGCTCGAGACATCGAAGGCTGCGACCGGCACGTCGACGGAGCGCCAACCCGGCGGAGGGGCCACCGGCGGCACTCCCGGTCTCCCGACCACGGCCAGGGTGACCTCTGCACGCAGGGCCGGCTCCTCCCGCCAGGTGGTGAGGCCACCCACCACATCCGAGCCGACGACCAGGGTCAGCGCCGCACCCGGCTCGTCCCGCACCAGTTGGCGGACGGTGTCGATGGTGTACGAGGGGCCGCCCCGATCGATCTCGATTCGGGAGGGCTCCAGACCCGGGCGTCCGTCCACTGCGGCGACGACCATGGCATAGCGGTCCTCAGCCGGGGTGACCGGGCGCTCCCCCTCCTTCTGCCAGGGCTGGTTGGCCACCACCAAGAGCATGCGATCGATTCCGAGGGCCATTCGCACCGACTCGGCCACCTCCACATGGGCGGTGTGAACGGGATCGAACGTGCCACCGAATATGCCGATCCGGGTGGGCGCCGCGCCCACTACTAGGTCCCGTGGAGAGCGGCGACCACCGGTGCCAGAGCTTCCATCTCCGCCTCGTGGACCACGATGTACGAGAAGCCGAACTCCTCCCGACGCTGGCGGAGGCTCTCGATGATCTGGTCGGTGGTGCCGATCATGGCGATCGGCGACCCGTCGATCTGCTCAGCCGGGACCGACATTGCGCCGGCCAACCGGGCGATGGCCTCGTCCCGATCCGGCACGATCTGCACGAGGAAGGTCAGGCACTGCAACTCGAGTTGGTCGAAGCGGCCCCCGGCAGCCTCCCTGATCCATTGGAGTCGGCGGTGGTAGTACTCGGCGGAGGTGGTCTCGAGGACCTCTCGGCCGATGTATCCGGCGGCCAGGCTCGGATTCACGCCGACGATGTCGGCCTCCCGGGCGGCGATTCCGAGCACCCGCCGGCCGCCGCCACCGATGATCACCGGCGGATGCGGCCGCTGCCTGGGGGTGGGCGCACCGAGGGCGCCGGAGACCTGATAATGCTCGCCCTCGAAGGTGGCCTTGCCCGTCGACCAGAGCGACTTCATCACCGCCAGGCTCTCGGCCATCCGCGAGATGCGGTCGCCCGCTGGGTCCAGGGCCATCCCCGACTGCTCGTAGTCACTGGTCATCCACCCCGCACCCAGCCCGAACTCCACCCGTCCCTCGGAGATCAGGTCGAGGGTGGCGATCTCCTTGGCCAGCACCATGGGATGCCGATAGTCGTTCCCGAAGACCAGCGACCCGACCCGGAGGGTCGTGGTCGCCTCGGCGGCCACGGTCAGCGCCACCAGCGGCCCGAACTGGTCCTCGAAGTGATCAGGGATGAAGAGGGTCGAGTACCCGAGGTCCTCGATCTTGCGGGCCGTCTGGCGCCAAACCGCCCCCGAGTCGGCTCTCGACAGTTGGACCCCGAATCGGAACGACGGCACGGCCCGAGCCTATGCGGTCGATCACCGTCCGGTCCGGAGGCCGTACGCTGGTGGCGTGGCACGTCAAACCCAACCCTCCACCTGGGCCCCCGGTTCGTGGCGGTCGAGGCCGGCAGCCCAGCAACCGGTCTGGCCCGACGAGGGCGAGCTCAAGCGGGTCCACACCCAGTTGGCCGGACTTCCTCCTCTGGTCTTTGCGGGCGAGGCCCGCCACCTCACCCGCGCCCTGGCCGATGCCGCCGGTGGGCAGGCGTTCGTCCTCCAGGCGGGGGACTGCGCCGAGTCATTCGCCGAATTCAGCGCCGACGCCATCAGGGACAAGCTGAAGGTCATCCTGCAGATGGCGGTCGTCCTCACCTACGGTGCCGGGGTTCCCGTGGTCAAGCTCGGCCGGATCGCCGGGCAGTTCGCCAAGCCCCGGACCGCGGCCACCGAGCAGGTCGGCGACCAGACCCTCGACACCTTCCGGGGACACATGGTCAACGACGACCTCCCCGATCGGCAGTCCCGCATCCCGGACCCTGCGCGCCTGGTCACCGCCTACCAGCAGTCGGTCGCCACCCTCAATCTGCTGCGGGCCTTCACCAAGGGCGGCTTCGCCGACCTCAGCCAGATCCACGCATGGAACCAGGAGTTCGTGGCCTCCTCGGCCGAGGGGCAGCGATTCGAGTACATCGCCCAGGGCATCGACAGTGCCCTCCGGTTCATGGCCGCCTGCGGCATCGATCTCACCGCCGAGGACACCTTGCACCAGGTGGACTTCTGGACCAGCCACGAAGCACTCATCCTCGACTACGAGGAGGCGTTGACCCGTCGCGACTCGTTGACAGACGAGTGGTACGACTGCTCTGCCCACATGCTGTGGGTGGGCGAGCGGACCCGACAGCTGGAGGGTGCCCACTGCGAGTTCCTGGCCGGTATCCACAATCCGGTGGGGTCCAAAGTCGGGTCGACAGCCAGGCCCGACGATGTCATCGGCCTGTGCGAGCGACTCAATCCCCAGCGGATCCCCGGCCGGCTCTCGCTGATCACCCGGCTCGGCGTCGACGCGGTCGAAACCGTCCTGCCGCCGTTGCTCAGCGCCGTACGGGACGAGGGCCACCCGGTGGTGTGGGTCTGCGACCCGATGCACGGCAACACCTTCACCGCCGAAGGAGGTCAGAAGACCAGGAGGTTCGACGACATCATCGGCGAACTCACCGGATTCTTCCGTGCCCATCGGGAGGCAGGGACCTGGCCGGGAGGGGTCCATGTGGAGCTGACCGGCGATGACGTCACCGAGTGCCTCGGCGGCGCCGAGGACATCGTCGAGGACCAGCTGCACCAGCGCTACACCACGACCTGCGACCCGAGGCTCAACGGCCGGCAATCACTCGACCTGGCCTTCGGCATCGCCGAGCTGCTGCGCGGCTGACCGTCGGGCACCAGCCGGGCCTCAGCGGCCACTCGGCGATCATCGACACCGGCCACCACCGACCGACCAATCGGAGGTCACGGGGGGTGATTGACCGAAGCCGCCCCGAGGAACGAGACTTGGGATCACGCGAACCGGCCGCCGTGTCGACCGCCGTGCAACCGGACAACAGCGGCCGTGCCGTTGCTGGGGCCTGCTCATCCGATCAATGGAGCTTCCGTTCACCATGCCGTTCCCACGTCGTCAGCGCCAGGCCCCAACCCGCTCGAAACCCGGGCGACATCACCGCGGGGGCCGGGCCGTCGGGGCGATCACGGCCGGCCTCCTCTGCCTGATGGGCTCGATCGCCCTCCCGGCCGGGGCCTCGGCGACCGCCGTCCCGACGGCCCATGCCGTCCCTCAGAGGTCGGCGTACTGGCTGGTGGCCTCGGACGGCGGCGTCTTCGCCTTCGGCGGTGCCCAGTTCTACGGGTCCACCGGTGGCATCAGCCTGAACCAACCCATCGTCGGGATGGCTGGGACCCACGACAGCGCCGGCTACTGGTTGGTCGCCTCCGACGGCGGCATCTTCTCCTTCGGTGACGCGCCGTTCTTCGGCTCCACCGGCAACCTCCGCCTGAACCGTCCGGTGGTCGGCATGGCGGCCACCCACAGCGGTGCCGGGTACTGGATGGTGGCCTCGGACGGGGGGATCTTCTCCTTCGGTGACGCGCCCTTCTTCGGCTCCACCGGCAACCTCCGCCTGAACCAGCCGGTGGTGGGCATGGCCGCCACACCGGACGGCGGCGGCTACTGGCTGGTGGCGGCCGACGGGGGGATCTTCACCTTCGGCGATGCACAATTCTACGGTTCCACCGGCAACATCCACTTGAACAAGCCCATCGTTGGGATGACGGCGACCCCGAGCGGTCACGGCTACTGGTTCACGGCTTCCGACGGTGGGGTCTTCGCCTTCGGCGATGCGCAATTCTTCGGGTCACTGGGCAGCACCCCCCAGAGCCGGCCCATCGTCTCGGTAACCAGCACCAGCGACGGTGGGGGCTACTGGTTCACCAACAACAACGGTGCGGTCAGCGAATTCGGGGATGCCTATTACTGGGGCTCCGCCCCCCAGGTGCTCAACAAGCCAGTCGTGGGCATGGCCGAGGCCGCCGGCACCGGGCGCTTCTCTGCGTCCTCGTACCAGTCCGGCTCCTACGGCTACGACATCTCCAAATGGCAGTGTGCCAACCCGCAATGTCCCAACCTTCCTCCTCCGCCCCACGCCATCGGCATCGTGCAGGCCGCGGCCGCGTCCGGACCAAGTCTCTATACGAACCCGTATCTGGCCCAGGAAGCCGCGTGGGCGGGGGCGGGCCTGAACCTCTACGTCTACCTTGCGTTCGCCACGGCCGGATCCAGCAACGATCCGGCCTGTGCCGCCACCGAGAATCCCGGGGCCTGCAACTACGGTTTCAACACCGCCCAGGCCGCCTTCGACTACGCGGCCTCGACCGGCGTGAACACCTCGGTGGCCTGGTGGCTCGACGTGGAGCCGGACCCTTCCTGGTCCGGGGACCCCGCCGCCAACGCCTCCCTCGTCCAAGGTGCCATCGCCGGGATCCAGTCGCTCGGAGTGAACAGCGTCGGCATCTACTCCCAGCCGTCCAACTGGTCGTCCATCGTCGGCAGCTACTCCCCCGGCGTTCCCGAGTGGGTCGCCAACTGGGGCTCCAACACCCCGCCGTTCAATCCGGCCCAGTACTGCTCGGGATTCAATTTCGCGTCAGGTCCCGTGGTCATGGTGCAGTTCACCGATGGCGCCAACACCAACGGGTTCGACAGCGACTACGCCTGCTGAATCGATTCTGGTTCCCCCGCCCGCCTATCCGGACGGCAACCGGTGGGCGCCGTCGTTGTAGCCGAGGAGCCGCCATCGCCCCGCCTCGACCTCCCAGCTGGTCATGGAGGCGTGCCCGGTCCGGAGCTGCAGGCGGGCTCCCTCCAGTCCCCCGGCGACCGCCAGCTTGGCCAGGATCGATGCTTCGATGACCCCGGCGTGGCAGGCGACCACCACCAGCTGCCCGGCCCGGTGGGCCACGATCCCGTCCAGCGCGCCTGCTACCCGGTTGACGAATCCGGCCCAGCTCTCTCCTCCGGGGGCGATCGGTCGCCACGGATCGGCATCCCAGTCGAGCATCCCGAATCGCTCGGTGAACTCCGACCAGGTCAGCCCGTCGGCCTCCCCGGGATGGAGCTCGCACAGCCCGCACTCGGTCAGCAGCCCGAGCGGCGGCCCACGGTGGCCGTCGGCGACAGCCTCCAGGGCGGGCGCCAGCAGTTCCGCCGTCTCGATGGCCCGGGGCAGCACGCTGGCATAGAGGGCGTCTGCCCCGGCCAGCTCCCCGGTCGCCAGTAGTCGGTCCCGGAGCGCCTCCACCTGCCGGCGTCCGAGCCCGGTGAGCCCGTCACATCCCAGCTGGCCGCCGCAGACCCCCGACACGTTGCACACCGCCTCCCCGTGGCGGATCAGCACCAGGCGGGTGGCCCCAGGCGGCAGGGGCGGCACGGTGCGAACCCCCGATGGGACGCTCGGGGCGGGTGCGGGCTCGGGTCCCGCCCCGGCCAGACCGTCGAATCCGGAGGTCCCGGGGATCAAGCGAGCCCGCCGACGAACTGCTCGAGCTGTCTGAGGGTGCGGCACTCCACCACCTCGTCACAGTGGTTGGCGTACTCGCCGACGATCGAATCACCCGAATTCCAGTAGGCGCGAGGCTCGGGGTTGAGCCAGTACACGTGGCGGGCCCGGGCCTGGAGCTCCTTGACCACCCAGGACTGGGAGGCGTGGTAGTTGTTGCGGGCGTCGCCCAGCAGGAGCACGCTCGACCTCGGGGTGATCTCCTCCCCCCAGCGCTCCCAGAAGACGGTCAACGCGTGCCCGTAGTCCGAGTGACCGTCCACCCAGATCACGTCGGCCTCGGTGTTGATCCGGTGCACGGCGTCTGCCGGATCGTCGACGCCCTCGAAGAAGCTGCTCACCTCGTCGATCCCGTCGATGAAGACGAAACTGCGGACCTTGGAGAACTGGGAGCTGATGGCGTGGACCAGGTGGAGGGTGAAGCGGGCGAAGGAGGCGACGGATCCCGAGATGTCGGCGATGACCACGATCTCCGGCTTGGACGGGCGGGGGTATCGGAACTTGGGGTCGACCGGAACCCCTCCGGTGGAGAGCGAGTGGCGCACGGTGGAGCGGAAGTCGAGCGGGCCCTTGCGACCGTGACGGCGCTTCCGGGCCAGGCGGACGGCCAGTTTCCGGGACAGGGGCTGCAGCGACTTGCGCAGGGCGACCAGCTCCTCCCGGGTGGCGTGCATCACATCGATGTCCTCGGGCAACGGCTTGCGCAGCGACTTGGCCAGGGCCTGGCTCCCCCGGTCGGCGACCAGCCGGCGGCGGATCTCGTCCTCGATCTCCTTGCGGAGCTGGTCCACCCTCGACTGGTACTCGTCGCGCAACAGACGCTCCTCCAGAGGGGTGAGGGTCGTCTCCGGCCCCCCCGGGGCCGGCGGGGCCTCGCGGTTGAGCGAGGCGGTGGCGTCCCTGGCCTGGTCGACCAACCGATCGAGCACCCGGTCGAGGTCGAGGTTCCGGAGTGTCCGGTAGAGGTAGTAGGTCCCGCCCACCGGGCGACCCGCCTCCATCCCCGCGTAGCGGGTCACCGCCTGTCGGGCCACGGCCGCCATCATGGCGTCGTTGGCCCCCAGTAGCGCCTGGTAGAGAAGGTCGGCCAGCTCCTCGGGGGTCATCCCCTCCCCGCCCCCGGTACCGCCCTTCCCCTGGCCCCGGCGACCCCCAGAGCCGGCCGCCTCGCCCTCGCCCTCGTCAGACCCGGCCCCGCTCGAGGGATCGTCGGGATCACCGGCGATCCGGTAGCCGGGCCCGCGCAGGGAGAAGTAGATCTCGAACGCGGTTTCGTAGGCCCGCCAGTGGGACGAGGACTTCACCAGGCTGGCCCCGAGGGTGTACTTCACGGCCTCGCGGTCCTCCATCGGCACATGGCGGAGCGCCTCGGCCGCGTCGAGGTGCTCGGTCAGGGACACGGGGATGCCCGCGGCGCGGAGCTCGGTCACGAAACCGGTGAGCAGTTCGAGCATCGTCGCTGTCCCCCGGCCTCAGTCGGGCGACTCCACCCCGGCCAGCTCCTTGGCGGCCCGATCGATGTCCGACCGGTACTTCAAGAGGATGTGGAGGGTGTCCTTGGCCCGCTCGGCGTCGATCGACTCCACCCCGAGCACGACCAGGGTGCGGGCCCAGTCGAGGGTCTCGGAGACCGACGGGTCCTTCTTCAGGTCGAGGGTCCGGATCGAACGCACGATACGTGCCACCTGATCGGCCAACGACCGGCTGATGCCCGGTACCCGGGTTTCGATGATGGCCCGCTCCCGGTCGAGCAGGGGGTAGTCGATGTGCAGGTAGAGGCAGCGCCGTTTGAGCGCCTCGGAGAGCTCGCGGGTGTTGTTCGAGGTGAGGAAGACCAGGGGGATCTGGGTGGCCCGAACGGTGCCGAGCTCGGGAATCGAGACCTGGTACTCCGAGAGGATCTCGAGCAGCAGCGCCTCGGTCTCGAGCTCCACCCGGTCGACCTCGTCGACCAGCAGCACGACCGGCTCCGCCGACCGGATGGCCTCGAGCAGCGGTCGGGCCAGCAGGAAATCCTCGGAGAAGATGTCCCCCTCGAGCTCGTCCCAGGCCTGGCCCGAGTCGGCCTGGATGCGCAACAGCTGCTTCTTGTAGTTCCACTCGTACAGCGCCTTGGACTCGTCGAGGCCTTCGTAGCACTGGAGCCGGATCAACCGGCTACCGGTCATCCGGGCCACCGACTTGGCCAGCTCGGTCTTGCCCGTCCCCGCCGGTCCCTCCACCAGCACCGGCTTGGCCAGACGGTCGGCCAGGAAGACCACGCCGGCGATCCCGTCGTCGGCCAGGTAGTCGACGCCTGCGAGGCCTTCCCGGACGGCGGCGATCGAGTCGAAGCGGGGCGGGCCGGCCACCGGGAACCCGGTGACGACCTCGGGCGGCGGTCCCACCCGGCCGGCCGGGTCGACGACGCCGGTCATGACCGCACCTGCCCGGTGCCCGAGACCACGTACTTGACGGAGGTCAGGTCCCGCAGGCCCATCGGCCCACGGGCGTGGAGCTTCTGGGTGGAGATGCCGATCTCCGCCCCGAGCCCGAGCTCCTCGCCGTCGATGAACCTGGTCGAGGCGTTGACCAGCACGGCGGCGGCGTCGACCTCGGTGGTGAACCGGTCGGCGGCGGCCAGGTCGCCGGTGACGATGGCCTCGGAGTGGCCCGAGGAGAACCGGGCGATGTGGTCCATGGCGCCCTCGAGATCCTCGACCACGGCGACCGAAAGGGTGAGATCGAGGAACTCGGTGGCGAAGTCGGCGTCGGTGGCCGGGCCCAGTCCGGGGAGCACCGACCGGGTGGCCTCGTCCCCGATCAGGGTCACCCCGGAGAGCGCAGCTGCCACCCGGGGCAGGAACACGTCGGCCACGGCCCGGTGGACCAGCAGGGTCTCCGCGCTGTTGCAGACACCCGGTCGCTGGGTCTTGGCGTTGACCACGATGGCCTCGGCCATGGAGAGGTCCGCAGCTGCGTCCACGTAGATATGGCAGTTCCCGGACCCGTCGACCACATAGGGCACGGTGGCGTGCTCGACGACCGAGGCGAGTAGCGACGGGCCCCCCCGGGGGATCAGGCAGTCGATGAGGCCCTGGAGCTGCATGAAGGCCACCGCCGAGGACCGGCTGGTGTCGGTCACCAGGACCACCGCGTCGCTCGGCAGCCCGGCCTTGTCCGACCCGTCCCGGAGCGCTCCCACGATGGCTGTGTTGGAGGCGATGGCCGACGACGAGCCCCGGAGGAGTACGGCGTTGCCGGACTTGACGCACAGCCCGGCGGCGTCACTGGTCACGTTGGGACGGTTCTCGTAGATGATCCCGACCACCCCGAGGGGGACCCGGACCCTCCGGACCCGCAGCCCGTTGGGGCGGACCCATCCCTCGACGATCTCGCCCACCGGATCGGGCCGGCCGGCGACGCTCCGGAGGCCGGCGGCCATCGAGGCCACCCGGTCCCCGTCCAGGCGGAGGCGGTCGAGCGAGGTGGGGTCCGCACCGGCCTTCTCGGCCCGGGCCATGTCGGCGGTGTTGGCCTCGAGGATCGGGCCGAGCCGCTGCTCTAAGAGGTCCGCCGCCCGGAGCAGAGCCTCGTCCCGGGTCGCAGACGAGGACCGGGCCACGAGCCGACCGGCCACCCGGGCGCGGCGCCCGAGGTCCACGAGCGAGGAGGGCGATGTCGATTGCACCGTGTCAGCGTACTTCCCGGGCCTCCGGCCACTGCACCCGGACCCGGCTGCCGCTATTCGAGTACCACCAGGTCGTCGCGGTGGACCACCTCGGACGAGACGTCCTCGGGGAGGTCGTCGGACTTCCGCCCCGCCCAGGCCGCCACCTCCGAGGACGACTGGCGGACCAGGCCCTTGGCGAAGACGGCCCCGTCCTGACCGGCGATCTCGACGGCGTCGTCCACCCCGAAGCCACCCCGGCACGAGAGCACCCCGGCCGACAACAGGGAGCGGCCCCGCGCCACCAGTGCCCGACGGGCACCGTCATCGACCACGATGGTCCCTGAGGCGCCGATGGCGAAGGCGATCCACAGCTTGCGGGCGGGCAGGCGGCGGTCGTGGGGCCGGAACCGGGTGCCCACCCCGGACACCGACCCGGCGACCGCGCCGAGCACACCGGGCCGCGCCGCGTCGGCGATCACCGCTTCCACTCCCGACCAGGCGGCGATCTTGGCCGCGGCCAACTTCGAACCCATCCCCCCGCTGCCCGCTGCGGTACCCGGACCGCCCGCGATTCGCTCGAGCTCATGGTCGATCTCGACCACCTCTTCGATCAGTGATGCCCCGCCGGCGTGACGGGGGTCCCCGGTGAACAACCCGGCGGTGTCGGTCAAGAGCACCAGCAGCTGGGCCCCGATCAGATGGGCGACCAGCGCGGCCAGACGGTCGTTGTCGCCGAAGCGGATCTCCTCGTCGGCCACCGCGTCGTTCTCGTTGACCACCGGGACGACGCCCAGGTCCAGCAGTCGGGCCAGGGTCTGGCGAGCGTGGAGGTATTGGCTCCGGTGGACGAAGTCGAGGGGGGCGAGCAGCACCTGGCCGACGTCCAGCCCGTGGCGACCGAGAGCGTCGCTCCACACCCTCATCAATCGGTGCTGGCCGACTGCGGACAATGCCTGGAGCGTCGCCAGATCGGTCGGACGCGGCTCGGTGGGGGCCAGACTGGTCCGGCCGGCGGCGATCGCACCGGAGGTGACGACCACGACCCGGTTGCCGGCGGAGCGGGCCTCGGCCACCTCTTCCGCCAGCTTGTCGATGGCATCGGTGTCCACCCGGCCCGACGCCGTGGTCACCGAGGACGACCCGATCTTGACCACCAGCGTGCGCGGTCCCGCTCCGCCCGTCAGAGGGGTCACCACGGGCGGCGGCGGGGACCCGGGCCCCCGGTGTACTCCGGCTGGTCGCGATACCAGGTGAAGGACAGCGCGCCGATGTGGACCACGTCCCCGTCACGGGCCCCGGCCCGGGCCAGCTGGCGGTCCACGCCCATGCGGCGCAGGCGCCCCTGGATGTAGTCCGCAGCCTCGTCGGAGGTCACGTCGTTGAGGGCGACCGCCCGCTCCGCCACCTTGCCCACCACCCGGTAGACACCCTCTTCGACCCGTTCCACGGCGAACCCTTCGGGGAGGGGCCGATGGACGACGATGGCGTGCTCGGCGGCGGGCTGGGCGGCACGAGCCTCGGCCACCTGGCGGGCCAGCCTCCCGACCAGGGTCCCGATGCCCAACCCGGTGACGGCGGACACGACCATGTCCGGTCGGAACGAGCCAACGCCGTCACCGCTGGCCCTGGTGACGCCGGCTTCGCCGACCACATCGGCCTTGGACCCCACCACCAGGCGGGGCCGGTCCACGAGGTCCGGCTGATAGCGCTCGAGCTCCCCGAGGAGGACCCGCTCCTGTTCGCCCGGCGGAACGCCCGTGACCGGGTCGAGCTCGACCAGCACGACCAACACCCTGGACCGTGTGATGTGGCGGAGGAACCGGTGCCCCAGCCCCTTACCGTCGGCGGCCCCCTCCACCAGCCCGGGGATGTCTGCCACCGTGAAGTCGGAGTCGTCATCCGCCCGGACCACGCCCAGGTGCGGCTCCAACGTGGTGAACGGGTAGTCGGCGATCTTGGGCTTGGCCGCCGAGATCCGTGAGATGAGCGTGCTCTTGCCCACGTTGGGGAAGCCGACCAGGGCGACGTCGGCGACCAGGGCCAGGTCGAGGTCGTACCACTGCTCGTGGCCCTTCTCCCCCTGCTCGGCGAAGGCCGGGGCCCGTCGGCGGTTGGTCAGGAAGCTGGCGTTCCCCCGGCCCCCACGACCGCCCTCGCCCGCCAGCCACCGGTCGCCGGGGTTGGCCAGGTCGACCAGGAACGAGCCGTCGCGGCCCTTGGCCCGGGTTCCGACCGGGACCGGCACGTCGAGGTCGCGGCCCCGCGCCCCGTGCTTCTTCTTCCCGCCCCCGTGGCCGCCGTCGCCACCCCGCCGATGGGGATGGTCCCGGAAACCGAGCAGCGAGGACTGGTTGGTGGTGGCCACCAGCCACACGTCGCCCCCCCGCCCTCCATCGCCCCCGTCGGGGCCACCTTTGTCCACGTGGGCCTCACGGCGGAACGCCACCGCGCCCGCCCCCCCGTCGCCGGCCTTCACGTGCAGTTGTGCCTCGTCGACGAAGCCGGACATGGGCCGATCCTACCGATCGGCCGTCCGCCGCAGGGTATGACGGCCGGGGCCGGCCCTCAGCGGTCTCGGACCGGGACTGGCTCTCAGGCCACCGGCGGGGCGGCGTCCGGTCGGCAGCACACGTGGGTCGTGAAGGGCCCGCCGTTCCACTCCACAGCGTCGCTGAAGGCCTGGCCGACGTCCATCGACCCTCCCGTCGACTCGGCGTCGGCGCGGTGGAGGTTGAGTACCAGCCGTTCGGCATCGGCCCACGCCGCGAACTGGCCGAGATCGGCCTCCTGCGCGGTCTCGAGCATGCTCCAGCCCTCCCGCCGCCCGAGCTCGGCGGTTCGAAGGACGAAGCGGTAGTACCGCTCATGGTCGGCGAGGACCGACTCGATCGCCCCCCTTCCGACGATCGGGCCGTGGCCCGGGACGATCCAGTCGGCGCCGAAACCGGCCAACCAGTCGAGCGACTCGAGCGCACCCCTCACCGACCCGGCGAACACGAGGGGGGTGAGCCCGTGGAACACCAGATCGCCGGCGAACAGGACGCGCTCGTCGGGGAGCCAGGCCACAAGATCGCCCCGGGTGTGGGCGGCCCGGCCCGGGTGGCGCAGATCCACCCGACGACCGCCGGCGTAGACGGTGAGCTCCGATCGGGTCACGATGGTCGGTGGCCGCCGTCTCACGTTCCCCCATTCGGGAACCGGATCCCACTGGCGGGGGCCGGCATCGATCGTCGGGTCCCTCAGCATTCGCCGTCGGGTGCTCTCGTGGCCGACCAGGACGGCGTCCGAAGGGAGCAGGCTGTTGCCGTGGGTGTGATCGCCGTGGTCGTGGGTGTTGGCGGCCACCCGGATCGGGCGGCTGCCCGCGGCCTCGCCCACCGCGGCCAGGAACCGGCGGGTCCGCTCCGCGGTGGCGCAGGTGTCGACGATCATCGTCTCGTCGCTGCCCACGACCGCACCGGCATTGTTGATCCACCAGGTCCCGTCCGGCTGGATCCAGGCGTGAACGCCCTCGACCAACTCGTGCAGGCCTGCCGCAGGGGACGCAGCGCCGCCGCAGTGCCAGTGCCCGTGCCCGTGCGCGCTGTTTCCGCTCACGCCACCGGCTCAGTCCGCCTCGAGCACCAGCGGTCGGATCCGGGCCATGGCCTCGGTGACACCGAGGGACGCAGCGAGGGCGTCATAGGTGCCGTACTCCTTCCGCAGGGCTGCGAGGAACTCCTCCATGGTCCCCGGCACGACGTTGAGGATGGTCGGCGCGTAGCGCTCGACCTCCTCGGTCGAGTCCGGGTATTCCGCCTTCAGGCGGTCGAGGAGGTTGCCCATGGCCGCGGCGCTCAGCGCATAGTCCTCGACGATGGTCGCATCGGGAACGCCGAGGAAGGCCAGGATCAGCGCGGAGAGCACGCCGGTCCGGTCCTTTCCTGCGCTGCAGTGGAACACCGCGGGCAACGAATCCGGGGAGGCCAGGGCCTCGATGGCCCCGGTGAGCGCCGGTCCGCCTTGCGAGACCATCTCGACATAGCGCGAGGCCACGTAGGAGGCCTCGCCCCACGAGGGGATCTCCTGTGCGGAGGGGAGCACGTCGGTGAGGGGCAGGTCCACATAGCGGACCGGTACCAGGTCCACGGGGAACCGACCACGATGCTCTGCCTCGTCCACCGTCCGGAGGTCGATCACCGTGGCCACCCCCAGGTCGATCACCTGGGCCCGGTCCGCCTCACTCAGCTTGTTGAGACCGTCCGCCCGGAACAGGCGCCGCCAGCCCATCCGATGGCCGTCCCCAGTCCGATAGCCACCCAGGTCTCGGAAGTTGACGCACCCCTCGAAGCTGAGCGCCCGGGTCGGCTCGGGCACCGGCGGACGGCTCCGGTTCGATGCGACGGGGTTGGGGGCTGACATCCCGGGAGCGTACCGTCGGCGGCGGCCGGCGGCCACAGGGGACACGCCGCACGGCCACGCCGGGTGTCAGTCGCCCGCCACCACGTCCACCAGTTTGCGGCCCTTGCGGCTGGTGAACCGGACCGTGCCGTCGGCCAACGCGAACAGGGTGTCATCGCCGCCCAGGCCCACATTGACGCCGGGGTGGAACTTGGTGCCCCGCTGGCGCACAATGATGGCCCCTGCCCGCACCGAGGTGCCGCCGAACGTCTTGACCCCCAATCGCTGAGCGTTCGAATCGCGGCCGTTGCGGGTCGAACCGCCACCTTTGGTCTTCGACATGTCTTCGTGTTCCTTCCGTTCTTCCTCGTGCTCGTGCTCGTCCTTCAGGCCCCCGGACCAGGTGGCCCGGCGCCGATCGGCGCCGATCGGGAGGACACCCGGGACCCGAATCGCCCGGCCGCTCCGTCGCCGGTGCCCGGCCGGCGAAGCTCAGCCGGTGGCGCTGATCGACGTGATGGCGATCGTCGAGTACCGCTGGCGATGACCCCACCGGGTGCTCTGGTTCGACTTGTTCTTGTAGGTGAAGCCCCGGATCTTCGGCCCGAGCTCCTCTCCCACCACGGTGGCGGTCACCGACGAGCCGGCCAGCTGGTCCGGGGTGGCCAGCACGGTATCGCCGTCCACCACCAGCACCGGCGCGAAGGTCACCTCCGACCCGGGGGACTCCCCCAGCAACTCGACCCGGAGCTGCTGGCCCTCGGCCACCCGCTCCTGTTTGCCTCCGGTTTTGATCACTGCGTACATAGGGCCAGCAGTCTACCGCTCGGGGTCCTCGAAAACTATTCCCCGTCCGTTGCAGACCTCGCAGGTCGTGGACATCGACTCGATCAGCCCCTCGGAAACCCGCTTCCGGGTCATCTCCACGAGGCCCAGCTCGGAGATGTCGAAGACCTGGGTGCGGGTCTTGTCCCTGGCCAGGGCCGAACGCAGGGCACTGCCCACCTTGTCGCGGTTCTCCCGGATCTCCATGTCGATGAAGTCGATGACGATGATGCCGCCGATGTCCCGGAGACGGAGCTGGCGGGCGACCTCCTCGGCCGCCTCCAGGTTGTTGCGATAGACGGTCTCCTCCAGGTTGGTGGTCCCGACGTTCTTGCCGGTGTTGACGTCGATCACCGTCAGCGCCTCGGTCCGATCGATGACCAGCGAGCCGCCCGACGGGAGATAGACCTTGCGGTCGAGGGCCTTGTGCAGCTGCTCGTGCACGTGGTAGCGCTCGAAGACCGGCAGGGACTCCACCTCGGGGTCGAAGTACTCCACCCGGTCGGACAGTTCCGGGTTGACCGCGCCCACGTAGTCCCGGACCTGCTCGTAGAGGGCCGGGTCGTCGATGACCACGGCCCGGTACTCGCGGTTCAGCTCTTCGCGGATGACCCGGACCGCGATGGCCGGCTCCCGGTACAACAGGGCCGGGCCCTGGCCCCGGGTGGCCTCGGCGGCGATGGACTCCCATTGGTTCGCCAGGCGCTCGACGTCGTTGCCCAGCTCCTCGGCGCTGGCTCCGGCTGCCGCCGTCCTCACGATGAGCCCGTGCCCCTCGGGCCGGACGCCGTCGACGATCCTTCTCAGCCTCTTGCGCTCGCTGTCCTCGAGGCGCTTGGAGATGCCGTACGCCGTGCTGTTGGGGACCAGCACCACGAACCGGCCGGGGAGCGAGACCTCCTGGGTCAGGCGGGCGCCCTTGGCCCCGATCGGGTTCTTCGTGACCTGGCACAAGATGGTCTGGCCCGGACGGAGCAGCTGTTCGATCCGGGGCTGGCCGGGGGAGGCTCCGGATTCCACGTCCTCGGTGTCGAAGCGGACATCCCCGTGGTAGAGCACCGCGTTCTTGGGTGTTCCGATGTCGACGAACGCCGCCTCCATGCCCGGCAGGACGTTCTGCACCCGGCCCCGGTAGATGTTGCCGTCGATCTGGGTTGCGTCGTCGGCCGCCCGGGAGATGTAGTGCTCGACCAGGGTGCGGCCCTCGAGCAGGGCGATCTGGGTCATCTCGGGACGGACGTGGACGCAGATCATGTAGCGTCCCACCGCCTTGCCTCGGCGTTCGCGCCCGCCCCGGCGCCCTTCCGTCCGGGCGGCGGGGCCGCCGCGGAGCGCAGAGCCGGTCGTCGGCGGGCCCTTGGTCGCGGCCGCCGGAGCGCCGCCGCCCGGGGTGGCCCCGCTTCCGCCGCCCGAACGCGACCGAGATCGCCCTCCCCCGGTTGATCGTCCCGGGCCTCGACCGGCCACCGGGGAGCCCCGCCCGTCGTTGCCTCCGCCGTTCCGGTTGCCTCCACCGTTCTGGGGGCCGGTGGGTCGGGCGGGGCGGCTGTCGCCGATCTTGGGGCGCTCCGGAGCTACGGCCGGGGTCGGGCCGGCAACCACCGCCGACGGACCGGAGGCCCCGGGCTCCGCCGATGCCCCAGCCGGGGCGGGATGAGCCACCGTCGATGCGGTGGGCCCGGGATCGGTCCGGCCCTCGGAGCGAGCGGGCGCCGTTCCATCGCCGGTCCGGCCCCTGCCCCGACCGCCCCGGGAGCCGCGCCGCCTCCGGTTCGGGCCGTCCCCGCCTCCCTGGTCCCGGCCACCGGCGGTGCCGGCAACCGGGTCCCTCGGGCCGTCAGCGGCGGCGCCGTTCGCCACCGGCGGTGGCGCGGCGTCGACAGCCTCCGGGGCGGCCTTGGTCGAATCGGTCTCCGCGGTTGCCGTCGGGGATCCCGGCGGGTCCGCAGGGACCTCCACCGGCTGCCCGATTGGTGCATCTGACATCGAATTCCCTTCTCGTCCTGCTCATGACGCACGCTCCAGCGCGTGCGCGGCGCGGTGGGTGCCGGTCGGTTCACCCCTCCGTCGGAGGGGCTCCTCCCGGATGCCCTCGCGCTCGATCCATTGTTGAGTTCTGCGTGCCCGGTCGAGCACCGGGGTTCCTGCGGCCGTGCCTCGACCGTGGGCGTCTCCCAGCGACCCGTCCCCCGCCGGGCCCCCTGACGCGGCCACCAGGCCCCGGACCAATTCGATCGGCCGGACCCCCCGGGGTCGGGTGGCCAGCTCCGCCACCACACCGATCGGCCGCCGGCCCTCGGCCATGGTATTCCTCCCGGCCGGTACCCGATGACCTTCCACCGCCAGGGCCAGCACCGACGGCCGGAGGTCGTCGTGCTCCTCCCTGCCCTTCCGCTCCCTCACGATGGGCACCACCGGCGCGGCGAGGAGGGTCCTGACCTGCGCTTCGAGCTCGTCCCTGGAGATCCCGGCGATGTCCATGGACCACGAGCAGGAGGTGACCTCCTGCTGCAGCGAGCCGGCCCGGCGCTCGATCGGAGCTGCCGCCTCGACCTCGATGCCGGCAGGCAGGAGGTCGGAGAGCCGCCCGGGCAACGCCTCCACCTCGATGCCGGCTGTCTCGGGGCGATGCCGGTCGAGGACCACGTCGAGGTATTCGGCCAGCGACTCACAGCCGGTCGGGAGGGCCAGCCCGAAGCTGAGCTGGGGCCGGGGGGAGAACCCCTCGGTGTAGGCCAGCGGCAGTCCGGCACGCCTCAGCGCCCGTTCCCACATCCGGGCCACGTCGCGTTGGCTGGTGAAGCGGATCCGACCGAGCTTGGTGAAACGGAGCCGTATTCGCACCTCAGCCTTTCCCCCCTCCGACCCCTACTTCGCCACGCCGGTCCGGCCCGTGGGCCGGCACGGCACCGGACGGCGCCGTCGTGAGGAATCGTACCGGCACCCGGCCCCCGGATGAGAGATCCTGCCCGGTGCCCTGGCTGCCGCCCGCCGGGGGCACCGCCGAGGCGACCACATGTTCGATGCCGAAGCCGGTGCATGCCCCGCAGTCGTAGCAGGGCGTCCAGCGGCAGTCCGCCAGCCCGTGCTCGGCCAGGGCGTCCAACCAGTCCTGCCACAGGAAGTCCCGGTGCAGCCCGGCCGAGAGGTGGTCCCAGGGCAGCGCCTCGTCCTCGGACCGGTGGCGGTAGACGGCGTCCTCGAGGGACATCCCGTGGTCGGCGAGGGCCTCGGTCCACAGCCGCAGGTCGAAATGCTCGGTCCACTCCTGGAAGGTGCCCCCGCGCCGCCACACCTGCTCGATCACCCCGCCCATCCGCCGGTCGCCGCGGCTGACGATGCCCTCGGCCGCCGTGGCCTTGGGATCGTGCCACCGGACGGTCAGGCCCCGCACCGGTCGGGCGGCGTCGCGGAGCAGGTGGATCTTGCGGGTGAGCTCCTCGATGGTGTTCTGGCCGAACCACTGGAACGGGGTCTGCACCTTGGGGACGAACCCCCCGACCGAAGCGGTCACGGTCACCCCTTTGTGGTACCGGCGGCCGATGGCCACGCACTGCTTGGCCAGCTCCACGATGCCCAGGGTGTCCTCGTCGGTCTCGGTGGGGAGCCCGATGAGGAAGTAGAGCTTGACCCGTTTCCACCCCTGGCTGAAGGCGGCGTCGACCGCGGCGTAGAGGTCCTCCTCGCGGATCAGCTTGTTGATCACCTGGCGCATGCGCCAGGTGCCCGCCTCGGGGGCGAACGTGAGTCCAGTCCTCCGCACCCGTTGGATCTGGGCGGCGGTGCCCACGGTGAAGGCATCGACCCGGAGGCTGGGAAGGCTCACCGACACCTGGCCCGAACAGGACGGGTCCTCGATGATCGAGGTGACCGTCTCCTCGATGCCCGAGTAGTCGGCGCTGGAGAGCGAGGTCAGGGCCACCTCGTCGTACCCGGTGCGGGCCAGGCCGTCGCCGACCATGGTCCGGACCTGGTCACCCGGCCGCTCCCGGACCGGCCGGGTGACCATGCCGGCCTGGCAGAACCGGCAGCCCCGGGTACACCCCCGGAACAGCTCGACGTTGAGGCGGTCGTGGACCACCTCGATGAGCGGCACCAGCTGCTGTTTGGGGTAGGGCCAGCGGCCGAGGTCGGCGATGGTCCGCTTCTCCACCCGCGCCGGGACCTCGGCGTAGCGCGGCGTGGTGGCGACCAGGCGCTGTTGGGCTCGGCCCGGGGCGGCCCGGGCAGGTGCGGGCCCGGGCCCGTAGTCGGCCGCGTAGCACCCGGGGACGTAGACCCCGGGCAGTCGGGCCAGGGCCCGCAACCTCGCCTGCCGGATGTCCGCGGCCCGGTCGGTCCCCCCGGCCGGGCCCGCCGCCGGCGCCGCCTTGGACGCGGCCAGCACCTCGTTGATCTCGCCGATCGCCTCCTCCCCGTCCCCCAACACGAAGCAGTCCACGAAGTCGGCCAGCGGCTCCGGGTTGAAGGCGCAGTGGCCACCGGCCACCACGATCGGGTCGTCGGCCGTGCGGTCGGCGCCGTGGAGCGGCACCTCGGACAGGTCGATCAGGTTGAGGACGTTGGTGTAGACCAGCTCGGCGGAGAGGTTGAAGGCCAGGACGTCGAAAGCACGGGCCGGCAGGTGGCTCTCGAGCGAGAAGAGGGGCAGCCCGGCGGCGCGCATCGCCGCCTCCATGTCCACCCACGGGGCGTAGGCCCGCTCGGCCACGGCGTCGCCGCGCTCGTTGAGGATCTCGTAGAGGATCTGGAGCCCCTGGTTGGGGAGGCCGATCTCATAGGTGTCGGGGTAGACGAGCAGCCACGCGACGGACCCGGGACCGTGCTCGGGCATCTGGGCCCCGAGCTCGCCGCCGATGTAGCGGGCCGGCTTCGTGACCTGGGACAACAGGGCTTCTACCCGTGGCCAAAGGCTCTCCATCTCCCCCTCCATCCTAGGGCCACCCAGCGGTGCCTGGACCCGGGCCGCCCACCCGGACCCGATCTGCTCACCCGGAGCTCGCTCCCGTCGGTGAGGAGGTCGTCGTGGTCGAGCCCGCCGGGAGCGCCGTGGAGGTGGGGAGGTCCACGGGGTTCGGGTTCTGGATCACCGTCTGGCCGGGGGGAATGGCCGGGGAGGTGACCGGGTGGGCGGCCAGGTAGTCGAAGATCTGGCTCACCACCGGGGCCGATGCCGCCGCGCCGTAACCGGCCTGGTCGATCACGCAGACCACCACGTACTGGGGGGCGGTGGCCGTCGGGCCCCAGCCGACGAACCAGGCGGTGGGCTCCTTGCCGATCTCGGTGTCGGCGGTGCCGGTCTTCCCGGCCACGCCGCCGGGGAAGGTCTTGAGGCCGCCGGAGACGCCGTAGGCGGTGCCGCCGGGGGAGTTGACCACTCCCTCGAAGCCGGTGAGCAGGGCCTGGTGGAGGCTGGGCGACAGGTTCACGTGGCCGGTGACCTGGGGGGCGTACTTCTTCAACACCGTCCCGGACGGGGAGACGATGGCCGCGGCCACCTGGGGGGCGTACCGGGTGCCGCCGTTGGCGAAGGTCGCATAGGCCACTGCCTGCTCGATGGGGGTGATGACGGTGGTCCCCTGCCCGAACGCCATCTCGACGTTGTCGCCCGCGTACCAGGTGGTGTTGGGGAAGCCCTTCGGGCTCATGGCGTGCAGCTTGAGCCGCTCGGCCTGGCTGTCCACCCGGCCCTGGACCTCGCCGGGCAGGTCGATGCCGGTCAGCTCGCCGAGCCCGTACTGGTGGGCCTGGTCCTGGATCGGGGTCTGCCCGTAGGCCGGGTTGGCCCGGTTGTCGTAGAACATGGCTCCCAGGTTGTAGAAGAAGTCGTCACTGGACACGGTGATCGCGCTCGAGATGTTGAAGGTGCCGTTCGGGTCGCCTTCGCTGTTGTGGAAGATGCAGGTCGTGCTGCCGTACTGGCACCCGGGGATCTTGTAGGTGCCGCTGTCGTAGAAGGAGTAGCCCGGGGTGATCAGGCCGAGCCCGAGGGCGGCGGTGGCGGTGTTGAGCTTGAAGGTGGACCCGGGGGTGTAGAGCCCCTGGATCGTGCGGTTGAGCTGGGGGTCGTTGCCCTTCGGGTCCTGGAGCGCCGCGTAGGCGGCGTTGGAGATCCCTCCCACCCAGACCGAGGGGTTGTAGGTGGGGAACGAGGAGAGGGCGTACACGGCACCGGTCTGCGGGCTCATCACCACCACCGCCCCGCCGGTGGCCCCCGGGTAGCATCCGGCATTGGTGTTGCACTGGGGATCGAACGTGCGGCGCAGACTGGTGATCTGGCTGGCCAGGGCGTTGTCGGCCACCTGCTGGAGGTTGGTGTCCAGGTTGGTGACCACGTTGTTGCCGGCGGTGGCCTGGGTGGTCCTGAGGGTGCCGACCACCTGGCCTTTGGGGTCGACCTCCAGCTGCTGGCTGCCCGGGGTGCCTCGCAGGTCGGACTCGTACTGCCGCTCGAGGCCCGACTGGCCGAACGGGTCGCCGGCCTGGTATCCCTGGGCCGAATGGGCCTTGAGGTCGGTGGTGTTGATGGCCCCGACATACCCGAGGGTCTGGGCCGCCGGGTAGCCGGTCTGGGCGGGCCCGGGGAGCTCCACCTGGGGGTAGTTCCGCTGGGTCGTCGCCACCCAGGACACACCGGGGAAGTCGTCCTGGTGCTCTTTGATGTAGAGGATGTCGGCGGGCGGTGCGTCGGACAGGATCGGCACCGGCTTGTAGATGCTGTTGCGGAGGTCGGCGATGGAGGCATTGATCTGGGCGGAGGTCTCTCCGATCAGGGTGGCGAGCCGCCCGACCACCTCGGGATGCTGCTGAGCGGCTACCCGTGACAGGGTGATCTGCCGGACGACCAGATTGTTGGCCAGCGGATTCCCGTATCGGTCGAGGATGAGGCCGCGCGCCGGGTCGACGGCCACGGCGCGGATCTGGTTGGCCGACACGGCGTGGGCCGCGGCCGGTGCCTGCAGCACCTGCAGCGTCCACAGTCGGAGTCCCAACAGGGCGAAGAGCCCGGCGACGACGAGCCCGGCGATCCGCAGGCGGAGCCCGGGGCGGGACGCACTGGTGTCCGGGGCGTCGAGCACCGCCCCGACCGAGAAGCGGTTCTGGCGGAGCTTGGGCTGGCGGGGTTTCTTCCGCTGGGGGCTGCGGTCCTTCTCCGGGCGCAGATAGTGCCGGCCGCCGTTGAACGGGTGTCGCAGGGATCGGCTCACGGGCGTCCAGTATCCCAAGCCGGGGGACGGATGGGTACGCGCGTCCGCCTGCAGCTCATCGCAGGACGCCGGTTGCGGTGGCCGAGGTGGGCACTCCTTCCGTCGAGACCTCGGGCAGCGCCCAGGCCACCAAGCGCAGGGCGGGCAGGGCCAGGACGGCATTGACCAGCGACACGAGCAGCACGATCTGAGCCACGCCGGCGTGGAGCATCTGGGGCTGGCCCAGGACCGACCCCAGCACCGCATAGATCAATTCGTAGAGCGCGCTGCCGGCCAGGGCGGCGAAGGGAGGGAGCCACAGGGCCGTGCGGTCCAGAGCCAGGGTGGCCGCGCCCACCGCGAACCCGACCAGGCAGCCGACCAGCGCCGACAGCCCGAACGGGGTGGGCAGGAAGAGGTCGGCCACCAGTCCGGCCCAGAACCCCATCGACGCGCCCCGGCTCGGTCCACCGACGATGCCCGCCACGATGGGCAGGAGGATCATGATGTCCGGGTGGAGTCCCCCGACCCGGAGGTCGAGGACCAGGGTCTGTTGCACGGTGACGAAGAGGGCCATCACCAGGCCGATCCGGGCCACGTCCCGCACCGTCATCGGGGCACCATCCAGACCGGTCCGGACCGGACGGACCGGGTCATCACGCTGGTCTCACGGCGAAGGCCCGTAGGACAACAGCACCGACACGTAGCGGAGATGGGGGAGGTCGGCCGCCGGCTGCAGCGCCACCGACTCCTGGGAGGCGGTGGCGCCGGTCTTGGACGAGACCACCTTGGCCACCGGGATCCCGGCGGGGAAGAGGGCGCCCTGGAGCCCGCTGGTGACAAAGGTCTCCCCGACGGCCAACGGTGTGTTGGTGGGGACCAGGTCGGCGTCGAGGGGCTTGCCCGAGCCCTGGCCGTTCAGAACCGCCAGCGAACCGGGGGGCGGGCCGTAGCGGGCACCGACCACCGACTGGCCGTCGGTGACCAGCCGCACCGTGGCCGTGTCGTGGTTGGCCTGGACGACCTGTCCGACCAGCCCGCCGGCCCCGACCACCGGCATGTCGAGCTGCACGCCCTGGTCACGCCCGACCCCGATGTCGATGGTGGCGGCGAAGTCGCTGGTTCCGTAGTTGGTCACCTCGGCCGGCACGTTCTGCAGGTTCCCGACGAAGGGCAGGTTGAGCAGCGCGCTGAGCTGCTTCATGGCCTGCTCGGTGTCGGCCGCCGATCGCTCCTGCATCTTCAGATGGTCGATCTCGGCCTGGAGCCGCTGGTTCTGCTGGCGGACGGCACCGTAGTGGACCGAGCCGGCGAGGAAGCTCCCAACCGGCTGGGTGACATCGTTCACCGCGGACCGCACCGGCGCGAATGCGTCGGCCGACGCCGACTTCATTCCTGAGATGACCCGGTGGAACCCGCCCCGCGCGTCGAGGGTGATGATGGTCACCGAGGCCAGGACCAACAGGAGCAGCGTGGTGCGGGGCCGGCGGGACCGCCGCGACTTCGCCACGGGAGACGAGCTCTCCGGTCGTTCAGCGAGCGGACGAAGTGATGAGGACCTGCTTCAAGGCCTCGAACTCCTCGAGGCACTGCCCACTCCCTATGGCCACGCAGTTCAGCGGGTCCCGGGCCACAACGATCGGCATGCCCGTCTCCTGGGTCAGCCGGCTGTCGAGCCCGTGCAGCAGCGCGCCGCCACCGGTCAGGACGATGCCCTGTTCCATGATGTCCGCAGCCAGCTCGGGGGGCGTCCGGTCGAGGGTGACCTTGACAGCGTCGACGATGGCCGACACCGGCTCGTCGATGGCCTTGCGGATCTCCTGGGTCGAGATGACCACCGTCTTGGGCAGTCCGGTGACCAGGTCGCGGCCGCGGATCTCGGCGTGCAGCTCCTCTTCGAGCTCATAGGCCGAGCCGAGAGCGATCTTGATCTCCTCCGCGGTTCGTTCGCCCAACGCCAGGCTGTACTCCTTCTTGACGAAGGACACGATCGCCTCGTCCAACTCGTCGCCGCCGATCCGGATGGACTGGCTGGTCACGATGCCGCCGAGCGAGATGACCGCCACCTCGGTGGTGCCCCCGCCGATGTCGACGACCATGTTGCCGGTCGGCTCGTGGACCGGCAGCCCCGCCCCGATGGCTGCGGCCATCGGCTCCTCGATGATGTAGGCCTTGCGGGCGCCTGCGTACTCCGCTGCTTCCATCACTGCCCGCTGCTCGACGCCGGTGATCCCCGACGGCACGCAGATCACCATGCGCGGCTTGGCGAACCGGCGCTGGTGCACCCGGTGGATGAAGTAGCGCAGCATCTTCTCGCAGATCTCGAAGTCGGCGATGACCCCGTCCTTCAACGGCCGGATGGCCTGGATGTGGCTCGGGGTCCGGCCGATCATCCGCTTGGCCTCGGCCCCGACGGCCAGCGGCCGGCCGTCCTTCACGTTGACGGCCACCACCGAGGGCTCGTTGAGCACGATGCCCCGGCCGCGCACGTAAACCAGGGTGTTGGCGGTTCCGAGGTCGACCGCCATATCCCGGCCGAGAAGCGAGAAACTGTTGTCGCGCATCAACGATGCACTCCTCCGTCAATATTGGATCGGGGCTGCGGGTATCGGATCGGGACGGCGCGAGCGCGTGTCGCCCACACCTGGGCTCCGCTGCACCCGTGTCCGGCGCAGCGGCTTGTGCCCCTCAGGCTACGGGAATCGCCCGGCGGGCACAAGGGCGCCTCCAGGGGTTTCGCGGCCCCAGGGGAGGTGAGCCCCTGGTCAGGAGGGCCGCGGCCGCCGGGCCGTTCAGTCCAGGGCCGGGAAGAAGATCCCGATCTCCCGGGTCGCAGCCTCCTCGGAGTCAGATCCGTGGATCAGGTTCTCCGCCACCTCGGTGGCCAGGTCGCCCCGGATGGTGCCGGGCGCGGCCTCGGCCGGGTCGGTGGACCCCATCAGGGAGCGGACCACCCTGTAGGCCTGACCCGGCCCCTCCACCACCAGCACCATGGCCGGGGAGCGGGTGATGAACGCCACCACGTCCTCGAAGAACGGCTTCCCCTCGTGCTCGCCATAATGGGCCCTGGCCACCTTGGCGGTGATCGTCCTCAGTTCGCCCGCCACCAGGGTCAGACCCTTGCGCTCCATCCGGCCGATGATCTCGCCCACCAGGCCGCGTTCGACGGCATCGGGCTTGCAGATGACAAGAGTTCGTCCCACGAGCGAGGCAGGCTAGCCGACCCCGGGGCGCCCGTTCAGACCGCATCGGGGCCCAACAGGCGTCGGGCATCGGCCACCACGTACAGCGAGCCGCACACCACGACCCGGTCGTCGGAACCGGCCCGTGCGACCGCCAGGGTCACCGCCTCCTCAGGCGAATCGGCCACCAGGGCGTCCATACCGAGGCCGGCGGCGGCCGCCGCCACCACCCCGGCATCGAGCGCCCGAGGCGAGTGGGGCGAGCAGGCCACGACCGAACGGATGCCGGCGGTGAGCAGCGCCTCGAGCATGGCGGTGGGATCCCGGCCGGTGAGCATGCCCACCACCGCCTGCGACGCGCCCTCCACCGTGAACTCCTCGACCATCGACCGGGCCAGGACGATCATCCCGGCCACATTGTGGGCGCCGTCGACCACCACAAGCGGACGCCGGCCGATCACCTCCAGCCGACCGGGGACCCGCACCCCCGACAGGGCCTGTTCGACCAAGTCCTCCGGCAGCGGGGTGTCGAAGAACGCCTCGGCCGCAGCCATGGCGCATGAGGCGTTGTCCCCCTGGTGGGCGCCATGCAACGGGACCAACAGCTCGCCGTAGGCCCTCCCCGGGGTCCGGACATCGATCAGCCGGCCGCCGACGGCCAGCCGGTTGGCGGTGCAGGCGAAGTCCCGGTCGCGTGCCCACACCCCGGAGGCACCGACTTGGTGTGCGGCCCGGTCGAACAGCGCCGCCAGCGTCGGGTCGGTCTCCCCGACGACCACCTGGCTTCCCGGCTTGAAGATGCCGGACTTGTCGGTGGCGATGTCCTCGAGGGTCGGCCCGAGCACCTCGGTGTGGTCGAAGCTGATGTTGGTGACCACGGCCACGTCCCCGTCGACCACGTTGGTGCAGTCCCACAGGCCCCCCAACCCCACCTCGACCACCGCCGCGTCCACCGCCTCGTCGGCAAACCAGGCCAGCGCGGCCGCGGTCAGAAGCTCGAACCGGGTCGGGCGATCGTCCATCAGCCGTTCGAGCCGGGCCAGCGATCCGAGCACCTCGACGAAGGCATCGTCATCGATGGGCTCGCCGTTCCGGCAGAGGCGCTCGTTCACCCGGTTCAGGTTGGGGCTGGTGTACGTGCCGACCCTCAGGCCGCGGGCACCGAGCAGGGCGGTGGCCATCGCCGCCGTCGACCCTTTGCCGTTGGTCCCGGTGATGTGGACCGAGGGATAGGCCTCCTGGGGATCACCCAGCAGGCCCACCAGGGCGCGCATGCGCTCCAGGGTGGGGAGGGAGCGCTTCGACGGCATGTTCGACTCGAAGTCGATATGCCCGTCGAGCCAGACCAGGGCGTCGGGAAGGTCGTCGAAGCTCACGTGGGGACCCGGGCCCGTCCTCTGCGGGTCCGGCACCGCCGTCGTGCCGGACTCGGGCCTGTCCTTACGATGCAGCCCGGCGGCTCCGGGTCGCCTTGGCCGGAGTCGTGCTCAACGGCACCAGGGTGGGGTGGACCTTGTCGAGCACCACGGCCCGGTCCACGACGCACTTGGAGATGTCGGTACGGCCGGGGAGGTCGTACATCACCTCGAGGAGGACCTCTTCGAGGATGGCCCGCAAGCCCCTGGCGCCGGTGCCCCGCAGGAGCGCCTGTTCGGCCACCGCCTCGAGGGCATCCTCGGTCAGTTCGAGCTCGACGTGATCGAGCTCGAACACCCGCTTGTACTGGCGGGTGAGGGCGTTCTTCGGCTCCACCAGGATCCGGATGAGGGCGTCCTTGTACAGGTGGGACACCGCGCTCACCACCGGGAGGCGTCCGATGAACTCGGGTATGAGCCCGAACTTCATCAGGTCTTCGGGGAGCACGTCACGGAGCAGCTCGGAGTCGTCCCGCTCGGACGCCTTGCGCACCTCGGCCCGGAACCCCATCCCCTTGCGGCCGATGCGGTTCTCGATGATCGTGTCGATGCCGGCAAAGGCGCCACCGCAGATGAACAGGATGTTGGTGGTGTCGATCTGGATGAACTCTTGGTGGGGATGCTTGCGGCCGCCCTGGGGCGGGACGGAGGCGGTCGTGCCCTCGAGGATCTTCAGGAGCGCCTGCTGGACGCCCTCACCGGACACGTCCCGGGTGATCGACGGGTTCTCCGACTTCCGGGCGATCTTGTCGATCTCGTCGATGTAGATGATCCCCGTCTCGGCCCGCTTGACGTCGTAGTCGGCGGCCTGGATGAGCTTGAGGAGGATGTTCTCCACGTCCTCGCCCACATAGCCGGCCTCCGTCAGGGCCGTCGCATCGGCAATGGCGAAGGGTACGTTGAGCATCCGGGCCAGTGTCTGGGCCAAGAGGGTCTTTCCGCAGCCGGTCGGACCCAGCAACAAGATGTTCGACTTGGACAGTTCGACTTCGTTGTCGTGGGTCCCGTTGCTGTCCGCCTGCACCCGCTTGTAGTGGTTGTAGACGGCCACCGACAGGATCTTCTTGGCGTACTCCTGCCCGATCACATAGTCGTTCAGGAACTCGAAGATCTCCTTCGGCTTCGGGAGCTCCTCGAAGGAGAGCTCGGTGGTGTCGGCCAGCTCCTCGGCGATGATGTCATTGCAGAGCTCGATGCACTCGTCGCAGATGTAGACACCGGGCCCGGCGATCAGTTTCTTCACCTGTTTCTGCGACTTCCCGCAGAAACTGCACTTGACCAGATCGCCACCGTCTCCGAACTTCGCCACGTCGGTTTCCCCTTGCCCTTCTGTCAGCGATCCCAGTCGTCCAGCCGTGCGTCATGCCCGATCTGCCCCGGCCGCACCTCGGCCATGTCCCCCACAACTCTAGCTGCTGGCCCGGCCACGGCCGGTACCCGTCATGGGACTACGCCGCCCCGACCGCTTCGATGCCGATCGAGTCCCTGGCCGTGATGACCTCGTCGATCAGTCCGTAGGTCACCGCCTCCTCTGCGGTCATGATGAAGTCACGATCGGTGTCCTTCGACACCCGTTCGATGGTCTGCCCAGTGTCTGCGGCCAACATCCCGTTCAGGAGGTCACGCATCCGGAGGATCTCCCTGGCCTGGAGCTCGATGTCGCTGGCCTGACCCTCGACGCCGCCGAACGGCTGATGCAGCAGGATCCGTGCATGGGGAAGGGCGAAGCGCTTCCCGCGGGTGCCGGCTCCGAGGAGCACGGCCGCGGCCGACGCCGCCTGACCGAAGCAGAACGTGGACATGTCCGGTTTGATGTACTTCATGGTGTCGTAGATGGCGAACAGCGCCGTGATGTCCCCGCCGGGCGAATTGATGTAGAGGTGGATGTCCTTGTCCGCTTCCTCCGATTCGAGGAAGAGCAGCTGGGCGCAGACCAGGTTGGCCACCGTGTCGTTGATCGGCGTGCCGAGGAAGATGATCCGCTCCCGGAGCAGCCGCGAGTACAGGTCGTAGTTGCGTTCACCGCGGCTGGTGGACTCGACCACCCAAGGCACGCTGTAGGCCTGTGCATCCATCTCCCTGGTTCCCTCCATAGCACTCACTCCGGATCCTCCTCGGCCTCGTTCACCGTCAGGTCATCCCGTGACACGGGGTTCCCGTCCTCATCCAGCAACTCGACGTTGTCGATCAGCCAACGCATCGCCTTGGACTTGCGTCGATCCGAGCGTACCGCCGGGAGGCGCCCGGCCCGGTCCAATCGCTCGCGAACCTGGTCGACATCCATTTCCAGCTGGTCACCCATGACCGCCAGCTCCTCATCGAGCTCCTCGTCGGTCACCTCGACGCCCTCCTCCTCCACGAGGGCCCGCAGCGCGAGGTCGACCTTCACGCTCTGCAGCGCAGCGGCCCGGAGCTCGTCGAGGAATTCCTGCTCGTCGCGGCCGGTGGCGCCGAGGAACTGGCCGAGGTTCATCCCCTGGCTGTCCAGGCGGTGATTCAGGTCGTGGATCCGCTCGCGCAGCTCCTCGAGCACCAGCTGCTCGGGGATCTCCTCGGTGACCAGCTCGACCAGCGCTTCCGCCGTCTTCTGTTGGAGCGCCATCTGTGCCCGGACGATGTGGCGCCGGCGCAACCCCGCCGAGATGTCAGCGGTCAGCTCCTCGACCGTGTCGAACTCGGACGCTTCCGATGCCCACTCGTCGGTTACCTCGGGAAGGACCAGTCGCTTCACGTCCTTCACCAGCACCCGGAACGAGACCGGCGCCTCTGCGGGGGCCTCGAAGGCGAAGATGTCACCCCTCTTCGCCCCGCGGAGGTGCTCGTCGAGCTCCGGGGTCACCAGACCGCTCCCGACCTCGTAGAGGAAGTCTTCGGCATCGAGGTCGCCTTCGCCCTCGTCGTCGTCGCCCACACGGCCGCCACGCTTGCCGTGGAGGTCGATGGTGACCTGGTCTCCATCCTGTGCAGGACGCGACACCTCCACCAGCTCGCCGGAGGTGGCCCGGAGGCGGTCGATCTGCGTGTCGATCTCGTCGTCGGTGACCTCGAGGCTCGGCAGGGTTACGACCAGGCCCCGGTAGCCGGGAATGGCCACGGTGGGCCGGACCAGGACCACCGCGTCGAAGGACACAGCTCCGGACTCCTCGCCCGAGGTGATGTCGATCTCAGGCTGGTCGATGGGGTCGACCTCGGTGTCGGTGACGGCGCGGGCGTAGAAGTCGGGAAGCGCCTCGCGGAGCGCCTCGCCCCGCATCGCCGCCGCCCCACCCATGCGCGCCTCGATGACCCGCCGGGGAGCCTTCCCGGGACGGAATCCCGGCACCCGGACCTCCCGGGCCAGCCGGTTGATGACCGAGTCGAGGGCCTCGCTCATCTCCGTCTCGTCGATCTCGACGGACAGTCGGACCCTGTTGCCCTCCTCGGGCGCGGCGGTGGCTCGCATACGAATTGGTGAGTGTACTGGCCGCCGGGATGACCGACCCTCCCCCGGACCCCCGGCGGCCCGGTGTTCCGGGTCGGGAACCTGGTCATCGGAGGCCGGTGACCGGATGGCCCTCAGATCATGAAGGACATCGACTCGACCACCCGGCGGCCGATCCCGGCGTCGCCCCTGACCGACACCCGGCCCGAGGCCAGCACCTCTGCCGCCGCCACCCGTCCGAATCCCAGTCTCCAGAATGTCTCCTGGTCCATGCCCAGCTCCACGATCGGGGGGTCGGGAGGCGGCGCGGGAGCGAGTCGGGCGCGACCCTCCTCCATCGTCACCACGATCTGGCGACCCAGGGCCCCGGTCACGCTGAACAGCACCGAGGAGCCGTCGGGAGGTGCGACCCGCTTGCCGACCACATAGGGCATGGTCCGCTCGCACCGGTCGAGCGCTGTCGCCTCGCCCGGCCCGTCGCGACCGCCCGGCCGGCCGACGGCCCGGCGGATGTCCTGCTCGTGTGCCCAGGTGTCGAGGACGCGGGTCTCCATGAACTGTCGGTACGCCACCTCGCCCACCGGGCTCCACCCCACCGCGTCCCAGTCGTCAGCCGACATGACCGACAGCGCCTCGATCCGGCACCCGGTGGTCTCTGCGAACTCGGCCAGGACCCCGGGCCCGGGCACCAGACGTCGGGAGTCGACCCAGGCCTCGTTCATCTCCCCGAATTCGTTGGCCACATGGGCCGGGACCTCGGCCGGCCGGGGGGGTGCCGGGTCGCCAAGCAGCATCCGCTCGATCCCGAGGAGATGCGACAGGTTGTCCTTGACACTCCAGCCCGGGCAATCCGTCGGGAGGTCCCACTCGCCGCCCTCGAACTGCTCGCAGACGTCGATCAGGGAGGCCCATACCTCTGCCAGCTGGTCGACGACCGGCTCACCGGGCGCGGCGGGTGCTGTCACCGGGTCCCCCCGTCGTCCGTCCGCGCCCGCATCGATTCGGCTCTCCCGGTGGGCCGTCGGTCAACCCGGGAGATTGGCCTCGATGGCGTCGATGACCTCGGGGGCCTCGGGGTCGACCATCGGCCGAAACCGCCGCACCGTCTCACCGGTGGGCGACACCAGGAACTTCTCGAAATTCCACTGGATGTCCCCGGCTTCGCCGTCCGCGTCGGGAAAGGTGACCAGTTCCGCGTAGACCGGATGCCGGTCGTCGCCGTTCACCTCGACCTTTTCGAACATCGGGAAGCTGACCCCGTAGGTGGTCGAGCAGAAGGTGGCGATCTCCTCGGCCGTGCCCGGCTCCTGGGCGCCGAATTGGTTGCACGGGAACCCGAGCACCGTGAACCCCTTGTCCCCGTAGGTCTTCTGCAGGCGCTCCAACCCCTCGTACTGGGGGGTGAGGCCGCATTGGGAGGCCACGTTGACCAACAGCAGCGCCTTCCCCCGGTAGTCGCCGACCGAGGCCGGATCACCCGTCAGGGAGTGGAGGTCTGGATCGTAGATACTCATCGGGCCAGTGTAGGTGGTCCCGGCGCTCCGCGGCCCTTCCGAGCTGGTTCCGGCGGCACGGTGCTCGACGGCCCGCCGCAGGTCGGATCGACGGCCGCCGCCCTGGTTTTCCGGGCAGACTCACGCCTGGACGGGTAAAGGAAGCCCGTCGTTTGGTCGAAGATACCGGCAAAGGCGTGCGCAGCGTCCAAGGGCTGCCGTTGTGCCGAGGGGTTGAATGGCAAGCGATGACCGTCGAGGTTGAGGAAACGGGCCACCGGACCCGGAAAGGCCGCGACGTCTCGGGCGCGGTGATCGGCGTGCTGGTCAGACTCGTGCATGCCCGCTGCGGGGATGTCGGGGTCGCCCAGATGCTCGCCCTGGCCAGCGAGAGCCGGTCCTTCGGCGAGCTGGCGGACCTGGATGGATGGAGCTCCCTCGACGAGGTGGTGGCGCTGTGCGATGCGGCCGCCCTCGTCACCGGGGACGCGGCCGTCGCCCTCCATGTCGGCACCCTGCTGCTCGCTCCTTCCCCGGGAGACAATTTCACCGACCGGCTCCGGGGCCTCGGCTCCCCGGGCGAGGTGGTGGACGATGTGGCTCGATGGCTGGAACATGTCGAGACCACCTCGGAGGCAGAGGCGCTCGAGGTGGCCGACGACCACGCCCTGGTCGGTGTGACGCCCCGGAGGTCGTCGCGACACGCCCACCTCTGCGAGATGACCCGTGGGATCCTGTCCCGGATCCCCGTCCTCTTCGGGCACGCCCCGGCGCTCGTCACCGAGGCGGAGTGCAGCGCCCGGGGTGGTCGGCGGTGCCTCTACGCCATGAGTTGGGACGCCGACCCGGCGGCCGAGCCGAGCGCAGGGTGGGCGGTGGACGAGAGCCCTCGCCCTCCCCCTCGGACCGGGACGCTGAACGGCCCCCCCGAACCCGCCGGTCGCGCCCGTTCGGCCGGGGCCGCCTGGACTCCCGGGGCCGCCCGTTCGGCCGGGGCCGCCTGGACTGCCGGGGCCTGCGACGAGAGCGTCCCCGACGGCGGGTCGGACCAGTCCGTCGCCGAGCTCAGGGCCGAGCTCGACAAGATGACGGTCTTGGTCGAGGGCGCATCGGCAACCGCGCTCGAGCTCCTGGACGACGACGTCGGGTCACTGCTGACCCAGATCGCGGACCGGGCGGACTCGGTGGTGAGTGCCGACCGCTACATCCTGATGGTCAGGGTCCGGACCGACACCCCGATACAACTCCATTACCGGGGGCTCGATCCGGACGAGGCACAGGTCCTGGCGGCGGAGCTCTGGCGCGGGGAGCCCGCCGGAGACGGCGGTTCACGCCTGATCGTCGACATCACCTCGCAGCGGCACCACTACGGACGGCTCGCCGAGCTCCTCCCGGCGGGGGTCGTCCATCCGCATTCCGAGTCACGGGTGCTGGGTCTGTTCGCCCAGTACGCCGCCACTGCGCTCGACGTCTTCGCGGTCATCTCCGAGGCCAAGCGCAGCGATGCCACCGCCCGGGCGCTGCTCTCCTTCTCCGAGGCCCTGTCCCGAGTGACCAACCTGGCCGACCTCGTCCAGCTCCTGGCGGACACCGTCCCCGAGGTCACCGACTGCGACCGGTCGACGGTGTACCTGTGGGAGGCGGATCTCGGCCAGATGACGCCCCGGGCCCGGACGACGGGCACACAGTCGCCCCCCGATGCCTTCATCGGGCCGATCGTCCCCGTGCCCCGAGGTGGCCAACCGCGGCGATGGCCGGGTCCGCCGCACCACGACGACGCCCCCCCATCGGCGGGCACCGAACCGGCCGATGGCACCGGGGACCCAGCACCGTCCGGGTCGCTCGACCCGCTCGTAGTCCACGCCGACCTCTCGTTGATCGACCGCTTGATCAGGCACCGGGAGGTCGTCGTCATCGACCGGACGACCGACGATCCCTCTGTGCGCCGGCTCATGGATCGGTCCGAGACAGCGGCGTCGGTCGTGGCCCCGCTGTTCGCCGCGGGCGAATTCCTCGGGGTGATCTCGGCCAATTTCGGGCCCGATACGCCACTGGCCTCGATTCGGGATGCCGACCTCCACGAGCGCCTCGCCGGTCTCGCCGATCAATCGGCCACCGCGCTGCAGAACCTCGCACTCCTCGAAAAGGTCTCCCACATGGCGTGGCACGACGCGTTGACCGGGCTCCCCAACCGCCGTCTGTTCGAGGACCGGGTCGAGCAGGAACTGGTCAGATCCCGCCGGGTCGGTGAGCCGGTCTGCATGTTCTTCGTCGATCTCGACCATTTCAAGATCGTGAACGACACCTACGGGCACGGTGCCGGGGACGACCTCATCCGACAGGTCGCCGAACGACTGGTGGACACCGTCCGGCGCCAGGACACCGTGGCCCGGGTGGGCGGCGACGAGTTCGCCATTCTGCTGCCCGGGCTCTCCGACCAGCTGGCCATCGACCAGCTGGCGCAGCGGTCGCTCGAAGCCGTGAGCGCCCCCTTCCTGGTCTCCGGCGAGGAGATCTGGGCCTCGGCCTCGATCGGCATCGCCATGGCCCCTGAGCACGGTGACTCCTACGACGAGCTGCTGAGTCGGGCGGACGAGGCGATGTACCGGGCCAAGGCCCGGGGCCGCAACGCCTTCCAGATGTACTCGGACGCCCCGGACTCCTCCGGCCAGGGCCGACAGGCCATCGACGAGCGCTCCCTGTACGCCGATCTGATCCACGCCCTCAGGCACGGCGAGTTCTTCATCCTGTACCAGCCCTACATCGACCTCCGGACCGGTCAGGTGGTGGGAGTCGAGGCGCTGGTCCGCTGGCGGCACCCCACGCTCGGGATACTCGAGCCCGGCTCGTTCATCTCGATGGCCGAACGGAGCGACATCATCGTCGCCCTCGACACCTGGGTGCTCGAGGAGACCTGCCGGCAGGCGCGGATCTGGCTCGACCGGGGACTGCCCCGCCTACGGCTCTCGGTGAACCTGGCATCGAGAGACCTCTCGAACCCCGATCTGTTCGCCCACATCGACCGGGTCCTCGACGAGACCGGCGTCGACCCCTCCCTGCTCGAACTCGAGATCACCGAGCGGGTGGTGCTGGACGAGACCGGGCCGGCCAAAGCCAACATCGAGCGGCTGAGGAGGCTCGGCGTGCGATTCACCATCGACGATTTCGGCACCGGCAATTCCTCGCTGAGCCGTATCGGGTCCTTCCCGGTCAGCACCCTCAAGATCGACGAGTCGTTTGTGCAGGTGCTCGGCCCCGACGGTGACAGCGACTCGCTGGTCGCCGCCATCATCTCCATGGCCGACCGGCTCGGGCTGGAGTGCGTGGCCGAGGGGGTCGAGACCTCGCTGCAGAGCCGGGTGCTGCTCCAGCGCGGCTGCACCACTGCCCAGGGCTACTTCTTCAGTCCGCCGCTGCCGGCGGATGACATCGAGAGGATGATGGCGAGCATCTCGGTGGCCGGTGAGGCGGTGGTCCCGGGGGACGACTGAGCGTGGGCCTGCGGGGCCGACGCCCATCACGAGGTGCTTACTATTGCAAGCGATTGCTAGCCATGGGCCGGGCTATCCCCCCTTGCGGGAGCCTGGACCGGTACGTTCGGTCCATCCGATCACCGGATGCTCGCCCGACCGCCGGATGCTGGCCGTCCGAATCATGAGGAGGAACCATGGCGTCGTATGAGGGATATTGCGTGAAGTGCCGTGAGAAGCGGCAGTTCGAAGGGGAAGAGGTCGAGATGGCCAACGGCCGTCGATCCGCCAAGGGAAAGTGCCCGACCTGCGGGACCGGCATGAACAGGATCCTCGGCAA
>Ga0307374_10000882_pt1 | contig 56666 bp, 42 predicted proteins | sample OX3MG_FD_202532 | JGI IMG/M metagenome (GOLD analysis project Ga0307374, IMG submission 202532) | Soil microbial communities from Risofladan, Vaasa, Finland - OX-3 | ecosystem: Environmental > Terrestrial > Soil > Coastal area > Acid sulfate soil | place: Finland: Risofladan, Vaasa | collected...
CCTTGTTCGAATTGGGATAACCCTGACGAACAGCCTGATAATTTACCAATGCACCCTGGAAATCACTCATCTGATAATGAGATTCGCCCATCCAAAATTCCGCATTGGGAACCAGCGCGCTTTGCGGATATTGTTGGATGAAATTGGTAAACCCATTGATGGCATCTTCGTAACGGCCCTGTTTAAGAAGGCTGAAATTCTGCTGATAGGCCGCCTGATCGCCGCTCGCCACGGCCACACCTGTAGATGTACTTGCGGCTGATGCTGGGGTCGTAGCACCAGCCACCGCTGCCGAACTGGTGGCGTTATTCAGACCCAATTCCAGTTTCTGCAGTCGCTTGTCCAGATCGGCATATAGATCGCGCTGTTGTTTGACGGTCAGTTGCTGGTCGTGCTGCAGCACCTGAATATCACCACGCAGCTCATTTATCTGTTGCTGCTGGTTATCAACGTTCTGTGACAGGTTCGCCAGGCTCTGGTTATTGAAAATCTGATCCAGCCGGTCAACCCGTGCCTCCAGCTGCTGCTGGCGGGTATAAACCGGATCATCGGGGCGTACCGTGGTGCTACAGCCTGTCAGCAGCACCGGCAGCCCTGCCGCCATATAGATGCAGATGCGCAGTTTCATTGAGTGAGATAAACAAGAACTGCACGGCGGTTCTGAGACCAGCAGTCTTCCTTATGCTCGCTACAAACCGCGTGGGCCTCGCCATAACTGACGGTACTGATCTGGTCAGGATTCACGCCCTGGAACAGCAGGAACCGGCGTACCGATTGCGCGCGGCGATCGCCCAACGCGATGTTGTACTCCCAGGTTCCGCGCTCATCGGTATATCCCTCGATGCGAATCTTCTGGTTCGGATTGGCGATCAGATATTTTGCGTGTGCAGTCAGCAGATCGAGGAATTCCGGCTTGATATTGCTCTTGTCGAAATCAAAATACACAACCTTCTTGTAGAGAATATTGCTGGGATCCTCCAACGGGCTGATTTGCGTCTGGGTCGGTGCGGGTAGCGTGGTAGACGCGGGTGCCGTAGTCGCGGGTGCAGTATGTGTAGTTACAGCGGGCGCCGTCACCGGCTTGACCGTTTTAGCGCACCCGACGGCAAATAAGGCCACCGCAAGTGCCATGCAACCAAAACGCAGAATCTTCATGACTGTCTCCTTCCGATTAAGACGGTGTTTTCAAGTATTAGTTGCTATCTATTGTGACAGGAATGGGCCCCAAACGGGAGCATGCACGCTGATACCCGTTTGCGATTCCGACAGGCGCTCACGTACCTGGCCGTCCACCGAAACCTCCGCCAAAACAGCCTGCCCACGGTAATTAGCTTCATAGATGATCATACTGCCGTTGGGTGCAAAGCTTGGCGACTTGTCCAGGTCTCCGTCGGTCAGGGTCAGCAGCGCTCCGGTATTTAGATTCATGACGGCGATGTGTAATTGGCCGTTTTCGCGATGCACCATGGCCAAGGTCTGGCCATCGGGCGAGATACGCGGCCCCGCATTGTAGCTGCCGCCAAAAGTGATGCGTTGCGGCGTACCGCCGCTCAGGCTTACTTTGTATATCTGCGGACTCCCGCCTCTGTCGGAGGTGAAATACAGACTGCGACCATCTGGCGACCATACGGGTTCTGTATCGATGGCATCCGAATCGGTAATGCGCCGCAGCGTATGGGTAGGCAGGTTCATCACATAAATGTCCGGGTTGCCTGGGGAAGATGACAGCACCAGCGCCAATGACTTGCCGTCTGGAGAGAATACCGGTGCGCTATTCAGGCCTGGCTTTTCCGACAAAAGCTCACGCTGTCCGGTGTAAATATTCTGCCAATAGATCGCTGGGCGCTGATTTTCGAATGATACATAGGCTATGTATTGTCCGTCCGGCGACCAGTCAGGTGACATGATGGGCTGGTTGGAATCGAAAACAGTTTGTGGATTTGCGCCGTCGGAATCTGCCACCACCAGCGCATAGTGACTATCCTTGCCGGCTTTGCCTGAGACTTCCACGTAGGCAATGCGTGTGGCGAAGGCCCCGCGTTGACCGGTGAGCTTCTGGTAAATCAGGTCGCTGATCTTGTGGGCGGTCCAGCGCAGGCTTGGCGGTGTCGTGAGCACACTCAATCCTAGGAGCTGCTGGCCGGTGTACACATTGAATACCTGGAACTCAACCTGGTAATTACCGCTGCTGGCGGGCTTGATGCGGCCAATCACCAAGTCGTTCACTGCCAATATCCGCCAATTGGTGAAATTGATGGCGGTAGCATCCGTGGGTTTCTCGAGCATGGACTTGAGGGGTATCGCACTAAAACGGCCACTGCGGGTGAGGTCGGCGCTGATGACTGCCGCCACATCGGTGGTCGGCGCTGGACCCTGCACCTGCCAGGCAAACGGCACGATGGCTACCGGAACGGCGGAGTTCACTCCGCGGGTAACGGTAATCTCCAGCGTCGCGTGTGAAGCTGCTAATGGCAGCAAGACCAATCCGGCAATCAATAAAAATTTACGTCGCATGCTTACTTCCCTGGGCTGCATCCCGGACAAAATGTTATGGTTAAATTGCGGTCGAATACCGAAGGATCCGGCGGTGGTGGCAAGGGCGAGGATTGATACACCGCATTCACGATTGACTGGCGCACCGCGTCATCACCATTACATTCGCCAACCTGGACGTTGGTTACCGTACCGCCTGGGACCTCTTGTACTTTGAGGATGCATTTTAGATTTTCCGGGGCAGTAGCTGACTTGATCCAGTTATTTTCAATCTTTTGCGTGATCAGCGCCGCCCATTGCTGTTTGTAGGTGGCCTTTTTTGCTTCCAAAGCATTCTGCTCAGCGGCGATTTCGCGCTTTAATTCCGCTTGATGGCGTGCGTTTTCCGCGCTTTGGTGTTTCTTCGCCTGGGTCGCCGCTTCCGCCTTGAGCTTGGCGAGATGATCCTGCTCTGCCTGAGCCTGTTTCTGCAGGTCAGCCAGCTTCTGATCGAGTGCCTGCTGAGCCACTGCCTGCTGCTGTTTGAGCTGGGAGACCTTCTGTTCCTCCTGCTCGCGCTCGTTTTTGGCCGCCGCCGCCTGCTGCTGTAGTTGGCGGGCTGCGTCCTGCTTCTGTTTATCCTGCGCCTGCAGCAGCGCCATCTGCTGCTGGATCAATTTCTGATCAACCACCGTGGCCTGCACGGGTTGGGCGATATTGCCTTTACCCCCTAATGACGGCAGGGTCGAATTGGTCCAATGAATACTCAATACCAGCAATACCACGAAGGCCGCATGCAGCAGCAGTGAGTATATCCAGGGCAGAAGGCGTTGTGAGCTGGTTTCCATGATTGCTTCTGTCATGGCTTACCGGTGATTTCCACACGCGGCACGTCATTGGGATTGGTTTCGAGACCGACACTTGGAGCACCGGCTGCCTGCAGCAATGTCATGCCACGCAAAACCGAATCATAACTGGCATTCCGATCACCACGGACCACGACGTGGGTGTCAGGTTTAAGCTTCAATACGGCTGTGGCTGTGGCCACAACCAGCCGTGCATCGATGGGTTGATCGGGATGCGCGCCGATATTCAGGTAATACTTGCCATCCGCAGTCACCGTCAGGATCATCGGTGTCTCGTTGGCTTTGAGGTCCAGGGGTTTGGCACTGGCATTCGGCAGGTTCACTTTCACACCCTGACTCAGCAATGGCGCAGTCACCATGAAAATGATGAGCAGCACCAACATCACATCGATGTAGGGCACCACGTTGATCTCGCTCATCAAGCGCCGTTTGCTGCGCTGCGCGCTCATGCTGCTTAGCCTTGACCAGCGGCACGTGAACCCACGTGCCGTTGCAGGATGGTGGAGAACTCATCCAGAAAACTGTCGAAACGGGTCTCCAGGCGCTCCACATGATTGGCGAAACGGTTATAGGCGATCACCGCAGGAATAGCCGCAAACAGGCCCATGGCGGTGGCAATCAGTGCCTCGGAGATGCCGGGCGCCACCATGGAGATAGTGGCCTGCTGAACGTTACCCAGGCCATGGAAGGCATTCATGATGCCCCAGACGGTGCCGAACAGACCCACATATGGGCTGGTGGAACCCACGGTCGCCAGGAACGCCAGGTGTTCCTCCAGACGGTCCACTTCACGGACTTGGGCGACGCGCATGGCGCGGCGCGAACCCTCGATGATCATGCCTTGGGCATCGCCCTGCTTGCGCAGGCGCGCGAATTCGCCAAAGCCGGCCTCGAAGATGCTCTCCATGCCGCTCTCGGCGCCGGAACCGCTGATCTCCTTGTAGATGGCGGCGATCTCGCCTCCGGACCAGAAGCGTTTTTCGAAGGTATCTGTCGCCGTGCGGGCTTCCTTGAGCATGCGGTGCTTGCGGAAGATCACTGCCCAGGATGCCAGCGAGGCTGCCACTAGGATCAGCAGCACGAATTTCACCACCAGACTGGCATGCAGGGCGATTTCGAGGAAAGATTCTTGACCATTCATGTTATGCAAGCTCCGCCACGATCTCCCGTGGCAAGGGTTTGGGTTTAAGTGTCACGCTATCCACACAGGCGGCCCGTACTTGGGCAGTACAAACCAGCGCATTCTCATCCGAGGCATCAAAGATCGCCTGATCAAACACCATACTGGCACTTTTAACATCGGTAACTTTCACGCTCACCGATAGCTCGTGGTTGAAGCGTGCCGGCCGATGGAAAGCCAACTGCATGCCGACCACCACGAACTGGACGCCGAGCCACTCACGCAAAACGTCCTGTTCAAAACCCAGATGACGCAGCCATTCGGTTCGACCACGCTCCAGGAATCTGAGGTAGTTGGCGTGATACACCACCCCTCCATAATCCGTATCCTCGTAATACACGCGCACCGGCCAGGTGAAAACATGTTGGGATGTCGCCGTCGCTTTTGCATTATCCATTTTGTGACCCTGCGCATCTCGCCCAGTTCCTTTTTTCACTGCTTTATTCCCGCGTCCCATCAAATAGATCTGCAGAGGCATCGCGCGGCGGCGGCTTCAGGCCAAAATGCTGATAGGCGGTCTTGGTGGCAATACGACCACGTGCAGTACGCATCAGGAATCCCTGCTGGATCAGGAACGGCTCCAGCACATCTTCGATGGTGCCGCGTTCTTCACCGATGGCCGCCGCCAGGCTATCCACGCCCACCGGGCCGCCATCGAATTTCTCGATGACTGCCAACAGCAATTTGCGATCCAGCATATCAAAACCATGCATGTCCACATCCAGAAGTTCCATAGCCTGGTGGGCGATTTTGGCGCTGATCTTTCCGTCCGCCTTGACCTCGGCGAAATCCCGTACGCGCCGCAAAAGCCGGTTGGCGATACGCGGGGTGCCGCGCGAACGCGTGGCAATCTCGCGGGCGCCTTCAGGATCGATACTCAGAGCCAGGATGCGTGCCGAACGGGTGATGATGTGGGTCAGTTCCTCGTGGCTATAGAATTCCAGGCGTTGCACGATACCGAAACGATCGCGCAAGGGTGAAGTCAGTAACCCGGCACGGGTGGTGGCGCCCACCAGCGTGAACGGTGGTACATCCAGTTTCAGTGAGCGGGCTGCCGGTCCTTCACCGATCATGATATCGAGCTTGTAATCCTCGAGGGCTGGGTACAGCACTTCCTCCACGATCGCGCTTAGACGATGGATCTCATCCACGAACAGTACGTCACGTGGTTCGAGATTCGTGAGCAGTGCCGCCAGATCACCCGGACGCTCTAGTACCGGCCCCGAAGTCTGGCGCAGATTTACGCCCAGTTCATGGGCGATGATGTGTGCCAGCGTGGTCTTGCCGAGGCCCGGTGGACCGAAGATGAGTACATGGTCCAGCGCCTCGCCGCGTTTTTTGGCGGCCTGTATGAAGATCTCCATTTGTTCACGCACCGCTTGTTGGCCAATGTAATCAGCCAACGTGCGCGGTCGGATGGCGCGATCTAGGGCCTCGTCTTCGGGGCTATTATTCGTTGTGATCAGACGTTCAATCGACATGGGTGCTCGCTAGCCGCCGCGCGCTGCATTCTGCAACGCGCGCCGGATAAATTCCTCGCTGCTGATACCGGTCTCAGGTATGGCCTGCAGCATGTGGCTGGCTTCCTGGGGTTTGTATCCCAGGCTCACCAGTGCCGACAGGGCTTCCTCACGCGGATTCATTTCGGCCATGCCGGCACCCCTGTTACCCCCGGCTTCATCCAGGCGGTCGCGCATCTCCACCACCAGGCGTTCGGCGGTCTTCTTGCCGATCCCCGGCAAACGCGTGAGGGCCAAGGTGTCATTATCACGTACGCTACGCACGAAGCTGTCCACACTTACACCGGAAAGAATGGTGAGCGCCAGGCGCGGACCCACACCATTCACGCGAATCAGCGCGCGGAACAGGCGGCGCTCGGTCTCAGTACCGAACCCGAACAGGATATGCGCATCCTCGCGCACTACCAGATGGGTATACAGCAGCACTTCGGCGCCCGTTTCCGGCAGATCATAAAAGGTGGACATGGGCGCCTCCACCTCGTAACCCACGCCATGCACATCGACCAACAGATGCGGCGGCTGGCGATGCAGGATAAGACCGCGTAGAAAGCCGATCACCGGCCCTCTCCTTGCCCAGCCGCGAGTCGCAGTCGCAGGCTGCGACCGTGAGCCTGGCAGATGGCCACCGCCAAAGCATCGGCGCTATCCGCCTGCATGCGGCCCTGCAAGCCGAGAAGGATCTTTACCATATGCTGCACCTGCTCCTTGCCAGCGCTGCCCTTGCCGGTGAGGGCCAGTTTAACTTCACGCGGCGTGTATTCATGCACGGGTAGTTCATGCTTCAGCGTTGCACAGATGGCAGCAGCGCGCGCCTGCCCAAGCTTGAGGGCGCTGTCGGCATTCTTGTGCACAAAGGCTTTCTCAACTACTACCTCCATGGGCCTGAATTCCTCCACTAATGCCGCCACACTAAAAAATATCTCACGTAAGCGCTGTGTAAATTCACCGCCGGTGGTACGTATGCAGCCGCTGGCAACATGTTTCAGCGTTTGCCCCTCGCTATCAATCACCCCATAACCTGTGAACAGGGAACCGGGGTCAATCCCAAGGATTCTGATGGCGCGCTTCACTCAAGTCCGGTAGTCATGATGCTTGTAGAACCTCATCTGGGAATTCGGCGTTTGAATAGACAGTCTGGACATCATCGAGGTTTTCCAGCGCTTCCAGCAACTCCAACACGGTTTGCGCGCGCCCTGCATCTAATAGCACAGAGACCGATGCACGCATCGTGATTTCCGCCGATACAGCTTTCAATCCGGCTTTCTCCATAACGGTGTTAACCGCATGAAACGCCGCGGGATCCGTCAATACTTCGAAACCCTGCTCGCTGCTGACTACATCTTCCGCGCCTGCATTCAGGGCAGCTTCCATGAGCTTGTCTTCGCTGATGCTGGTATCAAATAAAAGCACACCACACTCATTGAACAAATAACTCACGGAACCGTCAGCACCCAGATTGCCGCCATGTTTCGAGAACGCATGGCGCACTTCGCCCACGGTACGGGTACGGTTATCCGTCAGGCAATCCACGATGATGGCCACGCCAGCCGGCCCGTAGCCTTCGTAACGTATTTCATCGAAAGACTGATCTTGTGAGTCACCAGAACCGCGTTTGACAGCGCGCTCGATAGTCTCGCGAGTCATGTTGGCAGTCAGCGCTTTATCCACCGCCAGCCTGAGACGTGGGTTGGTGTCCGGGTTCGGATCACCGTGGCGTGCGGCACTGGTGATTTCGCGTATCAGACGTGTGAATAGCTTACCGCGCTTGGCGTCCTGGGCGTTTTTGCGATGCTGAATGTTCGCCCACTTACTGTGCCCTGCCATGCAACCACCCGTGTCTTCGTGAATCAGAACGTGAGATTCAAACCGACCATGAACGTGCTATCCAAGGTCAGGGTGCTGGTATTGGGATTGTTGAAGGCCGCGGAGATATGCCGATAACCGACATACAGTTCAGCGTTGTGCAAAATCTCATAGCCGGCATTCACGCTATATTGCAGATAACGATCTGCGTTGTTGAAGGAGGTGATACTCGGAGCGTAATAGAGTTCGCCGCCGATTTTGAATCGATTGTAGCTCGGCCATGTATAGTTGAAACGACCACCCAGGCCAAGTACGGTTCCATTGCCTAAGTTATTTTGCTTGGGACTGATGAAAAACAACTTGCCGCCAACCGCAAAAATGAAGGGTGAGCCCGCCGGATTGGCATCCCCCACCACCATCAGGCCGGCGCTGCCGATATCTACCTGATTGGTATGATGAAGATAACCGAGGTCGCCTTCCAATCCGGTACTGGTGAGGCTGGTGGAGAAATTAACGGCTGCGGCATTGCTGCCCAAATTGATATCCAGGTTATTAGCCTGTGCTGCAACTGCTATGGTGGCTAATACTACAAAAAGGCATGCATTGCGTAAAATCATGAGAAATCTCCTGTGGCATGGAACATGGCTGACCGCATGTATATATATGATAACGTTAAATGCATGAATCCTGCAGCTTATTAACAGTAATCACAGGCCATCACCATCCTTTTCAGCCGCATTGTCGGCAGCCGCATCGATAAACGACAACGATCGCCTGGCTATCGAGGCCGTTACAACTGTATTTATTCGATCATCGCCGCCGGTTTTATTGCTGGGTTATAGCCTTTTGACGTTGATCAATTATGTGAACCCTGTTTACCTGCTATCTAAATCAATGCTTGTTATACGGACCGGTTATTGCTCACATGCGTTCAGGCGTCCAACCGGCATGGATTATTACTGGCGAAGGTCTAATAGCTGGCAGGGGATCCTTGCGTGTATGACCTATACTTAGGTTAGGTATCGGCCCAGGCGGAAACGAGGAGCAGGTCATCCGAGGTCAGCCCAGCAAACAGCCCCAGCCCGCCATCGCCGTCCGCATCAGCCGGTTCATCGGTTACACATTGCTGTCAGTTATGCCTTTCTTGGTGGCAGGTCTTATTGTCTGGCACCAACGGCATGCACCCGCCGATCCGGTGGTGCTGATCGACAAAGTTGACTTGATACCGATCAAACCGCCATCGGCTGCGGCCTTGGAAAATATATTCTCCAGTCAGGATTATTCATGGCCACCCCAGGATACGGTGCCGCCATACGCTATCGAAACATTGCCTTACGGGCTCGATACTCTCGACAAGCAGCAGAAAAAAACGGTATTTTTCCGGGCGCTGCTACCCATCGTGCTGGCTGAAAATCTGCGCATCTGGCGCCAGCGGGAATTTATCCTGCAGCAATTCGGTCAGGGGGCTGTCGTAGTCCAATCCGATGCTGGACAGGAAATGCTCGCTATCGCTGTCCTATACCATGTCGATGGTGACCTGAACGATCCGAAAGTACGCGAGACCCTGCTCAACCGAGTAGATACCGTACCGGTAGCGCTGGTTCTTGCCCAGGCAGCACAGGAAAGCGGTTGGGGTACATCGCGCTTCGCACTGGAAGGCAATAACCTTTTCGGCATCTGGACCTGGGATTCTGACCAAGGCAGCGTGCCGGTGAATCGCGCGGGTGATGCTAATCATCTGGTTCGGGTCTATCCGGACATACAGACCTCGGTGCGAGCCTACCTGAACAATATCAACGTTGGTTTTGCGTACGTGGATTTTCGTGTACTGCGTGCCCAGATGCGCACCAGTGGCAAACCACTCGATGCTTTGCAATTGGCGGGGGCACTCAACCGCTATTCGATTACCGGGGATACCTACATCGAAAATATCCGCTCCATGATTCGCAGTAATGAGCTAAGTAGACTTTCCAACCTATCGCTCACTAATGCAGGTGGTTAATCGGACTAATGTTGGGATAAACCACGGAAGTGGTATGAACTGATATTCATCATGAAAGTCGAAATTACTGCGGTATTCAATTTTTAATGGATGATCGTTCTAGGTAGGCGGCAACAGCCACATGTGGCTGTACCAGTAATAACGGCCATCCACGAGTGCCGTACAGTTGTAACGGCTGCGCCCAATATCTAATGCATGCTCCGCCTGCAAACTGAACTGGGTCTTGGCTGCGTCCAGCCAATGGATGGGCATGGGCGGGCCGTTCAGATAACAGTGTAAGGCATCCGCTGGCAGCATATCAGGAACCAAAGTCACCGTCAGCCGTGGTGGATTATTGTGCGTGATTAGAGGATTCCACGGTTCAATCTCCCTGATGGGTAGTGGCAAACTTTGCGCCTTAAGGCTGAATCCAGCCAGATCGCCGTAGTGTTCCTCGATGGGAAAACGCGGCAGAGCACGCGGATCCAGCGGCGCGCTCAGAACTCCCGCTTCCTGGCCGAATGCAACGAAACCCAGACCATTCACCAGTTCCGCTAAATCCTGGTCGTATTCACCGTAAGGGTACGCGAAAAGTTTTGGGGAGGCGTTGATGGTCGGCCCGAGTTCCGCCTGCAGACGCGCCTGTGCCCGCAGGATGTCCTTGCGCATGCGATCCGCCCAGGCCAGGTCGGTTTCACCCTTGATTCTGAATGGCAGATGCGCATGGTCCACCGTATGATCACCGAAGTTTGCGCCGTGCTTGGCCATCTCGCGTAATTCATCCCAGCTCATGTAATCCGGAAGGTGCTGGTCAACTGCGCTAGTGCTGACAAACAGTGTGAACGGCCAGCCCCGGGCCTTCAGGCGTGGATAGGCGTTGGCATAGGCTGATTGGAAGGCGTCATCGATGGTGATGGCCACCACATGGTCTGGGATAGGCTTGTGTGCTTTTAGATAATCCACGATCTTCGGCAATGGCCACACCTGGTAATCGTTCTTGGCCAGCCAATTCATTTGCGCATCGAACTGATCTAGACGGATGTTGGTCGAAGGATAGCGGTCATCGCCAAACCGGTGATAGATGAACACCACTGCATGGGACGGCACGGCACACCAGGCCATGGCCGGCCATAACAGCATTACATACAAAAAAACTGCGAATCGCTTTTGCATCTTGCAAGTAATCCTCTCACCGCTCAAGCATTCAAGCAAGCAAAAAGAAAGGCACCTCAAAGCGCCTTTCTTGGATTATGCAAAGCAGATATTCATCTGTTGATCGCGTGGATGGCATGTTTGTCTACCGCCAGTGATGCCTCGTGCATGGCTTCCGAGAGTGTCGGGTGGGCATGGATGGTGCGCTGGATATCCTCGGCGCTGGCGCGGAATTCCATGGCCAGGACTGCTTCGGCAATCATCTCGGAAGCCATGGGCCCTAAAATATGTACGCCGAGTATCTCATCAGTATCCGCGCGGGCCAGAATCTTCACCATGCCGGTAGCCGCTTCCATGGCTTTGGCTCGGCCGTTGGCGGCGAACGGGAAGCTACCTGTTTTGTATTTAATGCCCTGCTTCTTGAGTTCCTCCTCGGTCTTGCCCACCCAAGCAATCTCCGGCCAGGTGTAAATGATCGAGGGGATCACTTCGTAATTCATCTCTGCGACCTTGCCGGCCATCAGATCCGCCACCATCACGCCTTCTTCCGAACCCTTGTGGGCCAGCATCGGTCCGCGCACGCAATCACCGATTGCCCAGATGTTCTTGACACCGGTATGGCACTCCTCATCCACCTGGATGAATCCGCGCTGATCCAGCTTCACACCTGTACCGTCCTCCATCAGATTCTGGGTTGCTGGCCGGCGTCCCACGGCCACGATCAGCTTGTCCACCACGATGTCATGTTTACCGTCCTTGTCCTGGTAATGCACAGTAATGCCGGACTTGCCTTTATCCGCGCCGGTGACTTTCGCACCCAGGCGGATGTCCAATGCTTGTTTCTTGAATTCCCGGGCAGCCGCCTGGGCGATCTGCTGATCCGCCATGAACAGGAAATCTTCCATGGCCTCGAGGATGGTCACCTGGGAACCAAGCCGTTGCCAGACACTGCCGAGCTCCAGACCGATGACGCCGCCACCAATGACACCTAGACGCTTGGGGGTGTTGGCGAATTCCAGGGCGCCCCAGGAATCCACGATGTCCTTGCGATCGAAAGGCGCGATCTTCAATTCTACGGGTTCAGATCCTGTCGCCAGCACCACGTGTTTCGCTTCGAGGAGTTCCTTCTGTTTTGGATCATCGAAAGCCGTCACCTCCACCTTGCCATTCTTTAGAAGGCACCCGGTACCGCGGATGCCGGTAACGTTGTTGGATTTGAACAGAGCCGCGATGCCGCCGGTGAGACCGTTAACGATCTTGGCTTTGCGCGCCTGCATCACTGTCACATCCATCTGTGGATTGCCGACCTTGATGCCATGGGCGGCAAATTCATGCTGCGTCTTATGAAACATTTCCGAAGATTCCAGCAAGGCCTTGGAAGGGATGCAGCCGGCGTTCAGGCAGGTACCCCCAAAGGCATGCTTGCCATCCAGGTTTTTCCAGTTATCCACGCAGGCAGTCTTGAGTCCGTTCTGGGCAGCGCGGATGGCGCATACATAGCCGGCTGGGCCGGCACCGATTACAACAACATCAAAAGATTGGCTCATTGCGGATTTCCTTTCTTGATAATCCCCCTCATCCAGCTTCTCGCCCTGAAAGGGAGAGAAGGGGCAAGGAGTTAAGAATCATATCTGTAATAGCAGCCGTACCGGATCTTCCAGCTGTTCCTTGATCGAAACCAGAAACAGTACCGCCTCGCGTCCATCCACGATGCGATGATCATAGGTGATGGCGATGTACATCATGGGCCGTACCACGACCTGGCCATCCACCACCACGGCACGTTCCTTGATTGCATGCATGCCAAGGATGCCGCACTGGGGTGGATTGATGATGGGTGTCGAAAATAGCGAACCGAATACCCCACCGTTGGTGATGGTGAAGGTGCCGCCGGTAAGTTCCTCCAGGGTTATCTTGCCATCACGCGCGCGTGAGGCCATGTCCGTAAGTGATTTCTCGATCTCGGCAAAGCTCATCTGGTCGGCATCGCGCAATACCGGCGTCACCAAGCCACGTGGTGTGGACACCGCCACGCTGATGTCCCAATAGTCGTGATAGATGATGTCATTACCCTCGGACGAGGCATTCACAACTGGATACTTCTTTAAAGCCTCCACGACAGCTTTTACAAAGAAAGACATGAAGCCCAGTTTCACGCCGTGCTGTTTCTCGAACTTGTCCTTGTAGTGGGTTCTCAGCTCCATCACTTTGCTCAGATCCACTTCGTTGAAGGACGTGAGCATCACGGTACTGGCCTGGGATTCGCTCAGACGCTGGGCGATACGTGCGCGCATGCGCGTCATGGGCACACGCCTATCTTCACGATTACCTGAAACTGCACGCGTAATCGGCGCAGCGGATTTTGCATCTGATTGCGCGGCTTGCGCATCTGACCCCGGACTTGCTGACGATTCGCCGCCCTTGTGGATGTACTCCAGCACATCACCTTTAGTGAGGCGGCCATCCAGGCCGCTCCCTTGGATCTTCGCAGGATCCAGTTGGTGTTCTTCCACCAGCCGGCGCACCGAAGGGCTCAGGGGCATGTCGCTACGACTTGCCGGTGCACTGACAATTGCTACTGAAGACTTGGCTAGGGTGGTTGCTGTTTCAGTAACATCTGCTGCCGGGGGTTTGCTGCTAGCAGATGCTGTGGCAGCAGGTTTTGCCGCAGCTGCTGCGCCCGGTTCCAGTATCGCGATCACCTGGCCGGCAGTAACTGTGGTGCCCCCCTGTATGCGGATTTCTTTGAGTACGCCGTCGACAGGCGCCGGACACTCCAACACTACCTTGTCGGTCTCGATATCCACCAGATTTTCATCGCGTTTCACCGCATCGCCCGCCTGCTTGTGCCAGCTGACCAGCGTGGCATCCTGAATGGATTCGGGCAATTGCGGGACCTTGATTTCGATACTCATGCCTGCTCCGAAATGGTTTTGGTCTTGAGGTTATTACTCGTCATTGAAGGCGCCGCCTGTGTGCTCTTGCTCAGGGCTTCCTGGATCAGCGCAGTCTGTTGCTGCTTGTGCAATTGCACATAGCCGGCAGCCGGTGATGCCGAGGCTGCGCGCCCCACATACCGCAGGTAATGATGTTCAGTCAGTGGTTCCTGCAGGCGGTGGCGGATCTCATACCAGGCGCCCTGGTTTTGTGGTTCCTCCTGACACCACACGATATCGCGAGCCTGGACATAACGCTGGATGATTTCCGCATACTCCTCATGCGGAAATGGATAAAGCTGCTCGAGCCGGACGATGGCGATATCTTCGATATTTTTATCGGCACGCCGAGCTTCCAGCAAATCGTAGTAGACCTTCCCTGAACAAAATATCACGCGGCGGATGCGCTTGGCGGAAAGTGCATCGATCTCCGGGATCACTACGTGGAAACGCCCATGGGTAATATCACTGAGCTCTGAAACCGAGAGTTTATGTCGCAACAGGCTCTTAGGCATCATGACCACCAAAGGTTTGCGGTACAGCCGCATCACCTGGCGGCGCAGCATGTGGAACAGCTGTGCCGGCGTGGAGGGTACGCATACCTGCATATTGTGTTCCGCGCACAATTGCAGATAGCGCTCCAGGCGTGCCGAAGAATGCTCGGGGCCGGCACCTTCGTAACCGTGTGGGAGGAACAGCACCAATCCGCAGAGCCGGCCCCATTTGGCTTCACCGGCGGAGATGAACTGATCGATCACGACCTGGGCTCCATTGGCGAAATCACCGTACTGGGCCTCCCAGATCACCAGTGCATCCGGTTCAGCAGTGCTGTAGCCGTATTCAAAGCCCATCACGCCCTCTTCTGAGAGCAATGAGTCCACCACCTTGAAAGCTTTCTGATCCCTGGCGATATGTTCAAGAGGAATATAGGTGCTGCCATCTTTCTGGTTATGCAGTACCGCGTGACGGTGGAAGAAGGTGCCGCGACCGGTGTCCTGGCCGGTGAGACGCACGGAATAGCCGGTAGTCACCAGACTCGCATAGGCAAGCAGCTCAGCGAACCCCCAGTCCATCGGCTGAGTGCCCGACGCCATCTTGCGGCGTGCATCATAAATACGAGCGACCGTGGGATGCAGTTGCACTTTAGCAGGTACGGCGTTGATGGCATCCGTGAGAGCTTTCAACTGCCCAGCCGGCAACCTCGTATTCACGCTCTCATGCCAGTGGTGCTGCTGATAACGGCTCCAGTTCACGGTGTACTGGTTCGGCACATGCGCAGTGATGCCGGGCGCTACCGGTTTGCCGGTATCCAATTGGTCGCGATATGTCTCGACCTTGGAACTTAAGGTGACATCATCGACTAGATTCTGGTTCTTGAGTGCTTCTGCGTACAAAGCAAGTGTAGTGGGATGATTGCGTATCTTCTGATACATGATGGGTTGCGTCGCCGCCGGTTCGTCCGCTTCGTTATGTCCATGCCGTCGATAGCACACCAGATCGATGAAGACATCCTTGTGGAACTTCTGGCGGTATTCAAGCGCCAGACGCGTGGCGAAGATCGCGGCCTCCGGGTCATCGCCGTTTACATGCAACACCGGCGCTTCCAGCATCTTTGCGATATCGGTGCAATACGGTGTGGAGCGTGCGTCGTGCAGATTGCTGATGGTGAATCCGATCTGGTTATTGAGAACGATATGCAGCGTGCCGCCCGTGTAGAAACCCCGGGCTTGGGAAAGCTGCAAGGTCTCCATACCGATGCCCTGACCGGATAGAGCTGCATCCCCATGGATCAGTACCGGCAACACAGTCTCGCCTCTCAGATCGCCGCGGCGGTCCTGGCGGGCACGCACCGAACCCATCACCACTGGATTCACAATTTCAAGATGTGAGGGATTGAATGCCAACGCTACGTGCATGCTGGCCTTGGGTGTCTGCACGTCCGAAGCAAAGCCAAGGTGATATTTCACATCACCCGAACCCTCTTCCTGCTTGGGAACATAGCTGCCTTCAAATTCGGAGAATATCTCGCGTGGCGACTTGCCCAGCATATTGATGAGAACGTTGAGGCGGCCGCGATGCGCCATGCCGATCACCGTCTCTTGGACACCCAGGGCGCTGGATTGCTTGACTAGATCGTGCAGCATGGCTATCAGAGAATCGCCGCCTTCGATCGAAAAACGTTTCTGGCCTACGTAGCGTGTATGCAGGTACCGCTCCATACCCTCGGCGGCGACCAGCGAATCCAGGATATTGAGCTTTTCATCATCCTTTAGGTGCGCGTTGGCGCGCACGCTCTCGATCCGATCCTTGATCCAGTGTCTCTCGTCGCCATTGGTTATATGCATGTACTCGAAACCCAAGGGTCCGCAATAGGTCTCCTGTAGCAGTGTCCATATCTCCCTGAGCGGCATACGATCGGGGCCGCTAAGGGATACGGTGCTGAACACTGTGTCCATATCGGATGTATCCAGACCATGAAATTCCAGATCCAGATCCGGCACAACCTGTGGCACGTACAATCCGAGTGGATCCAGTTGTGCGCGCAGGTGTCCGCGCCCCCGGTAAGACTCGATCAGTTTGATAACGGCGGCTTGTTTCTCAGCTTCGACTGGATGCAGTCCGCCACTACCTAGCTGGGCTACAGGACGATATGTCCGGGCACGGGCCAACATCGCCGCTTCCACCGGTCCGCGAGGGATGTCACGGGATCCGGCAGTCCCAGACTGAATTACACGAAAATAATCGACCCACTCCGAGGGCACCGAGCCCGGATTCTGTAGAAATTGCTCATACAAGCCTTCAAGATAAGGCGCATTGCCGCTTGAAAACGGGGTCGTCTGATAACGTTGTTGAAAGGATTCGCTCATTGCTGCCGGTAAATATGACGACTGACCTGCATCAGGTCAGCACTTGAATATGCGCAAATAATTAGCAAAGGATTCAAAAGGCTTGCGGGTGTCTTCTTCTGAAGTTAGCTACTCTGGCTCAGGCCGCATAGTGTAGCTCAACCGGGCGAGGGAGGAAAACGACAGGGTATTTCAGCGGCTTGGAAAACACATGGATGCGTCAGATCCAGACAAAGGGCCGCTCACGAAACCACAAGGTGGCCAGCCATTTTTCGCCTTGGATTACCGGCAATCCAGCATGTAATGAATCTGGGTCAGGTTGCCCTTTTGCGTCACAGTTCGGAAAGGCAACGGCTTTGCCCTTCTCAGGAAGTACTTTGATTGATAGACGCGGGAATTCGGTTTCACCACCCTCGTCTACTTTATTGAGATACATAAATACAGTAACGGTACGTTGGCCATTCGCATCCTGTACCTGCGGCATACCCTGTTCATCCGCAGTAAAATAATCGTGATGTGGTTTATATTCTTCACCTGGCAGGTAACGGAGAACCGAAATAGGTTCCGCATGCGATGTCGGTAAGTCCACGAGCGCCGCAAGACGCCTGCATATGTGACCGACCACCATATCGTACATGGACAACTGATAGTTCATGGAGCTGCTGGTACGATTGCTTGTCTTTAAGGGATTACCTGTAATCGGATTAACTACACCGGAAGGCAATAATCGTGGTGCCGCGATATTAACAAGATAATCACACAGATCATCCGTGAGTATGCCTGGATATTCAGAGACTGCTTTAGTTTTTTTACTCGAATTGGATACGGTTTGAATTGATATTTTCGGATTATGCAATTCTAACGCTAACGTCGCTATACCCTTTGTATCAGCGACATGCGTTAGCATTATGTTTTGGATCCGCTTTTCTCCGATTTCATCCATCAGTAACTTGAGTCGTAATCCGGCGCAGTATAAATTCTTGTTCGCCGCTTGTACGAGCCAATAGATGCCATCTTCGATATTTACATCGGCACCAGTACCCTCCAGATACCGCATGCCTAGCGCATATTCAGAATGTGCATCGCCTAGCAATGCTGCGGCCTGCAAGCATTGTGTCGATAGTTTTTTGGATTCAGTATCATCATTAATACTGTACAAATAACCCAATATGCGCAATGCGGGCCGATGATTAAGTTCTGCGGCCCGCAACAGATGCCGGAATGCATCCATATCATCGCTCTCAATTACAGCACCACTATATAACAAGCCTGCCAGATTGAAATGAGATTCTTTTAAGTCACGATTCGCAGCTGCGCGAAATAGTTCAACTGCTTTTAATGGTTGACAAGGCGTGCCTATCCCGTTTAGGTGAATGACACCGAGTAAATTCTGCGCATCCGGGATACTACTTTTAGCAGCACGGCCCAACCACTCGAGCGCCGCACTTATATCACCCTTGGAAAAAAAGAGAGTACCAAGTCTGTATTGTGCGTCAGGCTGTCCCGCCTGTGCGGCAGTTGTTATGGTGTGTATATCTGGTGCATCATTCATGATCTTTTCATCCTCTCATGGGAATCATATTATTACCAGCAATCCATTCCACTGTATATTTACATTAATACAGCCACGTCTAAATAAACTCGGCACCTGCTGTAAATGAAGTAATGTAGAGATATACTTTTGTCCGGCCCTATTATTATCAACCCCCAAGCACATGCTAAATCCAGCCTTAAATATCGACAATCTGGCGGCTGAGTTCAGACAAAAACGCCGTATCCAGATCCATGACGTGTTGCTGCCCGAGGCTGCTGAAAGTTTGTGCCAGTGTCTGGAACATGAGGTGCCGTGGGGGGTGGCTTACATAGACGGTGAGGATTCCGCGTTACTGACTGCCGACAAGCTTGCAGATTATACGCAAGAAGATTGGATGAATCTTAACAACAAAGTGCAGGCAAGAGCGGTGGACAAATATCAGTTTATCTATAACAGCTACATGATGGTAACCGCCTACAAGGAAAAGCGCGACCCAAACCTACTGTTGCATACCATGCTGGAATATATCAATTCTGCTCCATTCCTGGATTTCATGCGGAAAGTAACTGGAATTGCCAATATTATGAAGACGGATGCACAGGCAACCCGTTATATCCCGGGTCATTTTCTCAAGAGACATAATGATAAGGCAGTCGGTCAATACCGCGAGATCGCCTATGTGCTGAATCTCACCAGAAAATGGCAGGCGGACTGGGGCGGGTTGCTGCAGTTCCTGGATGATGATGGCAAGGTAACCGATACGTTCCTGCCGGCCTTCAATTCACTAAGCCTGTTCCAAGTACCGATGTGGCACCATGTGAGCTATGTGGCAGCATTCGTACCTTATGGCCGTTATGCCATCACTGGCTGGGGCATGAGCCGACCGCCGGAGTCTTGATATTATAATGACCGTGGTAACGGCAATGGCACAGGACCTTCAGGCCGAATACGCTCACTCCAAGCGATGATCCCATTAATGGTTTCGCGGAATTGTGTTGCTATGCGCGCGTTTTCGGTCTTCCTTATGGATGCATCATAATCCTGAACACCGTTTTTAGAATACTTCTTTAATATTGATCCCGTGACGATCTGTTCCAATACCGGTCTTTCAACCTTCAAGTCAAATAAATCACATAACTTTGCCAAAACATTAAGAGGATCTCCTAGAAACACATCACAATCCAGCGTCCTTATGTTTGCTTCTGGATATCTAACGAGCACTTTCAGATAGGCATCTAGCTGTAAATACCACACGAAAGCTGCGATCTGCAAATCGGTAAGCTGCGATAATGTATCGAGTGGAAGAGCATTGCTGCGTTCCGAGTCCATACGGATTACATTAAATAGTCGGCGTACGAATGCGCGTCCTTCCTCGCCCTTCTTGATGATTGACACGAGAAACTGTTCAAGGCTTGAATATAACAATAGAATCCCATGGGTATATTTATTCTGGACAATCTCCACAATGAGGTTATTGGCAGCATTCGTCGGCTTGATAAGCGTCGTCTCATACTGTTTGGATGATTTCGCAAGTAAATATACAACAGTATCCAACAGCGGTTGCTGCCTGCGCATATCAACGAATAGCTGATTACCGACGCGCTTGTAGTTGGCCATCTGCATGAATACAGCGGGTTCACGCAATGCAGAACAAATACCTTGAATATCTAGGCACCTGGAAATCAGAGTGGAACAGCAGAATGCGGTATGAAAAATATAATTAACCGGCTTGGAATACGCTGATATTGGCATACTGGCTATATGCTTCTCTATGAGTTCCAAAGACATTCGGATGGGTTCTTGCGCTCCTGCATGTAGGCGGTGATCCATAAATGTCGAATGTCGGAATGCCACCTCATCAGCCTGTAAGAATTCGCATTCTCCGCTTGCGAGATCCAGTGCATGCAGGTGATATTCAGAACGGGTCACCAACTCTTCCAGACTGGGCATATCGGACCTATGGTATGAGGATTGCTATAATTACAAAATAAAATGTAGCATAGTGGGGCATCATAGACATAAAATATGCAGATCCTGAAACTCCTGCCTCCTGACGAAAATGCCCATTCCATCAGCAAATGACCTAAAAGACCCCGCATGGCAGGTAAAGGCTCTGAGTACCAGTGCTGCCGAACTCGCGCGTCGTGGCCAAATCCAGGAAGCCATCAGTGTCTATGAACAGATACTGGAAGCTGCGCCATACCATCTAGAGGCGCTTGATTTTCTCGCTACCCGTGCTTATCAACGTGGCGATTCGAATCTCAGCCTCGAGTTACTTGGGCGCGCGTTCCGAGCAAATCCCAATAGGCCAGCGACCTATCTCAACCTTGCTATAGTCCACAAGACGCGCGCCGAATACGAATTGGCCTTGGACGCCATAGAACATGCCCTGACCTTAAAAGATTTTTACCCCATGGCCCAGCTGCATAAGGGATCAATCCTGGAAGCTCTCGGTCGCCAGCAAGAAGCGGTGCGCGCCTACCACAAGGCCTGGGCACAAGCATCAGGATTTCAACAGATGCTGCTTTCAGAACAGACGCCCGCGCCCGTCCGTGAACTGCTTACTCACTCTTCTGATATGGTCAGACAAGCCAAAGTCAAACTGCTGGACAATGCGCTTGCACCATTACGCACTCAGCAGTATGCAATAGCGCTACAACGCATAGCAGAATTCGCGGAGCTATACATTGGCAATATCAAGCCCCGATATCTGCATGCCATGCAACGGCCTGCTTTCCTTTTTTTCCCCGATTTGCAACCACGCGCTTTTTTTGAACGTCAGGAATTCGATTGGATTGAGGAACTGGAAGCGGCGACCACCAGCATACGCAATGAACTTCTCACAGTGCTTCATCATCCAGACAAACTCAAACCCTATGTGCAGCTGGAATTGGAAAGCCCCGCAGAATGGAAGGAATTAAACCATTCACTGCAATGGGGTTCCTTCCATCTTTATAAAGGCGGTTCACGCCAAGCTGCCAATTGCAGCCTGTGCCCGATGACCACCGCAATTATCGATAAATTGCCACTCATTCACACGCCCGAACATTCACCCGAGGTTTTCTTCTCGATTCTGAAACCCGGAGCCCATATCCCACCCCATTACGGCCTGGCTAATTACAAACTCGCCGTACATCTACCCCTGATCGTACCTTCAGATTGCGCTATCCGAGTCGGCAACGAGACACGAGTTTGGAACGAAGGACAGTGCCTGATTTTTGATGACAGTTTCCAGCATGAAGCTTGGAATAAAAGCAGCGAACTGCGTGCTGTGTTGATCTTCGAAATCTGGAACCCGCAGCTGACGAATGTCGAACAACAAGCGGTGCAAGCTTTATTGGGCTGCATCCAGGAACTTGAACCTCAATTTGGGCATGCGTCGGAAAACGATGCTCCTTGACAAATCACCCTGTTACTTCAGGATCTCGAGTTTGAAAGCCAGGGTATAACGGGGTGCATAGCAGATGCGGTTCGGTGGCCTGCCCACATGAGTCAGGCTGCCATCGAACATCACCAAACGCCCGGGCTTCGGACTTACTGCTACTTGTGCGTCCATGCTGGAATCAAAGAATAGCGTCTCACCGCCCCATTCCACGTTCCAATCCGGAGCAATGAACCACAAGGCAGTTATTTCCAGGCTACCCGGTTGGGCATCAGTATGTGTAAACAACATGTCGCCGTAAGCGGCATGATTACAGTAACAACGATAAATCTTGTACAAAGCTTTGCCGGCAAACTCAGTAGCCGCTGCCAGGGTCGGCTGATAGACCGGTAATCGAGCAGCAGTATCCAGCGGTATCTTCAGCACCCAATGGCGATAACTGGCGGTTTCGGGACGGGCAAATTCATTGCGTGTAAACGCTCCATTTTCAAACGCCGCAGTCAGTGCAAGGATATCATTGGCCCCCAGCAAGCCATCATATACCCGTATTTCCCGACCTTCGATTGAATGCTGGCGGTTCGCTTGCATGTTATTTCCTGTGGTGTTCTCGCATATTAATCATCAGTTCAATTGTAAGTAATTGGCACAGCTTTTTATACGGCTTCACGACCGATGTACAGGCATAGTCAACATTTATTCGTACGGCAGCCCGGTACCTGAACATCCGCCATAATTGGCGTGAACGGTCAAGATGGGGTGACGTGGACATATCCATACAATGGATTGATCAGGATCTGCTTCGATGCCAGGCAAGGATTGATGTCCTAGATGATTAACCGCTTGGTGTTTCGATATGTATGCTCCCTTGAACATCGCGTAAATTTTGCCTGAATCTGCGATATCACTGTGTGTGCCATTTACGTAAGTTGCAAAGAAATCAACTGTACATTGCGAATTATTTTATCTCTGCAAACCCAACATCAATCGTCAGCACCAAATCATACAAGTGTGAATAGCGCCACATGGGAAACATAGGATATTTACGTAACATCTTGATATTACATATATAATAGTCAAATTAATCTTAAACGCCCGTATCGCATACATCAATTTGGAAATCGCTTCTAGGAGTATACAAGAGAGTGAATTTGCCTAATCCTTCCCTGCATCGATGGGCATAGATGTTTCACCAATACCGACTCGGATTTTTCGGCCAAAGCCGCGAATAGGGGTTGTTAATAAAGGTGAATGGATATTCATTGTTCAGATGCATTCAATCATTTTACAAATGTATATCCAGCTCCAGATCCTGCTGTCGATACATGCGAAAATAACCAACGGAAAATCTCGAACGCCACTTCACACGGCGGAAAGCTGTCATAACAGGGGGGGTACCTTGACATGGTCAATTGTAAGTAGACTGTACAGCTCTTAATATGTTCAGAATCCATTATTAACCATCTCGAATCAGTATGCCCGCTATGATCCAACCAGGAATCACCATACAACCGGTTTTTGCCTCCCCTATAATCCAGACAGTATTGCCGGACTGCACCAGTTTGAACCAGGCTCTGCGCGGCCTGTTTCTCCGATGGGAGCAGGATACTTCACGCAAACGCAGCTCTGCCCCAACTCCGGTCATCAAAGTGTCCGTATATGAAAGCGGCTTCGATCTGTTTTCGAACCCTGAGCCGGAGATCCAAACCCTCAAACAATTCTGCCTTCAGGCTCTCGGTTACGTGATCGCCCAAATGAATGGCTATAGTAATGAGGAGATGGCCGGACTGCGCATCTATGAACACAGCTGGTACCACCTGACACGGCATGCCGGTTATACCGCGCAACATAATCATCCGATGGCATCCTGGTCGGGCGTGTACTGCGTGGATCCGGGTGACGCGGTCCCGGAACGGCCCAACAATGGCGCGCTGCGCTTCCTCGAAGCTCGTACCACCGCCAGCATGTATCTGGACCCCGGCAATGCGCACCTGCAGACTCCCTATATGTTCGGGGATATCGCTTACCCGATGACGGCTGGGCAGTTACTGCTATTTCCCTCGTATCTACTGCACGAAGTAGCGCCCTATTACGGCCAGCGGGAACGCATCACCGTAGCCTTCAATGCCTGGGTGCGGGAAGCGGGTGCCCCGGTCGATACGCCTTCTCTTAAACTGCGTTGACGCGTGACAGCGTCTGTCAACGACTGTCGCTAACGTAGACCAGCATTCCACAGTCAGGCATGTCCTGACTGCTCTCTTAGATCCATACGCAACATCTAGTTTGCACAAAACATGATTTTGATCTGATCTTCAACGTATAAAAAAGCGGCCCCGTTTCCGGGGCCGCAGCTTACATTTTATTGTTGTTAGCCGTCTATTATCAGAAGTTTACCGTCACCTTCCCGTAGAAGAAGCGACCTGGCGCACGGTAGTACGTGGGCAGGAAGCTGTTGGCGAAGGACGACATGGCAATCGGGGGTTGCTTGTCAAACAGATTGCGGATACCGATTGTGAAATCAGTATTCCAGGCATCCAGATGATAAGTACCAGCCACATCATTATAGGTGGTCGCACCGACGTGGTTCAGCACTTTCTGAGTGCCCTGGGTGAACGGGAACGAACCCGACATCGGGCAGCGGGCCAGGGTATTAGCGGAAGGTTTTGCCGCAGTACCAGGTAAGGTCGAGGCGCAGTCTTCCATCAATGCACTGATATAGGTCAAATTCCAGACCGCCGAGAAGTCGCCGTAGTTCCAGTTGAGGGCGAAGTTGGCACGCTGTTTCGGGACACCGCCGGTCGCACCGCCGCCGCCACTCGGGGCAGGACCGTTGGTGGTTGTGCCGGCCACTTCCTGGCTGCTCAGACCGGACCCGAACGCTTCAGTCACCACGTACTGTTTGACGAACGTCACATCCAAGCTGGCCTTGAAATCGCCGACGCCGGTGGATGGGAATTTGTAGTCGGTGGCCACATCCACGCCCTCGGTCTTGATGCCGCCGATGTTGGTGGCGGTGTCAATGATATCAGTGATAGCGCCACTCGTGCTGGGACCCCCACTTGCGCGGGTAATCAGGTTGCAATAACTCTGAATGCCGCTGTAATAACAGCCATCAAGGATGGTCTGGCCCGGGATCGAGCTGATCGCATTGGTGATGTTTATCTTGTAGTAGTCGGCACTGAAGTCGAAGCCCGGTAACATGCCAGGGCTATATACGAACCCGACGGACTCGGAGATGGACTTCTCAGGCGACAGAAGCGGGTTGCCACCAACTGTGGTCTTAATCTGACCGTTAGGTTGGTTGACCTGGGCGTTACTGCAGCCTACGGTACCTGTCTTGGGACCTGCTGGGCCCGCGCAGGGGTCAGTCAGGCTCGGGAAGCTATCGCTGGCACCGAAGAAGAACTCACTGATGCTGGGGATGCGGAAACCCTGGGACCAGGATGCGCGCATCAGCAAGCTGTCCGTAGCCTGCCAGCGCAAGGCTGCCCGGGCTGAACTGTTGGCCGCGCTCTGCTGAACGCCTGCAAGCGGTGTATTCGGGTTGCCACCTACCCACTTGAACTGCGACCAGCGGTTGGCCAAGTCCAAAGACACGCTCTTCATGAACGGCACATCCGAGACCAGCGGGATGTTCAATTCCACATACTCGGCGTTGGTGCTTTCCCGGCCTTGGGAGGCCTGGGTCACATTGCCGGTGGTATTGCCTGCTGAGGTGAGGGCATCGGGTGTGAATGAGCCATCATGCTCCAGGTATTCCAAGCCGGCCGCGATTTGCAACGGTCCCGCCGGCAGATCAAAGAGGCTGCCAGTGATGTTGGTGGTGTAGTCGCGCATGTTCTCCACAGTCACGTCATGCGCCTGGTACCCCAAGTACTGGACCTGGGCTGGGGTGATGCTGCCCTGGCCGGTGGTCGTGTCGTAACCGCCGAAGATGTTGAATGGCACGCAACCCGGAGCCGGCTGATTATTGATGGTGCAAGGCGCCTGGCCTGCTAACCCTAAGGCTGTCTGCATATTCGCAGTATTAACCAGACCGTCGGTGACGTCGGTCTCGTAGGTTCTGCCATAGTTGTAGCCGGCATCCCAATCCCACTCGCCGCCGAGCATGTTGAAATAGCCATTGAACCCGCCCCGGAACGCGAAGCTGTCCACGTTCTGGTTATATATACGATTGCCAAATTCCAGTCCCCGGCGGAAGACCAGCGCGTTTTCATCGCAGGTGCCGGCGGTGAAGCATGGCAGTGCTGCCGTGCCCGTGCCGCTGGCCGCCATCAGATCCTTGCCATACGGGTTGTAGGGGTTCAGGGCTGAAATCTGAATACCTTGGCCATTGGCGGTAGCGCCGTTTGCGCCGGTGCCGATGACCGTAGGAGCCAGCTGCTGCTGGGAGGTACGGTTGGTGAACATACCCAAGGTGTTGAAGGTCAGGTTGTCCGCCAGATCGTAATGGCCCTGCACGAACAGACTGGTGCGCTCATTAGGCGTCACCAGGTAGTTCAGGGGGGCGTAGTTGAAATGGTCGTTGTTTGTCCAAGGCCTCAAACTGCTGAGGTTGGGGTTTGTATTTGGTGGACTTCCCTGTGTCTGGCTGCAGACGCTGTAATTCACTGAAGAGAAGAAGCTGCAACCGTTGTTGGTCTGCCCATTGCCGGGCACCAGTACGATGAAGCGACCGCCGGCTGAATAGGAGCTACCGGCGGCGGAACCGCCACCGATGTAGGGCTCCTTGGAGATGGAGCGATTTCCGGCATAGATGGGATCCTGGTTCACATACGAAGCGTTGAAGATCAAGCCGGAACGGTCGGTGTTGGAACCGATCGTGAAATCGAATTCCTGGGTTTTTCCGTCCCAGCCGCCGCCATCCGCATGGCCGTCGAATTTGCCCAAGTAGGCATTCGCCTGGGCGCCATTGAAGTTCTTGATGGTGATGATGTTGATGACACCCGCGATGGCATCGGAACCGTAAATGGCCGAGGCACCGTCTTGCAGTACTTCGATGTGGTCCACCACCGAGGTCGGGATGTTGTTCAGGTCCACAGCGCCACCCAAGCCGGAGTCCACGCGCGCGCCGTTGAGCAGTACCAGGGTCCGGTTGGAACCTAAATTACGCAAGCTGATGTAGGTCCCACCGTTGCCGCCGTTGTTGAATTGAGTATTCAGTGCGGAGCCCGACGAAGAGATGTTCTGCAGGATGTCGCCGACCGACTGCAGGCCGGTGGCCTTGATCTCAGCGGCGGTGATGATGCTCACCGGCTGGGCGGTCTCTACATCGGTGCGCTTAATGCGCGTACCTGTGACCTCGATCTTGCCGAGTTGGGCAGTGCTGGGCGCTGCATTGGTGCTGGCAGCCGGTGCCTGCTGTGCGAAAACGGCCGGTGCCGTGATTGCCGAGGCCGCTCCTGCCACCAGGGCGTAACGCACGGCTTTGCTGATAGAGTTGCTGCTGTTCATCCTAAAGACTCCTGCATAAGTTTGAAGAGTTTTAAACCCGAACTCCTCTTGGACGTGGACTGCCACGTGGCCGAGGATCAAATTTTTATACTTTACAGTCTCACGGCAGCACGACATCGAACTGCCCACCGCTCCTAGACTGTCGTAACTCTAGCACAAGAAAATCAAATTGGAAGGCTTTTGTTGTAATTCCCGTACATTTTTTAGTTATCATAATCCCGTGTCTACTTAGGCTTTTAGTGCCTTCATGAAAATTCTAGGGTTTATGTTGTAAGAATACAACATTATTACAGCATCAATCACTTAAAAATAACAGAAATTTGTGGGAACCAGCCTGGCTTTTGGGAGTTGACATCAAAAACCATCTCAATTCTTAATTAGACGCATAACTCATTGAAATAACTTAATATTATTAAAATGGATCCTATCAAAACCAGCCAGCAAACCTCAGCCCGCCTTCATTATGATGAAGGAATGTCTCAGGTGAGCGCCGGTAACGAACAAGCCGCCTGCAAGTCCTTTCTCCAGGCTGTCGCATTGGATGACTCTCTGGCCGTCGCCCATTACCAGCTGGGTAATTGCTTGCGCCGCAGTGGCGACCCTGCTGCGGCCGAACAGCCTTTGAAAACCGCGATCGCCAAGGATGCCTCTCTCAGACAAGCATATATAAGCTTGGCTTACCTCTATCTAAGCCAAGGCAAGCGGGATCTGGCTGCCACAACACTCGAAGCCCTGGCCACAGCCCAACCAGCCGATATGCCTCTGCACCATCAGGTGGCTGTGTTATTGGCGGATATGGGCTGCCACGCCCAAGCGGTCACTTTTTATAACGCATGCCTGCGTCGCCATCCCAGATCCAGCAAAACCCACCTGAAACTCGGGCAAAGCCTGCAGAAACTTGGGCGTTTTGCAGACGCAGAGCACGCTTATCTAGCGGCAATTGAGTCTGATCCGAACAGTGATGCGGCTTATCTGCTATTGGCGCATACACGCCGTATGCAAATCACTGACCGTCCCATGATCAAGCGCTTCGAGATAGCGCTCCACGATTCGAAATCGAGTGAAGATACCATCAAATGCATTCATTTCAGCCTCGGCAAGATGTATGACGATTTGGGAAACTATGAAGCGGCTTTCGCACATTTCCACGCTGCCAATGATTTGCAACACCGGCAAGTTAAATTCAATCGGCAAGCGCTAGAGGCGCATGTAGCATCGATTAAGAAGGTATTCAACCAGGAGTTTTTCCAGAACTGGCCTACGCTGAATCCATCCACTCCCAGGCCGGTCTTTATCGTGGGCATGCTGCGCAGCGGAACCACCCTGGTGGAACGCATACTGGCCAGCCATCCACAGGTGTTCGGCCTGGGCGAGACCGAACTCGTGGATAAACTGGCCGAAGGATTAGCCCAACAACTTGATATGCCCTACCCGGATTGCATGGCAGGTCTAGATAACGCCCTGGCAACGACCATGGCAGCAGAATTGAAGGCCCAATGGCCAGCTGAAACGCGCACAGCCACGCATGTGGTGGACAAAAACCCGCTCAATTTCATGCACCTTGGGTTGATCGCCTGCATATTTCCCGGTGCACCCATTTTGCACTGTGTACGTGACCCCCTGGATACCTGTCTGTCGATATACTTCCAGTATTTTGCCCACCCGCGAAATAACTATGCCTATGATCTGGATGATATCGGCTTCTTTTATGCGCAGTACATTGAACTGATGAGACATTGGCGCATGGTTCTCCCCGTTCCAATCTGTGAGATTCGATATGAAGACCTGGTGGAAGATCAAGAAAATACCATCCGCGCACTGCTCTCAGCGACCGGATTGCCATGGCATCCAGATTGCCTGGAACCCCATAAGCACACGGACACTATCTCTACCGCCAGTCTCTGGCAGGCGCGTCAACCGATATATACAAATGCCGTGGGTCGCTGGCAGCACTATTCAAATCAGCTGGAACCGTTGAGGAAAGCACTGGCATTGGCTGGCGTTTACCCCGAATCCCGATGAAACCCGAGTACTTATATATATTATTAACTTGCATATCCACGCGTGTATTAATGGGTCCAGCTATCATTATCAACCGTTATAATGTCCACCCTTATTCTCAAATAATATAGCCATGACAGAGAACACATCGGTTAGCAAACTAGAAGAGGCCCTCAACACATTTGGGGAGAACGACGAACAAAGCATCCGCAAGGCCATCAGAGCCTTCATACAATCTAGGGTGTTTGTCAGACTGGATCAGCCATGGGATGGCAAGACCTTGCCAAGAACAGACATGCATCTACTACTGGTAAGCGATGGCGAAAACAAGGAGCAGCCTATGCTTGCGGTTTTCAGTTCGGCGAGCCATAGCGCAGTTTACAAAGAAGCAGAAATAAGGCCATTCAAATATACCGCTGAGGTCGATTCAGCCTGGGCATGCCTAGGCGTACCCGAGAATGCCGGCATCATGGTCAATCCAAATTCCGCCCCAAATTTCCGGATCTCACCGGCGGTCGCGGGCGTATTACGTAACGCCGCCAAGCAGGACCTGGATAACAAGATCAAGAGCCAAGAGGTCGCGGGCATTGCCAGCAAACAGGATTGACATGCACTCTCGGTTCGCGGAAACGATGGATCCACACATGGATGACCGGCTCATCGAGCAAGCAACACGATACTATGAAGCATCCGAGTTCGATAAAGCTCGAGCGGCTGCGGATGAATTACTGCGGCGGACCCCACAAGATTATGCAGCGCTATATCTTGCAGGCTTGATCGCCACCGCCCAAAAGCAGCTTCCTGCGGCTACCGATTTTTTGAAACAGGCATTGAAGCAGGCACCTAATCCACAAACAGCGGCTGCCAGCTGGTGCGCCCTGGGCAGAGTCCTGCGAGCCGCAGGAGACCTACGCCAGGCCGAAGAAGCCCTGCGGCGCGCCATTCGCATTGATCACCGCAACAGTGATTACCCAATCGAGCTTGCTTATGTCTATGCAGAAAGCTGGAAATTGAAGCTCGCCATAGAGACTCTCAGAAATGCTGCGAAGCGCTTCTTTACCGATCCCAACCCATGCGTAGCCCTGGGCAACATACTCAACAAATATGGGAGACAAGATGACGCCCTCAAGGCTTACGGGCTTGCGATTCAGAGAAAACCGGATTATGCCGAGGCACATATTGCACTGGGTACTACCCTAAGTATGCTCGGCAGGTTCACAGAAGCCGAAGTCGCGATACGTGAGGCGCTGCGCATAGACCCGATGATCAAAACTTTCTATCAGCTGGCGCAAACGAGAAGATTCAATCTTGATACAAGTGATATAGAAATAATCAATCGTCGTTTAGACCCGGCAAATGATACATCCAAGGGTGCCCGGGTTGATGCACTATTTGCCCTCTCCGGAATTTACGATAAACGAAAAGATTTCCAATCCGCATACCGTTGTCTTAAAGAAGCCAATCGCCTGCAAAGATCTAGGATTGAATTTTCGATTACTGAGTATATCGAGTTATCTGAACGAATTATTTCACTTTTTACTCCGGATTTATTGATCCGCTATTCCGGCAAAAGCAGATCGGATTTGGCTCCTATATTTGTTATGGGTATGCCTCGTTCGGGCACGACTCTGACGGAACAGATGCTCGCCGCTCATTCTCAGGTACAGGGTGGTGGAGAACTTACATGTATAGTCCAAATCGCCAAACATTTAAGTGTCACTTGGAATGCTAACGGAAATTCAGCCCTGGGTGATGATACGACCGTTGCCGATGATATACAAAGTGCAGCGGCCCAGTATCGTGAGATGACTATGCATTTGTCGAGTAAAGCTCCGCGGTTTACAGACAAATTACTGGGTAATTTCTTTTATATCGGCATTATTTATCTGATGTTCCCAAAAGCCAGCATCATCTACTGCCATCGTAATCCCGTAGCCACTTGTTTCAGTTGCTTTCAGAACTATTTTGCGCAGGGAAATTCATTATTTAGTTATGAATTCACGGAGCTTGGTGCATTCTATAAGCTGCATGATCGGTTGATGCGGCACTGGCAAAACGTGCTTCCTGGACACATCCTTACGGTTGAATATGAAAATATGGTCAAAAATCCTGAATCCGAGATAAAACGAGTACTAGAATTTTGCTGTCTGGAATTTGAACCTGGATGTCTCGAATTCCATACCTCAAAACGGCCGGTCGCAACTGCCAGCATCATGCAGGTACGGGAACCAATTTACAAAAGTAGTATGGAACATTGGAAATACTATGAACAGTTCCTGGGACCACTGATTAGGGCTCTGCAATGAACACACCCATGGAGCAGCAACACACGCCGTCGACAAGCACTAACCATCCGCATCAGGATGTGCTGGACAAAGCCATGGATTATTATTATGCGGATGATTTCGAGAATGCCCGGGTGCTCTCTGAACAGCTGCTTGGATTGACGCCTCAAGATCATGGAGTTTTGCTTTTTGCCGGAGCTGTTGCGAGAGCCCAGAAACGATTTGCTGAATCTGCTGAATTCCTCAAGCAATCGATCGTATCTGCGTCTGATCCACAACGAGCCGCAGCCAGCTGGTGTGGCCTCGGCAAAACATTGCGGGAAGCGGGCGACCTGCGTCAGGCTGAAGAAGCGTTCCGACGCGCAGTGCGTTCCGATTCAAGTGTCTGCGGATTTGCGACAGAACTCGCTCAAACCTACATCGATGGTTGGAAGCTTGACCTCGCGATCGAGACACTTAAAACAGCCATTATTCAACATGCCACAGATCCTCTACCCTGCGCGAATCTAGCAGGCGTGCTGACAAAATTCGGACGCCAGAATGACGCATTGATTGCCTATGATCTGGCAATCACGCGTAATCCCAACAATCCCCGTGTGCATCGTGATAGGGGGGTTGTCCTGAAGATGCTGGGTCGCTTTGCTGAAGCTGAGGATGAATTCATAGAAGCTTTGCGACTCGATCCGGTGATTGACATATATACACACTTGACGCAGTTGAAAAACTTCGACCTTGATACACCAGAAATCCAGCCAATATTGAAGCAGTGGGATCCCAAGAACGATGCGCCTCTGGAATCGCGCATCGATGCCGGATTTGCCCTGGCGAAGCTTTATGATAAAGCTAAAAATTATCGCACTGCCTTTCAATATCTCGAAGCCGCCAATCGTCTTAAACGAGCAGAAATCGAGTTCTCGGTCGCCGAACATGAGGCGATGTCGCAAGGCGTCATGTCGCTATATACACGCGATTTTATAACGCGCTATTCAGGTAAAAGCGGGGCCGAGCTCGCACCCATCTTTGTGTTAGGGATGCCACGCTCAGGAACAACGTTGACGGAGCAAATCCTTGCATCCCATTCCGAGGTGCGCGGTGGTGGCGAACTAATCAATATCATGAGAGCGGGGAAGGAACTGGGAAAAATCTGGGAGAGCCGCGGGAAACATGCTCCTGGCAGTGATGAAATGGTGGCCCAGGACTTGAAAATTGTAGCTTCACATTATGCAGACATGACCTCTCATTTGTGGCGCAGACATCCGCATTTCACGGACAAGATGCCCATGAATTACCTATACATAGGTGTCATACATCTGCTATTTCCAAAAGCCAAAATCATCTACTGCCGCCGCAACCCAATTGCCAACTGTCTAAGTTGCTATCAAATATTGTTTGGTGCTAATAATTTATTGTTTAGCTATGATTTGACGGAGTTGGGTCAAGTTTACAAAATTCACGAACGCATCATGGCGCACTGGCAGAAAGTGTTGCCAGGACAAATCCTGGAGATGGAGTATGAGGACTTGGTTCAACATCCAGAAGCAAATATAAAACGCATGCTGAAATATTGCGAGCTAGAATTTGAACCTGCCTGCCTTGATTTCCATAAACTAGATCGTCCAATTGCGACTGCCAGTCTCATGCAGGTTCGCAAACCCATCTATAAGGAATCCATAGATCATTGGAAAAATTATCAGCCGTTCCTCGGGTCGCTGTTTAATGCTTTGAAGCTAGATCCAACTCCAATTAAATCAACTTGATTTACAAAAAATATATTTGCTGCTTCCATCACACTATGTCTATCTGAGCGGCAGTTGCCACGCGTCAGTACATCTTTATGTTTCTGTAATGCGCAAAACTGCTTTTCTCGCCATCAGTGTAAAACCCGTGTATTCATACGATATTTTGAATTCATTTGAGAATTCATGCCATGCGCGGAATTCATGTTGTTCATAACCAGGATATCCAAGGTATTCATCGAATACCAAGATACTACCAATTTGCAAGAACGGATAAACCTCATTGAGTACGGTACGAGTTGAACTATACAAATCGCAGTCGATGTGGATGAGTCGTATTTTTTCCGTTTGATTGGCAAGAAAAACAGGTAGTGTATCCTTGAACCAACCCGGATGAAGCGCCACATGCGATGGCATCTGAGGTAGGCATCCATGGGCGCTGTAGCTACCAGCTGGTTCTTCTGTTTTCCACGCCTCTGGCAAGCCTTCAAAGCTATCAAAGCCATGCACGGGTCCGGAAACTCGCCGGGCCAGTTGACGAAGAGATAGCCCATGATAGACGCCGCATTCCATTGTCAAACCGCTGGCGGGTGCCTGAATTATTGCTGAGTCCAACAGTGTTGAGCCCTGACCGTGGAAGCGGGCATTTTCACAGCTTTCATATGCGAACAAGAAGCTGTTCCATTGAATATGGATATCTGCATATTGTTGTAACTGTGCGATATGGATTTCTGCTTTGACCGAATCGCCAGAAAGCTTGAGTAATGCAGCATATAGATAATTAATAGTCGGATCTGCGGGTTGTATCTGCATCCCGATCAATATAGTGTTTAATGCGCTTTCGATCCCCTGTGTATCGAACTCGCATAGTGCGAGCAAAGCCATCATCTCCGAAGAAGATCCATCGTGGCGCCACGATCGTAAGAAATCCATTGCCTTTTCGACTTCACCAAGGCTCACATAAGCTTGTGCTACGCTAGTTGCAATTTTCTTGTTTCCGGGATTCTCATTAAGTGCTTCATTAAAATATTTCAATGCTTGATCGTAGTCGCCCTCGATCCATAGCAACCTTGCGTATCTCAAGCTGAATCCTGGATCTTTACCTTGCGCCTTTAGTAAGCTTTCAAGTAACGGGCGAGCGGATATCGAATCTCGAAGCCGTATATAGATATCCGCCAGATCTGCCGTCAAATTTCTATCAGCCGGTAGTTTACTGAGACCAGCTTTCAAGAGTTCAATGGCATCGTTATTGCGTTGATTCTGCAAGGCAATATGGGCGCGCAGCCGCCATAGGTCCGGGAGTAGAGGATTCTCTTTTAGTTGGCGGGCGTATTCCGCATCAGTCGCGTCAATGGATTGCATATCATCCGACCATAAGTACGAAATTCAGGCCAAGTGAGGATAACTAACGAAAACTGAATTTGGTGCCCCGGGGCGGAGTTGAACCGCCGACCTTCCCCTTAGGAGGGGGATGCTCTATCCAACTGAGCTACCGGGGCAGCTGGTCAGCATAATATCAGCGGAATTAAACCATCCCTGGTGTACCCGTCTGCCCCGCCATCCAGGTGGGGCGTTCGCCGGAGCGAAGCTGCGCTTCGCATATTTCCGGTTCACCCAACTGAGCTGCCGGGGCAGGAAAGAAAAAGCCGAGCATGCCCGGCTTCATTATGCTGAAATACTGGTGGAGCGGAAGGGGATCGAACCCTCGACCTTCGCATTGCGAACGCGACGCTCTCCCAACTGAGCTACCGCCCCATACGGCGCGGCATTCTAGCATCGCCACCACGCTCCCGCTATGTGTCTGCCGTAAACCGCCAGTTGTTCGAAACGCTACTAAATCCTATGCTAATCTTTAGGTATAAACCGCACGTAAGGCTGATTCCGAAATTGCTGCCCGGGAGTAGGATTCACGTGAAGACCTGCAAGCACTCATGACGACGATACGCGGATCAGGTTTAAGCATTCACACGGCTTGGCCACATGGTTTAACGTTGTCAGTCGCTTTATTCGGACTTGCTGCTTGCGCCCAAAGCGCGCCCGCCCAGCCTGATATCGTATCAACGACCGCCCCAACTGCTACTAAAGTCTCACCTATACTGAAGACGGTGGCTCAGCAATTGATAAATGGAGGCTCACCATCCGAATTTAACAGCGGTTTGGTACATGTCGACAGCCGAGGACGCCTGCAGATCTACGTATATATCAACGATTTCTCGCTTAGCAATTTGGCCACGCTAGCCACGCAAGGACTTGTAGACAGCATGCCAAGTTCGTCGCTACACCTGATCCAGGGGTGGGTGAAGCCGCAGGATCTTGACAAGCTTGCCAGCCTGGCATTTGTGACACGCATCACTCCACCCCATTACGCACAGACTCGCTAACGGAAATACCCCGTCATGAACATCACTCATATAAATATCTTGCGTCTAATACCAATCTTGCTCGCAGGCATACTGCCGCTAGCCGCGCATGCGGCGCTCTCATCGTCTGCAGGACACAAACTGGACAGACGGTTGGCTTTAATCGCTACAGCTGCACGGGAGAACCGCACCGAACCGATGATGGCTACCGCCCTCAGCCGAGAAATCTTCCAGCAGAATTCGCCATTAGAAGCGCGCTGGAATGCAGCTGGCCAGGTACAGGTGTATCTGCACTACTACCGCAACGGCAATCCTCCTGATAGCGTCGAACTAGCAGCCCTCGGCGCAACTGGCATCGTCAACAGCCCGGCACTCGGCGTGGTGCAGGCCTGGATACCGGCGGATAAACTCGATAATGCCGCAGCCTTGACAACAGTAACCCGCGTTTCGGTGCCGCATTACGCTTTCATGCGTCGCTCATCTCCGATCAAAGTCCTGCCACGTACCGGTTCGGTAGACACGCAAGGCGATCAGATTTTGGGTGCCGCGCAGTTTCGAGCCGCCACCGGTTATACCGGTCAGGGCATGGTGGTGGGCGTGATCTCAAACGGGGACAGCGGGGTTTCCACTTCCCAGGGTACTGGGGATCTGCCGAGCAATATCTGGAACAATCCCAACAACACTACCTGGAAGAGTTCCGGTGCTGAAGGCACCGCCATGATGGAGATCGTCTATGATCTCGCCCCCGGCGTGAAGCAGCTGGGATTCGCCGGGCCTGGCACCACTGCTGACTTTCTCACCGCACTCAATGATTTCAGTAGCGCCATCAACCCCAATGTGATCGTGGACGACCTGGGTTTCCCCGGCTCAGCCATGTTTACCAACGGTAATTTCGCCAACGGCGTGCAGCAATTCGCCACGGCCCACCCCAACATCCATCTGGTGAACGCCGCCGGCAATGACGGCACCTCTTTTTGGGCGGGCACATGGGCTGCATATCCCTTGGGTTCGACCCTTACCGTGAATAATGTCCAATACAACACTGCCCTTGACTTCGGAACTTCAAATCCAGACTTGACATTCACGGTGCAAGCCGGTGATACGGCGCTGTATATCGTGGAATGGAACGATCCCTGGGATGACAATGCCACCACTAATGACCCAAACGGTGATTACGATGCGGTGTTATTCGATCAGAGCGGTAACGCCCTGGCCTGTAACCAGGGCATGAACCTCAGCACCACCAATGGGCAGTGCAACCAGACAAATTCACAGCCGCTTGATACTGCCGGGCCGCAGCCGATTCAAGGTAACCAGTGGCAGAACACCGGATCATCACCAGTCACTGTGCATCTGGAAATATTCTATGTGAGCGGAACGATAGGAAGTAACGCAGGAAACTTAGGCAACCAGATCAAGGTTCTGATTGGTTCACAGATGTCTAATGTAATCGTGATAAACCCTAATACACCTGCTGGAAGCATTTATGGACAGTCAGCGCTCGGTGTCCCGGTCGGCAGCGCTTTGACGCCCGGCGAGATCACCGTCGGTGCTGTGAATCCCAATCATACCGCCTACCCGATTGAGATCTATAGTTCCCAGGGCCCGGTGCAATACGGAATTCCCGGTTCCGGCACCGGGACGCAAACTCAGGAGTCAATACAAGAGCCGAGTTTTGTGGCGCCCGATTGCGTTAATGTAACTGGCGCCGGTGGCTTTGGTTCTCCCTTTTGTGGCACATCAGCGGCGGCGCCGCACATCGCTGGACTGCTGGCGTTGCTGATATCCGCTTATCCTAGTGCGAACCCGTATACGCTTTTACAAGATAGTGCTACTGCATTAGGCATCGGGCCTTATCCGAATGGCGTGTATGGTTATGGATTGCCAAATCTGAATACGCTGCTGACATCCGGCACCTATCCGGATACAGGCGCCGTCATCACCAGTCCGGTGAATGGTGCAACCATTGCGGGCGGCCAAAGCACCACCTTCGAAGGCCAATGTTTGGGTTACGATGGTAGTACAGCATTCACCTATCTGTGGAATTTCGGCACCAGCGCCATACCTGATTCCACTTCACAGAACCCCAGCGTGACCTACAACACTGCCGGCACATACACAGTGACGCTCACCTGTACCAATACGGTAGGTTCGGGTTCCACCACCAGCACTGCTACAGTGACTGCCCCGCGCTTCGGTGGCGGCGGAAGACTGGGTCTAACGACACTCGTGTTACTTGCATTCATGCAGTTCGTTTCAGCGCGTCGCCGGTTATATCACTAGCAGTATCAGGATTTCAGAATGCTTGTTAACGGTTCACGGGTGGGCGCCCCACAGAATACAGGGTGAAGCCTGCGGTGCGCAGATCCTCAGGGTTGTAGACATTGCGGCCATCGAAAATCAGCGGCTGCTTGAGCATGCGTTTGAGTGCATCGAAATCCGGACTGCGGAACTGGGTCCATTCCGTCACGACAACCAAAGCTTCGGCACCATCCAGACATTCCATCTGCGAGCGGCACAGCGTCAGTAATGGCTGCTGGCCGTAAAGCCGCTGTGCTTCCTGCATGGCTGCTGGGTCATAAGCGCGCACGCGCGCACCGGCTTTCCAAAGCGATTCCATCAGCACCCGGCTGGGTGCCTCGCGCATATCGTCGGTATTGGGTTTGAAGGCCAGGCCCCAGAGCGCGAAGGTGCGGCCCTTGAGCTGGCCGTCGAAATGCCCCTGGATTTTTTCGAACAAGGTGTGTTTCTGGCGGCGGTTTAAATCCTCGACCGCTTGTAGCAACAACGGCTCATAGCCGGATTTCACCGCAGTGCGTGTCAGTGCCGATACGTCCTTGGGAAAGCACGAACCACCATAACCGACACCGGCGTACAGGAAGCCGTAACCGATACGCGGATCGGAGCCGATGCCCTTGCGCACCTGTTCGATGTCCACGCCCAGGCGTTCGGCGATGTTGGCGAACTCGTTCATCATGCTGATGCGCGATGCCAGCATGGCGTTGGCGGCGTATTTGGTGAACTCCGCATCGCGCACCGTCATGATCATGAGACGTTCATGATGGCGGGTGAACGGCGCGTATAGTCCGCGCATCACCTCGATGCTGTGTTGCTGGTTGGCGCCCACCACGATGCGATCCGGGTGGGCGAAATCCTCGACCGCACTACCCTCCTTGAGAAATTCCGGATTGGAGACCACATCGAAGGGTAGCTGGCTGCCACGTTTCTTGAGTTCCACGGTAATGGCCGCGCGCACCTGATCAGCGGTGCCCACTGGCACTGTGGATTTGTCCACTACGATCTTTTCAGAATCCATGTGCTCGCCGATAGTGCGCGCCACCTGCAGCACGTATTTCAGATCCGCGGAACCGTCCTCATCCGGCGGCGTGCCCACGGCGATGAACTGCAGCAGACCGAAATGCACACCTTCCGACGGCACATCGGTGAAATTAAGGCGGCCACTTTCCAGGCCTTCCGCTAACAGACTGTCCAGTCCCGGCTCGACGATCGGCACTTCACCGCGCTTTAGGCGCGCCACCCGCGTCTTGTCCACGTCCACGCACAGCACTTGGTTGCCCATGCTGGCGAAACAGGCGGCGCTCACCAGCCCCACATAGCCGCTGCCGTGTACAGTGATTTTCATGCTGCTCCCGGGGGTCGCTTGTCGGCACAGGAAAAATGCATTATATCAGTGGCCTGCCGCTGGCCGGTCGGTACCTACGGGAACACACTCATGCTGAAGATTGGCGATCGCGCCCCGGATTTCGAATTGACTGACCAGGATGGCCAGCTCGTGCGCCTGTCCACGCTGCTGAAAAGTGGACCACTGCTGTTGTATTTCTATCCAGCGGATTTTACCCCGGTATGCACCCGCGAAGCCTGTGCTTTCCGTGACCTGCAACCCACGCTTGCCGCCGCGGCCACGGTGGTGGTCGGTATCAGCCCCCAGGACAGTGCCAGCCATGCCCGTTTTCGTGTAAAACATGGCCTGAACTTTGCATTGCTGGCGGATCCCGACAAGGTGGTCATCCGCGCCTATGGCTGCGACGGTCCACTGGGCTTTGGCGTCAAACGCGTGAGCTATCTCATCGGCCAGGACGGCCGCATTATGGAAACCGCTAGCGCCGCCTTCCGGGTGGGGCCCCACATTGCCCTGGCACGGCAGATTGCACTGGCCAGGGAAAATCGCCACTGATTTCCGGTCTCTTAAGTTCAGCAGCAACGTCATCCTGTTGATCGATGACTCATCGCTCTCAGCGGTCTTAGCTTGCCCCTGTATATCGGCCCGATATAAGATGCCCATCCTTTCGGCTTAGCTTTCCACAAGGACCCTTTTGTGGACGTCAAACACCAGTACCTGGACACGCTTACCTTTGGGAAAGACGGCGGCAATAAAATCATTATCCGACACTGCAGGCAGAATACCCGCGAATTTCATCTTAAATATACAGCAAACAATCCAGGGCGCGGCATCAGCCGCCTCAGACAGCAACAAGAAATTGAGGTTCCTACATGAAGCGCCCTATTTTCATCGCTGGCAGCGTCATCACATTAGCGGTATTAGTCTTTGCAATCTACCTGCTCTCGGGTCTGGTGCCAGCCGCCAAGATCATTTTTGGATTTTTAGGGTTTGTATTAGTAGTAGCGATAATCTCTGTCGCGATTTATGGGGTATTGAATCTGGTCACCAGCAGGGAACGCGCGATTCCGCTTTACAAGCTCTTCATGACCGCTTTTTGGGCACTCTTGCTCCTGGCATTGATAATCATGGAAGTCTGGGGTCACGGCTTAATCCAAAAAATAATTGCTTTTAAATCTGCCGTTGATATCACTACCGTATCCGACGAAGCCGCGAGATCAGAAAATTGGCAGCCCCTGTTCAAATCCGTCGGCAACCTGGATCCTGTCCAAGGCGTCGACCTCAGCAATCAGCTGGCAGCCAACGTAACCTCTATCAACTTCGCATCAGGTCAGGATGTGGAAAAGGGCCAGCTGCTGGTACAGCTGGACGACAGCAGCGAACGCGCGCAATTACTCGGCTTCCAGGCACAGGAGAAACTGGCGGAAATGAATGCCAAACGCGCCCATGCCATCTTCAGTAAACACCTGATTTCCCAATCAGATGTGGATACGGCCGACGCCAACCTGAAACAGGCCCAGGCGAATGTAGCCAATACCAGGGCGGACATCGACAAGAAAGCCATCCGTGCGCCATTCACCGGCCGCGCCGGCATACGTAATGTGAACCTTGGCCAGTATCTGGCGGCCGGTACTGTAATCGTAACCCTGCAGGCACTCGATCATATGTATGTGACCTTCACCCTGCCTGAACAGGATTTGCCTACACTGGCGACCCACCAGAAGGTGGAAATCACAGTGGATGCTTATCCAAATCGGACATTCGAAGGTGAGATCAACGCCATCGATTCCAGGGTGGACCCCGCCAGCCATAACGTGCGGGTACAGGCGTTGATCGCCAACCCCGAACACCTGTTGCGCGCCGGCATGTTCGCCAACGTGTCTGTGCATGCTGGTAAACCTGTACCGGTGATCAGCATCCCGAATTCCGCAGTGACCTATTCGTTGTACGGCGATTCGGTGTTTATCGTCACTCCCGACAAGGATAAGAAAGATGCCAAGGGCAATCCGATGCTCACTGCCAATGAAGTGTTTATCAAGCTCGGCGATGAACGCGGTACACGCGTGGCAGTCACTGAGGGCGTAAAGGCCGGTGATTTGGTGGTAACTTCGGGCATGCAGAAACTACATCCCGGCGCCAGCATTGTGATCGATAACAGCGTCACTCCTGATCAAGCGCCTGGAGCTCCGGGCAAATGAAATTCACTGATTTATTCATCCGCCGTCCGGTATTGGCGACGGTCGTCAGCCTTGTCATCCTGTTGCTGGGGCTGAAATCCATCAATTCACTGGAGCTGCGTCAGTACCCGAAGATCCAGAACAGTCAGATCACTATCGATACCGCGTATCCCGGCGCCAGCGCCGACGTGATCCAGGGTTTTATCACCACCCCTATCCAGCAGGCAGTCGCAAGCGCCGAGGGCATCGATTACATCACCTCCTCCAGTCAGCAGAGTGTCAGCACTATCACCATTTTCCTGAAGCTCAACTACGATCCGCATAAAGCGCTCGTAGACATCATGTCGGACGTTGATACCGTCAAGAATATTCTGCCGCCAGCATCCCAGGCGCCCGTGATCCAGGCGTCCGACGTACGCGGCACCGCCATCATGTATATCAGCTTCTATTCCAAGGAGCTCACCCAGGGCCAGGTCACCGACTATCTGACCCGCGTCGTCCAGCCCAAGCTCCAGACCCTGGATGGCGTGGCCAGCGCACAGATACTCGGTGGCCAGCCTTTTGCCATGCGCATCTGGCTGGATCCCAAGCGCATGGCGGCCCGCGGCGTCACTGCCAGTGATGTCACCAATGCCCTGCTGGCCAACAATTTCCTGGCAGCGCCCGGCAGTACCAAGGGCACCAGTGTCTCCATCAATATCGCCGCCACTACCGATCTCCACGATGCCCAGGGATTCGGCAACATCGTATTGCGCAAACAGGGTGACGCGCTGGTGCGCATCAAGGACGTGGCGGATGTGGAACTGGGATCTGAGAACTATGACTCCTCCGCCAGCTTCAACGGCACCACCGCGGTGTATATGGCCATCTCACCCACGCCGGATGCCAACCCCCTGGATGTGGTGAAACTGGTGCGCGCCGGTGTCAGCGAGATCCAGGCGGGCTTGCCGCCGGCGCTCAAAGTCCACATCGCCTATGACGCCACTAAATTTATCAGCTCGTCGATTTACGAGGTCATCAAGACCATCATAGAAGCCGCGCTGATCGTCATCATCGTAATCTTCCTGTTCCTGGGGGCAGTGCGCCCGGTATTCATCCCGGTGATCACCATCCCGTTGTCGCTCATCGGCGTGACCTTCTTCATGCTGTTACTGGGTTATTCGCTCAACCTGCTGACCCTGCTGGCCATGGTGCTCGCCATCGGACTGGTGGTGGACGATGCCATTGTGGTGGTGGAGAACACCCATCGGCATATCGAGGAAGGCAAGAGTCCTTTCGATGCTGCCCTGATTTCCGCCCGTGAGATCGCCACGCCGATCATCGCCATGACCATCACCTTGGCGGCAGTGTACGCACCCATCGGGTTCCTGACGGGTCTCACCGGTAACCTGTTCCGCGAATTTGCCTTCACCCTCGCAGGTGCAGTAGTCATCTCCGGCATCATCGCCCTCACCCTCTCACCCATGATGTGCTCGCGCTTCCTGAAACCTGTGGGTAATGTCGGTGGGCTGGAAAAGCGTCTCAATGACCTTTTCGAGAAACTCAAAGAGCGCTACCAACATCTGCTGCACAACGCACTCAACTGGCGACCGGTCACGGTGTTCGTAGCCTGCGTGGTGCTGCTGCTGTGTTTTGGCCTGTATTCTATCTCCGCCAAAGAATTAGCGCCCAAAGAAGACCAGGGGTTCGTGTTCGTCACCGGTTTTGGTGAGCACGATGTGACCCACGATGTGATGCAAAAATATGCCCAGCAGGTCAATGACATCTTCGCCGGCATCCCGGAGAAGGACGCCTACTTCCTCATCAACGGTTTGGGTTCGGTGAACAACTTCATAGGCGGTATCGTGCTCAAGCCCTGGGATCAGCGCAAACGCAGCCAGTTTGAGATACAGAAAGAAGTCCAGAACAAACTCACGCAGATCTCTGGAATCAATGCCTTCTCGGTGAACTTCCCTTCGCTACCGGGTTCCAGCAGCGGCGGTCTTTCGTACGTAGTGAGTTCGACGGCGGATTACAAAACTATCTTCGCCGTCACCCAGAAAATCATGGATGCCGCTCGCGCCAGCGGCATGTTCTACTACGTGGACAGCGATCTCAAATACGACAGTCCGCAACTGGATATCGTTATCGACAGGAGTAAGGCCCAGCAACTCGGTATCAGCATGCAGGATGCCGGCAATACACTCAGCACCATGTTGGGTGGCGGTTATCTGAATTTCTTCAACCTGCAGGGCCGCAGCTACAAGGTGATCCCACAGGTGGCCGATGAATACCGCCGTAGTGGCGATCAGCTGCAGCAATATTACGTCCGCACCACCGACGGCACCATGGTGCCCCTCTCCACCATCGCCAGCATCGACAGGAGCGTGCAGCCGGATCAGCTCAACCAGTTCCAGCAGCTCAACTCTGCCACCATCAGCGGTTTCAGCAGCGAGCCCATGGGCAAGATTCTCGATTTCATGAATGCAGAGGCTAAAAAAGTCTTTCCACCCGGGTTCTTCGTGAACTATGCCGGCGACACCCGCCAGTTCGTCCAGGAGGGCAATGCCCTCATGATCACTTTCTTCTTCGCCATCATCATTATCTTCCTGGTACTGGCGGCGCAATTTGAAAGCTGGCGCGATCCGCTGGTGATCCTCATCAGTGTACCGCTGGCCATCTGCGGCGCCCTGATCCCCATCGCCATGGGCTTTGCCACCATCAATATATACACGCAGATCGGCCTGGTCACGCTCATCGGTCTCATCAGCAAGCATGGCATTCTGATGGTGGATTTCGCTAACAAGTGGCAGATCCAGAGCGGTTGCACAAAACGTGAAGCCATCGAACATGCCGCCGCAGTGCGCTTGCGGCCGATCCTTATGACCACCGCCGCCATGGTGCTGGGCGTAGTACCGCTGCTTATCGCCTCAGGTGCCGGAGCCGCGAGTCGTTACGACATCGGTTTGGTGATCGCCAGCGGTATGACCGTTGGCACTATGTTTACTTTGTTTGTGGTGCCCACGATGTATACATTCTTCGCTCGCCAACACCGCCCGGAAGCAAAAAACACGGCATAAAATAGCTGTACTAGACACCTGCGATAGTAATTTATCGCTGGCAGAATACTGAGGATAGGGCGCAGACGTATTTACAAAGATTCCGCATCAGTGTATAAAACGCGCCGCGATTGATCATTCTAACGGCTGAGGCAGAAATATGCATATTTCCAAATCATCCGGCATCGAAGAGATAATCCAGAAAACTGACGACGCGGCCGTTGATCCGGTGTATGAGCCGTCAGCGCCCGGCAGGAAACGCGGTACTGGCAAGCCCGTGAAAGCGCAGTCATCCCAGGCTTGGCGCGCATTGGAAGATCGTCTGAACGAGCGTAACCTGCGCCACAAGCTCAAGGAAATTTACGACGATTGAATTCTTGTAGCCGGGTGTTGCCTGCGACACATACCAGATCAAACTTAACCCGACTGCTGTCGGGTTAAGTATTTTCAGGCCTTGTGAAATTCCACAGCCAACGCGTGCGGCAGCGTTATCCTCGAATACATTCCTCAATCACTTGCTGCGTCGTTTGGCGCGGCGCGTGGGCATGGCCGACAGCGGATCGTCCGGCCAGGGATGTTTGGGATAACGTCCCTTCATATCTTTCTTCACATCTTGATAGCTGCTGCGCCAGAATCCCGCCAGATCCCGGGTCACCTGTACTGGGCGGTGCGCGGGTGATAGCAGATGCAACAGCAAAGCAACACGGTCGCCCGCGATGGCAGGTGTCTTCGCCAGACCAAATAATTCCTGCAAACGTACTGACAGCACCGGTATCTCTCCCGCAGCGTAATCGATCGGGATGTGCGAGCCCGTCGGCACGGTAAAATGCGTGGGCGCCAGTTCCTCTAGTTGCTGCAGCTTCTTATAATCCAGCAATGCGAACAGCGCATCATGCAATGGCAGATTCGCAAGATGGGTCATGCGCGAGCGTCCGACCATGAACGGTGCCAGCCAGGTTTCCAGGGTTGTCAGCAACTGCGCATCCGATACATCCGGCCAGCCTCTTTCATCCAGTTGCCGCAAGAACAACACACGCGCCTGCCAGTTCCTGAGGGCTGGTGTCCAGGGCAAACAGGCAAGCCCGCGTCGCCGGATGGCCGCCAGCAACAGCGCTGTCACTTGTTCGGGATCCAGTGAGTCCACAGTACGTGCCGCCAGCGTGATAGCGCCCAAGCGCTGTTCGGAAATCGCCCGCACCGAACCACTGACCTCATCCCAATCCAATATGTGCAGCTGTGTGATCTGTGATACAAATAATTCGCGCACTTCGCGTTCACTTAAAGCCGCAGCCATATAGATGCGCGCTTCGCGTGTCGCACCGTCGAGTTCCGCCACCGCCAGCCACTCGCTGGCAGACAAGGGATCGGATACCGGCAGATAAGCACCGCGGCCGCCGCTCAACAAGTAGTGTCCGCCACCTGTGCTGCGTGAGCGCGCGATCCGGTCCGGATAGGCGAAAGCCAGCACTGCGCCCGTATGTTCCGGGCGCAGTGCGTGGTCAGTGATCCCCGCCTGCCGGGCGATATCCTTGGCCACCGTCAACACCCGGCGTAAGCGTTGGCGATCCGCTGACTGCTGCGGGTTATTCGCACTGTTTAGAATCCGCAAGCGCAGGTTTATATCCGCCGACTTCTCTCCGGACACGATGTCTCTTTCACTGATAAGTGCTGCGATGAGACAGGCGAGCCAGCCGTCACCACGCTCGATGCCTTTCACCACCATGTGCGCCAAGCGCGGATGCAGTGGAAGTTCCAGCAGCCTGTGGCCGTGGGCCGTAATACTTCCCGAATCATCCAATGCTTCCAAGCCCTGCAGCAACTTCCGTGCCTGCGACAGTGCTGCCGGCGGCGGTGGATCCAGCCAGGCAAGTCTGCCGGCGTCACGCGCGCCCCACTGGGCCAGCTCCAGCACTAGCGGCGCCAGATCCGCCTGCAGGATTTCAGGCGTACCCTGGGTTTGCAGACGTTCACCTTCGCTCCAGAGGCGATAACACATTCCGGGCTCCAGCCGCCCGGCACGCCCGCGACGCTGGTCTGCGGACGCCTGGGAAACACGTAGAGTGGTCAGGCGGGTCATGCCGCTCAACGGATCGAAGCGCGGCACGCGCATCAGGCCCGCGTCCACCACTACCCGCACCCCTTCGATGGTGAGGCTGGTCTCGGCCACGGAGGTGGCCAGCACCACTTTGCGCTGGCCGGAGGCAGCAGGCAGGATGGCCGCCTCCTGTTGCACCTGTGAAAGATCGCCATACAGCGGTGTGACAGTGACATCGGCGGGGATTTGGGTTTCCAGCAAGGCTGCTACACGGCTGATCTCTCCAGTGCCCGGTAGAAACACCAGCAGACTGCCGCTCTCCTCCTCCAGCACCCATCGCAGATGATTGGCCACCTGTGGCTCGATGCGCTCCCGCGCCACTAGCGGCCGATAGTGGGTCGTTACCGGAAAACTACGGCCCTCCGATGTCAGGAGTGGCGCATCTCCCAGAAGCGATGCCACCGGTGCAGCATCCAGAGTCGCTGACATGACTGCGATACGCAGATCAGACCGCAATGCCTGGCGGGCTTCCAGGCACAGCGCCAGCGCCAGGTCTGCCTGCAGGCTGCGTTCGTGGAATTCGTCGAAGATCACCAGCGCGTAATCGCTGAGTGCGGCATCCGACTGGATCAGCCGTGTGAGGATGCCTTCGGTGACCACTTCGATGCGGGTGCGTGGGCCAACGCGGGTATCCATGCGGATGCGGTAGCCAACGGTGCCCCCGACGGTTTCGCCCAGCAGCTTGGCCATATAATTTGCAGCAGTACGCGCTGCCAGTCGCCGTGGTTCCAACATGATGAGCTTGTGAGCATTCAACCAAGGCGCATCCAGCAACGCCAGCGGCACGCGCGTGGTCTTGCCGGCACCCGGTGGCGCCTGGATCACAGCCATGCCCTGACACGCCAACGCTTCGCGAATCGCTGGTAGCAGCGCATCAATGGGGAGAGATACCATAAGGCTATTCTACTAACTTCCCCTTCGGCACCCCCAAGAAGTATTTTTGGCGGATGGACAATTTAAAGAAAGATCCGCTGTGTAATCAGGTGGGGTGATGAATCAATTTGACCGCCACAGCTGGGGCCCGTAAAATTCGCGCTCATAAAATGGGCGGTTAGCTCAGCGGTAGAGCACTGCTTTCACACGGCAGGGGTCACTGGTTCGATCCCAGTACCGCCCACCAAATCTCTCCCCTAACGGCAATACTCGCCGCGAATCGCATATGTTGCGATGAGTGATACAGCTCCTACATCTTCACAATGATCGTTGTTTCTACCGATTCAATCATGCAGATGCCTTTGCCAGCCTACGCCGGCCAATCCAGCACAAGCCTCCAAGTACCAAGAGTTCCAGCCAGCCGATACTACTGCCACCTGAAGAAGCGACAGGGGTCCCAACAACTGCTGTAACCGTTTCCGCGGGTGAAGTACCCGCATTATCCGACGTGGCAATCGCCTGGCTGGTTAAGACCTGTCCTTGAGTATCAGTGCTATTTACCGTCGCGGTGAATGAAATAAACCAGGCGTTTGAGTTACTTGAATTGTTTGTAGGCGCAAGCGTGTCAAGCGCGCAAGCCATCTTGGCTTCAGCCACATCAATAAGACAAACCCCTGATGCTACCCCTGAAACCTTGGGAAGCGGATTTGAGAACGTCATCCCTGGGGGAATTGTGACTGTCACGAGCACATTAGTCGCGGATTGGGAACTCCCATTTGAGACAACAATTACGTACGGGAAGGTATCTCCAGGTTCGACATTAGGGCAGTAGTTGGTTTCGTTACAAAGGATTGCAAAATTCAAATACGTTAAATCTAACGTAGTGGAAACCTGTGCAACACTCACTGACGCTGATATTGAAGGATTGTTACTGCTGTTTTCAGCATTTACGTTTGCGGAAGCAGCCAATACGCTCTGACCGGCATCGGCACTGCCAATTTGTACTGTTACGCTCGGAGTCCAGGTTGCCCCAGGTGCAAGAGAGTCGATTGTGCAAGTATATGCAGTCGCTGTTGCAGTGCAATTGCCGCCCGCGGCAGAATCAGACACCAAGGTTACGCCCGCCACCAAAGTACCAGTAAGCACGACATTCACTGCGGGTTGCGAACTGTCGGTGTTGGTCGCAGTGAGGTTATAAACAAGATTCTGACCGGCGACGACGCTGACATTGTTGGGGCCGGTGTAAGTCAATGCCAAGGCGACCGTGGAAGTCGCGACGGTAAGGTTTTCCGTGGCTGTATTCGAGGTCAGCAAGCCATCGCTCACATCGAACGTGAAACTATCGGCACCGAAGAAGCCAGTGTTCGGAGTATAGGTGAAAGCACCGGTGCTGGCATTGGTAAGCACCGCGGTACCGTGGGCAGGTTGAGTGACAATATTATAGGTGAGCGTGGACACCGAACCGGGCGTGGCGCTGAGCGTACCGGAAGTGGCCGCACCGCCGACGATCCCAAGACTACCGTTATTGGCTGTGGGCGGTGTGTCCACTACCGTATTGGCACTCGCGCTCGCCATAACTGAACCGGCGGTAACCGTAGCACTATCGGTGACTATTTGCGGTATTGGGCCGGCGCCGAGAACGATAGACACCTGCCAGCTTGCGCCTGCTGCCAGCGAGGCAAGCGTGCAGGTGACAGTAAAGATACCGTTGTTATTTAAGAAACTGCAACTGCCGCCCCCGGCGTTTATTTGAGGACTATTGTTGTTTGGCAGGACGTCAGTCAACGTAATACCATTGGCGCTCGTCAGTGTGCTGGTATTGGTCACAGTTAAGTCATAGGTCAAATTACCATTCGGCGCCACCGGACTGGGCGTAGCGGTGAGCGTCAGCGACAGTGTGAGCTGTGAACCCGGTGCACCGTACGCGTAGGCAGCGCCGTTGTCATTTGCGCCGTATAAATTGCTGTCAGGTGCGCCGGCCAGCAACACATCAGCGCCGTTGGAGATAGCCGCGGCCGCGCCGAAGAAATCCGGCGGCTCGAAGGATGCGCCAGGATTCACCAATACCACCGGATCTACCAATACCTGGCCGGGAGTATTCACGCAGGGTGGCGAAGATGAAAAATTGCAGGTGTAGCTGTCCATTTCGCCGGAACCGCCATAGCCGCCATCATTGGTACCTTCCGCGCCTTCCGGCAAACCCACCAGCACCGTGGTACCGTCATTGGACAGAGCCAGGGATGTACCAAAACCGCCTATGCCCGTGTACACGGTGTTCTGATTCTGGTTTGGATTGGAATAGATGATGGTAGGACTTGTTACACCCGCCCAGGTACCTGGAACCAATTGATGGAATAGGCTTACCAAGCCGTATTCACCAAAGGCTGCGCCAGCGGCCAAGGCATTGGGCGCGCCCACGAGCGCCGTGCTGCCATCGGCGGACAAGGCCACGGCCGAGCCATACTCGTCGCAACTGTTAGTTACCACATCGGTACAAGTGGTCCCATCCGAGTTATATAGCGTCGTCTCCGGCAAATCCTGCCATGAGCCGCTAACAACCCCGAACGCATATGCATTTCCTTCGCCAGGATTGCCGTTATCCACCACGCCGGGCGCGCCTACAATCGCTGCTGTCCCATCTGCTGACAGAGCCACCGCATAGCCAAATTTGTCGCACACGATCGAACTTCCGAAGGGTGCACAGGTGACTCCGTATTCACTGAGTGTGGCTGTAACCGTGGGAGTTGCAGGCCAGACATCACCGCTTGTGGTATAGATATAGGCAGAGCCTACATTGGGTTCGATCTGATTACCGACACCAGAGCCTCCCGGTTCCGGTGTGCCCCAGGCACCTACCAATACCGTATTCCCGTCCTGTGAGATAGCCACCGCAGAACCAAAATTGTCGCTGGCGGATGGGCTGGTCGAAGGATCGCTGATTGTTGCGACTGGCGTACCACAGGCTGCGGGACTAACCGTGCACTTGTATATATAAACGACGCCATAAGTAACCGGACTACCACTAATCACTCCACCACCGGGTGAACCTACTATCAAGAGAAAAGCATTGCTGTTTATGCTTGAAACTGACACTGAGGATGCAAATAGATCCGTAGGCTCAGAATCACTGGTACAACTGGCATTAGCCGCCGGATCGCAAATTGTAATGATGGGAGTGGCACCCCAAGCACTGTTAGCATACTGAAATACATACATAGCAGGCGGCGTATCCAACCCATATCCACCACTATTGGCTGCCACCACGGCGATGCTGCCGTCCGGCGACAGCGCCACGGCATTGCCGTAGAAATTGTCCTGGGCATTGGGATTGGGGTTGGGCAGCAGCTGCGGCGCAGGACTTGCATGTGCAAGCACGCTTATAACCAACAGGCCCATACCGAGAACAAGCCTGGTAAATCCTGATATGGCAGCACGTAACTTCATGACACTCTCCTTAATAAAAAATATCGTCAGATACTCGGTCTCGGTGGTGGTATCACGCGGGTGGTCAAACTGGCGCGGTTGCGCGGTGAACGCGGGTCGGTCTGATCGGCTTTGGCTGCAGCTTGATCGGTGATCTCTCCAGGCTGCTGCGGCGCCATCACCGTGATCGTAATAGTGTTGGAAGCACCCGGTGCAAGTGATCCCAGCTCACAACTGACTGTTTGTGCGCGGCTCACACAGCTCGCTGATGTGACAGACACAAAACTGGTGCTAGCAAACAGCGTGTTCGAAAATTGCACATGAGTCGCCGTCACCCGGCTGTCGGTGTTGCGGACGCTGATGTGATAGGTGAATTGACTGCCGACTAGTGGTTGTTCCGGCGTAGCCCCTATGGAGACTGCCAGTTCGATGACCGGCGGAAATACGTAGGCCAGGCCTGCGGAGCCGCGTCCTGCTACTGCCACATTCATGGCGCCCACCAGCAGGGTCGCGCCTTCGGCGGACAAGGCCGCTGCACTGCCGAAGTTATTGCCGTCGACAGGTCTTGGATCGCTGAACTTATGGGATGGATTCCACGTCCCGCTCGATAGCTGGTAAACGAAGACCTTGCCGGCGGCATCCGCTGAATTCACTCTGGCATTCTGTGCACCGATGGCCAGTGTCGTGCCGTTGCCGGCCAGTGCCACGCTGTTGCCAAAACCTTCCAGCCGCACCGCGGCCGCATCCGTGAAGACCTGGGGCGTGCCCCAGCCGCTGGCTTGTGTATAAAGATAGGCCGCACCAACCCCATCGCCCTGGTTGCTGTTGTAGGCGCTGGAATATTCTCCATAGGCGCCGATGAGCACCTCACTGCCATCCGCCGATATCGCCAGGCTGCTGCCGAAGTAACCAGGTTTGTCTAAGACCGGGTTGTCGAACTCATGGCCCACGGACCAGGGGCCGCTGTTCCCGCCCTTGGCGGCTTGCAGCAGGCTGGTGTTGTTCTTGAATGCGTTGAAGAGCGAGGAGACGCGCGCCTGCGCGGCATTGCCTTTGCCGGTCACAAACAGCCAGGCTTTCCCAGATGGCACACCATCACCGATCACCGGCGCACCCACCAGTATGCCGCCGCCGTTGGCGGCAATGGCCACAGCGTTGCCGAAATGATAATTGCCACTGGCTTCTGCTGGTGCATCCAGTTCTGCCGGCGCCCCGCCGGCCGCACCTGCATTGAGTGTAAACACAAAGGCCTTGCCGGAACGCGCTGCGACCGGTGCGCCCACTACCGCGATGCCTCCGTTGCCCGAGATAGCTACCGCCGTGCCGAACGCATCGCTGGCACCCGCATCCGGTTCTGAAAGTTCATGCATGCTCCAGCTGACGCTCGCCGTGGTGTACACGAATACACGGCCTGCGCCTTGCTGGCCGCTGGCGGCGGCACCCGGTGCGCCGATGATGAGCATGCTGGCGTCAATTGACATCGCCAGTGCTGAACCAAAGCGATCGCCCGACACGGGTGTCGGGTCGTCGAATTCCTGTGTGCGCTGCCACTGCCCGTGCGAGAGTACATACATGAAGGCTTTACCCGCCTGGTTGATGCCATTCACGGTCGCGCCCGGCGCGCCTACCAGCGCGTGGGTGCCGTCGGCACTCAGCGCCACAACAAAGCCTTGCTGGTCGCCGGAATTGACACTCGGTTCGTTCAGGATCACTTCGGCGGATGTCGAAATGGACAGCAGCATCCAAATGAATCCGGCCATTAATACCGATACATATTTCACGGCTTGGACCACTCCGATTGGCCATATCCCATTAAATACGTTCATGTTTATATTCATTCGATTGTGATCGTGTTGTAGTCAATACATGTTCGATACCGGCGTACCCCAGTTGACGTGCGATATCCAGCGCTGTGTCACCGCGCACGTTCCTGAGATTCAAATCTGCGCCTGCGGCCATCAGTACGCTCACCACCGCGGCGTTATTACCGATCACGGCCTGCATCAGTGGCGTCACGCCGAAACGGTCCTGTGCATTGACATGCGCGCCGCTTTCAATCAGATGGCGCACATCCGTGGCCGATCCATCAGCGGCACTTGATAAGAGCTTCCGATCCAGATTGGATGGGGTTGTCACAGAAGGCTGTGCGGCTAAAACCAGGCCAATGCCGGAAAGCAGTATCCACAGCAACAGGTATTGGCAGACCGCCAATACGGTCCACTGTGGTAGCAGACATCCCAGCCGGTTTTGCCACGCGTTCGGAGTTACAGAAATCCGGGTAGTCATTCGGTTTTCCCGGCGAGTTGTTGTGCGGCCCATTCGAGTGCGATGGCCTGGTCATGTACGCCATGCCGGGCCATCTCTAGCGGTGCCCTTACCCGGTCACGACACTGAGTTAGCCGCTGGTCGCTGCAGTCCCCCTGCGTATCCTTTGTTGCACAGTCGGGCGGGCTCGCTTGTTGGCAATTCAACAGTTCTTTCTGGTAGGCATGCCAGTATTTTTGATACTGTCGATAGCGGCTTATCAGCTGGGTATAATTGTGTTGCGTATCGGCCATCTCGCTATCCGGTGTTGTCGTATAGCCCCCGGAAATGGTTAGCGGGGTGGCTGGCGCCGGTGCGACAGGCGTCCCGCCATCCCCGCTGCCCGCCCGAATCGACCAGGCAGCGCCCAGTCCCAGCGTCAGAACTAGCGCTAATACCAGTACCGTAGGCCATCGTTGAATCACCGCTGTAGTCCTGTTTCCATAAGCCATTCGTCCACAATCTGGCCGCGCAGGCGGGAGGGTTTTAGCCGCGCGTGGCTATGAGTAAAGCCGCTGGAATGGCCACTTTCTACGCCAATAACTACTCAATTTCTGTTCACAACCGCGTCGCTGGCGGGTGCCGGTGAGATGACAAACAGGTGAATATTGAGGCCCGGTCGGAGCTGCATCCAATGTGCTTACTGAAGCTAACAATCAGGATTAGACTCTAGCTGCGCCGACTTAGCGGTAGGCGTGTTTTGCCTCAAGCGGATAATAAAGAATGCACCAGCAGGTACCACCCCAAGTAACCGGCAGCATCCCGGAAAAGAATGTCGCGGAACTGCAGGAAAAAAGTCTGGGGAAACCAAGCATCGGCACCCGACAGGTCTACGCGCTGGCTGTACAGCAGGCACTGCATGATTTCCACCGACCTGACCGTCTGCACGACAATCCACTGCTGGCATCGCAGTTGGTGACCACAGCGCTGGTGCATGCGCCCGCCACGTCACCGGCTCAAGTGTTACGCGAGATCATCCGTAAGCACTGCCAGGAGCTTGGGCTAAATCCAAAATCCAGGCGTTTCCAGCAGGTATTGGAGCATACCTATCTTGTGCCGCTGCGCAGCCAGCAGGCGGTGGCCGATGCGTTGCATTTGAGCTGGAGCACCTACCGCCGCAGTCTTGCTGATGCCGTCAAGATGTTGACAGCCTCATTGTGGGAGGCAGAATCCGCACTACGAGGACCCATACAAAACAATCGCCATGGATTACGACGCGTCTGGCCCTGGTACGCAATGGCTGCCGTAGTCGTCCTGGCCGCAGCTATGGGCGCCGGATATCTGCATCATCTGCGTAAACGCCGGCAAGCCATCGTCGAGAACTCATCGCCGGTGACCTTGGCGGTGCTGCCATTTCAAGAGCTGGACCAAAAGACCGGTAACCGCTATCTGAGCGACGGTATCACCGATGAACTGATATCGCGCCTCGGGCGAATTCCCGATTTGCGTGTGGTGGCCCGTACTTCGGCCTTCAGTCTGCGGGATAAGCCCATGGATGTGCGCGATATAGGGCGGATTTTGGGCGTCCGCGATGTAATCGAAGGCAGCGTGCAACGCATGGGAACCGCCTTACGCATTAACCTGGCATTGATCAATACAGCCACTGGCTATGAATTATGGTCAGATGAACTCACAACGCCGCACGAAAAAATCTTCGAGACCGAAGATGCTATCGCGAGCGCCGTCATCACACACTTGCAACTGCCAACGGATAATTCAAATGCCGCGAATTCCAGCAGTTATCCAAACGTTAGCCCCGAAGCACGCGATTACTATTTAGTCGGCCTGGAATATCTCAATAACCGCACCTACCAGGACATCAACCAGTCCATCACCTACTTTCACCGCTCGATCCAGGCCGACAAGAATTACGCGGAACCCTGGGAAGGACTTGCTACAGCTTATGCTGTGCTCCGTGATTATCAGGAAGACGTACCACCCGATACCCATTACAACGATGCACTCAACGCCGCCAACAAAGCCATCGCGCTGGACCCATCGCTATCAAGAGTCCATGCGATACTGGGTTTATTGCATGAAGAACACTGGCAATGGCAGGACGCACAGTGGGAATTCCGACGGGCACTGCAACTTGATCCCAGCGATTCCACAGCCCATCAGTGGTACGGCATGTATTTCTGGTTCACAGGTGATATGCGGGCGTCGCTGTCAGAACTGCGGACCGCGCATGATCTGGATCCGCTTTCGCTCATAATAAATGCGGATCTGGGGCGCGCTCTGAGTTATGCGGGCCAGTATGACGCGGCGCTTGCACAACTCCGCACGACGATTGCACTGGCGCCACGCTTTGCCCTGACACATGCCTTCATGGCGGAAACCTACATGGCAAAAGGCCAGTACAGCCAAGCTCTGGACGAGGCGCGTACCACTACGAATTTGGCAGGCTCACCACCGGCATCCATCTCGCTAGCCGAGCTGGGCGTGGCCTACTCGCTAATGGGCCAAAAAGAGCTCGCGCGACAGCAAATGCTAGAGTTGGAACAGCGTGCATCCAAAGACTACATATCGGGTGCATCGCAATCCTGGCTATATTGGAATCTCGGAGACAAATCACAGGCTTTTGATCAGTTAAATCGCGCAGCGAAGGATCATGATCACCTGATGATGATGATTTTTGGCCCCGATGGAACTGGTATGCGTGACGATCCGCGTTTTGCTGTTATCCGAAAGACTATGAACCTGCCGTCTGCAAGTACTGTACACTAAGAAATGGCACCTGATTGTCAGGGGGGGTTGCTATTGTAATAATTCAGAATTCCCAACCAACCAATATCATGGTCTCTCCGATATTCTCCCCTTTCAGTCCGGCATTCGATAGATGCCTTACCAATACCCTCCAGTGATGATGATGGAACCCGGCCTGGGTCTGGAACAGGAATCTGCTCGTCAAGGTGCTGGTGATATGGTTGTCCACTGCAACCGATGCCTGCAAACAGATACGAATCAGTCATGACATAGGCCACGCTCGCCCAGTTGGCTGTTCGTTCCGGCGCATCATAAAGGCAACCTTCAGAAAATTCGATGCCGCCGGTCGATTTCCACACTAGCACAATCGATTTAGTATCGTACCCCACATCATTATGCCTCATGGTATGTGAACTTGTCTGGCCGAGATCGATGATCATGACTGCATGACTTTTTGCAGGCGATAGCAGTGTTTGACGTTATCTCCGCTATCGCTGCGCCACTATTAATCGTCACGATCAATGCCATCATCTAGTAATCGGAATACTTGTTGTTATTTTTGCTAGATACCTTCCTGATCGCGATGTCCGTCAATCATGGCACGTCAAAAATAAATGATTACTATAAATTTGATCCTGATTTCTTCTAAATGAAGCTATGAACTATGAAAACAAAATCCGTCACGTTGCATGACTGTGTATGAATATAGTCCAATTTATCTTATGCTTGATGGGCGCCACAATAAGCTACGTCATATCAACCATAGCGGCCTGTAATATAGTCTTCGGTCTGTTTCAGGCTGGGATTGGTGAATAGCGTACTAGTGTCGGCGTATTCGATTAGGCTTCCGAGATACATGAAGGCAGTGTAGTCGGATACCCGCGCTGCCTGCTGCATGTTATGGG
>Ga0307374_10000884_pt1 | contig 56586 bp, 51 predicted proteins | sample OX3MG_FD_202532 | JGI IMG/M metagenome (GOLD analysis project Ga0307374, IMG submission 202532) | Soil microbial communities from Risofladan, Vaasa, Finland - OX-3 | ecosystem: Environmental > Terrestrial > Soil > Coastal area > Acid sulfate soil | place: Finland: Risofladan, Vaasa | collected...
GCCGTGATCGCAGGGATCATGGGCGCCGAGGACGTTGAGGTCTCCGGCGCCACCACCCGGGTCCTGCTGGAGGCGGCGACCTTCGACGGTCCGGCCGTCCTGCACGCCGCGCTGCGGCTGGGGCTGCGCAGCGAGTCGAGCGCGCGTTTCGAGAAGGGTCTGCCCGCCGAGCTTCCGCCCGTGGCGATGGCGATCGCCTGCCGCTTGGTGGTCGAGCTGTGCGGTGGGAGGCTCGTGCCTGGGACGCTGGACGCCGCGGCGCCGCTGCCGGTGGTCGTGCCCGTCGCGATGCGCCATGCGCGGCTCAATGCGGTACTCGGGCTCGACATCGCTCCCGACGAATCGGCCGCGATCCTGCGACGACTCGGCTGCGAGGTGTCCGAAGGTCCCGATGCTCACCAGGTCATCGTGCCGTACACCCGACGCCGCGACGTCAGCCGCGAGATCGATTTGATCGAGGAGGTGGCACGGATCCACGGATATGGCCGGATCCCGGCCCACTTGCCACGGATGGTCGGCCACGGCACACGGACGGTCGCCCAACGGCGGACTGAGCAGCTGCGGCGCTACGTCGCCGATCAGGGGTACTCGGAGATCGTCAGCTACCGGTTCGTTCCGGCGTCCGACGTCGATCGGCTGCAACTTGCCGGCGATGATCCGCGACGCCGCTTGGTGCGCTTGGCCAACCCGATCTCCGAGGAGATGGCGGTCATGCGGCGCTCGATGCTGCCGGGGTTGCTGCGTGCCGCATCGCACAACCAGCACCGGCAACGCACGCACGGGGCGCTGTTCGAGGTCGGTCGGACCTACGCGCCGGCTCCGGACGGACGCGCCGAGGAACGCGAGTTCCTGGCGGCGCTGATCTTTGGCGCGCCGGGTCAGGAGCATTGGCGCGCCCCCGTGTCGAATGTCGACATCCATGCTGCGGTCGGGTTGGCCGAGGCGCTGTGCGGCATCGCGGGCGTGCGTCCGGAGATCGAGTCCAACCAGGCCCCCTATTTCCACCCGGTCCGTCAGGCGCGCCTGGTCGCCGGCGACCGGATCGTCGGTTGGGCCGGGGAGGTGCACCCGCGGGTGATGCGCAACTTCGATGTGTCGGGTCCGAGCGCCGCGATCGTGGTCGATCTCGACGCGCTCGGGGCGGCGGCGCCCACCGGCGTGCCGCAATTCGAGGATTTGCTGAGCGTCCCTGCCTCGACGCGTGACCTGGCGCTGGTGGTCGGCGACGATGTGAGCGCGGCGACGCTCGTGGCCACGGCACGGCGCGCCGGGGGCACGTTGGTCCGGGATGCGCGGGTGTTCGACCGCTATGCCGGCGAGCAGATCGGCGCGCGGCGGGTCAGCCTGGCGATCCGGCTCGTCATCGCCGATCCCACCCGGACGCTCACCGATCAGGAGATCAACGACGTGGTCGTCGCGGTGCGGGATGCCCTCGCCGACCAGCACGGCGCGGAACTGCGCGGATGAGCAATGACATGGTGCACATCCTCGGCGGGGCGGGCTTTGCGGGGGCGCAGCTGGCTGCCCTCATCGACGCCCACCCCCATTTCGTGCTCGGGACGATCACCGCGCGTTCGGACGCCGGGCGACGCCTGGTCGACCTCTACCCGGAATATCGGGTCACCGCCCAACTCAGCGCACCCGACCTCGATGCCATCTCGCCGGGTGACTTTGCCGCGGTGTGCTACCCGCACGCTGAAGCGTCGGAGCTCGTGGCCGAGTTGATCGACAAGGGCGTTCGGGTCGTCGACGTCTCCGCCGATCATCGGCTGCATGATCCGATCCTTTACCCGGAGGTCTATGGGTTCACGCACGCCCGTGAGGACCTCTTGGCCGAGGCGGTCTACGGGCTGCCCGAGCTGCATCGCGAGGCCATTCGCAGCGCGCGCCTGGTCGCCAACCCGGGCTGCTTTCCGACTGCGGCGCTGCTCGCGCTGCTGCCGGTACGCGATCACGTGATCCACGTCGTCATCGACGCCAAGAGCGGCGTTTCGGGGGCTGGCCGGACGCCGACCTCCGCGGTGCACTTCTCCTCAGTCACCGACAACGTCATCCCGTACAAGGTCTTGACCCACCGGCACACGCCCGAAATCGTCCAGGAGTTCGGCCAGGAGGTGCTGTTCACCCCACACCTGGTCGCCGCAGACCGGGGGCTGTTGGCGTCGTGCTACGGACGGTTCGTGGGCGATACGCCCCACGCCGACGACCTGCGCGAGCAGTACCGGGTCTTCTATGCGCAGCACCCGTTCGTGGAGGTCGTCGATGCACCGCCCGGGATGCGGGCGACCCAGCGCAACAACTACGCGCAGGTCTACGTCACCACCGAGCCCCGGCGGGGGTTGTTCGTCGGCTTCGGCGTAATCGACAACCTGGTCAAGGGCGCGGCCGGGCAGGCGGTCCAGAATCTCAACCTGATGGCCGGGCGCCCGGAGGATGAGGGCCTGGCATGAGCGGGTTCACCCCGATCCTGCGGTCCGACTGGTTGGACGCCCCGGCCGGGCTCGACCCGATCCAAAACGGGTCGGTCACCAGCCCGGACGGGTTCGTCGCTGCGGGGGTCGCCTGCGGCCTCAAGGCTTCGGGGGATCTCGATCTTGGCGTCCTGAGCGCGACGGGCCCGGTGGTGTCCTGGCTCCTTGATACGACCAATGCGCTGCCGTCCGCGCCGGTCCGGCTCAACCGCACACACGGCCGCGCCGGCTTCCAGGCGGTCGTTGTCAACGCGGGCATCGCCAACGCGTCGACCGGGCCGGGCGGCGAGGAGGACGCCCGCCGGATGGCGGAGCTGACCGCGACCGAACTGGGTCTGGGCATCGCGCAGGTCGCCGTCTCGAGCACCGGCGTGATCGGCGAGCGGCTCGACATGCAAGAGATTCCGGCGGCCATCCGCGTGGCCTGCGGCCAACTGGGTCCAGACGGCGGGCAGCGCTTCAACCAGGCCATCTGCACCACCGACCGGCTGCTCAAAGGCGGCGCGTTTCGCGTCCCGCTGGCGGGGGGCGAGGTCACGCTCGGGATCGCCGCCAAGGGAGCCGGGATGATCCGGCCAACCATGGCGACGATGCTCGCCTACGTGACGACCGACGCGGCGCTCGCCCCCGACGATCTCCGGGTGGCGACCGAGCGTGCCGGGGCCGAGAGTTTCAACCGCATCAGCGTCGACGGTCAGATGAGCCCGAGCGATACGCTGCTGGTGTTCGCGAGCGGCACCGGCGCGCCGCTGGGCGGCGAGGATCTGGCGAGGTTCGCCGATTGCCTGCGGGCGGTCTGTCGCTGGGCGGCGATCCAGATGGTCAAGGATGGCGAGGGCGCCGAGCACGCCGTGCACCTGACGGTGCGGACCGCCCGCGACGAGGCCGAGGCCGAGGCCGTCGCCCGAGCGATTGCCGAGTCGCCCCTGGTGAAGACGGCAATCTTCGGACGCGACCCGAACTGGGGCCGGATCTCCCAAGCGGTCGGGATGGCGCTGGCGCGCTCGCCGGGCGCCCCGGCCGAGTTGGGGGTCTGGCTCGACGCCATCGCGCTCGACGACCCCGCCGCCGCTGCGGTGATGGAACAGGCCGAATACGATATTGCGGTCGCCCTAGGGCGGGGGACGGGCGAGTACGACCTGTGGCTGTCAGACCTCACCCACGCCTACGTCACGCTCAACGCCGAGTACCACACCTAGGCCCCGCTGCGGGTCGACGCGCGGGCCGACGATCGACGCACGGCGTCGCGGCGCGATAATCTCCCGCACCGAATGGACATCGTGAATCCCGCATCACTTGGCTCCGGCCCACAGGACACCTCGACCCGGGTCGCCGTCCTGCTGGAGGCCCTGCCGTACATCCGCGATTTCGCGGGGGCGACGGTGGTCGTCAAGTACGGCGGTGCCGCGATGGTGGCCCCGGAGCTCAAGGCGTCGTTTGCGCGCGACATCGCGCTATTGAAGCTGGTCGGGATGAACCCGGTCGTCGTGCACGGCGGCGGTCCTGACATCTCCCGCTACTCGGACCTACTGGGCATCGACGTGCGCTTTGTCGACGGCCTGCGGGTGACCGACCAGCGGACGATGGAACTGGCCAAGATGGTGCTTGTCGGCAAGGTCAACAAGGAGATCGTCGCGCAGTTGCACGTTGCGGGTGTCGCCGCGGTCGGGCTGGCGGGCGACGATGGACAACTCATCCAGGCCAGCAAGCAGATGCCCAACGGGCACGACATCGGGTTTGTCGGCAAGGTCGACCACGTCGATCCGACGGTGCTCGAGCGGCTGTCGGACTTCGTGCCGGTCGTCGCTTCGGTGGGTGTCGACGAGGACGGACAGAGCTACAACATCAACGCCGACGCGGTCGCCGCGAGCCTCGCCGGCGCGCTGCGCGCGCGCAAGGTGCTCTTCCTGACTGATGTCCAGGGCCTGCTGGCCGACCCTGCCGACCCGGACTCGCTGGTCTCCGAGTGCACGCTGGGCGAGTTGAACGCCATGTTGGGGGCGAGCGTGATCGGCGGCGGCATGCTGCCCAAGCTGACCGCGGTCCGGGACGCGCTCACGCACGGGGTCGGCGCGGCGCACATCGTCGACGGCCGAGTCGAGCACTCGGTGCTGATCGAGTTGTTTACCGAGGCGGGCATCGGCACCAAGATCACGCCGTGACGACGCCGGCATGGATGGCGCGCGAGCAGGCGGCGTTGATGGCCAACTACAGTCGCCAGCCGGTGCTGTTTGTCCGCGGGGACGGCGCGTCGCTGTATACCGCCGAGGACCGGCGCTATGTCGACTGCATGGCGGGGATCTCGATGATCAACGTCGGTCACTGCCACCCAGACGTCGTCGAGGCGATCTGCACTCAGGCCGCGCGACTGATCAATGTCTCGAACCTGTACTACACCGAGCCCATGCTCGAGTTGGCTGAATGGATCCGTGACCACTCCATGGGCGGCCGGGTGTTCTTCTGCAATTCCGGAGCCGAGGCCAACGAGGCCGCGCTCAAGCTCGCGCGCAAGCACGGCGGCCCGGGACGTCCCGAAGTTGTCGCCCTTGAACACGGCTTTCACGGGCGCACCTACGGTGCGCTGACCCTGACCGGCCAGCCCGACAAGCAGATCGCCTTCATGCCGATGGTGCCGGACATCCACCACGTCGGCCGCAACGACCTCGAGGCGCTCGAGGAGGCTGTCGGTCCGCGCACATGCGCGATCTTCCTGGAGATCGTGCAGGGTGAGGTTGGCGTGCACCCGATCTCCGTGGAGATGCTTCAGCTGGCGCGGGCGTTGGCGGATCGCCACGGGGCGCTGCTGGTGATCGACGAGATCCAGACCGGGCTGTCGCGGACCGGTCCGCTGTTCGCCTATCAGGACGTCGGCATCGAGCCGGACGTCATGTGTCTGGCAAAGAGCCTCGGCGGCGGCGTACCGATCGGCGCGGTCACTGCCCGCCCGGGCATCGACGCCACGTTCGTGCCGGGTGACCACGGCTCGACGTTTGCGGGCAGCCCGCTGGCGTGCGCGGCCGGGCTGGCCAGCTGCCAGGTGCTCGCCGATCCGGGCCTGCAGGCCTCCGTGCGGGTTAAAGGTGCAGCGCTCCTGGAGGGGCTCCAGCGGCTGGTCGACGACGGGTTGGTCCGCGAGGCCCGCGGGCGCGGGCTGATGTGTGGCATCGATCTCCCCGACCCTCGCGCGGCCGAGGTCACCGCGGCCATGCTCGAGTCCGGGTACCTGATCAACAACACCTCCGCCCAGACGCTGCGCTTCCTGCCGCCGCTGGTGATCGATGACGAAGACCTGGCGGGTCTGGTGTCGACACTGCGGAGGGTCCTCAGCGCCTGACGCGTTTCAGCGCCGGATCGCCGGGCATGTCAAAGTAGGCGCCCGGGGGCCGCGCACGACGGCCTCTCGTATGTGATTAGTCACTCACGTACGTTCGCCCCGAGGATGTCCCGAGCAACCCCGCGGTTGGGCGGCCACCGGCAAGGAGCGGCCAGATGGCGATGACCGAACCCAGTATCGACCAGGCAACGGCTGCCCGGATCGAGGATGGGGTCAAGATCTACGGTGCCGGCGATGCCGAGATCCGGGCGCTCGACGGCGTGACGCGCGCGTTTCCGGCCGGCCGCTTTACCGCGATCATGGGCCCTTCCGGATCTGGCAAGTCGACGCTAATGCACTGCATGGCGGGTCTCGACCGCCTGACCTCCGGGACGACCTGGATCGGAGAGGTAGAGCTGAGCGCGCTGGGGGAGAAAGCCGTCACCGGTGTCCGGCGCGACAAGGTCGGCTTCATCTTCCAGGCGTTCAACCTGCTGCCGACCCTGACCGCGCTCGAGAACATCCGCTTACCACTGGATATCGCCGGGCGCGACGTCGACCAGGCCTGGCTGGACCAGGTCGTCGCGTCGCTGGAACTCGAGGACCGTCTGCGCCACCGGCCGGGTGAGCTCTCGGGAGGCCAGCAACAGCGCGTCGCCGCGGCCCGCGCATTTGCCAGCCAGCCCGCGATCGTCTTCGCCGACGAGCCCACCGGCCAGCTCGACTCGCATTCCTCGGCCGAGCTGCTGTCGTTCATGCGCCGCGCCGTCGATGAGTTCTCGCAGACGATCGTGATGGTGACCCACGACCCGAACGCGGCCAGCTACTCGGACGATGTCGTGTTTCTTTCGGACGGCAAGATCGTCGACGAGCTCGCCGCGCCGTCCCCGACCTCGATCCTCGACCGCATGAAGGTCCTCACGGCCGCCGAACGATGATCTGGCGAATGGCCCACCGCAATCTGCGGGCGAGCCCATTGCGGCTCGTGTTGATCTCGCTCGCGATCATCCTGGGCGTGGGCTTCGTCGGCGGTGCGTTCGTGCTCGGTGACACCATCAACAAGGCCTTCGACAGCCTGTTTGCCAAGGTCGATGCCGGCGTGGCCGTGCAGGTCCAGGGCGTCGCATCGGTGTCCGACTCGCAGCGACAGCCGGTCCCGGCCGGCCTGCTGCCCAAGATTCAGGCGGTCGACGGCGTTGCCGCCGCCGCCGGGTCGATCGGCGGCACCGCGACGATCGTGGGGACCAACGGCAAGGCGGTCGGCCGCGCCGGGCCCCCGACGCTCGGGTTCGGGTGGGTCAACGATCCTTCGCTCAACTCCTTGCGTCTCGTGTCGGGTCGCGCCCCGACCGCGCCCAACGACGTCGTGATCGACACGCACACCGCCGCCACCGCGAAGTTCGCGCTCGGTCAGCAGGTGCGGGTCATTACACCTTCCGGGTCGGGCCAGTACGCGCTCGTCGGGCTGGTCCGGTTCGGCACGAGCGACAACCTGCTCGGCGCGACGCTCACCGGGTTCACGATGCCCACGGCGCAGCGCGTGTTCGGCCTCGAGGGCCAGTACACGCGGATCGGGGTCACCGGCAACCAGGGCGTCCTGGACTCGGTACTCGCCCACCGGGTCCAGGCGGTGCTTCCGTCCGGCTATGAAGCCATCACCGGGGCCGCCGCCACCCGGCAGGCGACCGACCAGTTCAACTCGATCATCGGCCTCCTGCGCGACGTGCTGCTGGTGTTCGCCGGGATCTCGCTGTTTGTCGGCGCGTTCATCATCTTCAACAGTTTCTCGATCACGATCGCCCAGCGCACGCGCCAGGTGGGGCTGCTGCGGGCCGTCGGGGCCTCCCGCGGCAGCGTCGTGGGCGAGGTGATCCTCGAGGCGCTGATCATCGGTGTCGTGGCCTCGGCGATTGGCGTCGGGTTCGGGATCCTGGTCGCGATCGGGCTGGAGAAACTGTTCGATCTGATCGGCGCGAGTCTGCCCAAGGCCCCGATCCAGGTGCAGGCCCGCACGGTAATCATCTCTATGGGCGTCGGAATCCTGGTGACCCTCGTGGCGGCGCTGCGCCCGGCAATCCACGCGAGCCGCATCCCGCCGATCGCCGCGATGCGCGAGGTGACCGAGGCCGGGACGGGCTCGCTGCGGCGCCTGGTGATCGCGATCGCGGTCACGGCCCTCGGGGTCGGGCTGGTACTCGTGGGGCTGTTCAGCGGCCTCGGGAACCCGTACGCCCTGCTCGGCCTCGGGGCGCTGTTGCTGTTTATCGGCGCGGCGCTATTGACCGGGCAGATCGCCCGTCCACTGGCGAGCGTCATCGGTGCGCCGTTCGTCTGGATCGGCCGGGTCCCGGCCCGTCTGGGGCGCCAGAACGCGATGCGCAATCCCACGCGCACTGCCCAAACGGCCACCGCGCTCACCATCGGCGTCGCGCTGGTCGCGGCGGCAACGATCTTCGCCTCCTCGCTGTATGCGACGTTCGCGGGGCAGCTCGATGCGCGGTTGCTGGCACAGGTGGCCGTCCAGGCCGCCAACCAGCAGCCGTTTACGCCCGCGGCCGCGGCGGCGATCACCGGCGCGCCCGGCATCGTCGCGGTCAGCCCCTTACGTGAGGGCCAGGTCCGGGACGCGCACCGGGACGTGCAGACCGTGGGCGGGGTGAACCCGGCGACGATCCTCGAGCTGTACAACCCGGGACTCAAGCAGGGATCGTTGCGGGACCTCGCCCAGCCCGGGACGATCGCCGTGCAAAAGGACTACGCCAAGACCAACCACCTGACCGTCGGATCGACGCTGCCGATGTTCTTCGCCAGGACTGGCGTGCAGCCGCTTCGCGTGGCGGCGATCTTCTCCGACTCGACCCTTGGCCAGTTCTTCATCTCCCTGTCGGACTACGAGCGTAACTTCTCCACCCAGCAGGACACGATCGTGCTGGCGCGTGGCGCCGACGGGACGTCCCCGCAACAGGCCAAGCAGTCGGTGTCTGCCACGCTAGCGGCGTATCCGAACGTCACGGTGCTGACGAAGTCCGAGTACAAGGATCAGGTCAACTCCCAGATCAACCAACTGCTGTACCTGGTCTACACGCTGCTCGGGCTGGCGGTCATCATCGCGGTCTTCGGGATCGTCAACACGCTGGCCCTGTCGATCTTCGAGCGCACACGGGAGATCGGGCTTTTGCGGGCCGTCGGCATGTCGCGATGGTCGACGCGCTTCATGATCCTCTGGGAGGCGATCATCGTTGCGTTGATCGGCGGTGTCGTCGGTCTGGTCCTCGGCGCGTTCATCGGCATCGTCATCGTCGAGCGCGTCTCGCTGATCACCACGCTCTCGGTGCCCTGGGGCTCGCTAATCGTGTTCTTCGTGTTGGCCGGCGTGGCCGGGGTGATCGCCGCGATCCTGCCGGCGCGCCGCGCCGCGCGCCTAAACGTCCTGGATGCGATTCAGGCGGAGTAAGTCGCCGGGGGCGCCGGCCGAACGCGACGCGGCACCGTCGTCGGCCGCCTCGGGGTCCGGGTCGTCACCGGCCTCGGGGTCCACCGCGAAATGCATCGTGATGCGCGTGCCCGAACCGACGCGTGACACCGTCAGCTCGTCGGCCAGCGATCGCATGATCGGAAACCCGCGGCCGCGGGGGCTCGTTGGCGAGGGCGGTGTCGCCTGCGGGTCGATGCGTGGCTCGTGATCGCCGCTGCCCTCGTCGGTGACGACGAGGGTGGCACCGTCGCGTCGCACGACCACTTGGATCTCGATGTGGCCGCCGTCGTCTGGCGAACCGTGCTCGATGGCGTTGGAGACCGCTTCGCTGGCCGCCAGGAGCAGCCGCCCGGCATCCTCAGGGCTCCACGGTTCGCGATCGAGCACCAGCGCGAGCGCGCACCGGATGAACGTCAGCGAACGCAGCGTGGCGGGCACACGGAATGCAGACTCGATGGCGTCGCTGTTCATCTACTCGAAGATTCGTCGGAGGACTCTGAAAATCCTATCGGCAGGCGCGAAACGAAAGAAAGCTGCAGGGTTGCAACCAATGGTGCGCGCCGCCTCTAGACTTCCCGGTGGCCCGGTGTTGTCAACCTATGAGGTCGTTTGTGACTGACGCGCAAGTTGCACCACAATCCGCTTCGTATATCGCCCGTCCCGAGGATGTCCACCGCGTCGTGCTGCTGTATTCCGGCGGTCTCGACACCTCGGTGATGCTCAAGTGGATCCAGGACGAGTATGGCGCGGAGGTGATCGCGCTGTGCGTCGACCTCGGCCAGCCAGCCGACGATTTCGATCAGGTGCTCGACAAGGCGCGCAATCTTGGCGCGCTCGAGGCCATCCTGGTGGACGCCAAGGACGAGTTCGCCACAGAATACGTCGGGCCCTCGATCCTGGCCAACGCCCGCTACCAGGGCGGGTACCCGCCGTTTACGAGCCTCGGGCGTCCGCTGCTCGCCAAGCTCGCCGTCGAGACCGCCCGCGCTTTCAACGCCGACACCATTGCCCACGGCTGCACCGGCAAGGGCAACGACCAGGTCCGCATCGAGGCGACGGTGGCGACCCTCGCCCCGGAACTGAAGGTCATCGCCCCCGTGCGCGAGTGGCAAATGGGGCGTGACGAGGAGATCGCCTACGCCGCGCTGCACGGCATCCCGGTGTCGTCGTCGGTGGAGCGTCCGTACTCGATCGACGACAACTTGTGGGGCCGCTCCAGCGAAGGCGGGATGATCGAGGATCTCGACCAGGCGCCACCCGACGACCTGTTCGAATTGGTGACCCCGCCGACCCGCGCGCCCGACCGCGTCGAGGAGGTCGTCATCGGGTTTCGGGAAGGGTTGCCGATCAGCGTCGACGGCGCCGAGTACGGGCTCGTCGAGCTCATTCAGCGTGTCGCCGCGATCGCGTGCCGCAACGGCGTGGGCATCGTGGACCACATCGAGGATCGCGTGGTCGGCCTGAAGGTGCGCGACATCTACGAGGTGCCCGCCGCCGAGGTGCTACTGACCGCCCACCGTGAGCTCGAGAAGCTCGTATGCACCGGGCGCCAGAACGCCCTCAAGCCCCAGCTGGACGGTCTCTGGGCGCAGCTGGTCTACGACGGGCTCTGGTACGAGCCGCTGCTGGCCAATCTGAACGCGCTGATGCGCGACGTAAACCGCAAGGTCACCGGTGAGATCACCATGCGCCTGTACAAGGGCAGCGCCCGCGCCGCCAAGCGCACGTCGCCGTATGCGATCTACGACAAGAGCCTGGCGACCTTCAACGCCGACGCATCGTTCTCGCAGCACGCCTCGCCCGGCTTCATCGAGCTGTTTTCCCTGCAGAGCCGCATGGCCTACCGGATCGCCGAAACGCTCGAGCGAGGCTAGGCCGATGCGCCGGGTCATGCCGCCGCAGCGACTGCGGATCCACAGGGCCGCCAGCCCACCGATCTGCCGGCTGGCGCGGGGTCGCGAGGGACTGTCCTTGGAGCCGGAGACGGCACCAGCGGGCGCTGCTGTCGCCCGATGGCCCCAGATCCAGCTGTCGGTCGCATCCCCGTATCCGACGGTGGGGCTGTCGGCGACCGCCGGCGGGGCGATGGTGCTCAGTTGGCTGCCCGGTGTGGTGCAGTCGATCGTGCTGCCGGACCTCTCACGTGCGTTCGATCGCCGTCCGCCGGGGCTCGTGGAGGCCTGCGGGGCGGGCCGTGCGAACGCCGCACTGCTGCGCGCCGACGATGGCTGGCGCGCCGTGGTGCTGCCGAGTCTCGGCGATCGCCTGTCGGATCTCGGTGCGGGTCCCGCGGCGATCTCTGCCAGTGCACAGAACATCGCGGTCCACGAGGCGGGCGCGACGATGGTCGTTCCGCTTGCCGGCGGTGTGTCGGTCGCCGAGTACGCCGGCGAGATCGACGGGCTCGCCTTTGCCGGCGAGCAGCTGTGGCTCGCACGCGGCGGTGCGATGGCGCCGGCAGAGGATCTGCACCCGGGCACCGGTGCACCGGTGCGACGGCTGGTCGGAGCGGCGGGCGCGGAGCGGGTCTTGGCGCTCACGGCGGACGGTGACCTTGTGCGCTGCGCTCCCGGCGAGCCCGACGCCCGCTGGCATCCGGTCATCGGCGACGTCCGCGACATCTCACTCTCAGACGACGGTGCGTGGGCGACGCTCGCCGGCCCAAATGCCGTCGCGGTTGTCCGCGCCGACGACGGCGCGGTTGCGGTCTGGGTCCGTGGCGCCTCGTCCATCGCCTTGGGCGCCGATCGGCGCATCGTCGTCGGCGGCGAGTGGGGGATGGCCCTGATCGTTACTGTCGAGGAGTCCACATGAGCACGCTTCCACCCCAGCCCGTCCTTGCCGACGATCCCGGTCCGTGGTCCGGGATCCTCGATGTCCTGCAGCGCCGTGGGGTGCGGCCCGGGCGCCGTCGGGCCGAGCCGCCGAACGGCCTGATGCGGATGCCGGCCCCCAAGACCACGGTCGCATTGTCGGGCCTGGACGCGACGCTCGGCGTCGCCGGCGCCGGCCCGGTGCGGATCGTCGCCGCCGCGCGCGAGCCGGCGTTGGTGCTGACGGCGGAGGCCGACGGCTCGATCGCCGGCGCGTCCCCGGGCGTACGCCGGGTGTGGTCACTGCCGGACCTGCGGCTGAGCGGCGAGGACCGCAGCGGCAACGATTCGACCGTGGAGGCCGTGACGCCCGTCCTCCTGGGGGACCTCGCCGCCGGCGAGCTGCCCCCGCAGACGGTGTTCGCGCCCGGCGGGACCGTCGCCGCGGTGCCCGTGGTCGAGTCGGCACGGGTATCCTCGCTGGCAATCGTGCGTACCGACGATCGCTCGCTGTGCCGCCTGATCCGGTGGGCGCGGTGCGGGACGTGGTCGGCTGACGGAAAGATCCTCGTGATCGGCGGTGAGTGGGGCCTGTTGGCGCTCGCACACCGTGGCATCGAGGCCTAGCGGATCCGGGCGTGTCGCGACGCGAGGGGTGGCGTCGAAACGGCCGCTGACACCCCACGTCTTGGGTGTCAGCGCCCTTGCTGACGTCTGAGGCGGGGGTTAGCCTGCGGGGAATGGCCGGGGCTTCAGATTTCGTTCACCTCCACGTCCACTCGGACTATTCGATCCTGGACGGAGCGTGCAAGATCGGGCGCCTGCTGGACCGGGTCGAGGAGATGGGCCAGAGCGCCGCGGCGCTCACCGACCACGGGGTCATGAGCGGTGCAATCGAGCTCTACCAGGCCGCCAAGAAGCGGGGCATCACCCCGATCGTCGGCCTCGAGGCGTACCTCGTGCCGGACCGCCACGCCCGCCCCGGGCGGGAGCGCCGTGCCCACATCACGCTGCTGGCCGAGAACACAACCGGCTACTACAACCTGATCAAGCTGTGCTCGAAGGGCTTTCTGGAGGGCTACCATCGCAAGCCCCGGATCGACTACGAGCTCATGGCCCAGCACGCCGACGGGGTCATCGCCCTGACCGGCTGCCTGTCGGGCACGATTTGCGGCCTGGTCGAGCATGACGACCTTCCAGGCGCTCGCGCCGAGCTCGACCGGTTGGTGCAGATCTTCGGCGCCGACGACGTCTACGTCGAGATCCAAGACTCAGGGATCCCGATCCAGCACAAGATCAACATCGAGCTCGCCAAGCTGGCGCGCGACGCCGGCCGGACGATGGTCGCCACCTGTGACGCCCACTATGTCTGCCAGCACGACGCCGACGCCCATGAGGCGCTGCTCGCGATCCAGACCCGCGACGTGCTGTCGAACCCGAACCGCTTCCGGTTCGACACGAAGGAGTTCTACCTGAAGACCGGGGCCGAGATGGCGCTGGCGCTTCCCGACTACACCGCCGCGATCCCGGTCTCGCTGGAGATCGCCGCGCGCTGCGGCGGCCTGGACCTCCCCATCGGCGAGGTGAAGCTGCCCCGGTTCCCGGTGCCCGACGGTTCCACGCCGAGCGCGTACCTGGAGCGCCTGTGCCGTGAGGGCATGGAGCGCCGCTACGCCGGACAACCGCCAAACGGCGCCGAGGACCGGCTGCGCTTCGAGCTTGACGTAATCGAGGAGATGGGCTTTTCCTCCTACTTTCTGATCGTCTGGGACTACATCCGTTGGGCACGCGACAACGGCGTGGCGGTGGGCCCCGGCCGTGGCTCGGCCGCAGGCTCGCTCGTGGCGTTTACCCTGCGGATCACCGATCTGGATCCGCTCGAGCACGGGCTGCTGTTCGAGCGCTTCCTGAACCCGGGGCGCAAGAGCCTGCCGGATATCGATACCGACTTTGCCCAGAACGGCCGCGATCGCGTGGTCAAGTACGTCACCGAGCGCTACGGGCAGGGCTCGGTGGCCCGCATCGGCACGTTCGGCAAGCTGCTCGCACGCGCCGTGGTGCGCGATGCGGGGCGCGTGCTCGGCTACAGCTACGGCCAGGTCGACCGCATCGCCAAGCTCGTCCCGGAGCGTCCGATCGGCATTCGGCTCGAGGACGCCCTCAAGGAGGGCAGCGAGCTCCACCAGGCCTACGAGTCCGACGAGGCGGCCAAGAAGATCATCGACACCGCGCGCCCGCTCGAAGGGCTGGTGCGCAACGAAGGTGTCCACGCCGCCGGGGTCGTGATCGCCCCAAGCGACGTGACCGATTACATCCCGGTCCGCATCGATGACGACGGCAACGTGGTCACCCAGGTGCCCGACCATGATGTGGAGGCGCTCGGCCTGCTGAAGATGGATTTTCTGGGTCTGCGCAACCTGGACATCATCCAAAAGTGCGTCGAGCTGATCCAGGAAACCCACGGCTTCGATCTCGACATCGACACGCTGCCGATGGACCACGCCCCCACGTACGAGATGCTGGCCCGCGGCGAGGGTCTGGGGGTGTTCCAGTTCGAGTCCTCGGGGATGCGCGACGCCTTGCGCGAGGTCGGGCCGACCGAGTTCGCCGACCTGATCGCGCTGGTGGCCCTGTACCGACCCGGCCCGATGGCCTTCATCTCGACCTACGCCCGCAACAAGCGCGATCCGGGCAAGGTGGATCTCCCCGACCCGCGCCTGGTGCCGATTACCGGCCCGACCTACGGTGTGGCGATCTACCAAGAGCAGCTCATGGCGATCTCGCGCGAGCTCGCCGGCTTCTCGCCCGCCCGTGCGGATGATCTGCGCAAGGCCGTGGGCAAGAAGGATAAGGACCTGATGGCGTCGTTGAAGGACGAGTTCATCGACGGCTGCATCGCAACGGGTACCGACAAGCGAGTTGCCGCCGACCTGTGGGCGCTGTGCGAAGCCGCCGGCGACTACTCGTTCAACAAGTCTCACGCCGCCTGCTACGGCCTGCTCGCATACCGGACGGCCTATCTGAAATGCAACTACCCGGCCGAGTACATGGCGGCGCTGATGTCGTCGGTGATGGACACCAAGGATCGGGTGCCATTCTACGTCGCCGCCTCCCAGGACATGGGCCTGTCGGTACTGCCGCCCGATGCCAACGCCAGCCGCTCGGATTTCGCGGTGACCGGCGCGACGGAGATCCGGTTCGGCCTGACCGCGGTCAAGGGTGTCGGGGAGAATGCCGTTGGCGTCATCCTTGACGCGCGCAGCTCCGGGGGGCCATTCACCTCGATCTGGGACTTCTGCCGCCGCGTCGACCAGGCGCAGGTCAACAAGCGGGCCCTGGAGAGTCTGATCCGGGCGGGCGCCTTCGATTCGACCGGGGCGACGCGCTTTGGGATCCTCGAGGTCCTGCCGGCCGCGATGGGCGCGGCCGCACGGGCCCGCAGCGACGCGGCCGCGGGGCAGGCGTCGCTGTTCGTCGGGCATGATGCGGACGCGACCGTGGCGCCGGTGGACCTCGACCCGCCAATCCCGGGCGAGGAGTTCACGCGCGAGGACCTGTTGGCGGCCGAAAAGGAGGCCCTCGGGCTCTATGTCTCGAGCCATCCGCTCCAGGACTGTCGCAACCAGCTGGAGCGAGCGGTGACCTGCAGCCTGGACCGCCTGGACGACCATCCGGACGGGGCGTTCGTGACCGTGGGCGGGATCATCGGTGCCATCAAGACGATCTCGACCCGTCGCGGGGAGCCGATGATGTTCATCCGGCTTGACGACCTGGAAGGCTCGGTCGAGGTCGTCGTCGTGCCGGCCGTGCTGACCGAGGCGCGGGAGCAGCTGGTCGCCGATGCGATCGTCTTGGTGCAGGGCCGCATCGATCAGAAGGGGGAGGGGGAGACGAAGATCGTCGCGCGCAGTATCGAGGCCTTCGCCGTCGATCCGGATCGCGAGGAGCACCGGCTTACCCTGCGGGTGCACGCCTCCTACCTAGGCCCGGAGCACCTCCCGCAGCTGCGCCAGCTGTTGGTCGATCACGGCGGCGAGGCGCCGGTCGTGATGGTGATGGAGACCGACGACGGGGCCTACCGGTACCGCTTCGGCGACCGCTATCGGGTCAACCCGCGCGACGGCAGCCTGCAGGCGTCGCTCAAGACGCTCCTCGGCGCCGAGTGCGTGGTCAGATAGGCGGATCCGGGCGCGGCGCGGGATCCGACCGCAGCGATGGCGCGCTCGTGACACCTGCGCTACGGTCGGATGCCGAAGCCTGAAACCCGCCGATGGAGCACCGCGCTGAACGATCATCCGCCCATCCCCGCACTGCGTCCCGGATCGCGCACGGGCACACCGTTTCCGGATACCGGTCCTGGGCTCTGCGGCCGGTGCGCGGTGCGGTGCGAGCGGGTTGTGTACCCGTCGGGGTGTCAGGAATCCGGATGCCCACGCCTGTACACCTACGAGCGCGACGGGCGCCAGGTCATGGGGTGCCTGGACAAGGTCTTCTGGGCGGAGATTGACCTCGAGCGGTTCCGCGCCTTGCAGCGCACCCGGGCGGGGTTCGGCGGGCTGCGCGTGTGGCGGGAGCCGACGCCCATGTGCCACTGTGCGATCGAGCAGCCCTTCGCCCATCGCCCGCACGGTCCGTGTGTGAATCCTGGCTTTCTGGACGGTGCACCTGCGGTGGCCGCCCCGGAGTGAACTCAGGCCGCGCGCACGTACAGCCCTGCGGCGGCGGTATCGGCGACCTCGCGCTCGATTCCGGCAACGCGGATCGTGCGTTGGCCGGCCGCGGGTTCGGCCGACATGATCTCGAGCCGCGTTCCGGGAATCAGTCCGTGATCGTAGAACCACTGCAGAAGATCGCCGTTGTGCTCGGCCAGCCGGACGATCATGACCGTTGCGGGCGCGTCGACCGCACTCAGCGGGCGCAGGTCCCGATTTTCGGCCTGTTCGAAGGCGGTGTCGATCGGCCAGCCGTGTGGACAGCGATCCGGATGCCCGAGCCGGTCGGCCAGACGCGCGACCATCTCATCATCGAACGCATCGCCCATCGCATCGGCATGTTCATGCGACTCGGCGGGCGTGTAGTCCATGAAGTCGGTGAGGAACCGTTCGATAATGCGGTGATTGCGCACGATGCGCTCTGCCTCGACGCGGCCGCGGTCGGTGAGCACGGGGCGGCCCGTGGTCCGCGAGACCAGTCCCTCGGACTCGAGGCGCTTGAGCATCTCGCTGGCAGTGGCGGCGCTGACGCCGAGCAGCTCGGCGACGCGCGCGGCCGGAGCCGGCCCGCGGCCGACGACGGGCCCGTATTCGCCGATCGGAAACGCCAGAAAATACAGCGCTTCCAGGTAGTCGGCGGTCGAGTGCGCCCGTGTGGCCATCGCGTCCGATGATAGCCGAGCGCCCAGCGGGCGAGCGTTACGGACCGACCGCGATCTTGACCGAGTAAATCCAGACGGGCTGGGTGGGCTTGTTGGTCGTGGCGTCCGCGGGCACGGTGGCGATGCGGTGCACCACGGCGATACCGGAGCTCACCTTCCCGAACCGGGAGTACTGCAGCGGCAACTGGGTGCCCTGGACGCCTTCGACGATGAAGAACTGCGAACCGTTGGTGTTGGGTCCGGCGTTCGCCATCGCCACGTCGCCGAGCGTATACGGGGTCGTCGGCAGCTCGTCGGCAAACTGGTAGCCGGGGCCGCCGGTACCGTCGCCCTTCGGGTCACCGCCCTGAATCACGAATCTGGGGATGACCCGGTGGAAGGTCAGGCCGTTGTAGAAGCCCTGGTCGGCGAGGAACACGAAGCTGTTGACCGTCTTGGGCGACTGCTTGGGCTCGAGCCGGATCACGATCACTCCGCACGAGGTGGTCATCGTCGCCGTGTAGGTCTTTGCGGTCGAGATGGCCATGCGGGGCGCCGATGCGTACGTCTTGGGCGCGGCCGGTGCGCTCGGCGGCGTGTTCGAGCATCCCGCACTCGTCGCCGACGACGCGGTCGTGCTGCCGGCGGTCGCGGACGTCTGGGAGGTGGAGCTTGAGCTGCTACCGCAGGCGGTCAGGGCAACCAGCCCCGCGGTCGCGATGACGGCGGCGATGGAGCGTCGGGTGCAGTTAGTCATAGCCGGGGAGGCTAACGGGTTGTCCCGACGGATCGGGATTCGCCGGGTCGTGCGCGCCGCCCGGGACTTCGGCGCCCCGACCGGACGGACAAGCTTCGTTGTTCGGCGCGACGGGGTTCCCACCGGGCCCGGAACCTGCAAGCCTGTCGGCCGATGATCGACTTGGGACACACCGCGCTGGGCGCGTGGAGCGGCGGGAGATTCATGCACTTCGGCCTGCCCCTTGACGAGGATCGCTACCTCGCGCTCGTGCGTCCCGACGCGAGGATCCGCACCGTCGTGACCGCCGATGTGTACGGCACCGGTGCCGCGGACGAGATGGTTGGGCGCGCCATCGCCGATCTGCCGCGCGCGAGCTATCGACTCGTCGCGGCCATCGGGCACGACTTCTACCGCGGCGAGCGCGACGGGGCGAAGGGGTTTCCGCGCTTTACCGACGCGCGTCTGCGTCCCTCGGAGAAGTACGCGGAGTACCTCCAGCGCGCGTGCGAGGCGAGCCTCGAGCGGTGCGGGGTCGACCACTTTGATCTGCTGATGCTCCACAACCCCGACCGGATCGGCTACTCCAGTGCGGTCGTGTGGGAGACGGGGATGGGGCGCCTGCGCGAGCAGGGCCTGGCAACGTCGCTGGGCCTGGCCCCAGGGCCGGCCAACGGGTTCACCCTCGACATTTTGCGTTGCCTGGAGCGATTCGGGGAACTCATCGACTGGGCCATGCTCATCCTGAATCCGTTCGAGCCGTGGCCGGGGCGGATGGTGCTGCCGGCCTGCGCGGCCGCCGAGGTCCGGGTACTGGCCCGCGTCGTCGATTACGGCGGCGTTTTCCACGACGACTTGCCCGATGAAGCGAACCTCGCACCCAACGACCACCGAGCCTTCCGGCCGGCCGGGTGGGTCGGCCAAGCGCGGTCCCGGCTCGACCAGCTGCGTGCGATCGGGGATCGTCACGGACTCACCCCGCTCCAGTTGGCCTGCCAGTGGACGCTCGCCCAGTCCGCCGTCGCGTGCGTGGTCCCGACCCTGATCCAGGAGCCCGGCCCGGGCGCCAAGCCGGTCGAGCAAGAACGCGAGGAGCTGGCGAGCGTTCCCGCGACGATCCTGTTGACGACGTCCGAGATCGAGGAGATCAACGCGATCGGCGAGAATGCCGGCTGCATGTCGCTCAAGGGCGGATCGCCGGTGCATACCGGTCGGGAGGTCGCCGACGCCTGGCCGCTGGACGACGACCTGCGGCGCCTGGCCGACCGCTGGAATATCGTCCCCGAGCGGGACCTGGTCCAGCACCACTGACCGTGGCCGGCCGCCGTGGGTCGGGTCAGCCGGCCTGCGGGGTGCCGACCCCCACGACCGCGACGGCGATGATCAGATGGTCGTGGCCGGGTCCGTAGTCGGTGCCGTTCGACATGCGAAGCCCGCCCGTGACCGCGGTCACCTGGATCTCACCGTAGGGAAACACCCCGGCCACGGCTGTTGCGTCGACCTCGTCGGGGCGCGGCACCGCGACGGTGACGCGCACCTGCATGTGCCGGCGGTCGCCGTTCGGCAGCAGGCGTCCGATGCCGGGCAGCGAGGTGCGGCCGATCGCCTCGCGGGCGGCCCGACACGCGGCCTTGGTCATGTCCTCGCCGACCAGGTCGACGCCCAGCCCCATCTCAAGAAACAGCGGCCGGTCGTCGTCGTCGTCGTCGTCGTCGGTCATGCCGAGCCCTCGCCCCGGCGAGCGCACCGACTCATGCGGGCCCGTTCGGCGGGTCCGCCTCGAAGTCGAGGGCGGCCGAGTTGATGCAGAACCGCAGCCCTGTCGGATCAGGTCCGTCCGGGAACACGTGCCCGAGGTGTGCATCGCAGACGTGGCAGCGCACTTCGGTGCGCGCCATGCTGAGCGAGGTGTCGACGTGCTCGTTGACCACATCATCGGCGGCCGGCTGGGTGAAACTCGGCCACCCGCTGCCGGACTCGAACTTGTCCGCGGACGTGAACAGCTCGGCGCCGCAGCAGATGCACCGGTACGTGCCCGTGCCGTGGTGATCCCAATAGATTCCGGTGAAGGCTCGCTCGGTGGCACCCTCGCGGGTCACCGCGTACTGGGCGGGGGTCAGGTTCTCGCGCCAGGTGGCGTCGTTACGGGGGTCGGTCATGTCAGGCGTCCAGTCGGGTCAGTCCTCGGAGTCGCGCCGATCTGCGATCAGCTCCCGCAGTCGGTCCGTCACGGCGGGGTCGCGCAGCGTCGTTACGTCCCCGAGCTCGCGGCCGGCGGCGATATCACGCAGCAGACGGCGCATGATCTTGCCGGATCGCGTCTTGGGCAGGTCGTAGGTCCAGATGATCCGCTTGGGACGCGCGAGCTTGCCGATGTGCTCGGCAACGTGGTCCCGGATCTCCTGGTCCATGGTATCAGTGTCGGTACTTTCCACCGGCGTTACGAACGCGACGATCGACTGGCCGGTGATTTCGTCGTCCTGGGCGACAACGGCCGCCTCTGCGACTTTCGGGTGGCTGACGATCGCCGACTCCACCTCTGCGGTCGAGAGCCGGTGCCCCGCGACGTTGATCACGTCGTCGGTCCGTCCGAGGATCCAGATGTCGCCGTCGGCATCCAGTCTCGCGGCGTCACCAACCACGTAGGTGTCGGGGCCGAAGCGGCTCCAGTAGCTCGCCACGAAACGCTTGGGATCCTTGTAGAGCGTGCGCAGCATGCCCGGCCACGGGCGTCGCAACACGAGCAGGCCCTGCCCTTCGGCGATCGGGTCCCCGTCGTTGTCGACGACCTCCGCGCTGATTCCGGGCAGCGCCCGCATCGCGCACCCCGGTTTCGCGGCGGTGATCCCGGGGATCGGGGAGATCATGATTTGCCCGGTCTCCGTCTGCCACCAGGTGTCGATGACCGGGCAAGTGCCGCCGCCGATGATCTGGTGGTACCACAACCACGCCTTCGGGTTGATCGGCTCGCCGACCGAGCCGAGTAGCCGCAGGCTCGACAGGTCGTGCTTGTTCGGCTCCTCTGCGCCCCAGCTCATGCAGGCGCGGATCGCCGTCGGCGCGGTGTAGAAGACACTGACCTTGTAGCGCTCGACGGTCGACCACCAGGTGGCGCGGTCGGGGTAATCCGGTGCGCCCTCGTACATGACGCTCGTCGCACCGTTGAGCATGGGCCCGTAGACGATGTAGCTGTGGCCCGTGATCCAGCCGACGTCGGCGGAGCACCAGAACACGTCCGTCTCGGGATGCAGGTCGAACAGGTACTTGGTCGTGTACGCCGTCCCGACCAGGTACCCGCCGGTCGTGTGCAGGATGCCCTTAGGCTTCGCCGTCGATCCGGAGGTATACAGGATGAACAGCGGATGCTCGGCATCGAATGGGGTGGCCGGCGCGAGCGGATCGGCGGCTGCGAGGGCCTGGTCCCAGTCGACGTCCCGGCCCGCCGTCATGGGGCACTCCGTGCCGGTGTGCCGCACGACCAGCAGGTGCGCCATGCTCGGGAGCGTGCCGAGCGTGTGATCGAGCTCCCGCTTGACCGGCACGGTCTTGCCGCGACGGCGCGCGCCGTCGACGGTGATGAGCACCTTGGCGTCCGATTCGGCCATGCGCTCGCGAACCGCCTCGACCGCGAAGCCTCCGAACACAACATTGTGCGGGGCGCCGATGCGCGCGCATGCGAGCATCGCGACCACGACCTCCGGGATCATCGGCAGGTAGATCCCGACGACATCGCCCGGTCCGACCCCGAGCGACGTCAGCACGTTGGCCGCACGCTGGACCTGCTCGAGCAACCACGCATAGGTAATTGCACGCTCTTCGCCCTCCTCGCCGCGCCAATAGAAGGCGACGCGATCACCGTTGCCGGCCTCGACGTGGCGGTCCACGCAGTTGTAGGACGCGTTGATCTTGCCGCCCAGATACCACTTGGCAAATGGCTTGTCCGACCAGTCGAGCACGGTGTGCCACGGCTCGTCCCAATGCAGGGCGCGTGCGTGACGATCCCACCAGCCCTCAGGGTCGGCGTCGGCCTCGGCATAGATGGCCGGGTCGTTCCAAAGTGCGGCCTGCGCGAAGGATTCCGGAGGGGGAAAGGCGTCGACCTCGAGGAGTGTGTCGAGGCGGTCCGCCAGGTTGGTGCCGGTGATCTTGGCCATAAGCGGAACTCTATCCGTCCATGTACCGAACGTCACTACCCCGCGGGAGTGGTCGGCGCCTCGTGTATAGACTCATCTCGTGAGCGAGGCTGCGACACGCGCCGCGCGCATGGCGGTACGTCGTCTGTGTGCGATTTCCGCGCTGGGAGTGTTGGTGCTGGCGGTGTTTGCCGGCATCGCTCTCGCGGTGCCTCTGCGGGAGACCGCCTACAAGCAGGCCCTTGCGGGTGCCAGCGCGACGCAGATCCTGCGAGCGGCGTTCCCGGCCGGGACCGTCACGAAACTCGGCGGACACACGGTCCGGGTCCTCGTCGCCGACCTCGCGCCGACGGTGATCATCGAGGGCCAGACTCCGATGTCCGTCACCGACCAGGCCCCCGGCGGGGCGAGCGCGACGATCCCGGCCCACCAGCGGGTCCAGATCACTCCGGTGATCTCGGTCGGCGCCATCACGCGCGTCACGGTGACCAACATCGACGCCGTGCCGCAGCAGACGATCGCGATGACCGGACCGATTCGCTTGGCGACGACCACCAGCCTGCGCATCGACAAGCCCGTCGGCCTGCGGTTCCGTGGCGCCCTGCAGGTCCGTGCCGGATTCAACAACACCTTGGAGGTCATCAACGACGTCAGCGCCGAGACCTACGACTACGGCGTGTTGGCCGGGCAGATCCCGGCGACGTGGGGTCCAAAGGCCCAGCAGGCGGTGATCGCCGGCGCGATTGCGGTGCGCTCTCGGGCGGTCGCGTCACTGAAGGCGTCCAGCGCGGTGTATGACGTCACGGCCGACAACCCGCTGTACCTGGGCATCGATGGCGAGCGGGCCACGACCACCGCGGCGGTAGTGAAGTCCGCGGGCAAGGTGCTCGCCCGCCATGGCAAGGTCATGAATGTCGGCTTCGTCGGGGTGCTTCCGATTACGTTCGCCCCGAGCCCCGGCAGGGCGGACTTCGTCGCAAATGGGCCTCCGAAGGCCATCCCAGGGGCGAAGCCCCGCAAGGCCGCCGCCGCAGTCGTGCTCGCCGAGTCGATGCTCCACCACCGGTACGTGTTCGGCGGCGACAGCCCGAGCGGGTTCGACTGCTCGGGGCTCATGTACTGGATTTGGCACACAAACCTCGGTTTCTCAATTCCTCGCGATGCCAACTCCCAGTCGAAGGTCGGCGTTCCGGTCCAGCGCAACGACCTGCAGCCGGGCGATCTGGTCTTTTTCGCCGATAGCTCCGGCTATGTGACCCACGTCGGGATGTACATCGGCAGCGGGCTGTTCCTCCACGCCGCCAACCCGGGCCTCGGGGTGCGCGTCGACTCGCTGACCCAGCGCTACTACGTTCACACCTACGCAGGAGCTCGCCGTTTCTCGCCCCTGCACTAGGCCTCCGCACCGCCAGGCTGGCGCGCGCGGATGAGCGACGACCCTCGAATCGCCTACAACGATCTCGACGCACATCCGTTGGTGCGCGCGATCACTGATCTGGCCGCCCATCCGGGTGACGAACATGCCGCCCAGCGCCTTGCCGCCGAACTGTTCGGGCTCGACACGACCGTGCCGATTGCGCTCGCGGAGCTTGTGCTCGGCTCGGAGGGGGCATTCGCGACGCTTGCGCGCCGCGGGATCGTGCCTGGCGATCGCCGCATGGCGCGCGCGGCGCACGAACTGGCGTATCTGGGCAAACTCGCCCACGAGGACCTCGCCGGGATGCTGGACCGCTACGGGCTGGGCGACGCGGTGCCGCCCGCGACGGCCGAGCCGCCTGCGGGCCGGCCACCGGCGCTGGTTGCGCTCCGGGCGCGCCTGGTCGCTGCGCCCGATTGGGACGCATCCGTCGAGGCGCTGGCCGCGTTTCACCGGGTCGAGGGCACCGGCGCCCTGGCGATCAACCGCGTGCTGCGGTTCACCCACGGCAGCCTGGTCGGTGTTCCGCATCCCGACCCGATCACGCCCGAGGATCTGATCGGCAGTGACCGTGAGCGCGCGCCGCTCGCCATCGCGCTTGCCGCGTTCGTCGCCGGCGGTCCGGCCAACGACGCGCTGTTGTACGGGCCGCCCGGAACCGGCAAGTCGGCCAGCGTACGGGCCCTGGCGGCGGGGCGTGCCGAGGCGGGATTGCGGCTCGTACAGGTCGACCGCTCCGACGCGGCCGTCATCACGGCGTTGTTCGCCCAGCTCGAGGGTGCCGGACCGCGCTGCTTGGTGCTGCTCGATGACCTGGTCTTCGACGACGCGGAGCGCACTGACCGCATCCTGCGTGCGGCCCTCGAGGGGGACGCCGCGATGCGTCCGGAAAACGTGGTGGTCTGGACCACGTCGAATCGGCTGAAGCTGATGCGCGAGACGCGCTCAGAGCGCGACGACGATCTGGAGAGCGCGCTCGGCCGGGGGGAGAAGGCCGCGCTGGCGACCCGCTTTGGGCTGCGTGTGGCGTTCACCCAGCTGACCCAGGACGGGTATGTCGAGATTGCCACCGGGCTCGTCGCGCGATATGGCGGTCCGCAGACCGGGGATCTGGTGCCGTCGGCGCTGCGGTTTGCGCGCGGTGGGCACGGGCTGACACCTCGGACGGCCCGTCAGTTCGCGGTGGCCTGGTGCGCGGGCACGGTCCCGCCGCTCCCCCGGTAGCAGCGCCCTACGGCGTCGTGGCGCCGAGCGGGATGCCCAGCTGTTCGACCACCGATGCCAGTTGAGCGGTGCACCGCTCGCCGAGGTCCGCATCGACGCGTCCGCGTGTGGCGTCGACGACGACCGCCCGGCTCCCGCGCCGGTCGTCGACGATCGCAAGGCAGATCGGCCAGTCCACGGCAGTGATCTCGTCGACGCTGACGTACGCCGCGGCCGGCATCATCAGCGCACGGCACGCGTCCTCGTGGCGCTTCCGCGCGGTGGGCTGCACCAGCGTCTCGGATCGGTCGATCAGACGGGTGAGCTCGGCGGCGAGCGCCGTGGCGCCGACGTTCGCGGTAAGCGCCGGGGCGGGGTCGACGACGTCTTCGGCCCGGGCGACCGGTCCGGCGCTGGTCCAGCGTGCGGCCCCGGTCAGGGCCTCATAGGTCGTGTAGGCGGCCCGCACCCGCAAGCGTTGGCGGAGCCCGGCCCGCTCGCCACAGCCGAAGCGCACTTCCAACAGCGGAATCCAGGCGTTGCCCAGCCAGCGCACCTGCGCCCGCGTGATCCCGAGCGGGCCCCGCATCTCGGCCTGCAGCGTCCGCTCGGCCCGTGCGAGCTCGATGCGGCGTGCCACGCCGCAGCGAGCGGCGGTAGTGGGCGCGGGACCGAGCGCGGCGATGGCGGCCGCGCCCAGCCGCGTCTCGAGTTCGGCGCGCTCCCACAACGTGATGCCGGACTGCGCAGCGGTCGTACGGGCGGCGGGCGTCGCCCCCCCGGCGCAGGCGATCACCATTTGGCCGAGCCCGATGTCGTCACGGATCAGGCGTGCGCGGGCGACCACCGCGGTGTCGATCGGGTGGGCCCAGTTCTTGCATTCGACCCCCACGCGGGTCTCGAGCAGGTCCTCACGACGGGAGGCAAGGATGTCGAGTTCGTGTCGCGCGCCCGACCGGCCAACGACGATGGCGTTGGTGTGGGTCGCGAAGCCGTGCGCGCGGAACAACGCATCGATGAGATGTTCGAACATCCGTCCGCGTTCATGAGGCCGTAGTCGTGTGCTGCGCATCCCGGCGACGGTAGCGCGGCGCGCGGACTGCACCACTGGACCGGTGCCGAGCTCGTCACCAGCGGAGGCGATCGCCATAGTGAGGTCTGTGGTGATGCATGACTGACTTCGGGCGGGGTGTCGCGTGACGTTCGGCGACCTCGCATTGATCGTCGCCTGCGGCCTGGCCGGACCGCTGCTGGCGGGTCTGCCGCGATTTGCACCCCCGGTGGTTGTCGGCGAGATCGCTGCCGGGGTGATCCTCGGCCGAACCGGTATCGGCGTCGTGGATCCGGCCAAGCCGACACTGGCGTTCTTTGCCGAGGTGGGTTTTGCGCTGTTGATGTTCTCGGTCGGGACCGCGCTCCCATTGCGCGACCCGGTTCTGCGCAAGTCCTTCGGCAGGGGAGCGACGCCTCTGGCAATCTCGGCGGTGCTGGCCCTGGTTGCCGGCTTCGGCCTCGCGCAGATCACGAACCTGCACCGACCGTTGATGATTGCGATTCTCGTGGTCACGTCATCGGCGGCGCTCGTGATGCCGGCCCTCGAGGAGGCCGGCTTGACCAAGCTCCAGATCGGGATGGTGACCGCGGCCTGGGTGACGCTTGCCGATATCGGCAGCGTCGTTGCGCTGCCGTTCGTCGTGGTGCATGGGTCGTCGCGCAACGTGATCTTCGGCGGGCTGGCGGTACTCGCGGCGACCGTGGCCATCTGGGCGGTTCTGCGGACAGCGCGCCAACAGGAGTGGTTCCGGCACTACCGCAGGCTCTCCCACAGGCGTGGCTGGGGTCTTGATCTGCGGATCTCGCTGCTGGCGCTGTTCATCCTGTCGTGGCTGGCGCTCAAGATCGGAACCAGCATCCTGGTCGCCGGGTTCTGCGCCGGCGCGGTCGTCGCACTGGTCGGCGAACCGAAGCGGCTCGTGTGGGAGGTCCTGGGGATCGCCCAGGGCTTCTTCGTGCCGCTGTTCTTTGTCGTGCTCGGCGCCCAGATCAGCCTGCGGGCCCTCGTGACCGGCCCGGCTGATTTGCTGCTCGCGGTCGCGCTGTCGGTCGCGATCGTCGCCGTCCACGTCGTCGCGGCGCTTGTGGCCCGTCTTCCGCTCGCGAGCGGTCTGATCGCGACGGCGCAAATGGGCGTGCCCGCGGCCGTCGTGGCCGTGGGCCTGCAGACGGCGATGCTCACGCCCGGACAATCCGCCGCGATCTTGGCAGCGACGCTGGTGTCGGTCGGGGTGATGTCCGTCGGGGCGCGGCTGCTCGCCGACGAGGTCCCGACCCCGCAATCGGACGACGAGGCCGCGCCGGCGGCATAATGCATGGGGGGGCGTGTCGGATCGATGCCGACCCGACCCGGGCGCACGCTGGGTCGTCGGTCGCGGACATGACCTTCACGTGACCTGCGGGCGCTGTGAGCGAAGGGGCTGAGCTGTCGTCGTCCGAGACACGTGATTCCGGCTGGCACCGGTACCGCTGGCGCATACTTGTGATCGGGTTCGCCGTGGTGGCTTCGGGCCTGCTGACCGGTGGGCTCATGCTCGGGGGGTCCACGCGCACCCCACATGCCGCCGCGGCCGTCGTGCGACCGCCGCTCGCCCCGCCGCAGCCGCTCGATCCCGTTGCGCTCGAGGTCCGGCGGGCGATCGCGGCCAATGCCGCCGTGCGCCAGGGCTCCGCGAAAGGGCGCCTTATCGCGTTGACGTTCGACGACGGGCCGGGGCCCTACACCGCAGCCGTCGTCACCGAGTTGCGCCGGCTGAAGGCGCCGGCGACGTTTTTCGAAGTCGGCGAGATGATCCCGGCATACCGAACCCTCGTCGCCAACATGTCCCGGTGGGGCTTCGTCATCGGTGATCACACCTGGAGTCACCCGCAACTGACGGGGTTGCCGAGCGCGCAGGTCACCAACCAGATCATCTGGACCCAAGGTCTGATCACCAAGATCACCGGAAAGCCGGTTCAGTTCATGCGACCTCCCTACGGCGCGCAGAGCCCTCGGGTCCGAACGCTGGCCGGTCGGCGGGGCCTCGTGACGACGCTGTGGAGCATCGATACGGCGGACTGGACCCGCCCGGGCGTTGGCGCAATCATTGCCCGGGCGCTGGCCGCGCGAGCCGGAGAGATCATCCTAATGCACGACGGCGGCGGGATTCGTAGCCAGACGGTCGCGGCGATCCCGACAATCGTGCGCAGGCTGCGCGCCCGTGGCTTTCACCTCGTGACGCTTCCACAGCTCCTCGCGCTCGCGCCGCCGCGCTTCCACCGCTAGACCCAGTCGCCGCCCGCCGGCGTCGGTCGCACGGCAAGTGCGGCTTGTTACGATCTACGCGTCGACACCGGCTGCGTCCGCGCTGATCCCAACCCCGACGGAGGACTTCATGGCCGACCTGATGACCGAGACCCCGATCGACCCGGCCAACGGCTGGGTGGCCGACCACGTTCGCCTGTATGTGCAATCGGGCGGCACGCAGGGGCACATGTGGCAAGAGGGCGTCCCGACGCTGCTGCTGACGACCCGCGGCAAGACCACCGGGCAGGCACGGCGCACGGCGCTCATCTACGCCAAGGACGGCGACAACTACGTCGTGACCGCCTCGTACGGCGGGTCGCCGACGCACCCTGACTGGTACCTCAACCTCGCGGCCGATGCCGAGGTCGTGCTCCAGGTCGGCGAGCAGCGCTTTCGGGCGCGGGCCGCGCGCGACACGCCAGAGAACCGTCAGCGACTCTGGGCGCTGATGACCGCGGTCTGGCCGGACTATGACCAGTACGCGACCAAGACGACCCGCGAGATCCCGCTGGTCGTGTTCACGCCGTACGACTGAGCGCGTGACGCGTCGGGTGCGGTCGCGCACACGACGCGTCAGATGCGCCGCTGCCCGTACGAGCCGGTCGGGGGACCCGGGTCGCGACGTACCAGTAGCCAGACCATGACGCCGATCACCAGCAACACCAGCAGGCTAATCAGCACAATCACCGTGCCCAGCAGGGCACCGATGCCGCCGGTCGGAAGAATCCAGACGCCGCTGACAAGCGCAACGAGCGCGGCCACGATCACGACCGTCACCGCGAGGGCGAAGATCGCCGCCGCGAGGAGGGCCGCGATGCGCACAAACCAATTCGTGCGCTGACCGGCGGCCTGGAACACCCCCAGGCGGTCGATCCGTCCAGGCACGAGGGCGCCCCCGGGCGGCGATTTCACCTGGGCGCGTTCGCGGCTGACCTGCGCACCGGGGATCGACGGCGGAGCCGACCCCGCACCGCAGTTCGGACATGAGCCGTCGTCGGCCAGCGGCGTACCGCAGACCAGACACGACATGGCGAAGGTGGGCGCCACGATCAGTTGCCGAAGACCCCGCCGATGATGCCATCGACCAGGCCCGAGCTCCCGCCGGCGCTGTCGCCGCCGTTGCCGGTGTTGGGCAGGTATTCGGCGATCGCTGCGGCCAGCATCTGGATCGACATCGACTGGAGCCACACGCGGCCGGGCCCGGTCAGGTCCGCCAGGAAGAAGCCGTTGCCCCCGAAGAATTTGTTGGCCAAGCCCGGAATCGTGCCGACCGTGAAGGTCACGGTCTGGTCGAACGCGCCGACGTGCCCGGGGTGGACGCGGATCGTCTGACCGGCCGGCAGGTCGTAGGTGAACATCTCACCCGAGAGCTCCAGCCAGGCGACACCCTCGCCGGTCAGGTGCTGCAGGAAGAACCCCATCCCGCCGAAAAAGCCGCCGGTAAGCTTCTTCTGCTGGAGTGCGACCGTCGCTTCGATGCCCTCGGTGCCACACAAGAACCCGGACCGGTGGACGTAATAGCTGCGCTCCGGGGTGACTTCGACGCTGATGATGTTGCCCGGCAGCTTGGATGCAAAGACCACGGTCCCCGGAGCTGACTCCGCCTGATACCGGGTCAGGAACAGGCCGCCGCCACCGACCACGCGCTTGGCCGACTTCATGAAGCCGCGGCCGCCGGAGCCCATCTGGGTCGTCTGGGACAGCGCGACCGTCGGGGTCATCCATCCCAGGTCGCCGTGGGTGGACACGACCGTCTCACCCGGTTGCAAGATTGCCTCCAGCACCGGCAGCACGGTGCCCTTGACTTCGAAGTTCATGCGGTCCTCGCTTTCTCCGGCTCGGGTACGTGGCGATGCCGTCGATGGGGCCGTCACGGGTCCCGGGTCGGCTGTCCTGGCGGCGTCGCGTCAGCAATCGGTCCATCGGCACCGGGCGCCGGGGGATTGACCTCTGTGCCGGGAGCCGCAGCGGCGGGCCGGACCGGTCGCGGTTGGTGAGCGACGTCGTTGGCGATCCACACATAGCGCGGCGGGGCCGTCAGTGACGCCCCGATAAAGCAGCCCCGCTCGGCCTTGTCGAACAGTCGTGCGAGGTCGTTCGGATCCGGCACGGGATCGATCGTGACATGACATGACATGACACGTCACGTCGGTCGACGTCACGGCGTGCCGGCCGTCGGACGCCCGCCGCGTCACCGCCGCGCGGGCGGCGACTTCGGCGGTCACGGTGAGCCCTGCGCGCGCCGCATGGAATCCAAGGCTCGCGACGGTGCACCGGACCAGGGCCGCAAGGAGCAGATGCGCCGGCGTCCAGTCCGCGTCGGCGTCGAGGCCGCTGCCGCCGGGAATCGCCACGCGCGCGCCGGCGTCCATCGTGATCGCGTACTCGAGTGGCTTGCTGCGTATCGCCAAGGCCCCTTCTGATCCGGCGTCGCGCGCCGCTCAGGACTGCCGGCGCGGACCGCCGGGTATGACTATGGCCGATGAGCCCGTCGCAGTCGTGATACACGCTCGCTGGGGGCTGACCGATGCGCGCGGCGGTGAAATGATGACCACGATGGCGGGTGGCGACGCGGTGCCGTCGGGGCCGGCGGTTCGGCGGCGGGGGAGCAGACGCGTGAACGGCAACTCCAAGGAGACCGAGATGACCAACGTGCAGGAAATTGCAATCGACATCGGCATCGAGCCCACCGACCGCCAAGAGATCGCTCGCGGTCTCGAACACTTCCTGGCGGACAGCTACACGCTCTACCTGAAGACCCAAAACTTCCACTGGAACGTCACCGGGCCGATGTTTCGGACCTTGCACCTGATGTTCGAGGAGCACTACATCGAGCTCTCGCTCGCGGTCGATCTGATCGCCGAGCGGATCCGTGCGCTGGGAGGATTCGCCCCGGCGTCGTTCGCGGCATATATCCGCCTGGGCTCGGTCGTAGAGTCCGAGAGCGTCCCGCCGGCCGACGAGATGATCCGGCAGCTGTTGGCCGGTCACGAGCAGGTCGCGCGCACGGCCCGCGGCGTGTTTGCGACCGCCGATGCCGCCAACGACCAGTCGACAGCAGACATGCTGACCCAGCGCCTGGAGCTGCACGAAAGGACGGCCTGGATGCTGCGCAGCCTGATCGAGACACCCGTCTGAGCGTCGGGGGACCCGGCGCCTCAGCCGGGCCGAACGCTCGCGGTCGGGATTGGCCGTCGAACGCGACGCCGATCGGACGAACCCCAGGTCAACACGCCGACCCGGCCGACGCCGGTGGGCCCACAGCGAACCTCGGAGGTCCAGATGCAGAGCGAATTTGACCTCGTCGTCATCGGCGCGGGGATGGCCGGTCTGAACGCGATGGATCGCGCCGTTGCCGCCGGTCGGCGCGTCGCGATCATCGAGCGGGACCGCGTCGGGGGAACCTGCCCGATTCGCGGCTGCATTCCGTCGAAGGCACTGATCCGCAGTGCCGAGGTCGCGCACGAGGCGCGCCGCGCGGCCGACTTCGGTATCCGTGTGGGCGAGGTTGAGGTGGACTTTGCGGCGGTGATGGGTCGCGTCCGGGCGATCGTCGACAAGGGCGCCACGGCGACGCGTGCCTGGGTGGAATCGCTCGAGGCTGTTGAGCTCATCGACGGCGAGGCGTCGTTTGCCTCACCCACCGAGGTCCGTGTGGGCGCGCGCGTCATACGTGCGCCGCGAATCATCATCGCCACAGGCGCGGCACCGGTCCGACCGCCGATCCCCGGGCTCGACCGTACCCCGTACCTGACCAGCGACGAGGTGCTCACGCTGACCGAGCTTCCGCAACGCGTGGTGATCATCGGCGCCGGTCCGATCGGGCTCGAGCTCGGCCAAGCGCTCGGGCGGCTCGGGGCGCAGGTGACGATGCTTGAGGGACAGCCAGGGCTGTTGGCCGGCGAGGATCACGAGCTCGTGGACGCGTTGCGGGGGTATCTCGCCGGGGAAGGACTCGCGATCCACACCGGGATCGGTATCGACCGCACCGAGGCCCTGCAGTCCGGCGGCGTGCGCGTCGTGGTCACCGAAAACGGCGTCGCGCGCGGCATCGACGCGGACGCACTGATCGTGGCGACCGGTCGTGCACCGATCGTCACACCGCTCGACCTGCCTGCCGCCGGATTGGCGGACGCCGCGCGCGGCATCCCGGTCGACGGGCACCTGCAGACAGCACAATCAGGGATCTACGCGGCGGGGGACGTGCTCGGCGATCCCTGGGGTCAGTTCACCCACGTCGCACGCCGCTTGGGCCTCGAGGCCGCCGAGCTTGCGCTCGGACTCGGCGCGTACGAGGTCGAGCCGGACATCGGACCGCATGCGGTCTTCACGGATCCCGAGCTCGCGAGCATCGGGTTGACCGAGCACGCCGCGCGCGAGGCCGGGTTCGACGTGCGGGTCGGCGCAAGCCGCTTCTCGGGGGGCAAGGCGCGTGCGTGGGGAGAAGAGCGCGGTCTCGTGAAGGTCGTCGTCGAGACCGGCACCAGCCGGATCCTCGGTGCACACATCCTCGGGTATCACGCCGCTGACCTGATCCACCCCGTCGTCGTGGCGATCGCGTCCGGGGGTGGGACCGACGCGATCCGCCGCAGCCCGCACATCCACCCGACACTCGGGGAGTTCGTCAAGTCCGCAGTTGCGTCGGCGACCTAGCACGCCGCACCGCCGGGTGAGCCGGAGAGTCATTTTGCAATAACTCAACGCGCCATCGCGCGGTGCCGATACCGACTCCGTGGTGGTCCTCATCGAGATCAAGCGGCAGACCGGCGGCGGGCGTATGCCCGCGGGGCCGGAACCGGGATGAACTCCGCCCCGCTCTCGGGCGGCGGAGGTGAGCTGTCCGAGGCCGGTAGGACTGATCCGGGCGTCGCGCACGAGAGCTCGGGCGCCAGGATGGCGACCGATGTGTCCGACACGATCCGATTTGACGGGCGCCTGAGCCGGCATACGCCGGATCTTGTGCTGCAGACCGATCTGGCCGGCCAGATCCAGGCAGCGAATCAGGGGGCGTGCGACGTACTCGGATGCGCGCTCGCGGATCTGGTCGGCACCAGCATCTTTCGGTACGTGGCGCCCGCCGGCGTGGCCGCAGGGGAGGCCCTCATGGGTCGGGTTGTCAGCACACACGGGGCATGCCGCGACAAAATCGAGCACGTGCACCGCGATGGCAGCTCCGTGTTCTTGGACATCATTCTGTGGCCGGTGATCGTTGACGGCGAGATCACGGGTATCGAGGGCATCGGCCGCGACGTCTCCGAACAGCACGCACTGCGGGCCGAGTTGACGCACCAATCGTTTCACGATCGGCTGACCGGGTTGCCGAATCGCGCATTGTGCGTCGACCGTATCGATCAGGCGTTGGCACGCGGAGCCCGAACCGGATTGCGGCTCGCCGTCGCGCTGCTCGACGTCGACGAGTTCAAGCTCGTCAACGACAGTATCGGACACGCCGCGGGTGACGAGATCCTGATCGAGCTTGCCGCCCGGCTGACGTCCGCGATGCGCAGCAACGAGACGGTGGCGCGCATGGGCGGTGACGAGTTCGTGATCGTCGCCGAAGATCTGGTCACCGACGCCGCGGTGGCCGAGCTTGGCGACCGGATCACGGCGGTGTTCACGGCGCCATTCTCTGTGGTGGGATCTCAGCGTGAGCTGACGGGTAGCCTTGGGATCGCCGTATCGGAGCTGGGGACGACGACGAGCGACCTGCTCCGCGATGCCGATACGGCGATGTACCGCATCAAGGCGAGCTCCAAGGGCACGGTCGGGCTATTCGATCCGAGCCTGCGGAACCAGCTCCTGCACGAGATCGCGTTGGCGAGCGGTCTTGGCGATGCCGTCCGCGACGGGCATCTCGACGTGTATTACCAACCGATCGTCGGACTCGACGATGGCCGTGTCCTCGCGGTTGAAGCGCTCGCCCGCTGGCTGCATCCCGAATGGGGCTGGGTGGAGCCGGGCGAGTTCATTCCCGTGGCGGAACACACCGGCTTGATCGTGCGGCTCGGCAAACTCGTGCTGCGCGAGGCGATTCGCCAAGCCGCCCATTGGCGGGCGCTGCGGCCATCGTTGCTGCCGCTGGGAGTGTTCGTCAACGTCTCGCCGAGGGAGCTGAGCGAAGCGGGCTTCGTGCCGTTCGTGGCCGCAACCCTCCAGGAGTTCGGGCTCGAGCCGTCGGACCTCGGACTCGAAGTGACCGAAAGCGTCGTCATCGACGACCGCGGCGAAGTTGTTCTGGAGAACGTGCACGCGCTCGCGCGGCTCGGGGTCCGCCTGGTTATCGACGACTTCGGGACCGGCTACTCGGCCCTGTCGTCGCAGCGGCGGTTCCCGTTTGCGGCGCTCAAGATCGACCGCGACTTCATCGACGAGATCGACACGCCGAACGCCAAGGCCCCGATCATCAGCGCGCTGGTGGCCCTCGCCAAGACCTTGCGCATGATGGTGATCGCCGAGGGCGTTGAGACGCAGATGCAGCGCGACTATCTGCGCCGATTGGGGTGCGACGCCGTCCAGGGGTTCGGCGTCGGACGACCGCGGTCGGCGACCGCGACGTGGACGCGCCTGTGCATCGAGCCCGCTGAGAAGAGCGCCGGCCCGGAGGCGCCCGAGGCGTCTGCGGATGCTTCCGTGCGCGACGGGGGCGTATCGGCGCCGATCCCGCTCGACGATCGGGAGCGCGTGGCCGCCCTGCGCAGCTGCGATGTGGTCGATAGCGAACCGGAGGCCGAATTCGATGAGATCGCGCAGATGGCGGCGGAGATCTGCGGAACGCAGATGTCGTTCGTGAGCCTTGCCGATCGCGATCGCGAGTATCTCAAGGCGGCCGTCGGGTCGAACCTGCGCGAGGCCCCCCGGGCGACGTCATTTTGCGGTCATGCAATTCTCAACCCGGACGTGTCCGAAGTCCGGGATACGCTCAGTGATCCCCGCTTTGCGTCAAACCCCGACGTGACGGGCGGCAACAGGATCCGATTCTACGCCGGTGCGCCGGTGATCACGTCCGACGGCTTCGCCGTCGGAATGTTGTGCGTCAAGGACACCGCGCCGCGCGAGCTGTCCGAGACCCAGCGTCACGCGCTGACCGTGCTCGCCCACCAGGTGGCAGCGCAGCTGGAACTGCGCCGTCTGCGTGCGCCCCGCGCCGGGACGGCCGCGCGCGCGGCCGGGGACTCCGGCGCCGGGCCCCGGGAGGGCCCGCTAGCTGCACCTGGGGTGGGGAGACGGGTCGGCCTGATCGTCCCGGCGCGCGCAGACTTGGGGGCCTGCACCTGACGCAACGATCAGGCCGCGCGAGGCTGCTAGTGGCTGTAGACCGGACGCAAGGTTGCCCGCGCGATGACGTGGAAGGCGGTGTTGAAGCCGATGACCGCCGGTGTTGCGCTCGCGTCCGGGCCGAGCTTGTCGGTGTCGAGTGCGTGGACGGCAAACACGTACCGGTGCGGCCGGTCGCCCGGCGGCGGCGCCGCCCCACCGAAGCCGATCGAGCCGTAGTCGTTGCGAACCTGGAAGGCGCCTGCCGGGAGGCCCGAACCGTCGGCAGCGCCGGCGCCACGGGGCAGCTCGGTGACCGACGCCGGGATGTCGACCGCCAGCCAGTGCCAGAAGCCACTGCCCGTCGGCGCATCCGGGTCGTAGCAGGTCACCAGGTAGCCGCGGGTCTCCGGCGGGGCGCCTGACCAACGCAGGTGCGGTGAGGTGTTACCGCCGTCGAAGCTGTCGTGCACGAACGTCGATGCAAGCTGTTGCCCGTCGGCGACATCGTCGCTTTCCAGGGTGAACGACGGGACGACGGGGAGAATGTCGTACGGATCAGGGGCCATCGCGCGCTCAAGTGACATCACAACACTCCTTGGCAGGATGATGGGAGGCCGTCACACGGCGGCCCGAGGCGATCTTTCCACAGGCCGGCGTCTCCACGCTAGGCCCGCGGGGCGTCGGCGCGTCACCGGCCATGCTCCAACCCGTGCCACGCCGGGTGGAATCGGCGACGGGGGTTGTAGTGTGGCACCTGACAGGGGGGATGGTCGTGCACGTGATGCGGCGCGTCGTGGGAGTCGCTGCCATTGCCGGGCTCGCGGTGATCGTCGGCTGTGGATCCGGTTCGAGCACGACGACGACGACGGCATCAGGTTCAGCGACCGCGACGGGGTCCTCGACCATGCAGACCACGACCCAATCGTCGACCTCCACGATGACCGGGACCTCATCGACATCGGCGGGTCCGACGGCCCAGAACCTGCATGTCGCCACGGCGCTGCGCGCGCAGCTGGTGCAAGCCGCCGCCGCCTCCCACAACTTGCCGGCCTCGGCCTACACCGGGCTCGCGCCCGGACGGACCTTCTATGCCTACGACCCGACGACCGCGACGTACTGGGCCGGCGCCGCGCTCGTGCCGAGCAGCGCGTCCGTGCCGGCCCAGGTGTCGGTCCAAGACGATGGCAGCTATCTGCTGTTCAGGCGGTCATCGGGAGGTTCCTGGCAGGTGGAGTCTGTGGGCATGACGGGGATCCAGGGGGCGAAATGCCCGATCACGGTCCCCGCGTCGGTCCTCGCCGCGTGGGGCTGGGCCCCGGGAACGTGTCGGCCCTCCGGTTAGTCCGGCCGGATGTCGGGCAGCGACGACCCTCGTCGCCGCACCCGCTTCGGTACGCGCTGACCCGTTCGAGTCGTCCAGCCCGACGAGACTCGCTCGAACCCGCTCCGGATCGGAGCTCGCAGGCATCGACCGAGCTACTATCGATGCCATGCCCCCCGAGTCGTACTTCACGTCCGCCGCGGTCTGCAGACGCGGACACGTCGCGACGAGTGACCTGAATCGACGCGCGCATGGGGAGTGGCTCCAGCACTGCACCGTGTGCGGTGCGGAGGTACTCAGCTGGTGCCCGCATTGCGGCACGCGCATCAAGGGCCGCCACATCGCTCCGGCCGTCGGTGCTACGTACGTCCCGCCCGAGTTCTGTGACTTCTGCGGCGGGCCGTTTCCGTGGGTGGGTCGGGAGGGGCGAATCTACGAACTCGAGAATCGGTTGCTCGCAACCGAGGGCCTGGATCCGGCGATCGCCGGCCGGTTGCGCGACTGGCTCGACGCCCTCGCCGCGATGGGTCCGGACGACTACGGCAGCGCGAAGGAAGTGGAGCTCTGGCAACGGATCAGAGCAAGCGCGCCGACGCTGTGGGAGAACCTCGGGGCCACCGAACACTGATCGCGGGCGCGCCCTCGCCGGTGCCCGCGCCCCGACCGTGCCGTGGTCCGTTGTCGGATAAGCGCCGCGGCAACCCCTGCCCCACGTTGGGGGTCGCGACGGATGACCCGGCGGCCCTGTCGGTCGACAGTCGAAGGGGCGTCCCGGTCGACTTGGCGGCCGGGCAGACGGCGTCGTTGCATGAACCGGCCGGGAGGAGCTACCGATGCGTGCGCTTGTGGTCTACGAGTCGATGTACGGCAATACCCACCTTGTGGCGAACCAGATCGCCGCGGGACTGCGCACCGTCGCCGACGTCCGCGTCGTGCCCGTTGGCGACGCGACGCCCGAGACCCTGTCCGGCGTCGACCTCCTGGCGGTCGGCGGGCCAACCCACATGCACACCATCACCACGTCGAAGTCACGGGGGGCCGCGATCGAGGCTGCCGCGAAGCCCGGAGCGGAACTGACCATCGATCCGGATGCCGAAGGCCTCGGGCTGCGCGACTGGTTCGACGCCCTCGATCCGTCAGCGACGACGGCCAAAGCCGCGGCGTTCGACACCCGCGTCGACGGCCCCGCAATGCTGACCGGGCGCGCGTCCCGGGGGATCGCCCATCGGCTCTCCCACCACGGGCTCGAGGTGGTCGCCCCGCCGGAGAGCTTTGTGGTGAACCGTGACAACCACCTGGTCGCCGGAGTCGCCGACGCCGCAGAAGCGTGGGGCGCGGCGCTCGGGCACGCACTGCGCGCGAGAGCCAACTGAGGGGGTCGGTTCCGACGTAACCGACGGCGGGGTCCGACGGCAGTGCCGCCCACCGTGGGCGTGATCGTGGGTGCGTGGCGTGTCGCGAACAAGCTGCGGCGGGTCGACGGCCCTCACGCGCGCGCGGTGCCGTCGCCCGAGTGATGTCGCACGAGCAGCTGCGCGGCTCGTCGTCTTCGGATGGGTGCGACCCGCGACGTAAAGTATTCTCGTGCTCAGCGCCAATGAGCTCGGGCGATCGGGCCCCCGGCGTGGCGTGGTGCATGCTCAGGAGTGAGCGCCCTGGGGACGATGTCGGGCCGATGCACAATCGACGGAGGTGGGTCTGTGACGAATCACGCGATCGGCGTCGACATCGGAGGAACCGGCATCAAAGGGGCACGCGTCGATCTGGCGTCGGGCCAGCTCGCCGGGGAGCGTGTGCGGATCGCCACCCCGCAGCCCGCCACCCCGGACGCCGTCGTTGACGTCGTCAATCGGGTCATCGAGCGGGTCGGCGGCGACGGCCCGGTGGGCCTCACCCTGCCGGCCGTGATCCGGGGCAATGTCGTTCGCACGGCGGCAAACATCGACCCGGGCTGGATCGGCGTCAATGCCGTTGACACATTCGCGGCCGCGACGGGCCGACGGATCGGTGCGGTCAACGATGCCGATGCCGCCGGACTTGCCGAAATGCGTTACGGAGCCGGTCGGGATCGGAGCGGCGTGGTGATCATGATCACCCTGGGGACCGGCATCGGGAGCGCCGTGTTCGTCGACGGCAACCTCGTACCGAACTCTGAGCTCGGCCATCTGCCGCTGCGCCAGGTCGACGCCGAGGACTGGGCCGCAGAATCGGTTCGCGAGCTCGAGGATCTGTCGTGGAAGAAATGGGCCCGCCGTCTGCAGGCCTACTTCGAGATGCTTGAACGCCTGATGTGGCCGGACCTGATCATCGTCGGCGGCGGCGTCAGCAAGAAATCGGCCAAGTTTCTCCACCACATCGATGTGCAGACCGACGTGGTCCCGGCCGAGTTGTTCAACGACGCCGGTATCGTCGGGGCGGCGCTCTTTGCGCCGATAGCCGACGCATCCACCGGAGAAACGACGGACCAATAATCACGCCTGGTGGGGTGGCGTCGAGCAGCCTCGATCGCGAGACGTCGCCTCGCGGCGCTGTCCATGAAAGAGTTGGCGCCATGGGCGGCCGTGGAGGAGTGAGGTCCCAGTGACCCTCGACCTAATCCTCATCGGATTGGTGATCGCCCTCGAGCCGATTCCGCTGACGACGTTCATCCTTGTGCTGGCGTCGAAGGGCGGCGTGCGCAAGGGTGCCGCGTTCATCTTCGGATGGCTGGTCTCGTTAGCTGCGGTCATCGCCGCCACCGTCCTGCTGACCGGCAACTCGCCGCCCAAGCCGAACAGCCCGCCGTCGCTTGCCGCACTCGCCGCCAAGCTGGCCATCGGCGTGGCCCTCGTGCTGATCGCCGTCCGCCAACGGCGCCGGATGGGGCGCCCGAAAAAGCCCAAGAAGCAGCCCAAGTGGCAAAAGGGCATCGACACGATGTCGCCGTGGTTCGCCATCGGACTTGGGCCACTCACGCAGCCCTGGGGTCTCGTTGCGGCCGGGGTCGCGGTGATCATCAACGCGAAGATCTCCTCGTGGCAGAGTTACCTCGCGCTGTTTCTGTTCTGCGTGATCTCGACGAGCACGTACCTGGCGATGGAGATCTATGCCGGCTTCTGGCCGGATCAGACGCAGGCGTTCCTCGCCCGACTCCGGGCCTGGATCGACTCCCACACCGATCAGGTCATCATCGTCATCTCGCTGGGCCTGGGCTTCTGGCTGATCGGCAAGAGCATCTACGAGATCGTCTCGTAACCAACCGTACGGCGATCAATATCAGGACCGGGGCAGGGGCATGGTCGTGCACCGCATTCCTCGGGATATGCCCGACACCGCGCGACCCTGAACCTGCGGGCGGGGCGACCGAGAGCGGCCCGGAGCCCCGAAACTGGTCGGCATGGTCCGCCCGCCAACCCGACGGGGCGGTCCGATCGCGGTGCGCGGGGCCTCTAGAAGAAGGCGATGACCGACAGCGCGATCAAGACCGGGAGGTAGACGGTCAGCCCCGCCACGACCCAGACGGGGAGCTCGGCGAAGGAGTTCGCCGCGATGGCACGTTGCGAGGCGCGGTCGCGCACCGACCCGCCGATCACGAAGACCAGCGCCAATACGCCGTAGCCGATACCGAGGGCCTCGAATCGCGCTCGTGGGACGTTGCTCACCTTCGGCAACAAGCCGCCGATCGCCAGCGCCACGGCGCCGACGGCGACACCGGTCCTTCACCACGCCAGCAACGTCCGCTCCCGCGCGAAGTGCGTGCGTCGTGAGGCTTCCGGGTACCGCCGCGGGGGGTCTGACTCAGGGGAGGGTGTCATCGACTATTTCCTGTCGCGCTCACGTGGCCTGGTTGGGACAGATCGTAGTCTGGACCTCGCGACGTGGTGTGGTTGCGCTTCGCCGCATGCCCCGATACGGCGGCCGCCGGCCGGCCGATGGCCATCCGCCTTCAGCGGACGTTTGTCGCCGACACACGGTTACAGCACGGCGATCCCCTTACCGATGAGTACAACGGCGAAGACGAGGAACAGCACCGCCATGACCGTCGCGTTGTTCTGGGCGAGCCAGCTCTTCCAGTTGCCGAGGATCGCCTGCGCCTTCCCACCGGCGGCCAACACGACCGCAAACGGGGCGGCCACTCCGAGGACCGCGATCACGACGTAGACGACGATCGCGACCACTTCGTCGCCGGACGACAGGCTTGCCGACGCGATCGCCGCCGCAGCGGCGATCCCCACGGCCAGGTTCTTCGGGTTTGCCGCACCGATCACGATGCCGACGACAAGCGATCTGGCGGGGGTGAAGCTCGCGATCCCGTCCATCCATTTGGGCATCGACGGCGTGGTGCCCGGCATTGGTCGGCGGTGGAACCTGCGCATCGCCGCGACCAGCAACAGCAACCCCAGCACCAACTCGACGACGCCGAGTCCCGTGGATGGACCGGATCCACTCGAGAGGTTCAGCGAACCGGCGACCCAGACGAGCAGCCCAAGCACCGCGCCGACGCCGAGCGTGAAGCCCACGAGGTATGCCGCCCCGTTGGGTAGCGGCTTCCGAGTGAGCAGCAACAGGATCGCGGCGATGATCGGCACCGGCGAGATCGTCACTGCGATGGCGAGCGGGATGATCGCTCCGAGCACACCGTTCAACCGCGGCTCCAGTCCAATGTCGGTGTCGGGCCGTGTGGGCGTTCCGCGGGCCGCCGACCTCGATGTCCTGTCAAACGCACTGCGGCCGCTGGCGCCATCGTAGGGCGAACCAGGGCGCCCGGACGACCACGCACTGCGACGTAACGCCGCATGTCAGAAGAACCCCGTGCCAGCCGTACGGACGGCGTCAGGGGTGTCCGTGTACGTGCCGCTATGCGTTCTGGCAGATGCTTCGCACCCGCGACGACGCGCTTGCCGGGGCCGCCTGATGGCCCCACTCGCCATGGGTTACCGCACGAGGCCTCACGGTCGCGTCGGACATTGGCACACGGCATAGCGAGATGGAGATTCGGTGTTGAGGTCCAGGAGGTCGCGCATTGACCGACCGGCGCATTCGGGCAGAAACGCCTCGCACTGCAGGAGTCGGCGTGGGCGAGCGCGATCGTCCCGAGCGCGACTGCTGCGGTCCTGAGCGCAGCAGTCGCGCCACTGCCGACCCGCGTCTGGCCCGCGTACTCGACGTGGACGACGCGACGGCACGAGTGCACATGGGCGGGCGAGGTCCGAGGCACATCACGTCGAGCCGATCCCATCGGTGTCGTGCGAGCCAAGCGAGAAGCGACCGCCCAAGGCGTCAGTCCTCGCCACCGCATCCGATCATCACGGAAGGACGTGCGCTTTCGCGCGGGCGAACTCCTCGTCGGTGAGCGCGCCGCTCTCATGCAGTGCCGCGAGGTGGGCGAGCTCCTCCGTCGTGGAGCGGTGGTGCCCGATCCGCCAACCGGGTGCGGATTTAGGAGACGACGCCCAGGAACGGACGCGGCTGACCCCCGTCAGCAGCGTGGCCCGCAGGTCGCGACCCGCGGTCGCGTCGGGGAACTCGCGCTGGGTTTGTCGTCGCAAGGCGTAGACGCCGGCAGCCAGCAGTGCGCCGAGGATGAGGATCCCCCACGGCGTCCGCAGCGCGTACGTGGGTCCCCAGAGGACGACGAGCAGATAGGCGACCGCCACGGCCGTCCAGGCGATCCCGGGCCGCTCGTTCAATACCGGTGCAACCCACCTGCGCACGGCGGTTGCGGCCCGCGTCGGTCCCGCAAGCGTCGCCCCGAGGACCGCGAGCACGCCGTAGAGCACGGTCGCCCAGCCGAGGTCGCCGAGGGTCGAGGTGCCGATCACCCAGATATGCTGGGCGGGTACCTGATAGGTCGACGTCGTCAGCCCACCGATCACGTAGTCGCCGGTCAGGCGGCGGGCCAGGAATACGATGAGGCCAACGATCACGAACGCCCAGCCGATGTTGCGCAAGGTCTGGCGGCGGATACCCTCGGCGAGATAGAGCGCGAGCCCGAACATCGCCAGGACGAGCACGATCAGCCACACGCTCAGGATGCGGATCGCGCGGACGCCCGTCTGCGCGAGTCCGAGTTGGTTCGAGCGCATCACCGTGATGAGGCCCGTGTTCGGTGGCAACTTGTCGAGCGCTGAGGACGGTAGCCCGACGTCCGTGCCGACCTGCCTGACAAGCTGCCCGAGGTTGACCTGCACGACGCCGTTGCCGGTCGTGACGCCGACGCCGGTCTTGTTCTCGAGCACATCGATGAGCTGTGCGTGTGCGTTCGAGGCCGACGCTACGAACAGGGCCTGGACACTGGGTCGTGCCAGGAGAAAATTGACCGCCTGGACCGCCGGATCGCGGAGCGCCGCCGCCGCAGGGGCCGCAAGCGGCTTCAGCTGGGACGGCAGTCGCTGCTCGACTTGCGCCGAGACGTCCACATTGGCATAGAGCTCATCGACGACGTATCCCGACAAGGCACGTCGCACCGTCGCGTCCTGGACCAGCGCGGTGCTGGTCTGGGTGGACGCAGAGTCACTGAGTAACTGGCGGTTGATCCAAATCGCCACGATCGCCAGCAGCCCGGCGAGCGACGCCAGGACGATGAGCGCCCAGACGGCCGCTCGGCGGCGACCGCTCAAGTTCGTGGGTCCGTCCGGCACTGCGACCTGCGTCGGTGGTGCGGCGTCGGTCATCTGGATCGGGTCATTTCGGTATCAGCCGAGTACCCGAGGGGATTCAACGCCGGAGGCCGGCTCGTCATCGATGGTGTGTCGCGACCTCGTGCGTGCCCAGTTGCGGGTCGAGATCTCGTTCGCTGTCCCGATTGCCGACCGTTGCGTGTGCGGTGATCTCGACCTCACACGCCGAGCGTAGCCTACGGCTCACTCGGCACACCGTCAGGTTGTGGTCCGCACATCGCCTCGGCGGAGCGTCCCGGACCAATCTGTGGATCACCTGAGACCCCGACGATCGCCACAATCAGATGGGAGCCGTAGTCTGACCCGGCCGATCGTCCAATGACTTTTCCGGCGACGGTCCGAGTTGGCACGGCCACGCGAACGGGAATGATGGGTGCCGCTATTCGACGACGGCCGTGCCACGGGGCGATGGGGCTGCCGCGGCGATCTCGCCGGTGATTGGTGCGTGCCGGAACCGTCGGCGTCCGTCGGGTCTGCCTCGCTCCGGTCGGGCTCCGGCTGCGGTCGCCCACCGTCATGCCACGAGGTCCGTGGGGTGGGGGCGGGCATGCGGTTGGGTCCCAGGTCACGCCGTCACCCAACCCCACATGCGCCTGTGGGGCAGCTGGGGGACCGACGCCTACGTCCGCCGTTGGTACGGTACGCCCCGCGTCGTGGCATCCGGACCGCGTCCCAAGTCACCGAACGTCCTGACCTAGACAAACGTCACCGCGTGCCCGGTTTGTCACGTATCTCTGTTCTGCGGCGCTAGCGTGCGAGGTCGTAGGGTGACGCACGTTGCGACGAACCGACGGAGGGGACGATCGTGGACACAGGATCGGTCTTTGAACTCGAGCCGGCGGCAGTGCACTGGCTCGCGGAAACGTTTGACGACGAGACCCCACAGCACGCACTGCTTGACTCCCTGGCACTCTCAGCCGAGGCGGAGTCTGCACCGAAGGGCATGAGGCGCGTGGAACCGAGCACCGAATCGCAGCCACTCCTCGACCTGTTGTCCGAGGAGAAGGTCGGTGAGATCGTCCACGGCGTAGCGGCGGCGTTTCCCGAGTTGCCCGTTCCAGATCGACCCGGGCGAGCGCAGCTCCGGGCGATCGATCGGCTCATCCGGCGGGGCAGGTAGTCCGGAGGGATGCCGACGCCGAGGCACTGTTGAGGACGGACTCCCGCCGGTCGACGGAACAGACAGCACAGCGCGCGCGGCCGCTCGGATCGGGCCTACGACATGTGCCGAGCTGCCCAGGGAAGCTTGCGGGTCGACATCCGCGGCGAATCGGCGGAGGCGTCCCGTCTCGGGAACTACGGTTCCACCCAGAGCGCAGGTGCTCTGTCTCGGCGGAATCGGGCGTTGCCCGGTCATATGGGCAGTTCCCGCTATGTGGGCAAGGTGTACCCGAGCACGACGGTCGCCCATGCACGGGGCGGTACAGGTCCGTGAGCGTCCAAATCCGCGTCCGAATCGACCCCATCCCGTCATCAGGCCTCCGCAGGCAACGGCGTCGACGCTTTGGGGAGTCACGTCGCGAGTTCGAGCGGTCGCATCGGATCGAGCCGGTGCCGCGAGCGCGGGCACGGCGCGCCGTCGCGCAAGCTGGCGGACGCGCGTTCGACGTGCAATCCAACGTCGTCGACCTCGCGCGCCGGCGATGGAACGACACAGCCCCCGTGTTTGCAAGGGCCGTGTGAGAGTGTGAGACGGGGCAGGAGCCCGCGGCATTCGGTTGGAAGGCTGAAGACACGGCGGCTACGCGGGCCAAAGCGGGAACAGAATGCGCAGATCGAGCCGCCTCGGAGTCCAGAGGTGCCCCGTGCGGTCCTGCTATTTCCTGGACCGGTGTGCATCCGATGTGCGCCCGCGTCGACGATCGTCCGCTCACCCATCCGTGTAGCTAGCGGCTCCGGCGAACACCTGCGGACCTCGTGCACCGCTAGCGTTCGGCGGTCACCGGCTCAAGCATAAAGAACTCGATGTGCAGGTCGGGCTGGAGGCTCACCTGCGAAAGAAATGCCGACACCCGTCGCCCCGTCGTCGATTCGACGAGCTCCTCAAAGTCATCTCGCATCGCGTCCTGCCAGGCGCGCCGCATCGTGTGCACCACCTCGCCGCGACCACGACCGACCAAGGTGAGCTCGGCCACTGTGAGCGCGTCGTGCAGCACGCACAGCAGCCCGTCGCCGACCAAGTGCGAGCGTGCGTGTTCCGGGCCCTTGCCATATTGCTGCGCGTAGAGCTGCACGATGCCAGTGGTCACGCGTGCGAGTGCCAGCCCGTTGACTTTGGAATTGACTGAGCTGCCCATGTCCTGCTCCATCCGATAATCCGCCGCAGAGGCGGCCTGGAGAGACATACGCAGTCGGCGGGATAACACGTGCCGCCCGGACGTCGCGAGGCGCCGGGCCGGGAATCCTCAGACCAAGCGAATCTCGACAATCTCGGCTGACAGCAACTCGCCGTTCGTTGGTCTTGCCGGGCCCTACGTTGGGCTGTCAGCCATCGGGAGGAGCCGAAATCGCTCTCCTTGATGGTACGCCTTTCCGCCGGACAGGGCGCCGGGATGGCACAGCATGGCGCGCGCCGCCGGATCTGTGATCAGATGCACCGACCGTCAGGGAAACCGACGGCCAGGATCCGGGTCCTGAGCTATCGAAATTCGTGCGTTGCATATGCAACAATGGCTGCCCGAGCCGCTGGCCAACCCAGACGCGGCGCCCCGTTACATTGGGTGATGCTCCCCGGACGCTGTTGGGGGTGTCGCTCGCGTAGGCGCTGCGGATGATCGGCACGCACCGGTCGAAGGTGTGCCGACGTACGAGTCTTCCCGTGTGGGAGATCGTCCTCTCGTCGCCTCCTGTCCCAAAGGACATTCAGGCGATCTGAGGAGCACTTGCTGCCGCACGACCCCGCATATTCGGACCGAGCCAGGGTGAGCGTTGCCGACGGAGCCGTGCCAGTTGGCCCGATGGCCGATGCCACCCGGCCCGGTCGTCACCTGCGCCACCTCGCCGGGAGCGGCAAGAACGTGCCGCGGCCATCCGCCTTCAGGCGCGCTACGTCGATCACGCCGTTCATCACCGACCACGACAACGACCTCGCCCGCGCCAGGCTCTCTGCGGAGGGCCGCGCGTCGCTCCTGGTAGGCGCCGCACGACGTGCTGATCTCGTTGCTTTGGGCGCGCGGGACGAGGTGCGCGGGATCGTAGCGGGGGTGACGTTCGACATTGTTCCCTGCCGGCTTCCGGCCCCTTCCGAGCCACCCCCGTCGGAGGCGTCGGCTCCCGGCCAGGAACCGCCCTCGCGAACCGTCCGCCTTCTGCGGCGGCATGGTCGCCATCCCGCGGTGCCGCACAGCGAAGCTGGAGCCGTACAGTGATGGTGCGGCCAAATCATCGACTCTCCGAGCCGACTCAGCGGCGCTTAGATGCCGCCGTGCGCGCCGGCGCGCGAGAAACATGGGTCGATCGATCCGATTTGGGGCTTGTTGAACCGTCCGCGATCTGGCGCTCGCTGTGCGTGCTTGAGTTCCTCGGGTCACGGCGATCCGCCATTGGCTGCTCTGGCGACGATTCCGAGAACGGCCCCGAACTCGCTGCACGGGAGGCGTTGGCACACTTCGACGAGATCGTTCGGGCTCACCCTCGTACAGATCGTGGTGGGCACTCGTCCCCCCCAAGTTTCGTTCGCGCCCCTGGAAACGCGGAGGGATCCGCACCCTGATGCCCAATCCGCCGGCGAGGACAGGTGCAGCGTCCGCAGCGACGCCGTTCCGTGCAGAACACGTGCCCGCTGACGATCGGTCCGGCTACCCGAAGGCGTCTGGAGCCGCCTCGACCTCCGCATCGGTTGACGCAATGAGGCGCCACGTCACGGACCTCTGCATCTGGTATCGGATCGTTCCCGTCGTCGGCTCACCGCGGGAACCCCGGGTACGCGCCGGGATGCCCGAGGTCGCCCTGCAGTACATCGGAGATCTCAGTGGCTACTGGGGATGCCTCCACGACATCGGATTGGCGCTCGCCGACGTGGCTTGGGACGCGTTCAAATGCGAGTTGAGGGCGTGGTCGTGGGCGTGCGAGGTTGCCCTGATTGCGCCGGGCGCGGACGTGTTTGACCTTGCGTTGGCCGCGCTGTGCGCCGAGCAGGCGCTAGGCGTCAGCGGCGGCGCCCCGGCGCCGTTGCCATTCACGGCGAACCACCTCGCCGACTGCTGCCGCTTGCACCTGCCGACGCACACGCGAGGCGTCAATCGTCGAGCAGAGACGTCCCATTGGTGCCGCGTTGTGGGCGATCACGGGTGAGCACCATCGACTCCGGCGACTTCCCAAACCGGCCGTGCGATCGGCCGGGCAGTATGCCCATCTCACCACGAAAGGTATGGATGCCGTGAACGCCCCGAGGACTCTGACTGGACGGCGCGAGTGGTCAAAGGACCCGGACGCTCAAGAACAGGCTGCACTGCGCCGGGTGACCGCTCAGTTAGCAGCAGAGGCGGCCGAACTACCGCCGAACACGTGGCTTGCCGAGCGCTTGGACCTTGAGATCAATGCGTGGGAGGACGAGGTACTCCCGCAACTTGCCGTGGCGATGGCCCGTGAGCGAGGGCCAGAGCCACCCCAGTCATGGGTGCGCATGCGCTCCGAACGATGCCCACTGATGTTGGCCGATGAGGCGTGTCTTCGCCGGATCGCGGCGATCCTTCGCGCAGAGGCGACCGAGCTTGGGCCCGAGTCCTTGGTAGGGGCGCACCTGGATCGGCTGGGAATCCGGCTCGCACTGGAATGCGAGAGTCCCGGCGGCATGTTGCGCGTGTAGCTGCAATCTCCGTAGCTCTAGCGTATGAACCGGCGCACCGATGCGCCGTGAGAAAGGACTGTCGGCGTCGAGCGTCCGGGCGTGGACTGGCGACTTGCCGGGGAAAGTGCGACCACGGGAACCGGGCAGCGAGCCTCCTCGTCCGCGCCAGATCGGTGCCAGCTACCGTCCGCCTAGTCGGCAGTTCGCTCCGCGCACGGAGCGCGTCGGGTTGACGATTCATCGGTGCGGCCGTGTTCCCTCAGTTGGGCATCTGCCGATGCCCGCCCAGTTGGTGTCGCGCCCCCGCTGACGTAGCGGTACCCATATCCGGGGTATTACGAGGCAATCCTGGAAGAGCGGGAGACGGGACTCGAACCCGCGACATTCAGCTTGGAAGGCTGACGCTCTAGCCAACTGAGCTACTCCCGCCTGCGGCCGCTACCCTATCAAGAGGCGGCTGGCTGGCTGCTGTGTGACGTGGCCGACAGCTCGTGGACGCGCTGGGCCATGACGCGGACCGCATCCGGCCAGAACTGGCCGCCGGAGCAGCGCTCCAGCTCCGCGAGCGCGTCCAGCGGCTCTCGGGTCGGGGCGTAACTGCTGCGGGCGGTCGTCATCACGTCCCATGCGTCGGCAACGGCGATGATGCGCGCACCTTCCGAGATGTCATAGCCGGCGACTCCGTCGGGGTATCCCGAGCCATCCCAGCGCTCATGATGTTGGCGGATCCACTCACGCTGCGCGTGGTCGAGCGGTTCGACCCCGATTTCCGCCCCGAGGGTCGTGTGCCGCTTGATGAGGTCGAACTCATCGGGCTCCAGGCCACCATGCTTGAGCAGGATGGCATCCGGGATGCCGACCTTGCCGATGTCGTGCAGCAATGCGGCGTCGCGCAGGCGCAGGGCGTCCGCCGGGCTCCAGCCCAACCGGGCCGCGAGATCGCAAGAGATGTCGGCGACCCGCTCCGAGTGTGCGAGTGTTCCGGGGTCCTTCGCGTCCACCGCGCGCGCGAGCGCGCGCAGCGCCGCCATCGATTGGTCCCGCTGGATGCGCCGGGCACGCTCGTCCGCCGACAGGCTCTCGATCGTATCGGGAGAGAACATGAACGTCTGGTCGCGGCCGTGGGACTTGGCCCAATACAGCGCACTGTCGGCCATGCGCACGAGTTCTTCGGTCGAACCGTGCGCGCTTTCGAGGTCACAGACGCCCGCCGACAGGGAGATTGGAATCCCCTGAGGCATCGGCGTCGCCGACACGGTGCGGCGGGCCCGTTCGATCGCCTCGGCGGCGGACTCGAGGTCGGACTCGGGAAGGATCCAGGCGAACTCCTCACCCCCGATCCGCGCGATCATCTCGTCGCGCCGCACGCAGGAGGTGAGCCGGTGGCCGACCTCCACGAGGATGGCGTCGCCCATCGGGTGCCCGTGGGCGTCGTTCAGCCGCTTGAAGTGATCGAGATCCAGGATCGCGAGGCTGACCGGGCGTCCGTAGCGCCGCGAGCGGGCCACCTCAATCGTCAGGCGCTCCTGGAACGCGCGCTGGTTCGGGAGCCCGGTCAGCGCGTCGGTCAGCGCCTGGCTGGCGAGGCGTTCCCGGGTCTGCTCTGCGGTTACCGCGATCGCGACGACTTCGGCGACCCGGTTGAGCTGCCCCTCGGTGTCGTCAGGCAGGCGTTCTCCGCTGCGCGTTGCGGCCATGACGACGCCCCAGACCCGGTCGTCAACGTGGATGGGCGCGGCGACCGAGGCCGTGAACCCGAGCGGGGGAGAGGTCACCCCGGTCACCGCGTCCAGGCGCGCATAGCTGTCGATTCGTCCGGTCAGGTCCTCGTCACAGACCCGCCGCAACAGGATGGCCTGCTCGAGCGGGATGCAGTCCCCGGCGATCAAGCGCGGGTGCGGGTCGTGGAGACCAACGACGATGCACTGGCGGTCCGCAAAGCGACCGATCACCGCGCACTCGGTGCCGATCAGCTCGACGATCTCCGCGGCTGCGACGTTCATGACCTGCTCGAACGCGTCGCCGCGCGCCGCGCCGCTGGCGATGCGGTGCAAAGCGGCGTGCTCGGCCACGTGGCGGTCGGCGCGCAGTGCCCGCTCGGCCAGCTGGTGGTCGCGGGCGATGCGCTCGCGAGCGTCGGTGCCGGTCACGATCAGATGCGACGGACGTCCCGCGATCGCGGGGACGCAGGTCAGTTGGATGTCGACGGGCAGCGGGTCGCCGACGTGCGGCAGGAGGTGTCCGGTCACCCGGACAGGAAGGCAGGTCGCGTGCGTGCGATGGACCGCCTCGCGGATGGCGGCGCGGTCGTGTTCGGCCACAAATTCCAGCGGACGCAGGTGTTCGGCGATCGCACCGGTGATCCCGAGCAGCGAGCGGCCGGCGGAGTTGACCAACGCGATGTGCCCGCGCTCGTTGATGACGGCGACGAGGTCGTTGGCCTGCTCGACAACTGAGGCGAAGAACTGGGTGATCGGACGGTCGCGTTCGCTCGCGGAACCCTCGGTCTGCGCGGCCCGGTCAAGGCGTACCCCATTGAGGTCGATCAAGCTCGCCGCCGCCCGTTGTTCGGGGTCGTTTTCGTGCGCAGAGGAGGGGGGACTCATGTACGAGTGCATCGGCGGAGGACCCGGCGAACTGAAGCACCCGTGAAGTGCTTTTTGTGCGTTTTGCGTGCGCGGGGATTCCGCGCGTGATGCTGGCGTTGGTGCGGACGAGAAGGACGACGAATCCTCGCGCCGACTCGGTGAATGCGGCGCCCCCGGGCCGTCGCGACGGTGGTCATCACCGACGGGTGCTCCGGGATCGAGGCGTGGGCGTGCGGTCGCCATGGGCCCGGTCCGAACATCGGTGGCAGGGGTAACGGCAGCCGACGACGGGGCCCCTGCGTATCGGCGAATCGGCTAAACGGTGGGAAGGTCCAGGATCACCAGGCGTGGTTCACACATGCTGCGCACGGCATAGTGCGGTCCCTCGCGGGTGTTGCCGCTGCCCTTGATCCCGCCGTACGGCTGCTGGTCCGCGCGGAACGTCGGGGTCTCGTTGATCACGACGCCCGCGAACTCGAGGCGCTCGGCCCAGGTGATCGCGGCGTCGACGCGACCGGTGAAGATGCCCGCCTGGAGTCCGTAGCTGGTCGCGTTGCACAGCCCGATTGCGCCGTCGATGGTGCGGTAGGCGGCAACGCCGACCACCGGCCCGAACACCTCTTCGCAGGTGACCTTCATGTTCGGCGTGATGCCGTCGAGCACGGTGGGTGCGATGAGTCCATCGTGGGCGAGCCCGCCGGTGGCGATCGTGGCCCCGGCGTCGACGGCCTCGGCGATCCAGGCCCGCACGCGCTGGTGGGACCCCGGGGTGATGACCGGTCCGACGTCGGTCTCCTCGTCGGCCGGATCGCCCACGATCAGATCCTCTACCGCCGCCACGAGGAGCGCGAGGAACACATCGTGTACGGACTCGTGCACGTAGACCCGCTGCACGCTGATGCAGGACTGCCCGGCGTGCGTGAAGCCGGAGGCGGCGATGCGTGCCGCCGAATGGACGAGATCCGCGTCTTCGGTGACGATGACCGGTGTCGAGTTGCCGAGTTCAAGCGCGACGTGCTTTCGCGGAGCCCGTTCGCGAATGCTCCAGCCGACCGGGCCTGAGCCAGTAAACGAGATCATCGCGACGTCGGGGTGGTCGACAAGCGCGCCGCCGACCTCTTCGCCGCTGCCGGTGATGACCGCCAGCGCGCCGGGCGGCAACCCCGCATCCGACAGCGCTTGGGCCAGCAGCAGCGCGGACAGCGGGGTCTTCTCGGCGGGTTTGAGCACGACCGGGCACCCCGCGGCGATGGCCGGCCCGAGCTTGTGCGCGACCAGGTTCAGCGGAAAGTTGAACGGGGCGATCGCGCCCACGATGCCGATCGGCGCATAGCGGACCAGCCCGATCTTTCCGATGCCGGCCGCGGAGGCGTCAAACGGCACCGTCTCGCCGGAGAGCGTGCGGGCCTCGGCCGCCGAGAAGGTCAGGGTGTCGACGCACCGCGCGACCTCCCCGCGGGCCTGGCGGATCGGCTTGCCGGCCTCCCGGCACAGCACCTGCGCGAAGTGTTCGGACCGATCGGCCACGAGACGTGCGGCGCGCTCGAGGACGCGTGCCCGCTCGGCCGGAGTCGGGGGCGGCAAGTGCTCGGCCGCGTCGCGCACGGCGCGCGCCACCTCGGCAGCCCCGCCCGTTGCGACCTCGGTGATGAACTCTCCGGAGTACGGATTACGGACCTCGATCGCGGCCGATCCCTCGACGAACCGGCCCCCCAAAAACAATCCGGTCGGCAGGTCGGGGGCAGGTCCGCGCATCACAGTGCTAGCTGGATTTCCCGGCGGTGCGGGCGGCCAAACCCTCGTGGTGGAAGGTCCGTGCTCGTTGCATGTTCTCCAGGTCGGGTCCCTCGCCCATGATGCCCGGGACTTCGAGGATCACAGGGAGCCCCTGGAGCCGGGGCGCACCCAGGATGGACCGCATCCCGTCGGGACCGATCTTGCCGTCACCGAGGTTCTCGTGCCGATCGCGGTTCGACCCGAAGTCGGTCATCGAGTCGTTCAGGTGCAGACAGCGAAGTTGGGCGAGACCCAGGGTCGCGTCGAAGTCCTCGAGCACGCGGTCGATGCCGCCGGGCTCGTGGACAGGATAGCCGCTGGCAAACAGGTGCTGGGTGTCGAGGCACACGCCGAGGCGCTCCGGGTTGCCGACCCCGTCCCAGACCGACTTGAGCTGCCCAAACGTACGGCCGATCGTGTCGCCGGCGCCGGCGGTGTTCTCGAGGTAGACCTGGCAGGTGCCCGGTGCGGCGGCGAAGGCTTCGGCGATCCCGCTGGCGATGCGGTCGATCGCTTCGTCGACGGTGCTGCCCTTGGACGACCCGACGTGCAGGATCACACCGGCGAGACCGAGCCGCTCGCCGATTTCCAGATGCTGGATGAGGCTCGTCACCGAGAGTCGATAGATGTTGCGTGTGCTGGTGGCCGGCTTGCCCGGAGGTCCCGAGGGCACCTCACGATCCGGCGCGCCCAGGTTCATCAGGTACAGGCCGTGGCTGACCAATGGGCCCATGCCCGCCGCCGTGGCCTGCTCGCGAAACGCGGCGATCTCGGCGTCGGTGTGGTTGATCGGCCGCCACGTTCGTGGGTTGTGCGTGAACACCTGCAGGCTTTCGCAGCCGATCGCCTGGCCACGGGCGATTGCCTTGCTTATGCCGCCGGATGAAGAGACGTGGGCTCCGAAGCGCATGAGGGGATCCTATGACGCCGGGCGGGTGTCGTGTGGCCGTCAATCGGGCGCACCCGAGTCGCACGGGTATCCTTCGGGCCATGCCTCCATTTCAGCGTCGCGACATCACCGTGCCGGCCCGCGTGCGTTTTGCGCCGAGCCCGACGGGCAACCTCCACGTGGGGGGTGCCCGGACGGCATTGTTCAGCTGGCTGGTCGCCCGGCATACCGGGGGCGTCTACGTATTGCGCCTCGAGGACACGGACCTCGAGCGCTCGACGCCGGAGTCCGAAGCCCAGATCCTGCGCTCGCTGGAGTGGCTCGGGCTTGACTGGGACGAGGGCCCGTACCGCCAAAGCGAGCGTTCGGACGTCTATCTGCGATCGATCGATCGCCTCAAGGCTGCCGGCGTCGTCTACGCGGCATGGGAAACCGAGCAGGAGCTCGACATCCAGCGCGAGCAGGCTCGCCAGAATCGGCGTGCCCCGGTCGTGCGTGGCCGGCGCGACTGGACCGAGGACCAGATCGCCGGCTTCGTGGCCGAGGGTCGGCGTCCGGCCTGGCGCTTTGCCGTAGACCTCGCCGGACAAACCGTGATCGATGACTATGTCCGCGGGGAGGTGACCTTCGAGCACACAGCCATCGAGGACTTCGTCGTGGCCCGCTCCGACGATACCCCGACCTACAACCTCGCCGCGGCGATCGACGATCTCGAGATGGGTATCACTCACGTCATCCGGGGCGAGGACCACCTGTCCAACACACCCAAGCAGATGATGGTGATCCGGGCACTTGGGGGCACGACCCCCGAGTACGCACACATTCCGCTAATCCTCGGCCCCGACAAGAAGCGCCTGTCCAAGCGTCACGGGGCCGCGTCGGTCGAGGACCTCCGCGCCGCCGGCTTCGTGCAGCCGGCCGTGCTGAACGCGCTGGCCCTGCTGGGCTGGAGCTTCGACGACAAGACCACGATGTTCACCGTCAGCGAGCTGATCGCGAAGTTCAGCGTGGCGCGGATCTCCAAGAGTCCGGCGATCTTCGACCTCAAGAAGCTCGAGGTGCTCAACGGCCGCTACCTGCGGATGATGAGCACGGAAGAGTTCACTGACGTGTTGCTCGAGCACCTCGAGCGCACGGGGTTCTTCGATGGCAAGGATGCCGCCGCGCGAGATCTTGCGCGCGAGTCGGTCCCGGCGGTCAAACGCAAATTGACGACCCTCGCCGACTACGACCCGTTGGCGGGCTGGCTGTTCCGGCCGTTGGAGATCGAGCCCGAGGCATGGGCGACGCTCGCCGGCGACGTGCGCCGCTCGATCCAGGCGATCGGTGGCGGACTCGCCCGCCTCGAACTGCTCGAGGAGTTCACGCTGGATGCGATCAAGGACGCCTTGCAGGACCAACTGCACATACTGGGTGAGGATGCGCGCGGGTTCCTCGAGCCGCAGCGGATCGCGCTGACCGGCCAGCGGGTCTCGACCGGCATCTATGAGAGCCTGCTGCTCGCTGGCCGTGAGGAGGCGCTTGCACGGTACCGTCACACCCTTGGCCGTCTTGCGGAGATCTGGGTCGCGTGAAGCGCATCTTGAACCTGCCGCCGTGGCAGTCGGTCGGCCTGTTCGCCGCCATCGTGTTTGGCATCTACTTGGTGATCGCGGTGACGTTCCAGGCCCGCGGGGGGAGCCAGAGCTCACTGTCTGGCGTCGCGGGAATCGCCGCCTGGGCGGTCCTGGCCGTGGCCTTCGTGGCGTACCTGAACGCCTGGCGCCGCCGGCCGAACGCGGCCGAACGGCTGGTGACCAGATACCTGACCGAGAACCGCGTGGTGGTGGACTGGCTGGGCCGGCCGGTCAAGGTCGAGCTGCCGGAACGGATCGGTAGGGGCGCCAGCAACGATGCCATCCAGATGCCGGTGACGGCCCGCGCTTCTGGCCCGCTGGGCAGCGGCGAGGCGCACCTGACCCTCGCGCGGGTCTCGGGGGCCTGGGAAGTGCTGGATGCCGAGCTGGATCGCAACGGCAGGGTGGTCTCGCTCTCGGCGGACAAGTAGATCGTTGCCGATCGCCATTCCGGCGATGGGTTCGGTACGGTGTGCCCACGACCCGGGACGTGGCGCAGCCTGGTAGCGCACCGGCTTTGGGTGCCGGGGGTCGCCGGTTCGAATCCGGCCGTCCCGATTGATGAGATCCCGGTCGTAGAGCGGAGTTGCGTCAGGTGCGACATCCGGTACAGGTGAGCCCGGAGCGACGGGATACCAACCGGGGGGACCGAACGGGCGACTACTCGCCCGCGTCCTGGCTCTAAAGGCATCAAAGGCCGTCGGCGAGGCGCGTGCGTCTCAGCCGACCTGTGGGGACCCGATCTTGTGGAAGGTAATCATGACGTGCGGCGGATTCCGGTCGTACTGCGGGATCGCCGTGAACGGCTGCGTAGTTTCGTGCGGCGCTCCCGCGATGTCGCGGCAGTGAACCGCGGCGATGCCGCTGACGTACGAGACCTCTCGGTCGATGTCCCACACAATGATGTCCGGCAGGTCGTTGATACACGCAGTCTCGTTGTGTGTGACGTGCGCCGGGTTCGCTCGCATGGTGTTCGGCAGTTCAAGTCTTAGCGGATCGGCTTCCCACAAGCGGTGCGTCGGTGTCGCGTCCCAACGCGGGGTGTGGGTGACAGTATCGGGCGTGAAGGTGACGGTGACGTCCCTCGCCGCGCCCGGCCCGAGGTTACGCAGCCTGCCGTAGCCGTCGGCCATGACCTTCTCGTCGGGCAGGACCAGGACTGCGTCTTTGGAGATGTCCGGGTACAACGCGCGAAGGGGAGCGGCGCCCCAGATCGGCGTATCTCGTCCGCCGACGAACCGAACGGGCACCTGACACGCTTCTGTCTCGAACACGAGCATCGGCATATCCCGCCGCGCACGATCCTCTCGGACCTCGTCCAATGTCTTGCGGGAGAAGCGCATCGACGCGACTACCCCGACAACGGCGGCGAGCGCGATGACGCACTGAACAAGAAGGCCCCAGGGCATCGCTGGTTATTCTCGCAGCGGAGGCAGA